>Ga0123328_1001532_pt1 | contig 22314 bp, 18 predicted proteins | sample BioC12SIPDNA_2_FD_89702 | JGI IMG/M metagenome (GOLD analysis project Ga0123328, IMG submission 89702) | Anaerobic biogas reactor microbial communites from Washington, USA - Biogas_R1_A C12 SIP DNA | ecosystem: Engineered > Bioreactor > Anaerobic > Unclassified | place: Washington, USA...
GGGGCCGGGGTTTCTTCGATGAGCTTCTGATGCCGCCGCTGGGTGGAACAGTCACGTTCCCACAGGTAGACGACGTTGCCATGGTTGTCGGCGATGATCTGCACCTCGATGTGGCGGGGCCGCTCGATGAATTTTTCCAGATAGACCCCCGCGTTGCCGAAGGCGGCCTGCGCCTCGGCGCGCGCCTGGGAGAAGGCGCTCTTGAGTGCCAGGTCGTTGGAGGCGATGCGCATGCCTTTGCCGCCCCCGCCGGCGGTGGCCTTGACCAGCACGGGGAAGCCGATCTCGTGGGCCACCTGGATGGCCGCCGCTTCGTCGTCCACCAGCCCTTCGCTCCCCGGCACGACCGGCACTTTCACTTCGCGTGCCAACGCCCGGGCGTGGTTCTTGTCGCCCAGCAGATTCATGGCCTCCGGAGTGGGGCCGATGAAGTCGATGTTGCAGCTCCGGCACACCTCGTTGAAGTGCGCATTTTCCGCCAGGAAGCCGTAGCCGGGATGGATCGCCTCGACGTTGCCCACTTCCGCCGCGCTGATCACCTGGTCGATCTTCAGATAGCTGTGGGCGCTTTTGGGCGGGCCCACGCAGTAGGCCTCGTCGACCAGCTCCAGATAGGCGCTGCCCCGGTCCGCTTCACTGAAAATGGCCACGGTCTCAACGCCCAGCTCGCGGCAGGCGCGGATGACGCGCAGCGCGATCTCGCCACGGTTCGCTACAAGGATTCGTTTGTACATCGGGACCTAGCTGGCACGGGTGTCGATTTTGAACAACGGTCGGCCGTGGTCGACAGGTTCTTCGTCGTCCACCAACACCGCCACGATCTTGCCCCGGGTTTCTGCCGGAATCTCGTTGAAGACCTTCATGGCTTCGATGATGCACACCGTTGTCTCCGGTGCCACCATATCGCCGATCTTGACGAAGGGGTCCGCGTTCGGGTTGGGGCGGGCGTAGAACGTCCCTACCATCGGGCTGCGCACAATCACCATGTGTTCTTCGACCACTTCGGCAGGCGGCGGCGCGGGCGCGGCCGCCGCGGGCGCCGCGCTGGCTGGCGGGCTCGACGGGGTGGCGAGCGCTGGCGGTGCGACCGGCGATGCATAGACCATCTCCGCCCCGCGGCACAAACGGATGCGCTGCTCCGCCTGACGCAAGTCGACTTCCCGCAGGTCGTGCTGCTCCATCAACTCAACCAGGCGGCGAATACGATCGACATCGAACACATCGTCAGGGCCGGTATCCGAGTCTGACATAGGGGGCCTCCGGAAAATGGCCTCTCTGCGGCAAGTGGCGTCTGCCACACAGATGGAAGTTCTACGATTGGGACAGTGCGCGGCACGGGTCGCGCGTCAGGACGTGCTGTCGGGCCGTTCACCCCAGTCACATCGCCCTGGTCTCACCTTGGGGGAGCATAGTGTTGGCCGGCCGGGACACCTGCGGACCGTCAGGCAATCGATTCAGGCAATCGATTCAGGCAATCAATTCAGTCGACCACACAATTCAGTCGACCACACAATGGTCCAGCTCCTTGGGCAGTGAGCTCAGCACTTCGTGCCCGTCGCGAGTCACCAGGACGTCGTCTTCGATCCGCACACCTCCCCACTGCGGGAGGTAGATGCCCGGTTCCACGGTGACCACCATCCCGGCCTTCAGCGGCCGGTCACTCAAGGTGGCCAGTCGGGGAGCCTCGTGGATTTCCAGACCGAACCCGTGACCCAGACCGTGCCCGAACTGTTTGCTGTACCCGGCCTTGGCGATCAGGTCCCGGGCTGTCGCGTCCACCTGGCTCATCAGGACGCCTGGGCGGATCGACGCGATGGCCTGCTCCTGCGCTTTCAACACAACTCCATATATACGCTCGAGTTTCGGCGAGATTCTACCGGTCACCAGGACGCGCGTCAAGTCGCTGCAATAGAGTCGTGCCGTGGCTCCCCAGTCGATCAGCAGCAGGTCGCCGTCCCCTACGCGTTGCTGAGTCGGCACGGCGTGCGGGAGTGCCGCACGGGCGCCGACCGCGACGATGGGTGGAAAGCTGCAGCCAGCGCCGCCGAAACGGCGAATCTGGTGCTCCAGCTCAAAGGCGATCTCGCGCTCGGTCTGTTCCGGCCGCAGGGCCGCGCGGATGACGCCAAACGCCTGCTCGGCCAGCCGGATCGCCTCGCGGATTTCGTCGACTTCGTGCCGGTCCTTGATTTCGCGCAGCCGCTCCACGAGGCCGTTGGTGGGCACGAGCGTCACGTGCGGCAATGCGGCGGCCAGACGATCGTGCAGCGCGAGTGAGATGGAAGCCGCTTCGACTGCCAGGCGCGTGACGCGGGCTTTCTTCACCACCGATTCCACCAGTCCCAGGGTCGTGCCGCTCGGGCTCCGGATGGCCACGTCCAGCCCGCGGCATTCCTCCTCGAGCTGCTGCGTGTACCGCGGGTCACTCAGCATGACCTCCGCGCCGGCGCCGACCAGCAGGTAGCTGTCGTCCCCGGTAAATCCGGTCAGGTAGGTGACGTTGGTGAAGTTGGTGATCAGCGCGGCGTCTGCTCCCAGGCGGCGCACTGCGCTGGAGAGTTTTTTCCGACGTTGTGTGAATCGCGCCATGATGAGTTGCTCGCAGAGGTATCGAAGACGGGACGTCGACTCTGGGGAACTCATTTTAGGGCGGTCGGCGGTGCACCGAAATCACCCGTGTCGGGAGCGGCGAGGTGGTGGCGGATCACAGGCCGGATGGCGGTCCCGCTGTGCCATCCCGCCACGCTGGCTGATTCCTTCGCAATTCTCGACTTGGTATGCTAGGCGTTCACCTGTTCATTTGCCCGCGGCTGGCAGCCTGATCGATCCGAATGGGAGGAGTCAATCATGTTCTTCGTGGAATCCTATTACGTAGCCATCGCGATGTGCGTCGTCACGATGCTCTGTTGGGGGTCATGGGCCAACACGCAGAAGTTGGCGAGCAAGGAGTGGCGTTTTCAGCTCTTCTACTGGGATTACTGCCTGGGCGTGCTGCTGCTGATGGTGGTCTTCGCGCTGACGCTCGGGAGCATGGGTTCGACCGGCCGGGGGTTTTTTGAGGATCTGAGTCAGGCGTCGCTGCGGAGTCTGGGTTACGCGTTTCTGGGTGGAGTCGTCTTCAACGCGGCGAACATCCTGCTGGTGGCCGCGATCGACATGGCGGGGATGGCGGTGGCGTTCCCGGTGGGCATCGGGCTGGCACTGGTCATCGGTGTCTTCACCAATTACTGGAATAAACCCGAAGGGAATCCGCAGATTCTGTTCACGGGGGTGGCGCTGGTGGTGGCGGCGATCATCGTCGACGCGCTGGCGTACCGCCGGCTTCCCTCGAGCGGGACGACGGCCACGTGGAAAGGGATTGCTCTGTCGATCGTCTGCGGTGTGCTGATGGGGTTCTTCTATCCGCTGGTTGACTCGTCGATGCAATCGCTGGATACGATCAAGACGGTGTCTGATTCCGGGCTGCTGACTCCCTACACGGCGCTCGTCTTTTTTGGCCTCGGGCTGTTCCTGTCCAGCTTTGTTTTCAACGTGGCGGTGATGAAATGGCCGTTCAAGGGTGACCCGGTGCCGTTGTCGGACTATTTCACGAAAGGCAATGCGCGGCTGCATGCCGTGGGGATCCTGGGTGGCGTGATCTGGGGCGTGGGGATGTCGTTCAACATTGTGGCGAGCGGAGTGGCGTCGCCGGCCGTGGCGTACGGTCTGGGTCAGGGGGCGACGATGGTCGCGGCGCTGTGGGGTGTGTTCATCTGGAAGGAGTTCAAAACGGCCGCCCCGGGCACCAATCGGCTGTTGGCTCTGATGTTCGCGCTGTTTCTGATCGGTTTGAGTCTGCTCGTGTATGCGAAACTGCCCGGGTCGGCGGAGGCCACGGCGGCCCTGCTGCCGTTCTAGCGGGTGGAGGATCTGAAGGAGGTGGATGCGATGGCCGGTAAGATCGTCGTGGTGGGCAGTTCGAACACCGACATGATTCTGCAGATGGAGCACATCCCGCGGCCGGGCGAGACGATTCTGGGCGGGCGGTTCACGATGGCGGCGGGAGGCAAGGGGGCGAATCAGGCGGTGGCGGCGGCCCGGGCCGGGGGCCAGGTCGCGCTGGTGGCACGTGTCGGCCGGGACATGTTCGGCCGGCAGGCGCTCGAGGGGTTCCGGCGGGACGGGATCGACGTGCAGCACGTGGGGGAGGACGCGGAGGCTCCGTCCGGAGTGGCGTTGATCTTCGTGGCAGACAGCGGCGAGAACAGCATTGGCGTCGCCTCGGGCGCGAATCTCTGCCTGTCGCCGGCGGACGTCGAGCGTGCTGCGGAGACGATTGGCGCGGCGGACGTGCTGGTCATGCAACTCGAGACTCCGCTGGAGACGGTCCGGGCGGCCGCGGCGATCGCCGCGGCGCAGCGAGTTCCCGTCGTGTTGAACCCCGCCCCCGCGCAGCCGCTGGACGACGAGCTGCTGAGCCACGTCACGGTGCTCACGCCGAACGAGAGCGAGGCGGAACTGCTCACGGGAGTGCGCGTGGCGGACGCTTCGTCCGCCGCGGCGGCCGCCGCACAGCTGCGAAGCAAGGGGGTCGCAAGCGTGATTTTCACGCTCGGCGCGCGCGGCGCGTGGGTGTCGTCCGCTGAGTTCCAGGGGTTGGTGCCGGCCCGGACAGTCAAGCCGGTTGATACGACGGCGGCGGGTGACGTCTTCAACGGCGCGTTGGCCGTCGCCATGTCCGAAGGGCAGCCGCTCGCACAGTGCGTGCATTTTGCCAATGCGGCGGCGGCCGTATCGGTCACCCGGCTGGGCGCTCAGCCGTCCGCACCGCAGCGGGCGGAGATCGAATCCATGCTCGGTGCGCCGTAGCCCCGCATGGGTCGTGTCCGGCGGCGTAGACGCGCGAGGCCGGGGGTCGTATCATTCCGTGCCGCGTGGCGCTAGTGAGTACGGGACCAGCATGGCAGTTGACAAGACGGACCATCGAGTGCGGCGGATGTTCGGCGCCATTGCGCCGGCGTACGACCGGATGAATCACCTATTGTCGCTGAGCGTCGACCGCTACTGGCGGTGGCGCACCGTCCGCCTCGTGCGGCCGGAGGGGCAGGCGCCGATCCTGGACGTCTGTACCGGCACCGGCGACCTGGCGTTCGCCTTCGCGCGCTGCACGCGGGGGGAAGTGCCGATCATGGCCACCGACTTCTGTCCGGAGATGCTGGCGATCGGCCGCAGCAAGTCACAGCGGTCGGCTGTGTGCCGGAACGTGACGTTCCTGGAGGCCGACACGCAGGCGCTTCCCTTTGCGGCCGGCATCTTTCAGATCGTCTGTGTGGCATTCGGGCTGCGCAACGTCGCCGACACGGATCTCGGTCTGCGTGAGATGACGCGGGTCTGCGCCCCGCAGGGGCGCGTGGTGATCCTGGAGTTCTCGATGCCGCGGTGGCAGCCGATGCGGACGCTCTACGGCTGGTACTTCCGCCGGCTGCTGCCGCGGATCGGCCAGCTGCTGGTGCGGAACGAGGACGACGCGTACCGTTACCTGCCGGAGAGTGTGAGGGAATTCCCGGAGCGCGCGGAGCTGGTCCAGCGGATGGAAGCGGCCGGCCTGCGCGATGTGCACTACCATTCGCTCACCGGTGGTATCGCGACCCTTTACGTTGGGGTGAAGTTGTAAGCCGCCTGACAGTGCTGCCTGACGAAAGACCGATCCATGACCCCCGTCGCCCCGTCGCCCCGGCCGCCCTTTGTCGTCGGTATCACCGGCGCCAGCGGCGCGGTCTACGCCGTGCGCCTCATCGAAACGCTCCTGGAACTGGGGCACCACGTGCACCTGACGATCAGTCGCTCGGGGCAGACCGTGCTGCAACAGGAACTCGCGCGGGACGTGGACCTGGAGCACTTCGAACTGGCCAGCCTGCAGCTGGCGGTGCCCGGCAGCCAGCTCGGGCAACTGACCTACTTCCACTGCGACGACTATCTGGCGCCGATGGCCAGCGGCTCGGCGCTGTCGTCCGGCATGGTCATCTGTCCCTGTTCCGGCGGCACGTTGAGTGCGGTGGCGCACGGCGCGAGCACGAATCTGATTCAGCGCGCGGCGGAGACGCACTTGAAGGAGCGGCGGAAACTGATCCTGGTGCCGCGCGAGACACCCGTGTCGCTGGTGTGCCTGGACAATATGAAACGCGCCTGCCAGGCGGGGGCGATCGTGATGCCGGCATCGCCCGGCTGGTACCAGGGCGTCCAGTCGGTGCGTGATCTGGTGGACTTCATCGTCGCCCGCATCCTGGACCATCTGGACGTCGCGCACCAGTTGTCCCGGCGGTGGGGCCACGGTTGTCCAGGGAATTGCTGATCCGGGAAATTGCCGATATGTGGACGCGTCTGCGACAGTTGCTGGAAATGATCCGCTTCAGCCACACGGTCTTCGCCCTGCCCTTCGCGCTGCTGGCGGCCGAGATGGCGTGGTGCGTGCCCACGGTCCAGGGACAGACCGTCCCGTTTCGTTGGCGCGAACTGGTCGGGATCCTCGTCTGCATGGTGTGTGCACGCAGTACGGCGATGGCGTTCAATCGGCTGGCCGATCGGGAGCTCGATCGGCTCAATCCGCGGACCCGCCACCGCCATCTGCCGGCCGGTATCCTGACGGTGCGCTGCGTGGCTGTGTTCGCCGCCCTGATGGCGGTCGGCTTCGTAGCGGGCACCACCCTGTTTCTGCCCAACCGGCTGCCACTGTATCTCGCCCTGCCGGTGCTCGGGTTCCTGCTGGCGTACAGCTATACCAAACGGTTCACGTGGGCCGCGCACTTCTGGTTGGGGGCCGCGCTGATGCTGGCGCCGATCGCGACCTGGATCGCACTGCGCGGCGCAGCGGTGCTCGACGACGCGCGCGATCTGCTGCCGGCCGTGACCCTGGGGCTGGCTGTCCTGCTGTGGGTTGCCGGGTTCGACATCATCTATGCGTGTCAGGACGTCGCGTCGGACCTGCGGACGGGGCTGCACAGTGTGCCGGCGCGCATGGGGCTGCGGCGGGCACTCCAGGTGGCGGCACTTTGTCACCTGCTCATGGTGTGCGTCCTGCTGACCCTCCCCCTGGGACACTACGTCGGGGGACCTCCCCTGCATCTGGGATGGATCTACTGGACCAGCATCGCCGCGGTCGGCCTGTTGCTGGTGTACGAGCACCGGCTGGTGCGTCCGGACGACTTGTCTCGCGCAAACACCGCCTTCTTCCATGTCAACGCGATCATCAGCATCGGACTGTTCCTTGTCGTCACCGTCGACCTGTGGACGTGATATAGCGAATTGACCTGTTCTTCAGCGCTCGCCCTGTGCGGGCATGTTACATTTGCCAGGTGCGCCGTCTGCCGTGTCGGGACGGATGAGAGGGTGCGGCGTCGAGCGGGTCGAGCGGGTCGAGATAAGGAGACACACGGTGAAGCGGAGGTCTTTGACGGTGGCAGCGATGCTGCTGGTCTTGACGGCGGCCGGTTGTGCGCGGCAGGACGAGCGGACGCGAGTCGACGTGGCTGACGAGGCACCGGATCGGGGCCCGGTTGTGGTGACGGGGGCTGAGGCCGTTGCCCCCAGCGACGTACCCGACGAGTCGGGCCGTCCGGGCGGAGCGGGCGCTGCGGGTCCGGCCGTGCCGCCGCCGGTTGTGGGCGGTGCTGATGCGCGGGACGCCAGCTCCACGGTGGAGGCTGCGGCGGGCGAAGAGGTCGGCGCGGCGCCGGATCCGGCTGCCGTGCCGCTCGATCCGGCTGTGACGGCCACGGTACAACCGCTGCTGGTGCAGATGGCCAGTGACGCGAGCATCGAGCGGCAGGCGGCCGCCGAGGAACTTGACGCGCTGCACGCGGCGGTGATGCCGTATTTGACAGCAGCGCTGCGCGGCGGAACGGAGGCGGAGAAGCGGGGGGCTGCCGTGTTTCTGATCGGCCGCGTGCCGCTGGACGACGACGCGGTGCTCGCGGCGTTGATCGGAGCGCTGGGGGCAGACGACGCGGTGCTGCGCCACAACGCCTTGCAGGCGGTCGAGAAGCTGCCGGAGGAGCGGCTTGTGCGCTCGTTCCCAGCGCTGACGGCACTGGCCAAGAACGCGGGCGAGGAGACGGCGTATCGTGTGCGCGCGGTGCGGGCGATGGCCAAGCTGGGTGCGGCCGCCGTGGCGGCTATGCCGGACCTGTTCGAGCTGGCCCGCGACGACGGGGTGCCCGAGTTGCAGCGGTCCGCGTGCGACGCCATCGCCAAGGTGGCACCGCCGCACGAGTCGGAAGCGTTCTTTCTCGAAGTCCTGCGGACCGGCACGGATAAGGATCTGCGCCGCCTGGCCGCCCACCGGCTCGTCCAGGAAGCCATGTCGCCCGAGTCGGTCACGGGGTTGATCGCGGCGTTTGGCGACGCGGAGGCGGACGTGCGGAACGCCGCCCGCGACTCGATCGTGGCGATCGGCCGGCCGGCCGTGCCGCAGCTGATCCAGGCGCTGGAAGAACCCCAAGTCCAGATCCGGCGGCAGGTGGTCTTCACCCTGGGCAAACTTGGTGCGTTGGCTGCCGATGCTGCCCCGGCGCTGCAAACGCGACTGCAGGATGCTGATCCGCAAGTGCGCGCCCTGGCCGCCGCTTCCCTGCGTATCATCCAGGGCCCCTGAGCGAGACCTGAACGCGGCCGGTCGGACATGTCTGCCGAGTTCTGCTGCGTGGTCCGCCGGTGGACAGGCCGCCGACCGCTCTCTACACTCGACCGCGGCCACCGCCGCAGCCGTCCGTGAGTAGCGGCAGCGGACCGTGGACGGGACGCGGACGGGACACGGGCCGGCGGAGAGCCTTCTTCAGACACAGATTGGAGCGGCATGTGCGGTCGAATTCCCAACCAACGCTGAGCAGTGTGCGGGCCAAGGTCGAGGCGGGCGAGCGGCTCTCGTTCGACGAGGGCTTGTTCCTGTTCCGCCCGGATGTGTCGCTGCACGAAGTAGGGGAGCTGGCCAATCTGGTCCGCCAGCGGATCAACGGCCGCGCGGCGTACTACAACATCAACACCCACCTCAATCCGACGAACGTGTGCGTCTATCGCTGTACGTTCTGCGCCTTTCGATCCGATCTGCGCGACCCGAAGGGTTACGCGATGAATGACGAGCAGATCCTGGCGCGGGGCCGGGAGGCGGTGCAGCACGGATGCACCGAGGTGCACATCGTGAGCGGGCTCCATCATCAGCGGGGCTACGACTGGTATTTGCGGATTATCCAACTGCTGCACGAGGCCTACCCGCAACTGCATCTGAAGGCCTGGACGGCGGTGGAGATCAACTGGTTTGAACATCTGACGAAGCGGCCGGTGCGCGCGATCCTGCAAGAGCTGCGCGAGGCAGGACTGGCCAGCATGCCGGGCGGGGGTGCGGAGATTTTTCACCCGGACGTGCGCAGTCGCATCTGTGAGCACAAGGCGGACGCGACCAAGTGGTTTGAAATCCACCGCACCGCGCACGAGCTGGGAATACCGACGAACTGCACCATGCTGTACGGGCACATCGAAAACGATTACCACCGCGTCGACCATCTGCTGCGGCTGCGCGAGCTGCAGGATGAAACAGGAGGCTTCCAGGCGTTTGTGCCGTTGGCCTTTCATCCCCAAAACACCGGGCTCAGCCACCTGCCGAAAGCCTCGGCCCTGACCGACCTGCGCGTGACCGCCGTCTCGCGACTGCTGCTGGACAACATCCCGCACATCAAGGCGTACTGGATCATGCTGGGGATCGGCACGGCACAGGCGGCCTTGTCTTATGGCGCCGACGACCTGGACGGGACCGTGCGCCACGAGCTGATCTATCACGATGCCGGCGCGACGACGCCGGAAATCCTGTCCGTGGCCGAGATCCGGCGGTTGATTACCGAAGCCGGGTATGAACCGGTCGAGCGGGACACGTTGTACCGGCGGGTCGCGCGGGACGATGACGGCGTGGCGGGAACGCCCCCCTGCCCGCAAGGTTGAGGCCAGGCCGGTGGCCGGTGGGTGAGGGGCTGCCGCCACCGGCAATGGCTGCGGCGGCGCGGCACGGCGTGGGGACGCGGGGGCAGTCGTTCAGTCGGTTCAGTCGCGGGCGAAACGCACTTCGCCGTCGACGATCACGCGCACCGCACGGCCGACCAGCTCCGCACCTTCAAAGGGAGTGTTGCGGCTGCGCGAGTGGAACTCGTCGCGGCGCACGGTCCAGCGGACGTCGGGGTCGATGATGGTCACGTCGGCGTCAGCGCCCACCTGGAGTGTGCCCTTGGAGAGCCCCAGGGCCTGGGCCGGGTTGATCGTCATCTTCCGGATGGCCTGGGGCCACGTCAGGAACTGCGGCTCAATCAAGTGCTTGATGACCAGCGACAGGGTGGTTTCGAGGTTGACCATGCCGAACGGTGCGCGATCGAGTGCCTGCAGCTTCTTTTCTGACGCGCGGGGAGCGTGGCAGCTGGTGATGATGTCGATCGTGTCATCGACCAGTCCGGCGATGCAGGCGTCGACATGGTTCCGCGATCGCAAGGGGGGATTCACCTTGCAGTTCGCATCGAATGTGCGCAAGGTGTCGTCCGTCAAGCTGAAGTGGGCCGGGCAGATCTCGGCGGTGACCCCGGCGCCTCGCGACTTGAAACGCCGGATCAGTTCCACGCTGCCCCCGCTGGAGATGTTCATCAGGTGCAGCCGGCCACCGGTGTATTCGGCCAGCCGCAGGTCGCGGGCGGTCATGACATCTTCCGCATCCGACGGCATGCCGGTCAGGCCCAGCACCATGGAGGTCAGCCCCTCGTGCATGATGCCGTCGCGGGACAGCTCCAGCACTTCCGGGTGATTCAGGATCGGCACGTCGAACATCAGGCAGTATTCGAGTGCCCGCCGCATGAGTTCCGTGTTGTGAATCGGCCGGTCGGCGTCGGTGAATCCGACGGCGCCCGATTCGACCAGGCTGCCGATCTCGGCCAGCTCCTGCCCCTCGCGATTCTTGCTCACGCATGCCAGCACAAAGACGTGGCAGTTGCGGGCGCGGGCCGCCTTCTGACGCACGAATTCCACGCTGGCCTGTGTGTCGATCGGGGGGTCGGTGTTGGGGATGCAGGCCACGGAGGTGAACCCGCCGGCCAGCGCCGCGGCCGTGCCCGACTCGATGGTCTCATCCTCTTCACACCCGGGCTCCCGCAGTTCGGTGTGCATGTCCACCAGCCCCGGCGTGACGATCTTGCCGGTCGCGTCGATCACGGTGGCCGCCTCGAAATCCTCCACACCGATGGCCGCCACCCGCGTTCCCTCGATCAGCACGTTCGTCACCCGATCCAGATCCTGGCTGGGGTCGATGACACGCCCGTTCTTGATCAGCAGCGAAGGCATCGTTCTCTTTCTTCTCCACGCGGAAACGAACTGGACTTCACCCGTGCGCGGCAGGCCCGCGGCAGATGCTCTGCCGGAGCTTGTCGCGGGCACCTGCCACCAGCCACAGGGCGGCCATGCGGACGGCCAGGCCGTTGGTGACCTGATTGAGGATCACCGAGTGCGGGCCGTCGGCCACGTCCGGCGTGATCTCCACGCCGCGATTGATGGGCCCGGGGGCCATGATCAGGATGTCCTTCTTGGCGCGGGCCATGCGGTCCGCGTTCATGGCGTACAACAGCGCGTACTCGCGCACCGACGGGAACGGACGCGTGTATTGCCGCTCGAACTGGATGCGCAACAGGTTCAGCACGTCGCAGCGCGGCAGGATGCTGTCCAGACTGTACGCCACCTCCACCCCGAACTCCTCCCAGCCCCGCGACACCAGCGTCGACGGTCCGCAAACGATCACGTGCGCGCCGAGCTTCCGCAGTCCCCAGATGTTCGACCGCGCCGTGCGGCTGTGCGCGATGTCACCGACCAACGCCACGGTCAGGCCGCGCACTTCCCCCCGCGTCTCCCGGATCGTCATGATGTCCAGTAGCCCCTGCGTGGGATGCTCGTGGGTGCCGTCCCCCGCGTTGACCACCGCACAGTCCACATGATCCGCCAGCAGGTGCGGCGCACCCGGCGTGTGGTGCCGCATCACCATGACGTCGACGTTCATGGCCTCGATGTTCTTGGCCGTGTCGATGAACGTCTCCCCCTTCGACAGACTGCTGCTCGACGCCGTGAAGTCCACCGTGTCCGCCCCCAGACGCTTTGCCGCCAACCCGAAACTGGTCCGCGTGCGTGTCGAGTTCTCGAAAAACAGGTTGGACGTCGTCTTGCCCTCCAACAGCGGTAGCTTGCGGCGGCAACCGTCGGTCGCCTGCTTGAAAGCAAACGCCGTGTCCAGGAGCGTCGTCAATTCGTCGAGCGTCAGGCTCTCCAGGTCGAGTAAATCGCGACGGGTCCACGTGTCCGGGTGAGGCATGAACTCGGCAGAATCCCTGCTCATCGCACCATTTCCTTGTTCCGGGAAGCGTCGTTCCGGAAAGTGACGTTCCGGAAAGTGTCGTCGGTGTCAACTGCCAGGCGATGCCACGCTGCCTGCAGGGCCAAGCTGCCGGCCATCCACTGCCGGACGCCAGCAGCGGCGCAACAATAGACGCGGAGCTTCGCCCGGACAGCGACGGTTTGCGGTGGGCACATGATTCTAACACTCAGCGGATTGCCTGCAAGCAGATCCTGACAGCAATCCGCCGCGGCGTAATCCTGGATCTATGGCGCGACTCCCCCAAGTCCTTCTGCTGTCCGAAGATCGCCGCCGGCGGCAGAAGGTGCAGAAACGCACTTCCTCGGGAGAGCGATCGGGGGAATTCGGAAACTCAGGAATTCGGGAATTCGGCTTGTTAGCCGTGCCGGAAGGAGAGACGATCGGAAACAGACACTCTGACTCCAGGCGAGCCTGCAGCACGTGCCACGCACGACGCCGCGCGCGGTCCATTGCGGCCTCGGCGGCGGCCGGTTAGTTGGTCACCGCACGGCTCGGCCGCCCCATCGTGGACGGTTCCCCACCCAGGGTGCGCCGCGAAGCGCGACGCCCCTGGGCTGTGGAGTGTAACGCCTTCGGCGTACTCAGAGGCTCGGCACACGCCGCACCGCCCGCTCTGACCACTGATTTCTGACCAGATCCTCTCAAGTCGCGTACCGCCAGTGCCGATAACGCTGACTGTAACGGTCGGGTGAATTAGGAGGCTGCGGTTGATTTTGCCGGTTGCAGCGAATCGATGTGCGATGCACGCACGAGAGGAAAGGTCTCCCAGGATGGCGACACGAACGAAAATACGTCATGGAACTCTGTCGATTCTCGCGATCCTGACCGCGGCGGCGACGACGGGCTGCACCGCCTTGCACGGTGGTCCCGATCTGATGCTGGACCCGCGGGCGCACGAGCCGACCGATCCACAGGCGATGGTGGTGGTGGAGTTGCGTGACGGGGGCAAGGACAGCGAGTACCTGCGTGCTCCGCTGACAGACACGATGCTGGTGCAGGACGCGTTGAAGGGGTCGGGGGCGACCCGCCGGTTTCGGCGGATGAACATTGTGCTGGTGCGGCAGGCGCCGGACGGCACCAAGATCCGGCTTCCCATCAAATACGACACGAATCGGCAGCAGGTGGCGGACACGAACAACTACGCCATGCACGCCGGCGACTGGCTCGAAGTGACCAAGGACAACTCGACGATGCTCGATCGCATGCTCGAGTCGGCGGTGGAACCACTGCGGCCCATGATGCGCGACTACCACGACTGACCTGGCCCGGCGCTGGCCCGGCGTGTGCGCCGCGCCGGCATCACGCCGCCATGCGCCGCCGCGTCTGGACCAGCCAGATCATCAGCGCCAGCAGCAGGGCATTGAGCACCACGGTGAAGGCGATGTAGCTGCCGCAGGGCGCCCAGTTGAACGCCGCGACCGCCTGTTCCTCGAGTTCGCCGTAATCCAGATCCAGGTCGATCTTGAGTGGCACGTGGAAGGCTGCCACGAACGGGCTGGTAAACGAGGCGGCCAGGACCGATTGGACGACGTGCGGATCGGCCTGCACCGTATGGGTGAAGGCAACGGCGGCCAGCGGTGCCGCGAACAGGACCACGATCAGCAGGTAGGTGGTCATCATACTGATGGACGTCTTGCGGAACAGGACGGACGAGAAGAGGGCGAGCATGGCGGTGTTGAGGCAGGTGGCCAGGACGATCAGCGTGTAGGCGGCGACCGCCAGCAGGTTGCCCCAGTAGGTGGAGACCATGATGCAGGCCAGCAGGAGTGGCCACAGCAGGAACAGGGTCAGGACGCTCGAGACGCGCAGGCCGGCCAGCAGCTTGCCCGACAGGATCTGCCACGGCGTGAGGGTCGTGGTCAACAGCAGTTCCAGCGTCTGGCGTTCGCGTTCGCTCGTGACGCTGCCGGCCGAGAAGACGGGGCCGACCAGCATGTTGAAGACGACCACATACGCCACATACCATGCCGCGTACTGCGGACGGATGTACAGGCACCAGGCCATCAAGGGGATGGCCAGGAGCATGCTGACCTGAATCACCACGCGCAGCATGAGGGTGCCCTGGCTGAAGATCTCGCTGCGGATCTCCTTGTCGTAGACCGGGTTAACACCGTCTTCGAGCAGCGTGTCACGTTTGGCTGGGGCGAACAGCCGGTCGGGAAACTGGTCGCGCTGGATCACCAGGCCCACGGCCTGCTGGGCTTCGACCTCCAGGTCCACCACTTCGTGTCCTTCGGCACCGACGTCGGGCGGATACAGCAGGCGGAAGCTGGTGTTGACGAACAGGGCCAGCGAGACGGCGGCCGCGGCGCCGGGGATGACTGTCACGCTGCACAGCAGGCGGAACTCACCCCAGTCGCGGGCCAGCACCCAGAACAGGACGCCAGCCATGACCAGCGGCAGGATCAGCAGGTAGGACACCACCAACGACGCGGCGGTGCGTTGGAAGTAGCTGCTACAGGCGATCCCGATCGCGCCGAACGTGATGATCGACGCGATCAGTCCGAGGTAGGCGGCCAGCACTTCGTAGGGTGACACGCCGCCCAGAGGCAGGCAGAGCATGATGATGGGGAGCGACGAGAAGACCAGGACCGCCAGGTATGCCAGCGAGGCGATGGCCTTGCCCAGCACGATGGCGCCAGGTCGCAGCGGACTGGCCAACAGCATCTCGTAGGTCCTGCGTTCCTTCTCGCCGGTGATCGCGCCGGCGGCGAAACTGGGGGTCATCAGCGACGCCAGCACGTACTGGCCGAGAAAGAACATGTCGACCAGCTGGCGGGCATCCTCGGACCGCTGGGACAGATCCAGCCGCTCACCCTGCGGCCAGGCGAAGTACACGATGGCCGCCAGCAGTGCCTGGTAGACCAGCATCAGCACGAAACCGCGGAACATCCGCAGGTTCACGAGCAGTTCGCGCTGGAGTACCGGATTTTCCCACACGTACATCGGCTGCACCCGGTGTGCCAGGACACACGGCTGCTCAGAACGTGCGCGGCGTCACGCGGCCCTGCACACGACACGGCAGCCCCTGAATGCGCAAGAACCCCTCCGCATCGGTCTGATTGTACGAGCCGCCCCCTTCCATGGTGGCGATCCCCGCGTCATACAGGCTCCGCGGGCTGGTGCGACTGTCCACCAGGATGTTCCCCTTGTAGAGTTTCAGGCGGACTTCGCCGGTCGTGTGCTGCTGAGCGTTGCGGATGAAGGCCTGCAGCGCGTCGAACTTGGCCGTGTACCAGAACCCGTAGTACACCATCTCGGCCACTTCCGGAGCCAGCCGGTCGCGCAAGTGCATCAGATCCCGGTCCATCGTCAATTGCTCGACGTACATCAGCGCATCGTACAGGATGGTCATGCCGGGCGCTTCATACACGCCCCGGCTCTTCATCCCGACGAACCGGTTTTCCACCATGTCGATGCGTCCGATGCCGTGGCGGCCGCCGATCTGGTTGAGCTGGTCCACGATGGCGAAGGGGGTCAACTGTTTGCCATTGACGCTTACCGGCACTCCGGCGGCGAAGCCGATGGTGACCGTTTCGGCCTGCTCCGGCGCCTTGTCCGGCGCGACGGTCATGCCGAATTCCACGGTCTCCACGCCGCTGATCGTCAGCTCCTCCAGCTCCCCCGCCTCGTAGCTGATGTGCAGGCAGTTCTCGTCAGAACTGTAGGGCTTCGCCACCGACGCTTTGACCGGGATCTTTTTGTCCGCACAGAACGCGATCATCTCGGAGCGTCCCGGGAACCGCTGCCGGAACGCCTCCATCCGCCAGGGCGCGATCACTTGCACGTCGGGGGCCAGAGCATCGGCCGCTAACTGGAACCGGCATTGATCGTTGCCTTTGCCGGTCGCTCCGTGCGCGATGGCCGTGGCGCCCTCCTCGCGAGCCAGCTCCAGACACTTCTTGGTGATCAGGGGGCGGGCGATCGACGTGCCCAGCAGGTAGATCGACTCGTACTTGGCTCGCCAGGCCAGCACGGGGAAGGCGAAGTCGCGGCACAACTCCTCCCGGACATCCACGATGCGCGCCGAGCGGGCTCCGATCTGATGAGCTTTGTCCAGGATGGCCTGGCGGTCCTCGCACGGCTGCCCGACATCTACATACAGACAGTGGACTTGATAGCCTTGTTCGAGCAACCAGCCCAGAATCACAGAGGTGTCGAGTCCACCGGAATAGGCCAACACACAGCTCGGCATCGCGTCAGGTTCCTTGTGTCAGGTCGCGTTTCGATAAACCAGTCCGTATTCTCCCAGTGGCTGCATTCTCCCAGTGGCTGCCAGTTGTGGCAAGGCTGGCGGCGGCAGAATCGCGCCGTGCGGTCCGGTCGTGGCTGGAGTTGGCGGTGGCCACAGGCTACCATGAGCGGCATGCAACGACACCCACATGAAATCGAATCGCTGGCCCAGGACCTGCTGGCCGGACGCCTGTCACTGGACGCGTTTGTCGCGAGCGTCAGCCAGAGCGGCGTGGCCGAGTTGGGCGATGTCACGCTCGATCTGGACCGCCAGCGGCGCTGCGGGTTTCCCGAGGTGGTGTACGGGGCCGACAAGTCGGCTGACACGCTGGTGCGGATCGTGCACCAGCTGTTGAGCGACCACATGACGGTGCTGGTGACCCGGATCGACGCGCAGAAGGCTGCGGTGCTGCAGGGGGAATTCCCGGCGGGCCAGTACAACACGCTGGGCATGACCTTCCGCCTGGCCCCCGCGGCGGCGGTGGAGCAGCCGGCAGTCGGGCGGGTCGTGGTCGTCACGGCCGGGACGAGCGACCTGCCGGTCGCGGAAGAGGCCCGCGAGACGCTGGCGTGGATGGGTGTGGCCGTGACGAGCATTCACGACGTCGGGGTGGCTGGTCCGCACCGTCTGTTGCGGCACCTGGACAAGCTGCGCGGCGCGGATGCCGTGGTCGTCGTGGCGGGGCTGGAGGGAGCGCTGCCGAGCGTCGTGGGGGGGCATGTCGATTGCCCGGTGATCGCGGTGCCGACGAGTGTCGGGTACGGGGCCAGTTTCGGTGGTCTGGCCGCGCTGCTCGGGATGCTCAACAGTTGCGCCGCCAATGTGACGGTCGTGAACATCGACGCCGGCTTCAAGGCGGGATACGTTGCCGGTCTGATCGCGCATCGCCGCGGGGTACCGAAGGACGCCGGATGAGCCATGACTAGCGATGCGAATGAGCTTCCGCGTTTGGCGCCGCGGGCGGCCGAGAGCCACAAGGGCGACTACGGACGCGCGGTGCTTGTGGGCGGTTCGCGCGGCATGAGCGGAGCGATAGCGCTGGCGGGCATGGCTGCGCTGCGCGCTGGTGCCGGGCTGGTGACCGTCGCGGTTCCCGAGGTGTGTCTCGAGACCGTGGCCTCCTTTGATCCGTGCCTCATGACGGTGCCGTTGCCCTGCGATGCGGCCGGGCGTCTGGCCGCGGACGCCGCCCCTGCCCTCCGGGGACTGGCCGAACGCGCGACGGTCATGGCGTGCGGGCCCGGGCTGGGACGCAGTCCGCACGTGACGCAGCTTGTCCGGGATCTTTACACGAGCGTGCCGCTGCCGCTGGTCGTCGACGCCGATGGTCTCAATGCGTTGGCCGAGCAGCCGGGCGGGCTGGCCTCCGTGGGCGGTCCGCGGATCATCACGCCCCATCCTGGGGAATTCCGGCGGCTGAGCGGGATGGCCGAACGCGATGCGGCGGGGCAGCAAGCCTGCGCGCAGGAACTGGCCCGCACGCACCAGATCACGGTAGTGCTCAAAGGGCATCGGACGTTGATCACCGATGGTGGCCGCAGCGTGCGCAATACCACGGGCAACGCGGGCATGGCGACGGGCGGCGCGGGGGATGTCCTGACCGGCATCCTTGCGGCGCTCCTCGGGCAGGGTCTGTCGGTCTGGGACGCGGCCCGGCTGGGGGTGCACCTGCACGGGCTGGCCGGCGACATCGCGGCGCGGCAGCTGACACAGCTGGCCCTGACCGCGCAGGATTTGCTGCGGTTCCTGCCCCAGGCCTGGAAGGAACTGGGCTACTGACCATGACCGCTGCCGCGCTGTTTCGGAACCTGGCCGATCTGCCCCGCTGGCTGCAAGCCGGCGCCGTATCGATCGGCAACTTCGACGGTGTACACGTGGGGCATGCGGCCCTGTTGGAACGGCTCGTGGCCCGCGCCCGGGCGCTGCAGCGCGCTGCCGTGGTGTTCACGTTTGATCCGCACCCGGCCGCCCTGCTCTGCCCCGATGCCGTCCCCCCGCCACTCACCTGGACCGAGCGGAAAGTGGAGTTGCTCACGGCGCTGGGCGTGGACGCGGTGATCGCCTATCCGACCGATTGGGCGATTTTGTCGCTCACCGCGGACGAATTCTTCGCCAGGATCCTCCGGGCACAGCTGGACGTACGGGCGCTGGTCGAGGGGCCGAACTTCTTCTTCGGCCGCCACCGCCGCGGCACGATCGCGTACCTGGCGCGGCTGTGTCGCCAGGCTGGGGTGGAGCTGGAGGTGGTGGAACCGCTCCAGGTGGACGGCGACTATGTATCCAGCAGCCGCATTCGGGAGTTGATCCAGGCCGGCCAGGTGGGCGCCGCCGACCAGCTGCTGACGCAGCCCTACCGCGTGCAGGGCGAGGTGGTGCGCGGCGCCGGTAGGGGAGCTCGGCTCGGCTTTCCCACGGCGAATCTCCAGCCGGTCGGGATGGTGCTGCCACCGCTGGGCGTCTATGCTGGCCGTGCCACGCTGCGTGGCGCCACGTTCCCCGCGGCGATTCACATCGGGCCGAACCCGACGTTCCGTGAGGACCGGGTGAAGTTCGAGATTCACATGGTGGGGATTGACCGGCCGCTGTACGGCGAGACGCTGGCCGTCGACTTCCGCGATCGCCTGCGCGACATCCGGGTGTTTGACGGCATCGAGGAACTGCAGGAGCAGCTGCGGCGGGATGTGGAGGCGGTGGTCAGGCTGTAAAACGGAGTGCCGGTCCGCTGGCACGGTGTGACAGGTGTTCTTCCGGCAGCCGCAGGGTTGGCGGTGGGACCCGCGAGGTGCGACAGGCAGGCAGTGAGCCATGATGACAGGCCGTTTTCCCCACGCGTGGCAAGAACTCCGTTCGATCATTGATCGGCACCAGCGCTTCGTGCTGACCAGCCACGTGCGGCCCGATTGTGATGCGCTGGGGAGCGAACTGGCGATGGCCGATCTGCTGGAGCGGCTTGGCAAGGAGGTGCGGATCGTCAATGCCGATGCGGTCCCGGCGCGTCTGGCGTTCCTCGACCCGCAGCAGCGCATTGAAGTGCTGCCGGCCGGTGCCGCGGAGCCGCCCTGGGGGCAGGTCGACGTGATTATGGTGCTCGACACCGGGGCGTGGGGCCAGTTGGGGCCGATGGCCGACCTCATTCGCCGCACCCCGGCGCAGGTCGTGGTGCTTGATCACCATGCGAATGTCGGCGAGATTGATGGAGCGGTCTTCCAGGACGAGCGGGCGGAGGCGACCGGCCGTCTGGTTGCGGATTTCATCGAGTTCCTGGGGGTGCCGTTGAGTGCGGCGATGGCCACGGCGCTGTTTACCGCCATCGCCACCGATACCGGCTGGTTCCGGTTCTCCTCCACCCGCAGCAGCACGTACCGGGTCGCGGCTGGGCTGATCGACGCCGGCGCGCGCCCGCCCGACATCTACCGCCAGCTGTACGAACGCGACTCGCTGAGCCGGGCGAAACTGCGCGGACTGGTGCTGGAACGGCTGACGCTGGAACTCGACGGCCGGCTGGCCCATACCTGCGTGCACTGCGCTGACTTCGCCGCCACCGGCGCGCGGCGCAGCGAAACGGAAGACTTCATTAACATGGCGCTGGCCATCGAGGGCACGGCGGTCGCCGTCATGCTGACCGAGTATCCGGCCGGGACCGTCAAAGTCAGCCTGCGCTGCCGCGATGCGACGGTCGACTGCAGCCAGATCGCCGCGCTCTTCGGCGGCGGTGGACACAAGGCGGCCGCCGGGGCCACGCTGGCCGGTGACCTGGACCAGGCCCGGCACCGCGTGTTGAGTGTGGTGCGGCAGGCCATGGAGCGCTAAGCTGCGGTACCACCACTTTACGCCCGCGACGACTTGTCGCAGAATTGACGGACAGTTTTTCCACGAAATCATCCACGGCAAGAACTTCGGGAGACCGTGCCATGGCATGGCGAGGGACTCGTGCTGTCCTCGGGATGGCGTTGATACTGGGATTATGTTGGCATAGTGTGGCTGCCGGCGATGAAGACTCGCGCTTCGCGGCCACGCACAGTCGCAGCCAGTACGTGCACTGGATCGACCTGTACGATGCGACCGATACCAAGATCGATCCCAGCGACCCGAACGCTCCCCCCTACTCGCCGGTGTCCACCTGCGGCCGCTGTCACGACTACGAGGCGATCGCCCATGGCTACCACTTCAATGCCATGCAGGCCATGCAGAAGCCGGATTCCACGAGCCGTACGGGTGAGGCCTGGATCTGGACCGACGCGCGCACCGGGACGCAGATCCCCCTGTCCTACCGCGGCTGGCCCGGCACGTACGATCCGCGGAGCCTGGGCATCAGCGCATGGGATTTCGTGCTGAAATTCGGCCGCCACCTGCCCGGTGGGCCGGTTGCGGGGCCGGCGCGGGATGTTTCGGCACGCGACGCGGAGGACGCAGAGGAGCCCGGTGCTGAGGCGGCCACGGCCAGTCCGCCGCCAAGTGTACCTGACGTACCTGACAACGGCCGCTGGAAGCTGTCCGGCGAGCTGGCCGTCGACTGCATGATCTGCCACAGCAACGACGCGGCCTACAGCCCGGAAGTCTGGTGGGATCAGATCTCGAAACAGAATTTTGCCTGGGCTCCGGCCGCAGCGCTCGGAATCGCCGACATCGAGGGGGACGTTTCGAAACTGCCTGATGACTTTGATCCGGCAGCGGCGAAGCAGGCGGAACCGGCCTCTGAGTCGGACACGCAGTCGGACACGCAGTCGGACACGCAGGATGGGTCACAGGACAGTGTGGGCGAGCAGACGCCCGCAGCCTCGGAAGGGCAGGATGGGGCGCCGGCCGAAGCGGACGCTGCCGGGGACGCGCAGGAGGCTGGCAACAGTGCCGGGGCGCGCGCCGCCGACGGGCCGACGCTGCCCAAGACCAGGTACCGGACCCTGCGGATGAGTGCGGACAAGAAGGTGTTTTTCGATGTGGTCAAGACGCCCGCGGACAACACCTGTTACTACTGCCACACGGCTCGTTTTGCCAGCACCGATGCGGCTGGTGATTGGACGCACGATGAGGATGTGCATTTGCGGGCCGGCATGACCTGCTCCGACTGCCACCGAAACGGCATTGAGCACGATACGGTGCGGGGCTTCGAAGGGGAGCAGCACTCGACCAGCGCCAGCGTCGCGACGCTTTCCTGCCGCGGCTGTCACCTGGATGACAAAGACGAAGTGGCACGCGTGGTGGGAGGCCGTCTGGGCGCGCCCAAGCCGCTGCATCGCGGACTGCCAACCATTCACCTGGAACTGCTTTCCTGCACCGCCTGCCATTCCGGTCCGCAGCTGGACCGGGACAAGCAGGTCTTCCGCGTCCAGACGGCGATGGCCCATGGGCTGGGACTGCCCACGCACTCGCTGAACGCCGATTCGGAACCGGGTATTGTGGCTCCCGTGATACTGAAGTCCGACGGGGTGCTCTACCCGCACCGCACGGTCTGGCCGGCGTTCTGGGGCGAGATGCAGGGGACGGATGTCAAGCCGCTCAGCCCGCAGGCCGTCTACGACACGCTGCGGACGACCCTCCGCGTGCGTGGGAACTCCACCTTCACCGAGACGCTCGGCAAGGTGACGCTCAAGGCCGAAGACAAGGCCGCGGTGCTGGGCGAAGAGCGGGCGAAGGTGGCCCCCGCGGAACTCACGGCGGA
>Ga0123328_1001539_pt1 | contig 22200 bp, 20 predicted proteins | sample BioC12SIPDNA_2_FD_89702 | JGI IMG/M metagenome (GOLD analysis project Ga0123328, IMG submission 89702) | Anaerobic biogas reactor microbial communites from Washington, USA - Biogas_R1_A C12 SIP DNA | ecosystem: Engineered > Bioreactor > Anaerobic > Unclassified | place: Washington, USA...
GTACCTGAGGGGTGACGCGGGTGTGAAAGCTGGAAGCCGGTTAGAAGTGGCTATTGGGGCTCTGGTCCCGGTCGGTAGGCAAATCCGCCGGCCATCAAGGGACTGGTGCACCGCGAGGGCCGTTTGATGCCCGAGCAGCTGAAGCGCCCGCCGAGAAAACCCTCGCAGGGACAACCATGCGGATCCGTACCGCAAACTGACACAGGTAGGCGAGGCGCGTAGCCTCAGGCGCTCGAGAGAACCGTCCTCAAGGAACTAGGCAATTTTACCCCGTAACTTCGGAAGAAGGGGTCCCTACAGCTCCGACAGATTAACCTTTGTCGGAGGCTGAGGGCGCAGCGAATCGGGTCTGCCGACTGTTTATCAAAAACACAGGACTCTGCATAAGTCGTATAGACGACGTATAGGGTCTGACGCCTGCCCGGTGCGGGAATGTTAAGGAAGCCGGTTATTGGCCTTCGGGCTGAGAAGCTGGCGACCGAAGCACCCGTAAACGGCGGCCGTAACTATGACGGTCCTAAGGTAGCGAAGTTCCTTGTCGGGTAAGTTCCGACCTGCATGAATGGCGTAACGAGCGGACCACTGTCTCGAGGACGGACTCGGTGAAATTGTAGTGGCGGTGCCGATACCGCCTAACCACGGCAAGACGGAAAGACCCCGTGAACCTTTACTGCAGCCTGGTATTGGCTTCTGACTGTAATTGCGTAGGATAGGTGGGAGGCGTTGAAGTCCCGATTTCGGTCGGGATGGAGCCATCCTTGAAATACCACCCTTTTGCTGTTAGAAGTCTAACCGCGATCCGTGAAGCCGGACGCGGGACCGTGCTAGGTGGGTAGTTTGACTGGGGCGGTCTCCTCCAAAAGAGTAACGGAGGAGCCCAAAGGTCAGCTCAGCGCGGTTGGCAATCGCGCAACGAGTGTAAGGGCAGAAGCTGGCTTGACTGTGAGACCGATAGGTCGAACAGATGGGAAACCAGGGCCTAATGATCCGGTGATCCTGTGTGGAAAGGTCATCGCTCAACAGATAAAAGGTACTCCGGGGATAACAGGCTGATCTCCCCCGAGCGTCCACAGCGGCGGGGAGGTTTGGCACCTCGATGTCGGCCCATCGCATCCTGGGGCTGTAGGCGGTCCCAAGGGTTGGGCTGTTCGCCCATTAAAGCGGTACGCGAGCTGGGTTCAGACCGGCGTGAGCCAGGTCGGTCCCTATCTGCCGTGGTCGTACGAGCCTTGAGGGGAGATTTCCATAGTACGAGAGGACTTGGAAGTACTGACCTCTGGTGTGCCAGTTGTCCCGCTAGGGGCATCGCTGGGTAGCTAAGTCGGGAAAGGATAATCGCTGAAAGCATCTAAGCGAGAAGCCGTCCCCAAGATAAGGGCTCGGTTCCACTTCGGTGGATGAAGGCCCCTGGTAGACTACCAGGTTGATAGGCCGGAGGTGTAAGGACAGAGATGTCCTGAGCTGACCGGTACTAACGGCCGAAGGCTTGACCATCTCTATCCTTGGCTGACTATGCCAAGGACGCGCTTAACCGTGGCGCTTGACCCCTAGACCTGTTCAATATCTTTCGGCAAACCAGCCGTCCGGAACCCTCCGGACGGATGACCCGAGTTTGTCGGTCACCATGCGTGTGGGGAAACACCTGGTCCCATTCCGAACCCAGTCGTTAAGCCCTCACGGCCGATGATAGTCCGGGATTTAAGCCCGGGCGAAAGTAGGTGATGGCCGACGTTAATTAACAAAAACCCCGTACCGGGAATCCGGTGCGGGGTTTTTTGTTGGTCGCGCCGGTGCCGCGGTGATTATAATCAATAAATAGCTCCTGGGGTGGTGGATAGTTCCGGGTGTATGGATGGGACGCGCGAGCTTGTACAGGACGGAAGAACTCGATCGGTTCTGCGATCGGTGGAAGGTCGGGGAGCTCGCCCTTTTCGGCTCCGTGCTCCGCGACGACTTTGACGCGGACAGTGACGTGGATGTGCCGGTGTCGTTCCTTCCCGAAGCCGACTGGAGTCTGCTCGATCACGTGAGAATGGAGTTGGAGGAGCCGCTGGGACGCAAGGTCGAGCTGGTCAGCCGCCGCGCGATCGAACGCAGCCGCAGCCCGATCCGACGGCGCGAGATTCTTGATTCTGCCGAGGTCTTTTATGCCGTGCGATAGGATCGGGGTCGTAGTTTTTGCCAACGCCGCGTGATTGCTGGAGCCGCTTCAGGCCCGGCCTTGAGAGTAGGTGTCAGAGAGTCAGCAGCCCGATGGTCACGGGCAGGCCGTGGGCGAGGGCGGAGGGGATGATCGAGCCGGTTTTCTCACGGATCAGGCCGAAGATCAAGCCGACCGGAAAAATCCACATGCTCCACCAGATGCCCCCGTGCGGATTGACCGCGTGGGCGGCGGCGAAGAGCAGCGACGTCAGCACCAGACCCCATCCCCACGAAACGCTCCATCGGCGAAACCGCCGGCCGAAGGCTTGGTTGAGCCGCGACTGAACGTAGCCGCGAAAGAAGATCTCCTCGCCAAACCCGACCGCCAATAGGCCATAGACAACGGCGGTTGTCTGCCGCTGCAGCGGATGAGGAACGCCGGCGGCAACCAAACCAACCGCGAGAATCAGCAAAAACGCTGCGATCCCCCTTCCTGGCGTCCTCTCGCACAGCGCAGCCGGCAGCTTGCGCGCGGCCAGGCCCATCACGACCAGAGCCACGGCGAACACCACCAGCAGAATCGCAGCCCCGGTGGCCTCTTTGCGGGCGAAACCAATGTGCCCGATGACCGGAACCATCAGGAAAAACGGCAGGAGAATCGCGAAGGCGATCAGCCCGGCCCCGATCTGCCGGATCGGTTGGGCGAAGCACAAGCCGTACGCGCCGATGGACCGCCCGGCAATCCCGACAATAAATAGCGGCAATACGATCAGGGCCAAAACGGTCAACCCGATCGGGTGAAAAAAGACCCGCTGGTCCATCTCCGCCACCGCCGACCGCTCGGCGATCCGCCACACCGCCATCAACGGCACATACACCGCCAGCACCTCGGCCACGGCGGCGATCCTGCCGCCCAAACGCAATTCGGACTGTCCGGCGAACGCATCCGGCATCGGCGCCTCACCTGCAAAAACCCCTTGGGCGCATTGTACTTCCATTTTTCCCATACAAAAAGCCCGGTGTCTGGTTCTTTAGTGGTAGACAGCTATGATGGATGGCGATGAAGGCGGATTCGGATGGGCAACGTGAGGCGGCATTTCGGACGCTGGCGGCGGACCGGCGGGATGCGATGGTGCGTGCCGCTGGACGGATCGTCCGCGACGCCGACGAAGCCGACGACGTGGTCCAGGAGACCTTGGCTGAGGTCTGGTTGCGGCTCGACCGCGTGCCGGCCGAGCGGCTGAACGCCTACGTCTTCCGCGCGGTCCAGAACAACGCCCTGAAGCGCCGGGCCCGGCGGCGCGCCGCCGTCTCGCTGGGCGATCTGTTCGAACCGGCCGCCCCGTCCGACGACGGCGATGCGGGCCGGACGATCGACCCGCTGACGCTGGAAGCGGCCCTGGCCGACCTGCCGACCGCCCAGCAGGCGGTGATCCGGATGAAATACTACGTGGGCCTGAGCTTTCGGCAGATCGGCGAGGTGCTGGCGATCTCGACCAACACCGCCGCCGGCCGTTGCCGCTACGCCTTGGCCACGCTCCGCAAATTGTTGACCAAACAAGACAAATCGGGAGAAGAACCATGATCAAGTTCGGAAAAGCCGGGTCGGTGGCGGGTACGGTGGTCGGGCTTTTTATCGCCTTCTGGCTGCCGTTCATGGTCCTGGGGCTGGGCCACAACCTCCCAGCCGTGGCTCAGACCATCATCATCTGCACCGCCATCCTGGTGGGAGGTCTGGTGTCGTTCGTGAGCGCCTTTTTTGGAACGGTCATTCCGAGCAACCTGGACGACTTGGACAAACTCGTCGGTGCGGATGGTGTCGGCGGCAGAGGCCGGATCGAGATTGTAAAGAACGGCAAGAAGATCGTCATTGAGCCGGCCCGCTCGCGGTCGTCTGGGAAACCGGGCGACGGGTTCCAGGAGATCAGCGGCCATGTGATCAACATGGACAAACCGATTGAGGGCCCCACCCGTTTCCGATGCCATACTCTCGAGATTGAAGCGGGCGCGATGGCCGACATCGACGTCGAAGCCCACGTCGCCCTCCTCTCCGGGCCGATCGACGGGCGCGTGACGTTCTTCGGCCACCATCTTGCGATCGCCGAAGGCGCGGTCCTCACCGGCGATTTGACCATCCGCCGCGCCCACACCGTGGAAATCGAGGGCCAGGTTCAGGGCGAAATCAACGGCCGCGAAAACTGCTTCGCCTTCCAGGACCTTCGCCCGCAGGCCAACTCGCCCGACACCCCGCCTGCGTAGACTGCACACCGCACACTGCCTCTGCTTCGTCCTTCTGGTTCACTCGTAACCGGAGCGAGACCACCAGAGCGTAAACGGAAATGACCATCAGCGGCACGTGCAGCAACAGGTTCCAGCGGTTGGTGTGCGGATCGAAGACGCCGATCGCGTTCCAGAAACCGATGATCGTCCCCGCCAGGGCGGTAATACGTATTACAGCGGCGTTGACCCGCGGAACGTTCAGCAGCAGCAAGCTCAGAAACACCGGCGTCATCAGGCAGAACGCCACCGCCGCCGGTCCGCCAAGAAAAGCCTCGAACCCGAAATCGGGCCCGCCGGTGCGGAAACTCAGGGGGTACCAGAACGCCAGAACCGCCAGCGGGACGTGCCAGTACCGGTACCACGGCTGTGGGGCAAAGCTGAAATCGTTCCTTCGGGCGATAGCTTCCCACGTCCAGACCGCAGCCACCAGCAGGAACATGACCAGATTGCTCAGCAAGACGCCAAACCCGTAATCTCGCGTGTGCGCGAAGCTCTGGCCGAAGGCAAAGAACACATAGCAGCCGGCGGCGTAAAGGGCAAAAAACCGACCGAAACGATTCCGCAGCACTAGAAGAGCGATCAGCATGACGACGGCCAGGACCTTCAGGACCGGGTAGACCTCCGAGTGGGCGTAGATCACGCCGTGGCTGAGGATCTGGCGGATGACCTGATTGTACTGGTCCGGTTCAAACGGCTTGGCGGTGACCGGCGGAAGAAACTGCAGCAATATAAACAGCAGGACCAGCCACCACTTACGGGTGATTCGGTCGAGCAGATGTTGCACTCTGGCGGTACGGGTTTCATTCATGGGGATGATCTCCAGCGGCTGATTCGGCGATTCGGCGAAGGGCGGCGACGTGATCGCCGAATGCGGCGCGGCCTTTGTCGGTGACGGCCAGATACGTGCGCGGCTTGCGGCCGACGAAGGTCTTCTCGACCCGAATATAGCCGGCCTCCTCGATCTTCTGCAGATGGGCGCCCAGATTGCCGTCGGTCAGGTCGAGCGTCGTCCGCAGGCAGCCAAAATCGACCTTCTCATCCGGCCGCAGCGCCATCAGGGCCGCCATGATCCGCAGCCGCGTCGGCTGACAGAGCAACTCGTCCAACTCGCCCATGCTCATCTCCATCGCAGACGCAGATAGAGCCCCGTTCCCGCCAGCGCCCCGCCGCCCAAGACCGACATCCACGCCCAGAACCAGAACTCAAGACCGTAGAAACCCACCAGGGTCAGCGCCGTCACTGCCAGTCCCAGCCACAGCATGAACCGCTCCCAGAACAACCCCAACACCACGTACGCGAACATGATCAGCGTGACGATGAAAGCGGTGACCTGATACGGACTCTGCGGCTGAAGGATCGCAATCCAGACGCCGCCGTAGACAAACAGCAACAGCCAGAACAGAGAGAACCGCCAGTCGGATGCGCTGCGGGTCGGTTCCTCAAGCCGAAAGGCCAGCACCGTCCCGGCGATACCGATCACGTCCAACCCCAGCCATATCCAACCCATGTGCTGTGGCGCAAAGTACGGCACCAGGAACCCGACTATCCAGATCACTCCCCAGAGGATCAGAACGCTGCTTCCGCTGCGGGCCGCGACCGCCTTTCGCATCCGAACCGTCGTTTGATCGATTTCTGAAAGAGCGCTCGCCGCAGCATCCTTCAAGACTTCCATGCTCAGTCCTCCAATAACAATATAGCAGAGTACTCTGCAAGATAGAGTCAATATGCTCGGGAGTCAACACCTTTCTGCCCATCCAAGGGTTTTGCCTGAAAGCTCGTACCGCGGCAGGGCTTACGGCCAGGAACCATCGCCAGGGAAAATTGAAAAAATAAAGCACGTATTTCGTTCTATTAAGTAGTGATTTAATATACGGAATGTAGTGATGGACGTTATGGAGAATGAAGATGCCAAAGTCCATTGTGTTTCTGATCCTCACTTTTCTTCTGAGTTGGCCGGTCGCCTTCTGCGCGTTCTCCTCGGGCATGGTGCCGTATTCGGGTCGTTGGTTCGCTGTGGCCGTCTTTTTCATGTTCACCCCGGCGATCTCAGCCGTCGTCACGCAGAGGTTCCTGTTTCGCGAAGAGCTCATCAGGCCCTTGGGCATCTCGTTTCGGCCCAACCGGTGGTTTCTCGTCGCGGCGCTGCTGCCCGCTTTTCTTGCGGTGGGATCGACGGCGGTCAGTTACCTCTTCCCAGCCGTTTCGCTGACGTCCGATCCGATGCAATCGAATGCTCTTTTGCTCTTCGGCCCAAGCCTTTCGGAAACGCAGCTGGCGGAGTTGCGCCGCTCCGCCACCGAACTGCCGCTGCATCCGTTCATCCTGATCTTGATCAGCGGCACCGTGGCCGGCCTGACCGTCAACGGCATCGCCGGTTTCGGCGAGGAACTGGGCTGGCGCGGGTTTTTGCTTCGCGAAACGGGCCGGCTGGGTTTTTGGGGTTCGTCGCTGGTCATCGGGATCATCTGGGGTTTGTGGCACATACCGTTCATCATTCACGGGCACAACTATCCCGGGCATCCCGTCGCTGGGATATTTATGATGGTCCTCTGGACGGTGCTCTTCGCTCCGTTGATCGCGTACGTGCGCATTCGCTCCAACTCAGTTGTCTCAGCCGCGATCATGCATGGGGTGCTCAACGGAACCGCCATGGCTCCCGCCGCCGTTCTCCGAGGCGGCGATTCGCTTGAGACTGGAGTGATGGGACTTGCGGGAATGCTGGTCCTGTGCGGTCTGAACCTGGTTCTGCTCGGTTTCGGCGGAGCGCGGGTCTGGCATGAAAGGTGGATGGCCCACGGGTTCTGCGGCGATATTGCGGCGGAAGAGCCGTTAGTGTGTGGCAGGCATATCCCTGCGATCAAGGAGCAAGCCAATGGATGAACGATTGCTTCCGATCGAGTGTCCGAGTTGCCGGGCTGGGCTGCGGGTGACGCGCCTGGTGTGTCCGGAATGCGGCACCAGCGTGGAAGGGGAGTTTGGGTTGCCCGTGCTCTGTCGGCTGCGCAACGAAGAGCAGGCCCTGGTGGTGAACTTCATCAAGTGCGGCGGCAACCTCAAGGACCTGGCTCGGGTCTACGGCGTATCGTACCCGACGGTGCGCAATCGCCTTGATGCGCTGATGCGGGAAGTGCAGCGGCTGGAAGGCGTTGAGACGAAGGAGGAATGATCATGGCAGAGCAGGACGCAACGACAGTGCGCGAAGCCAGATCGATCTGGACGTGGCTGTTCAATCCGTTCCGGTACATCGCGGGCGGTCCGGCTCTGAGTTTGGGGCTGGCGGCGATCGCAGCGGCGGGGTTGGTGGCGTATTTCGGACGGGCGCGTTTTGACGGCGTGCTCGACTTCCACACGCAGGGCGAGCCGCCGTTCGGTCTGGCGGTGGCCGATGGGTTGATCAACTGGATCGTGATGGTCGTGCTGCTGTGGGCCGGCGGACGGCTGGTCTCGTCCACCCGCTTCAGGGCGCTGGACCTGTTGGGAACGCAGGCGCTGGCCCGCTGGCCGATGGCGATCGCGGCCCTGGCGGTGCTGCTGCCGGGGTATCAGCGGTTTTCGCTCGAGTTGATGGGCCATGTGGCGGACCCGGAATTCCTCATGGAGATTGTCTCTGTCCAGGCGGTGCTCGCGATTGTGGTCGTCTTGCTGATGGTGATCTGGATGGTGGCGTTGATGTACAACGGGTTTGCCGTATCGTGCAACCTCAGCGGAGGCAAGGCGTTAGGCATTTTCGTCCCGGCGATTATCGTGGGCGAGGTGATCTCCAATCTGTTGATCTATCGCCTGCTTCCGGGCTTTTTCGCCTCCGCCGGGGCCTGAAATCGGCTGGTTCTGGACGGGCGGCCGGCGACGAGTTATAATAGCATACCGCTTTGGGGGTGGCGGACGTCGCCGTGGAGGCGTCGGCCGCTGCGAAACATTATTCGCGATCAGACAGGGGGACACGGCCATGACCAAGGCCCGGGAACTTGCCGAGTTCGTCGTTCGCTCATCGTTCACCGACCTTTCGAAGGCGGCGCGAGATCAGCTTCGCATCTGTGTGCTCGATGCCCTCGGCTGCGCGATCGGGGCGCTGGAGGGCGAGCCGGTGCGAATGGTTCGCCACCAGATCGAGGAGTTCGGGTTGGGTGGATCGTGCAGCCTGATCGGCGGTGGGGCGGTCTCGCCGGAACGGGCGGCACTGTACAACGGGGCGCTGGTGCGGTACCTCGACTACAATGACAGCTTTCTGGCCGCGGGCGAGACGTGCCATCCGAGCGACAACGTCTCGGCGGTGCTGGCGGCGTCGGAGTTTGCCGAGTGCTCGGGCCGGGATTTCCTGACGGCCCTGGCGGTGGCCTACCAGGTGCATTGCCGGCTGAGCGAGCTGGCTCCGGTGCGACAGAAGGGTTTCGACCACACGACGCAAGGGGCGTACGCGGTGGCGGCGGGCGCGGCCAAGGCGCTGGGGCTGGACGCGGAACGGACGGCGAACTCGCTGGCGATCTGCGGCGCGTCGCTGAACGGTCTGCGAATCACGCGGAGCGGCGAGTTGTCGCAGTGGCGCGGGCTGGCCTATCCGCACATGGCGCTGGCGGCGACGGACGCGGTGCTTCTGGCGGCCAAGGGGGTCACCGGTCCGCTGGACGTCTTCGAGGGTCGCGGGGGTTTTATCGACACGATCGCCGGTCACTTCGTGATCGACTGGCAGGTCGAGGATCTGGAACGGATCAATCACGTGTGTCTCAAGAAGCATGATGCCGACATCCACGCCCAGTCGGCGGTCGAGGCGGTGATCGAGTTGCAGGCCGAGCAGGGATTCGCCGCCGACGACGTCGAGCGGGTGGAGATCGACATCTTCGAGATCGCCTACAACCTGATCGGCGGCGGCGAGGAAGGCCCTCGCCACGAGGTGCACACCAAGGAGCAGGCGGATCGCAGCCTGCCCTACGTCATTGCGGCGGCGCTGCTGGACGGCCACGTGCTGCCGCAGCAGTACACACACGAGCGGATCAGCCGCGAGGACGTCCAGGAACTGCTGCGGAAGGTGGAAGTCCGCCCGCTGGATGAATTCAGTTGGCGCTTTCCGGAGGAGATGCCGTGCCGCGTGCGGGTCTATCTGACCGACCGGCGGGTGGTCGAGAAGGAGAAGCGCGACTACGACGGGTTCTACACCCGGCCGATGTCGTGGAGCGACGCGGTGACGAAATTCGAGCGCCTGGCCACCCGCTACGTCGAGGCCCCGCTGCGGCAGGACATCATCGACGTGGTCGACAACCTGGCGAACCTGGAGGTCACGGAACTGACCGGGTTGCTGATGAGAATCCCCGATCCGACCAGGAGCACGCTGGTCTAGGCCGCGAGATCGGCGTCGCGACGTTACGTCCATATCCGGCGAATCCGGGCGCTCCTTGGCTTCCCCATCCGACGGGGTCGGGCCACCGGGTCTGCAGAAGCGTTCCCGCGAACACCATTGACAGTCCATCTGAACATTGGTAAATTGACTTTGCGGACCTATCCTCGGGCAACACGCAGATGGGAGGCCCAGGCAGCAGTACCGCCGATGGCGGCATGACAATTCTCGCTGGCAGGTCTTAGGCGAAAGTGTTTGATCGCGGAGAGTCTTGTTCCGCGCTTCTTGTGCCTCGGGATGTTTCCACTCGCAGGCGCCGTTTGGTCGAATGTGAATTCGGATTCACGATGTCAATCGAGGATGGAGGCAACCATGAGAACGTCAGGACGGTCCGTAGCTGTGCGTGCGTGGCTGTGGGTGGCGCTGGTAGCGGGGTTGTGCGGCTGGCCGGCCGTCGGCGTCGAAACGGCGGTTGACTTCAATCAGGTGAGTGTTGAGCAGCTCGATGCGTTTTTGACTGAGATGTCGGGTGGGGAGTTGACGTCCCAGATGCCGGCCCCATCCACGAGCGTCCCGCGGATCGATCCGGCGCTGGTGTCGCGCGAGCGGTTGCCGGTTGCCTGTCCAGCCGCTTCGGATCGGCCGATGCCTGCCGCAACTCCCGAGGATTACCTGCGGTTCCTGGCCCAACGGAATGCGCTGGCCGCCGAGTCGCAGGCCGCTGTCGAGTCGCCGTCTATGACCCTCTTGGGCACGCTGGACGGAGGCGCAACCAGTGGGCTGATCGAGATCAACTCCGATATCACCACCAACGCGATCTGGACCGCCGGCAATACCTACCACGTGACCGCCAACGTCAACGTCCAGGCCCTGCTGGTGATCGAGCCGGGAACCGTGGTGACGTTTGGTTCGGGCTATCGCCTGAAGGTCAACAGCGGCGGGACGATCGTGGCCCGCGGGACCCCGGGTAATCCCATCGTATTCACCTCCGACGCCGCAACGCCGGCCTGGGGCGACTACTATTGCGCCGTCCTGATCGAATCGACGGCTTCGGTGGCCTGCGAGGTCTGCTTCTGCGTGGTCGAGTTCGCCTACGTCGGCCTGGGCACGGAGGATATCCACCTCGACGAGCCGCTGCACGACAACTTCATCTACCACTCCTACATCGGCATCTGGCAGACCGGGGCCGACGTGACCGACGTGCTGAACAACCAGATCATCGACTCCGCCGCCGCCGGTATCTTTGTCGATATGAACTCCTTCAGCGGCCCCGCATCGCCCGATGCGAGGATGGCCATCCGCCACAATACGATCGACCTGGCGGAGTGGGATGGAATCCTCATCTTCGGCGCACTCGATCCGCAGGAGGCCGGAACGGTGGAGATGACCAGCAATCTGATCTCGCGGACCATGTGCGGCATTGATCTCCTGGACGGCTACGTGATTCCCATCGTGGTATGCACCGGCTACTACGCCAACACCCAGAACAGCAACTTTGTTCTGATTCCCGGCTTCGTGGAGGACTATCCGCAGGAGGTCTTCGAAAGCCCCTACGACCCGGGCCTCGGGCCGCTGGAGGGATATTACCTGGATCGCTACTCGCCGCTGGTCGATACCGGGTGGGGCACGATCGGGCTCGCCGAACCGCAGCTGACCGGCTCGGCCACGTCGGCCGATCGCGAGCCGGACACCGGAACGATCGATATCGGATTCCACTACTCCAACTTCGACCTCGCCAATGTCGGGACCGCCACCTACCTTGAAGCGGACATTAACCGCGACGGCCAGGTCGGCGTGGGCGACCTGGGCATTCTGGCTACGCAGTACGGCCAGACCACCTCGCCGGGATACAACTACCTGGAGGCCGACATCGACCGCGACGGCGAGGTCGGCGTCGGTGACCTTGGCATTCTGGCGACCCAGTACGGCCAGTCCGGCCTCACGCGGCCGACCATCGCCGCGACGGTCGACGGCGATCCCAACGACCTTTCGGGCTGGTGCCTTGCCTCAACGTCGGGCGACACCTCCGGAGAGGCCTATGTGCAGGTCTTCCTTGACGGACGGTTCATCGGAAAGGTCCATCCGTCCTATGGAAGTCCGTCGCTGGAGGTCGAGACGTCAACCGAAGCGAACGGCTCTCACGCGCTCAAGCTCGTGGGCGTGGATCCAAACTCGGTCGTCACGCTGTCCGCGACCCTTCCTGTCTGGTTCGACAACGACCTGCACCTGCTGACCACCAGCGACAACTTCATCGCCGGGCGGGACCATCCGCTCGCCGCGATGTACGGAGGAAGCGAGGACCTGACCGTCAGCGTCTTCGACACCGCCGGCACTGTCCAGTGGACCGTGACGCTGACCACCGGCGGCTCGCTGTGCGTTTCGATCCCGGACACCGCGCTGGTCGATCAGATCAACCAGTGCGTGGTCGAGGAGGATGCGGGCGCCAGCCGCGTCCTCTGCGCGCACACCCTTGGACAGTGGGTCGATCCGAACGACGCGAGCACATCCACCGCCGACGCGCTGATCTTCCTGCCCTCAAGCCGGCGCAACCATCTGGCATGGGACAGGATCGTCCAGGTCATCGACGCCTGCACGAACGAGAGCCTGGACTACGCCGTCCTGGCCGGGCGGTCCTGCACGTGGGACAACCTGGCCCACTGGCTCGTCGATCCGCCCGATGTGCACTTCCTCTACGGCATGGGTCGTGCCGGCGGCGCGCCGACCGCAAGCGGATTCCGTTCCACGATGGAACTGTACGACGGCGGAGAGGTGTTCTCTTACCTGAGGCGCGACTTTAGCTCCGTGCCCGCGTGGTACGAGGATCTCTCGCCGGTCTTCGAGCAGGACTCGCAGCTGTCGATCGGCTCTTTGGGGCTCATGGATTCCGGGCGGTTCAAGATTGCGTTCCTTGATACCTGTGAGGTCGGAGCGTCCGACGACATGGCGATGGCCCTTGGGATGTACTCGAGCGCGAGCCAACTGGAACTCGATCAGGTCTGTCTGGGCTGGGATGTCCCCGTCCCGATGGTGGGCGGCGATGCCGATGACTTCCAGACCTACGTGCAGCGATTCTTCTCCACGGACTGGAACGGTCTGTGCGGCGGCCTGGGCAACCCGAACGCCAGCGTCTACAGCGCCCTGTGTTTCGCTCCCGACTTTACCGGCGGAAGCTTGATCGGCCAACACATCCAGGCGTGGGGCTATGCTCAGGAGGCGACGCCGCTGGTGCCGTCCACCCGCTGGGGCCAGGGACTCACCGCGATCTACTGGTGGATATTCTGGTAACCGCCGCAGAGTCGCTCCCGCGGGCTCCGGTCATCCGGGCTCTGTGCGAAAGGCAGGTCGTAACGGTCGCGGTTCCCTGTGCGGGATCAGAACTGCTGCGAGAGGGTTCGAAGCCAGTACTCCGCCCGCAGGTACGGGTCGTTGTTGGACAGGTCGTCCTGCCAGTTGTAGTCGCTGCGGTACTTCTCAGCGATCACCGCGATAATCTGCGGCGCCGAGCAGCCGTGATCGGTCAGTTCGCGGATCAGATGCCGCAGATGGGTCGGCTTCAGCAGCAGATCGTTGGGCCGGCCGAGGGCGGCGGCGGACTGTTCCGAGAGACCGTCGCGGTAGAGCGAAGCCCAGTCGGGCGCCGCCAGCGGGCCCCAGAAACGTTCCGGATCCGTGATCTCGGGATCGTCGCGCCGGATCAGATCGAGCGCGGCGGCGCGTTCCGCGTTCTCGACGGTGGCGTCTTGGAGCTGCTCGGCGAGCCGGCGATGCCGGCGATAGGCGCCGGAAGTCAGATAACCGCCGAGCAGACGCGTGAAATCAGCCGATGGGATCGCCGTGGTGGTGCGGGCGGCCAACTCCGCGGCGAGCTGATAGTGGCCGCGGTCGTCGGCCCGAATTTCCAGGCACTGCCGCAGATCGAGCCCGGCGGTCGGGATGGCCACCAGCGGCGGACCGCGGTACTCATAGATCGGGAAGATCAGCGGTTTGCGGTGGAGCGAAAACACGCAGCGGGTGGACCGCTGGGTGATCAGATACCCGTAGAGCGTCGAGTCGAAGATGATGATCTGGTCGCGATCGTAGACGTCGGAGGTGCGCAGCAGCAACTCGGTGCGCAGGCGGATGCGGTCGAAAATGTAATCGGCCAGATGGCCGAGCATCAGAAACACGCTCGCGTCGCGGACCACGGGCGCCGAGTCGCCGTTCTCGACGGTCCCGATCAGCCTGGCCGCGGCGGTCGCGGGCAGAACGGCGAGACGCCCGGCCGCCCGCAGCAGCGCCTGATAGGACGACGATGACCGCTCGATGGCCGCGACGAAGTGATAGCCCTGGCCGGTCATCAGCTCCAGATACGCCACGCCGTAGCGGCTAAGGACGTCGCGGATGGCCAGGCGGGTCGGTTCGATCTTCTGGAACGTCGTCAGCGGCTCGTGGAAGATTTCGCCGGGGAATGTCCTGTTGCCGTACTCCAGGTCAATGGCGAAGATCACGCGGCTGTAGTCGAGAATGCTGCGGTAGATCCCGTCGCCGCTGGCGAGGGCCTCGGCAACGCGGCCGGGTCCGCGACAACGGTGCTCATAGCCGAGGCTCGGCTCGCCCGTGCTGATGAACACGGCGTCGTGGGCGTATTCCCTGATGCGATCGGCGATGGCTGGGTGTTGATAGTATTCGCGGTTCATGGCGATCCGACGAACGATCTGACCGTTCGTTCCGACTCCTTGAGCTTGTCCCTCGGTCCGGTGTAGACCTCCAGAATGATGGACTTGTCGCTCAGGAGCGGGAGGATCTCCTTGAGTTCGGGATGGATCTTGGTAGGGGTGATCGGGTCGTGGGTGCGAACCGGATCGACGCCGAAGTTGGCCAGGTGGTAGAACGCGATCCGGTCGCGGTACTGCTCGATGAAACCGGCCACCTGCTCGACCAGGCCGACATCCAGCGACGGCTGGTACATCGCCCGCCGCCGATCCTCGTTCTCCTGGACGATCCGGCGGGTGTTCCAGATGTGGGGGACGTCGAGGACGACCTTGACCGGGGCCCACTGGCTGCAGGTCTCCTGGAGTTCGATGAGTTCCTCGAGCATGGCCGGGTACTTGCTGAACTCGATGTTCTCCAGGCACAGATCGAACGTATAGCCCCTGTCGCGGTAGTGGGGGACGATCTGGTTGCGGAACGTGTGCAGGAAGACGCGCCGGCGGTGCTGACGCTCGTCGAGGTTCAGGGGGTATTCGGCGTTGACCGGATGGATGACAAAGGCGCCGGCGCCGACGCGGTGGGCGAAGTCCATGCTGGCCAGCGTCTTGCGGATGTCGTCTTCGCCCTTGGGTTCGGTGGGAGTCGAGATGTCGATCCCGTTGGACGGGGCGTGGACGGTGCGGAAGGGGCAGCGGCACAGCAGATCCATGGCCGCGTCAACGTCCCAGATGCCGAACTCCGGCTGCAGTTCGACGCCGTCGGCGGGATTAAGGAATTCAAGTACTTCCAAGAGATTGCGCTGCTGCGGATTGCAGTCGGATATGGCGAACCCGACGTAGGTCTGGCCCATCGGACACCCCTGCGGTTCATCGACCCTTTGTAGCTCCCCGGCGGCTACCTAAAGGATATGCCGACCGATGGCGTGGAACAACAGGAAAATGCGGATAGCGTCCGTGGAGCTTATGGGTGCCGCGATGCCGGCTGACGGAATCTTGCCTACGGGGCCGGCGGTTCCTCCGGTCGGTAGAAGCTGACCCGGGTGACGAAGTCGGCGAACTGGCGGGTCATCTCCTTGGGCACGCAGGCCCATTCGCCGTGTCCCAGATTCACCGACCGGTAGCATCGAGAGGCGTCGCGCGAGTTGCGGCTGATGAAGAACAGCCGTGTCTCGGGCGGCTTTTCGACCTCGGCGTCGTAAAGGGCCAGGATCTGGTCCTGGTTGGAAGCCGGGTTGGCCACGAATCCCGCATGGCCCGAGAGGGACGACCCGACGTTGGGGCTGATCGTCCAGAAACCGGGATTGAACTCGACCGTGTTGGGGCTGCCGGTGATGGTGTTGCTGGTGTCGAAGATATCCAGTTCGCCACTCATGTTGGTTCCGTAGGTGACATTGCTGGCGAAATTGCCGAACTGCATCTGGATGATGAACCGGCCGTTGGCCCGTCGGCCCAGGTTGGCCAGCACGTGGTCCTCATACATCCGAAGGATCGCTCCTTCGAAGCCGTGCTTGTAGTTGAAGGTCGCCAGCGGGCCCTGACAGCCCGCCAGCAGAAGCAGTACGGGAAAAAGGAGCCTGCGTCTGAGGACTATGGCATTCACGGTGGCAGCCTCTGTGATTTCAGAAGTCCCATCAATCACCCGCTCCGCCGCTCGGGGCGTCTCCAGATTATATCGGGCCAAGCGGCGGCGGTTCTGGATTTGAATCGATCATTCTGCCCGTCTGCTCCGTTGTCTCGTTCATCCGCTGGCCGGTTGACTGGGTCCCGGGGCCGTGTTAGGCTTGGCCTCCAGACGTATCGGATGCGGACGGCTTGGATTCAGGAGGCCGATGATGGGCAAGTCGCTGGCGCAGCTTTCGGACTTCTACCGCGATCAACTGCTGAACCACTGCGTCAACCACTGGGAAGCGCACAGCCTCGACCGGCAGTACGGCGGCTACTTCGACTGCCTCGACCGCGACTGGACGGTCTTCGACGACGACAAGCACGGCTGGAACCAGGGGCGCAAGGTCTGGATGTGGTCGACCCTGTACCGCGAGCTCGAACCGCGAAAAAGCTGGCTGGAGGCGGCGAAACTGGGGGCCGATTTCCTGGCCAAGTACGGGACGGACGAAACCGGGCGGGCCCACTTCGCCCTCAAGCGGGACGGAACGCCGCTGATCAAGCCTCGGGACATCTTCGCCGATGCGTTTCAAGCCATGGGCCATCTGGCGTATTGGGGCATCACGAAGGACAAGGCGTCGCTGGCGCGGGCGTGGCACAGCTTCAAGTTCTACTTCGACTCCGCGGAGCAGGACTGGGTCCATGACGCCGCGTGCTACGCGGGCGCCCGGCCGTGCCGCACGCACGCGATCCGCTTTATCAAGCTGACGCTGGCCCAGGAGTTCCGCAAGATTCTGGGGCCGGAGCATGAGGGCGTGCGGTTCGACAAACTCGCCGCCCAGGCCGTCGATGAAATCCTCAACTATCACGTCAAGCCCGAGTACAAAGCCCTGCTCGAATACGTCGGCCTCAAGGGCGAACTGCTGCCGGGCGCGATGGGCCGGCTGCTGAATCCCGGCCACGCCCTCGAGATCGCCGGTTTTATCATCTCCGAAGCCCAGCATCAGAAACGGGACGACTGGCTCAAGAAAGCCTGCGACGTGATCCTCTGGCACCTGGACCGGGCTTGGGACACCGACCACGGCGGCATCTTCTACTACATGGACCTGACCGGCAACGCCAACCGTAAACTCGAGAGCACGATGAAGCTCTGGTGGGTCCACAGCGACACGCTCGTCTCGTGCCTGCAGGCCTATTTGGCCACCGGCGACGAGCGATTCAAGACCTGGCACGATCGCGTCCACGACTGGGCGTTCGACCACTTCACCGACCGCGAGTGCGGCGAGTGGTACGGCTACCTCCACTACGACGGCACGGTCTCGATGCCCCTCAAGGGCGGGATCTGGAAGGGCATGTTCCACGTCCCGCGGGCTTGGCTGAACATCCATCTGCTGCTCAAGGACCAGGGGTGAAATCGCAATGGATTTTGCATCTGGATGGCTCGCTGTGGTGGATGACAGGGCCGACTCGGTTCGTGCTGGGAAAGAACGGACGGAGAAGGTATAATGCATTGGGGACAGGATCCTTGGTGTTGCGATGTTGACGTTTCGGGAATTCATCATGCGAGAGCGGGTGCCGCTGACGGCCGTCCATGAGGCGGTTTTGGAGTTCCTGTCGCGCGTGAATGACGCCGTTCTTTTCGGTGCGCAGGCGGTCAACGCGTACGTTGAAGAGCCGAGGATGACGGAGAATGTGGATGTCCTCTCGCCACGGGCAAGGGAACTGGCGGAGCAACTGACGCGGTTTCTTCGGGAGCGATTGCACATTGCGGCGAGGGTCCGGGAGATCGGCCAAGGGCGGGGATACCGGGTCTTTCAGGTCCGCAAGCCGAAGAACCGGCACTTGGTCGATATACGACCGGTTACCGCTCTCCCGCCGGCGAAACGTATTGGCGGCATCCTTGTTGTCACTCCCGAAGAACTGATCGCGGAGAAGGTGATGGCCTATCACTGCCGCAAAGGCCATCCGAAGTCCGGAACCGACTGGCGGGACCTGGCCATGCTGCTGCTAACCTTTCCAAAGCTCAAGAAGAAGGACAGTCTGGTCCTGGACCGCCTCAGAGCGGCGGATGCGGATGAGGCCGTCGTTGCCACTTGGCATGAGTTGGTGGCGCAGGAGATCAAGCCACCTCAGGAAGATGACGAGTTCTGAGGTAGTGGCGACCGGTGGTGACTTCTGACGTGCATCAGGCGGGCAAGAGCAGCAGGTGAAGTCCGGGAGATCATCCGCTGTGCCCAAAACGACGGAGCCCCACGCCGAAGCGATTTCCCCCTTTTCCCCGCAGGCGTATTGACCCTCCACGGTCGGCCTGATACCTTTATCCGTTTGGCTTTTTCGGGTTATTCATGCGGGTTATTCACGGCCTGGAGAATCTGGGTGCGGCGGTTGGGCCGGTGGCGATGACCATCGGCAACTTTGACGGTCTGCACCTGGGTCACCAGGACATCATCCGGCAGGTCGTCTCGCTGGCGGGCTCGCAGGGCCTGGTTCCGACGGTGCTGACCTTCGAGTACCATCCGCTGCGGCTTCTGGCCCCGGACCGGGCGCCGGGCCTGCTGATGCCGATGGAGCAGAAGCTCGAACGGCTCGAGGAACTGGGTCCGAAGCTGGTGGTGATCGCCCGCTGCACGCACGAATTGCTCGACCTGGAGCCGCGGGCGTTCGTGCGCGACGTGCTGCTTCGCCACTTCCAGGTCCGCTACATTGTGGAAGGGCCGAACTTCCGCTTCGGGCACGACCGGGCCGGCAGCATCGATCTGCTCGTGGCGATGCAGCGTGAATACGGATTCGAGGCTGTCAAGCGGGAGCCGATCCGGGTGGATCTGCCCGGCCGCGGTGGCGTGATGCTCTCGAGCAGCCTGGTCCGCCGGCTGCTCCAGGAAGGCTCCGTTGATCTGGCCGCCCGGTGCCTCGGGCGGCCCTATGAACTGATCGGCGAAGTGGTCTCGGGCGACGGCCGCGGCAGGGCGCTGGGGTTCCCCACCGCCAACCTGCAAACGCCGCAACTGTTGCCCGCCTCCGGCGTCTACGCTGCGCGGGCGCGGATCGACGGCGTTGACCACCAAGCCGCGGTGCACCTGGGTCCGGCGCCGACGTTTGAACACTCGCACCACGGACCGGAAGTGTACGTGTTGGATTTCGACGGCGACCTCTACGGCCGGCGGCTTGGCGTCAAGCTCATTCGGCGCATCCGCGGCACCGAGAGGTTCGCCGACGCAGCGGCTCTGGTGGAACGGATGCGGCGGGACGTGCGCGAGGTGCGAAGCGTCCTGGCTGAATGCAACTCGTCTCGCAAGGAAAACACCGACGATCATGGCGCCTGATTTCGACGACATCATCCGTGTGCTGGCGGACCATCAGCGGTTCCTGCTGATCCCTCACGACCGGGCCGATGGCGACGCGTGCGGCAGCATGCTCGCTTTGGCTTTGGCCCTGGAGAAGGCGGGCAAGGAGGTCCACACGCTGTTGCTCAACTCGATGGGCAGCCGATACGCGTTCATATTCGAGGACTGCCGCGTGCCGATCCTCGGACAGGATGTTCAGCCCGATTCGCTGCCGGAGGTCGACGTGGCGCTGGTCATCGATACCTCCGCCATGCGGCAACTAAGCCCGATCGCCGACTGGCTTATGCGATTTGGCGGCCTGATCGCCACCATTGACCATCACGAGCCGGGTGATCTGCCGGCACGGGTGGCCTGTATCGACGAGGCGTCGCCGGCGGCGGGAATCATCATCGCGCGGTTGCTGGAGCGGCTCGGCTGGCTCGAAGGGCCACAAATCGCCCGCTATCTGCTGATCGCCGTCGCCACCGACACCGGATGGTTCAGCTACAACAACGTGACGCCGGAGTGCTTCACGTGGGCCGGCCGGTTCGGCGCGATGGGCGCCGACCTGCACGAGTTGTACGAACGGCTGTTTCTCTCCGAGCCGCCCGAGCGGTTCAAACTGGTGGCCCAGACGCTCTGCTCAGCCGAACTGCTGGCCGACGATAGCCTCGTGGTCTTTACCCTCACCCGCAAGGACTTTGCCGAGACGGGCGCTTCGGACGCCATGACCGAGAACCTGATCGACCTGTCGGGCCGGCTGCGGACCATGTCGGTGGGCGTGCTGTTTGTCGAGGGCCAGGACGGATCGGTGCGGATCAGCCTGCGCTCGCGGCGCGATTTCAACGTGCATGAATTCGCCCAGATCTTCGGCGGAGGCGGCCATCGCCAAGCCGCGGGCATCCGCCTGACCGGCTCGCTCGACGAGGTCAAGCAAACAGTGCTCGCCAAGCTGATCGAACGGCTGACGGAAAACCGGGCGGGCCAGGCGTATAATCCCTAAAGCCGGGCCGGTTGCGGCAGGATATGCGGCCGGCGGGACGGAGCGTTACGTGATCTTTCTGGTTATCGTCGTACTCGGTTCGCTGCTGGTGGTCGAACACTTCGACACCGGCTGGGTGCTGCTGCTCGGGCCGTCGGGCCCGTTCGCGGTGTTCTTCAGCTTTCTGGCCCTGATCCTGATTATGACGCGGCTGGCCCAGCTTCGGGCCTCCGACGCGCTGGACGAATCGGGCGGCTCGATCATCCGGCTTCAGTCGCTCTACTCGCGCTGCCAGCGGCTGCTGATCGCCCTGGCCGCCGTCGCCCACTTCGGCTTGGTGTTCGGCACGCAATGGCCGCAATACTGCACCGACCTGGTGGGCCGGTACGCCGCCGGACTGGACGAGCTGCTGATGCTGGTCCCGTTCCTGGTGCTGATCTCGGTGGGCTACATGAAGCTTTATCCGGTCGACCGGCTGATCCGCCAGGGCTTGATGGGCGAACTGCTGCACTACTACGAGCCGGTCCATCCGATCTGGACGCAGCGGCAGTACGTCTCGTTCCAACTGCGGTTCCAGGTGTTACTGGTCGCCGCTCCGCTGATGCTGATCATTGCCGCCAAGGACCTGATCGAGTGGCAGGCCGACGCGCTGACGAGGGTTGGCGCAATGGTGCTCGAACCGTTCGAGCTGGCCCACCTGGCCGAACTGACCGCCGACGGCGTCCTGGCCGTGGTGGCGGGACTCGTCATCCTGATTTCGCCGCTGATGATCCGGGCGATCTGGCACTGCCGGCCGCTGCCACACGGCACGCTGCGCGATGAGCTTCGGGCGATCGCCGCGCGGGTGAAGCTCCGCTATCGCGACATTCTGCTATGGCCGACGCATGGCATCATTGTCAACGCCGCGGTGATGGGCCTCACCGGTCGGCTGCGCTACATCGTGCTCTCGGACGGGCTGATCGAGACGCTCACCGACGGCCAGATCGAAGCCGTCTTCGGCCACGAGATCGGCCACGTCAAACACCACCATCTGCACTTCCTGCTGCTCTTCGCCTTCGCCGCGATGGGACTGCTGGGCCTGACGGCGTGGTACCTGCAACTCAACTTCCAGATTCCCGCCAACTACATCCAAGCCGGCCTGCTGATCGCGGTGTTCGTCGTGTGGTTCTTCTTCTTCGGGCGGCTCAGCCGGGGGTTCGAACGCCAAGCGGACCTCTTCGCCGCCGAGTCGCTCTCGTACCGCTTCGACGAGGTGCCCACCGGTTGCGGCAACGCCGAGTGCCTCCGCCACCACGCCAACCCCGCTCCGATCCTCAGCCCCGATCCGCCGCTGTGCCTCTCCGCCGCCGAGGTCGTCTGCTCCGCCCTCTACCGCGCCGCCGCTCTTAACGCAGTGCCGCGAAACCTCAAGACCTGGCGACACGGCAGCATCGAACACCGCTGCCGCACCATCGCGACCATGGCCAACCAGCCGGAGACATTCTTCCTCCACAAACTCCGCATGTCATGGATCAAGATCGCCCTCGTTGGCGCCGCCGCCCTCACCGCCATCCTCGCCCTGTTGACCCTGGCCTCACTGAAAGACTACGACCTGGCCATCAAGTTCCTCCGCGGCTGAGGCCCGCTCCCTCCGGACCAGACCAAGCTCACCTCTGTTCTCCGGAAGAAGACCTGAGTTCAACATTGGGACACCCAATCACCGGAAAAGGTCGTACAGCCGCTGCTGGTCGTCGTCCATCTGGAGCAGGGTCTGGCGGGGTTGCGGGTCGTTGGGCCGGTGGTATGTCATCTCATACATGGTCTGGGTCAGTTCGGCGGCACGTTGGGGGCTGATGGGGATCTGGGCGGAAGTCA
>Ga0123328_1001542_pt1 | contig 22176 bp, 11 predicted proteins | sample BioC12SIPDNA_2_FD_89702 | JGI IMG/M metagenome (GOLD analysis project Ga0123328, IMG submission 89702) | Anaerobic biogas reactor microbial communites from Washington, USA - Biogas_R1_A C12 SIP DNA | ecosystem: Engineered > Bioreactor > Anaerobic > Unclassified | place: Washington, USA...
GACCGACGGCAACAGGCCCGCCGGATCGGTGGATTCCTCCAACGCACCCGAGTGAAACGACGCTCATGGCCACATCGGCGACGGTGACTCTGCTGCTCGGCCCGGCGCGATCGCGCAAAGCCGCGACCGTCCGCACACGCTACCTGGACCTGGTGGCCGACTGCCCGCCGGGCGACCTGTCGCGACGGGTCCTGCTCCTGGTGCCCACCGGCACGCGACGCCAGACCACCATCGACGCACTGCTGCGCGAGAGCCGCGACGGCCTCCTTGTGCAACCGAACGTCTGGACATTCCCCCAGTACGCCGAGTGGGCCCTTGGCCAGCTCGGCGCGCCCGTCCGCAGGGCCACGGAGTTGCAGCGGCACGGCATCCTCGCTGCGGCTCTTGCGTGGTGCGCCGCGAGGAAGCAGCTTCGCTACCTCCTGCCCATTGCCGACCGCCGAGGACTCGTGGATTCACTGGCCGACGTCATACGCCGACTGAAGACTGAGGCTATCCGACCGCAGGACTTCGCCCGCGCCGCCGCCAAGAGCGGCCTGGCGCGGGATCTGGCGGCCGTCTACACCCGCTACCAGCACCAGTTCGAGACCTCCGGCCTGTACGACGATGCCGGCCTGTTCTGGCAGGCTCGCGAGGCGCTGGCGGCCGCCAAGGAGCGGTTCCCTTGGCCGGCTCACGTACTCGTGGACGGATTCCAGGACTTCTCCAGCCCCCAGCGCGCCATTCTCCGCACACTGTACGACCATGGCGCGCAACTGGTGGTCACTCTCCCGTGCTGCCGCGAGCGGCCCGAGCTGTTTGCCCCGACGCTTCGCACGCTCGACCACCTCCAGACCGCGTTCGATCACCACATCGCGGTCGAAGAGTTTCCGGCTCCTGACGCCACAACGCCCCTGGCGCGCGTACAGGAGTCGCTGTTCGCCGACTCCGCCGCACCGCCCCACCCCGACGCCGCCTCGGCCGTCACGTTTGCCGAGACCGCCGGATACACGCGAGAAGTGGAGTTCCTGGCCCAGCGCATCAAACAGTGTCTCGTCGCGGGCACGGACGGCCATTCATCGGATGGCGACGCAATCCGCCCTGCCGACATTGCGATCATCCTGCCGGCACGACAACCCTACGAGGACCTCATCGCCCGTGTTTTCCCGAGCTACGGCATTCCCGTCAACGGGCTGTCCGGAACCTCGCTGATCCGTATGCCGCTGGTGCGGTGGCTGCTCGAATTGCTCCGCCTGCCGCTGAACAGCTTCGCCTATGGGGCGCTCGTCGGCGTTCTTCGCTCACCGTACTTCCCGTGTGAGTTGCTCGACGCCGAGCCGCGCACGCTGGAAGCCGCCTGCCGCATGCTCCATTGCGTTGGAGCCTTCGAGGGGCTGGCCGATCATGTCGAAGCCCTTCGCGACCACAGCCGCAGGCTTCGCGAGGGGTCCCTTTCGGGCGACGCCGACGCCGCGGAGTCTGCGGCCGAAGCCGATCTGGCCGACAAGGTGGTTCTGCTTCTGCAGCGCCTCGCGGCCCGGCTTGGCGTTCTGCCGCAACGGGCATCGCGGGCACATCATCTGGCAGCAACCAGAACCCTCGTGGCCGAGTGCCGGTTCCGGTCGGCTGCAATCGCGGCAAACGACCGGGAACTGGCGGCCCGGGATCTTGCGTGCCTGTCCGCCCTGGAAGCCGTCATCGCGGAGATGAGCGGACTCGACGAGTACGCCCCGGCCGACTCCCTGACGGCTGCGGACTTCGTCGCGGAACTGGAGGAGGCCCTGGCCGCAGCCACCGTGGCGCCGCCGCGACATGCCGGCGGCGCGGTCCACGTGCTCGATACAAGGTCGTCGCGTGCCCTGACGTTCAAAGTTGTCGCCCTGCCCGGCCTGACTGACGGCCTTTGGCCGCAGCCGATGCGATCCGATCTGGCCGACGCGCCCCAGTCGCAGGATTCGCTGGCCGGCGCCGGCCTGAGTTCCCCCGACCGCCGCGATCATCTGGCCGAGCAGCGGTTCCTGTTCTACATGGCGGCGTCGCGTGCCTCGCAGCACCTGATCGTCACGCGACCGGCTGCCGACGAGGCCGGACGCCCGCTCTGTGCCAGTCCATTCTGGGCCGACATGGCTCGTGCCGTGTTCGGTCGGCCGCATCCCGAGGTCCATGTCGTCACGGCCCGCGACGCCGAGCAGCCGACCGAAGGCATCGCCGGCCCCGAGGCCCTGCGCCGTGCCGCCATGTCCGCCCTGGCCTCCCCCGACGCACGCGGGCTGGCCGTGCTGGCTGCGGCCCACGCGGTCGACTCCGTGATCAGGCCGACGTGTCACGCCGCGGCAGTCATCCTGGAGCGCGAATCACCTCGCCCCTTCGGCCGGTTCGACGGCGTGCTGAGCGATGGCCGAATCGCCGAGGCGCTGGCCTCCACCTACCCGTCGGCCCGCCCGCTCAGCATCACCAGCCTGGAGCATTTCGCCCAGTGCCCGTTCTGGTTCTTCGCCGAGACCGTGTGCCGGCTCGACGCCGTGGAGCCGCCCGAGGAGACCCTGCTCGACGATCAGGCCGGGTTGCTCTACCACGATATTCTGTGCGAGTTCTACCGGACGTGCCGCCTGGATCAGACGGTGGGCGCCCGACTGAACCGGGTGCCACCGGACCGCCTTCGCCACGCAATGTCACAGGCCGTGGACCGCGTCTTCGCGCGACGGTCGGGCCAGACGCAGTCTACGTTGCCCGCCCTGCTGGCGATTCAGCGAGAGGATATCCGCGAGCGGCTACTGGCCTACGTGGAGGCAGAAGCCGAGCGCTGCGCCGACCTGGCCTACGATCTCGAGCCTCTGGTCTTCGAGTGGTCCTTCGGCATGCCTGTTCCGGACAACGCTGCGGGCGAAAGCACCGAGTCGCCCGCCGTCGTGCCATCGCCCTATGGACCGATACGCCTGCGTGGCCGCGTGGACCGCATCGACCGCGCCACCGACGCTACGGCCGGCCGCGCGTGGCTCGAGATCGTGGACTACAAGAGCGGCAGCCGCCCCGGCAACCTGGCGTCCCGGCTGCGCGACGGGCTGGTGCTCCAGTTGCCGCTGTATCTACTGGCGGCGGATCAACTGCTGTCGCGCTCCCTGAAGGCGCCCGCCGGACTCGGCGCCTACTACTATCTCCGCGACGTGCGGCACCACGTCGGCGTCACGTTGACCGGGGACAAGGCCGACTCGGGGCGCGAGCTGGTCGAACTTGCGACCGCCCGGGCGGTGGCAGCCATTGCCGCCTGTCGACGCGGCGAGTTTCCGCCGGTGTCGGCCGACGAGTGCCCCTCGTATTGCCCCTACGACCGCCTGTGCCGCGCCGCCCGCTGGCGCGTTGATCGCAAGATGCCGGAGGCCCGGCCATGACGCTCACCAGCGAACAACACGAAGCGGTCGCCCGCCTGGACGACAACCTCTGCGTGGTGGCCGGTGCCGGCACCGGCAAGACGCGCGTCCTGGTCGAACGATTCCTCCGTCTCCTGGAGGTCGGCGGCTGCGAGCCGTCGCAGTTGGCGGCCATCACCTTCACCGAGAAGGCCGCCGCCGAGATGCTGTCGCGACTGCGTGACCGCTGCGCGGAGCGCATGGCACGGGCCGACGACGACGCCCAGCGACAGATCTGGAAGCGCCGCCTGGAAGACCTCGGCGACGCTGCCGTGACGACGATCCACGGATTCTGTCGCCGACTGTTGGCACAGAACCCTGTGGAAGCGGGGCTCGATCCCCGCTTCACCATTCTGTCCGACGCTCGGTCGTCGCAGGTGATGGGCGACAGCGTTCACCGGACGCTGCGCGAGATGTTCGAGGCGTCCGATCCGGACGTTCTGACCGCCACGCAGGCGTACTCCCTGCCGACCCTTCAACAGATGCTGCGCGACGCCCTGCTGCACCGGGATGGCGTGCGCATCGCCGCGGCCCGGAGCGAACGCCCGTTGCCGGAGCAACTGGCGGACCTGGAGCAGGTCGTCACGTCAGCGATGACGGCCGCCTGCGACGGGCTCCTGGCGGATGCCGGCCTCACCCCCCTGAGGCACATGGTCACATCCGTCATGGGCCCCCAGGGCGACGGGCGCGAACTCTCGCGCGAGGTGGCCGCCGAGGCGCTCGCCATGATCGCGCCGGACCAGCCGTCCACGACGCGCATCGCCGGACTCCGTAACCTCGCGGGCCTCAGCCTGCTCAAGCGCGGATCGCCCGGCAAGTGGCCCAGTCCCGAGCACCATCAGCAGATGGGCGACGCCTTGAAAGCCTTGCGGGAGGCCGCCAGGACGGCCCTGTCCAACTGCGATGTCGCCGCCGCCGACCTCTGGCCGCGGCAACTGGAGCTCGCGCGGGCCGTGGCCAGGGTGGCGATGCGCACGATCGCGACGTTCCAGGCGGCCAAGCGAAACCTTGCCGCCGTGGACTTCGACGACCTCCTGCTGATGGCCCGCGACCTGCTGCGCGACCACCCGGACGTGCGGCAGCGCGTCGGACGCCGATTCCGCCAGATCCTCGTCGATGAGCTCCAGGACACCGATCCGGTCCAGATGGAGATCGTCACGCTGCTCCTGACCGACGGCGCGGCGGAAGTCGCGGCCCTGCGGCCGGGCAGCTTCTTCGGCGTCGGCGACCCCAAGCAGTCGATCTACCGTTTTCGCGGGGCGGACGTGCAGGTGTTCCGTCGCATCACAGACGAGTTGGGGCCGTCGCATACGGTACCGCTGACCCGAACATTCCGCTTCCACCAGGGACTGGCCAACGCCACCAATGCCTTGTTCGCGCCGTTGCTCGCAGGGGACTTCATCCGCCTGTCGGCGCACGACACACGGACGCCGCCCGGCTGTGTGGAACTGCTGCTGACGGACCACGAGGATGACGACCGGGCCGAGGCGAGGCGCGCCCTGGAGGCCGCACGCATTGCCGCGCGCATCGGCGACCTTGTGCGCACAGGAAGCATGCGCTACGGCGAGATCGCCATCCTGATGCACCGCCAGACGCAGATTCACGCCTACGAAGAGGCGTTGAAGCGGCTCGATATCCCCTACTATGTGGTCAGCGGCCGACGGTTCTACGAGCAGGACGAGGTGCACGATGCCCTTGCCGCCTTGAGGGCCCTGACCCATCCTCACGACGACCTGGCCGTGGCCGTGGTGCTGCGCGGTCCGCTGTTCGGCCTGTCCGACGACGCCCTGTACACGCTCTGCCGCCACAAGCCACTCGCATCAGCCCTCCGCGATGACGCGGTCGCAGCAACCTTGTCGCCTTCGGACGCGGCCAAGGTGCGACGCGCCGCGACCTGGTTCGCCCACTTCGGTCCACGCGCCGGTCGCATCGGCACAGCCCAACTGCTCCAGGGAATCGTGTTTCAGGGTATCCCTTCCGACAACAGCGCCGACAGCTGTCCGTCGCTGGCCCACGTGCTTCTACCCCAGTTCATCGGACAACAGCGCTACGCGAACCTGCGACGGCTGCTGGAACTGGCGCGTCAGGCCGACCTCGTCGGCGCGTCGCGCATCGAGGACTTCCTGGCCGAGGTCGAGGCGGGCCTCCGCGAGGGCGTCCGCGAGGCCGAGGCGCCGCTGGATGTCGAGGGCGGCAATTCGGTCCTGATGATGACCGTCCACGCCGCCAAGGGGCTGGAGTTCCCCTGCGTCATCCTGGCCAACGCCGATGCCGAGCGGCGCGGCGGCACGGGGCCGTCGTTCTACGCCGATCCCCGCCTTGGCTTTGCCCCCAGGCGGCCGGACCGGCGGCCGAACGAGGAGGAGCCGGCCGCCTACACCCTGGCCTGCCGCGAGGACCACGCCCAGGAGAACGAGGAGTTCCGGCGGCTGTTCTATGTCGCCGCGACGCGAGCCGAGGAGCGGCTCATTCTGTCGGGGTCCAAGACGCTCGCCCCCGGCAGCTGGCTCGCCATGACGTTCCAGGTGGCTGATCTCGACCTGGCCGCGCAGGCGTCCGGCAACCTGAAGGAGCCTCTGGCCCACGGCGGTCCAATGACGGTGGATCTGGCCACAGCCCCTTCGACGGCCTCGCATCGCGCGTCGGCCGACCTCGGCCCGCTGGCGAAGGTTTTTCACGAGGGCGAACTGAACGACGCCGAAATGGACCGCCTGCTGGTCCGCTCCGCCGATGCCGCCCTGACGGGCCGACTGGCCGCCCAATGCTCGCACGTGGCCGAAGGCGGCGCAACCGTTCATCTCACAGCCACGTCGCTGACGGATTACGCCGTCTGCCCGGCCAAGTACTACCTCAGGCACGTACTGGGACTGGACGAGCGCGTTGCCGCGCCGGCATTCGACGACACGGGGGGCCTGAATGCCGCGGCCATCGGGACCGTGGTGCACGAGTACCTTGAGCGGTGCGACGATCCGACGCAGCCGGCAGGCGAGGATGCCCTGCGGCACCTGGTTCTTCGAGAGCCCCGCATCCGCGCGGATCAGCGCGAGGAGGCCTTGGCTGTGGCGGGGCGACACCTGGAGGCCTTCCGGGAGACGGCCCTGGCCGGGGAGATTGCCGCCGCGGCCAGACGCAACGGACACCTGTTCCGAGAGTTACGATTTTCCATGGCCCACACCGTCGCCGAGGGGAGCGGTGCCGCAGGGGCTGCGGTCATCAGCGGCACCATCGATCTGCTCTTTATGGACAGTCGCGGAGACTGGGTTCTTGTGGACTACAAGACCGACCATATCGCTCCCGAGGATGCACGCGAGCGTACGATTCGCTATCTTCCACAGCTTCAGGTGTACCGAATGGCGGCGAGGAAATTTCTCAAAATAAACGCAGTGAAGGCTTGCCTTGCATTCCTGAGCGCGGGTATAGTTGAGGATATCGAAGACCTTTCTGTCCATACCGTGGTGGACCGTCTGGTGGCAGGTATTGCCGCACAGCGGTTCAGGCCGGGTGACGCGTGCCGCGACTCTTGTGCGTACGAAGCGTTCTGCCGCATGTCGTCGTAGCCGTCGCCGGCCCACATCAACACAGCCGTCTGCCCGCATCGGGAGGCAGTGCCGCCCGGCGCGACGAGATAGGGCCAGGGAACGGTAAGGAGAGACTCGCATGACCTACGATTTCAGCATCATCCGGCACATTCGCAAGAAGCTCGGGCTGACGATCTACGGCCTGAGCGAGAAGTGCGGCGTCAGCTACGTCGCCCTCAGCAAACTCGAGCGGAATCTGGGGAATCCTGAACTCAAGACACTCGACCGGATCGCCCGTGCCCTCGGCGTGCAGACGCACAACCTGCTCGCCCTGGCCGAGCACGACCGGCCGCAGGTGGTCGCCGCCGAACGCATCGTGGACGAAAACGGCATCCACTTCCATCGCGCTTCGTTCGACGGCATTCACGTCTCGCAGGTCACCGCCCGCGCCGGCGCCCTGGTCTGCGCCGAGCACGAGCACCGCGACGACTACGAGGTCTGCTTCGTCCTCAAGGGCAAGGTCAAGCTCACTGTCCGCAACAGCGAATACGAGATTCTGCCCGGGCAGGCCGTGCGGTTCGACTGCATCTTCGAGCATCGCTACGAGGCCGTCGAAGACTCCGAGGTGTTTCACGTCGTCACGCGGAAGTGACGTCCGGCACCGGGGACCGAGGACCGCGCGGAGCCGGCCCGGTCGGCCGTTGCTGAACGTACCGTCTTTCACGGACGCAGCGCACTGAGGTTCCATTCGGCCGACTTGTTGCCGCCGAACGTCTGGATGATGTGGTCCTCGTCGCGTTCGCTGCGGCCGAACAGGGCACGCACCGTCGCATCGCCCGCCAGGCGGTCGAACGCCTTCACCGACTCCTCGCGCGTTCCGACCGGAATGTACTGCCGCTCAATCCTGTTCGGGCGGACCGACACGACATCGTAGGCCAGCGGCCATGTGCTCAATCCGGGCACCGAGAAATGGACGGTCCGGCCGACTACCTTCCCCGCCGCAAAGCGGTGCGAGGCGCTGATAACAGCCGTCACGTTCTCGTGTCGCCCGAGAATCTCCATCGCTTCGGCCCGATTGTCTACCAGACGATCCTGCCACGGCGCCCCCGTGTCCAGCGGATGGAGTGACACCAGTGCGTGGTACGAGAGAATCACCGCCGCCTTGTCGCGATAGCGGGCCAGCGTCCGATCGAGCCACGCCAGTTGTGCCGCATCCAAGTGCCCGGAACGGGCGCTTCCCTGCGACGACGTGTACAGGCCGATCAGCACCAGGCCGCCGTCTCGCTCAGCCACCCAGTACGGCAGCGGCCCATTGAAACCGTGGTCCCGGAAAATCCATGTCAGCAGCGACGTGCCAAGGGACGCCGCGGAAGCCGGGGCATCGCCGCTCTCGGCCGTAGCCCCTTCGACTGCCGTCGCTGCCGCGGCGTCCAGCCCCTCGGGACCGAGCACCACGAAGTAGGGCTTCTTCAGTTCGCCCAGCGCCGCCCGTGCCGCGTCCAGCGACCGCGGTTCGCCGCGCGCCAGCAGGTTCCCCAGCACCACAGTGAATTCGATCTTCGATCCGTTGATTTCATCCACGGTCCGCCGCAGACGCGCCAAGGCCGTTGCATCCAGCGCGGCGTCAGCCGGGCGGTCGTCCCGCACCGAGTCGGCCAGAAGCGCGTTGCCGATCACGGCGAAGGTCACCGTTCGGTGCGTCCGCCCGGGCACGCACCCTCCGGCCGCCAAGGCGCCCGCCACCACCAGACACATGGCACAGAATGCCGTTCGCAGGGGCATCGCTCTGAACCTCAGCCGCACAGGTCGCCCTCTCACTTAGCCTTGTCGCGCAGCAGGCTGGCCCGCGCCCAGTTCACACGGTCCTGCACGTCGAAATGATCTCCCGCCTCGACGATGAGTTCCAGCCGCCTGGCCCCCTGCACCGGAATGTTGATCTGTCGGGCCGGCTCCTGCCACTTGACGTGATCGGCACGAAACGCTTCCTTGCCGTCCACCTTCACCACGAGATTCACATCGGCGAACTTCCCTGCCGACTCGTCGATTCCCGCCGTGGCGAGGAACCGCTGGTACCCGCCGCCCAGATCGTACGCGACAAGGCATGGGGCGTGGACCCCGATGCCGCTGTCGAGCGTCACCACCTGTCCGCGCTCGTCCCGCAGACGCATCGGCTCGCCGAGGACATTGCGGCCCACCTGCAACGGCCACGACAGCACATCGAGGCTCTGCTGCTGATACTCGCTGGGCTTCAAGGTCTCCAGAGGCACCAGCCTGCCGCCGATTACCTCGATCCGAACGATTGAGGCAAGTGGCGTCACGATGGACACCCGGCCGCCGAGAAGGCCGCGCAATCCAGCCGTCTCCGTGGCCGCCGAGCTGAGTTCCAAGGAACTGCCGCCTCGCGTCGCAACCCGCAGCAGCGGCATGGCAACCTCCGGCCTTCCCTGCGCCGGGGCACCCACCTGGATGGCCGTCACACGGCTTCGTTCGAGCGAACGATCCCCGAGGGCCGCACTGTGAAACTCCACCGTCTTGGCGTCGATCCGGTTGACCGTGCCCGGCAGCCGGTCGCCGTTGGCCAGCACCACGACATCCGTCCTGGATTCTTCCGCCCCCAGGCCGCCTACGTCGGCCCCGGCCAGCCGGACCACGCGCACCACGTCAAGCGGCACCTGGAGATCCCCGAACTCCGTCCCCGTCACAGTAAACGTCTTGCCGTCGAATCCGGTCACGCGGCCACTAAGCACCCCACCCGTGGTCAGCACCTGGTCCGCGGCCTGCGCCGTCTCGCCCGATGACGAGGCCGCCGCCTCTCTCGCGCCCGAGTCGTCGGCTGACGCGGCATCGCCGGCGGGGGCATGATTGAACTGGACTGCGGCCACCTCCTCCAGAGGCCACACGCCGGTTTCGACGCCGTGCGCGTCCCGTGCCGAGAGACGCCCGTCGCCCACGGTCATCGACGCCGCCTCGACCGCGCGGCCGTCAATCAGACTGATGGCCACCTGTGCCGACGCGTGGTCGGCGATGGAGGCGACGAAGAGAAGGCAGGCGAGCTTGGCGGAGAGTATCTTCATCAGCGTTGTAGAATCGGCAGATAGCGGTTAGGAATCTGAAGGATAATGCACGCCATGGCGGTGCCGTACTCCCTGCCGGCCTCGCCCGACCAGGAACCGTCCTGTGCACTCTGTTTGCCGACCAGGTCCTTGCTGATGGCCGGCCACCACTGTTTCCAGTAGTCGCCGCCGGCGATGAACATGGCTTGCGTCGCATAGTAGTTGCCGTAGAAGTAGAACCCGCCGGCATTGCCCTGCCCGCCAGCGCCGGGCTTGTGCTTCATCAGGTACGCGAGGCCGCGATCGACCTCCGGCCCGGCGTAGATGCCACAGTTGTAGAGGCTGCACACCCCCGCGGCCGAGCGCGGAAACGCCGAACCGCGGCTGTTGAGCGTGTACGAGAAGCCGCCGTCCGGATTCTGGCTCTTCTTGACGTAATCGACCGCCTTGTCGACGGTCGCCTTGGGGACGCGGATGCCGTTGTTGCGCGCGGCGCGAAGGGCCATAATCGAGCAGATCGTCACCGACAGATCGGCGTCGTACTTGATCGGCTGATAGCGCCATCCGCCCTCGTCGTTCTGCGTTCGCACAATGAGGTCTACCGCGCGGCTCAGTTTCTCGCGAACCACTGGGTCCGGGCTCATGCCGTACACCTCGGCCAGGAAGAGCGTGGCGAACCCGTGGCCGTACATCGGGCCATGGCTGACCCCGCCGCCCGAGATGAAGCCGCTGCGCCCCGTGTGCGCAGTGATGAACTCAAGGCATTTCTGCACGTTCTTGCCGTACTTGCCGCGATCCGGCAGGCTGCCCTGGCTCATGAACGCCAGGCCGGCCAACCCCGTGATGCCGGCGTGGCTGGAGTAGCCGCCCGTGCGGCCGAAGCCGCCATCCTCGTTCTGAATGCCGGCCAGATACACCAGCCCCTTGTCCACGGCGGCAAGCACCTCGGGCGACAGCTCCTCTCCCGTGATCGGATCGTCACCGAGGGGGCCCTTCGGCGCGGCGGGTGCCGCGGCAGGTTCCGCCGGACCGGCGTCCTGGGCGTACGCCGCCGTGAGGGCACACCCCACAGCCGCAAGACACGCCGCGGCAAGCGCGATCCGCCATGTCCGAATGGTCCCGGGTTGCATCGCTCCGTCACTCCTCTTCCTGCGCCTCGGACCGGTTCCCCGCCAGAGCATAGTAGTACCGATCCAGCAGATCAACGTATTCCTGGAGAATCATGCCGCGGATGCTCTGCATCGTCTCCCGCGGCCGGTTCGGAAGCAAGTCGCCCCACCGCTCCATCAACAGATCCGACACCTCGTCCAGGGCTCCCTCCTCCACCTGTCCCTTGGTGGCCTGCTCCTGCTGCATCGGCTGATTGCCCTGCCGCGGCCGCTGGCGACCGGTTTGTTGCTGTTGCCTCTGTTGCTGCTGTTGCCGGCGACGGCGCTGCTGCTGCGAATCCTGGCTCGATTGGCGTTGTTGCTGCTGTTGCTGCTGCTGTTGCTGCTGGGCCTGCTGCTGCTTGACGTACTCGATCAGTTCACCAAGGTCATCAATCGCCTTCTTCTCCACCTCGATCGTCCCATCGCCCGGGTCCTGACGCTCGACCAGCCTCTGCGCCGCCTCGCCCATGTGCGTCTTGATCCGTTCCACCACTTCGGCCGGATCGATGTCCGGTCCCTCGTCCTCATCGCCGGTCTCCGCCTCCGGCGTCTGCTGGTCGGCCGCGTCGGGCTTCGAGGCCGGCTGCTTCTTCAGCAGTTCGTCCAGTTCGGGCAGCACGATATCCGATTCTTCGAGGTTCATGATATCGTCGAGGTTCAGACGGAACTCCGGCGGCTCGGCGGACGTTCCGGGCGACGATTCTCCCGCGCCGCCGGTCCCTGACGCCGCCGACTCGCTCCCCCGGTCGCGGTCCTTTGGCTGCGAAGGCGACGAATCGGCCAACGCCGCGGTCCAGGCCATGGCTGCCACACTCGCCGCGGCCAGACACCTCACGACCCACGCTCTGCTCATAGCTCGCCTCCCTGCTGCCCGGCCGCCGGGTCCGTCAGCTTCTCCATGAGCCCTTTGACACGCTCCTGGTCCCGGCCGATCCGCTTGGCCTCGGCCTTGATGCGGGCCTGCTCGTCGGATGCCTCTTGCGACTTCAGGGCGTCGTTCACCTGAGTCGTCGCGTCATGAATGTCCTGCTGCATCATCTTCAGCATCTTCAACTCGGCCAGCGTCGGCACGAGCTGCGCTTGTCCCTGCTGACCGCCGCCACCACCGCCGCCGCCGCGACGCCGACGATTCGAAATCTCCTCGTCCAGCGCACGCACCAGCTTGTCCAGGTATTCGATGGCCTTCTGCTGCGCCGACTGCGTAATCGGGTCCGTCTGTTCCTTGCGCAGCCGCTGATGCGACTCGTCCATGCGGTCACCCACAATCTTCAGCACGAACGTGAAGACGGTGACGTTGGCTTCATCGAGTTCCTTGACAATTCCGGCCGTCTCGCCCAGCAGCTCATTCTGCTGGTCCTGGGTGAAGATCAGCCTCTCGGCGTCGCTCCTGGCGAACTTCTCCGCCACCCGCTTCGCTTCCAGGTCCACCGTGGCGCCGTGGACCTCGATTTCCCCGTCCTTGATGCGTGCCAACTGCTGTTTGATCGCCTCAAGCTGTTCCTCGGCGAGGGCCTGCTCGGACTCCTGGATGTCCTGCTGAAGCTCGCGATTCGCCTGATCGAGCTGCTCGAGCGACTTCTCCTGGTTCTGCTGGGCAGGCTGGCTCTGAGCCTGCGACAACTGCGACTGCGCCTGCCCCATGCTCTGCTGCGCCGACTGGGCCGACTCGGCCGCCTGCTGCGACCCGGCCTCCTGCATCTTCTCCGACAGCCGCCCGGTCTGCTGCGCCGTCTGGCCTTGCTTGGGCGCCTGCTGCTCGGGCCGGGGGGCATTGGGCTGGCCCGCCTGGGCATCCTTGTTCTCCTGGAGGTGCCCTTCCTCCTTCTTGCGCACCTCCTGCAACTCCTTCTGGAGTTCCTTGAGCGTGCTGATGCGATTCTGCAATTCCTGCTGTCGCCGATTCTCCAGCTTCTCGATCATCGCTCGAAGGTCTTCCTCGGCCGATGCCTGGCTGGTCCCGGCTACCGCCGCCTGATTCTGCCCGATCTGTCGCGAGGCGTTCCGCATCTTCCGCACCGGATCGCGATTCTCGGCGTCCTTGGCGACGTCCTTCAGCGCCTCGGCCACGGCCTCGTTGCTCTGCTGGAGATCCCGAGCCGACTCCTTCATCTGCTCCACGGCCTCGTTCAGTTCCTGCGCCAGTTCGCTCTGCCGCGACGAGAGTGACTGCTGCGCATCGCGTTCCTCGGCGGTCAGTTCTCCTTGCGACTTGCCCAGGGTCTGGTTTGCCAGGTCGCCGGTGCGCTCCGTCAGCTTCTCCTGCTGCCTGAGAATCTGTCGCAGCTTCTGGGCAATGGCCTCGGCCTCGGTGAACCGCTCCAGGCGGCTCAGCGCATCGCGCAGACGATCAATCGCCCGCTGCTGCTCGGCAATCGCCTCGTCCAGCTTGCCGGTCTGCTGTTCGGCCGTGGCGGCTCCGTCGCGCGACTGCCGCAGGGCCTGCGACGCCTTGGGCATCGGGTCTTTCGCCACGTCGTCCAGGGCCTGCTGTGTCTCCACCGAGTGGTCGAACGCCTCGTCCTGCGGGATGCGGTTCAACCGATACTGCGACAGCAACTCGTCGAACTCGTCCCGGATTTCCTCGGCTTGCTGCTTGAGCTGCCGCTGAGAGTCTTCCTGGCCCATGGTCTGCTCGCGGCCGCGCTGGCTCAGCGGCTCCGACGGCTGTTTCTCCGAGCGGGTGTCCTTGGTCTCGGCCTGGAGATCTTCCTGCCGGCGCACCAGGTCGCCGACCCGGAGCCCCAGCGCCAGCAGTTTCCTCCGCATGGCCTCCGCCATCGACTCGACCGACACCACGCGAAGCCGGTATTCCTGGCTCTGGGCCGTGTGCGGCCCCTGCCCACGCCATTGAAAGTTGTCCACGGCCGCACAGCGATAGACGATCTCCTCGCCCACCTGCAATTCCGGCTCGATGTCGCGGAGGTCCCACCGCTTGACGGCTGTCAGCGCCAGGGGCCTCGCGTCGGTCCCGCGCTCCACCGGCCGCACGACCGTCAGGCCCGCGGCTGCCTTCTCCTGTGACGTGCCTCGCTGCCACCCCAGCGCCGCCCGCGTCACGCCGCAATCGTCCTGAATGTGGGCCTTGACCGGTATCACGCTACGGAACGTGACGTCCATGATCGCCTGCGTCGGCTCGACGATTCGAACGCGCGGCGGTTCGTCCTGCTCGGCCACGACGGTCAGCGTGTCGCCGGGCTCGCTGTCGAAACCGTCCACGCATACCATGCGGAAGCCGACGAACTCCGTCTGGTCCACCTCGAACTCGGCCCTCAACAGACGCCTGTCGGCCGCCATGCGTGCGGCCGCGGCCTCATCGCCCGCCGCGCCGTCGGCAAGCAGGTCGGACGCCACGAACGACAACGGCAGGGCCCGCTGCTGCTCGCCCCGACCGAACAGAATGGCCGCCTTGGCTGTCCCATCGCTCTCGGCGGCAATCGGCTTGTTTGTCAACACTTCCACCCACACGCGCGACCCCTGTAAAGCCCGCGCACTGCCCTGCCCCTCGAACACGACGGCCTCGGCGTCGGCCATGTAAGGAGGCGGCGTGACCTGAAGCACGACGTTCTGCGCCCGTGGCCGCGGCCGGGCATCGACCAGCACAAGACCGCCGCGGCGCGTGTCGTCGTCGCCGGCGGTCACGTAGTACTCGAACGACTTGCGAACGCGTGTGAACGTGCGGACAAAGACCGCCTGGTCCGCTCCGACGTCCATCGGCTTCATGATTTCCGGGGGCGCAAAGGCATCGCTGCCAGCCTCACGGTAGTAGATGCTCACGCGGTCGGGTACTACGCCCTCGACGGAGACGCGGGCCTGGAAATCCTCGCCGATGGGGATGACGAATCGGCGCGTCCGGCCGACATCCACCAGCGTGCGTCGCGGCCACTGGCGGCTGCTCAGCGGGTTGAAGAGACGCTCAATCCCGATCATGGCGGCATCGGCCTGCCACGCCCCCAGCGCGGCAATGCCCGCCGCCACGACCACTCCGAACAGGAACATGGCCACCAGCGGCCTGGGATTCAGCGCGAGGGTGAACGGCGTGCCTGCGGTCGTCCGGAGCGTGTCGGCAACAACCGCCTGCCGCAACTCGGCCGACTCGCCGGCGCGGCCCTGCGGACTCTCGATGAAGTTGACGGTGCTGGCCAACCGGTCGTCGAGTTCGGGAAACCGCCCCTCGAGCTCCACGGCCACGTCCTGCACGCTGATGCGCGTCCGCAACGGCCGCCACAGCCGTCGCACGATCACTACGGCCAGCAGCGCCAGGACGCCGGCCAGCAGACCCACACGAATCAAGGCCGGGAACTTGATGAGGTAGTCCAGAACAATCGCCACCAGGACGGCCGGCGGCACCGCCGCCAGAAGGCGCCCCAGGCCGTCCAGCGCAAACAGGGCGCGCACCTTGCGCCTGAGGCCGCGAAGCTGTGACAGGAGGGATTGCTCTTCCATCATGACCTTACCCTCGCCCTCGGGCCCACTCGCCTGTTCGCTTAGACGCTCGCGGCCGGGGCTTGTTCCGCCCGACGCGGGACGCATGCTACGCCCGTGTGCGTCAATTATAGCATCCGGTGCCGCTTCCGGAGCACCCACTCCATCGTGATCAGCAGCACGAACACGATCAGCACTCCCGGCGAGTCCCAGATTTCGTCCACCAGGTCGTTCTCGATGGTCCGCGTCTGCGCCTGGATCAGGTCCGGCAACCGGCCGGTCTGGTGCGGCGGCAACACGTGCCCTCGACCGTTCAGGCCACTGAGCTTGGCCAGCATCGCCGCGTCGCGGGTAGGCTGCTGAAACTCCTCGCGGCTCGGCGCGACAAGAAACTCCCCCTCGGCCTTCACAGTGTCCTTGCTACCGGGCGCCTCGGCCGCCATTGTGAATTTGCCCGTCACTTCGGGGGTGAACTCGCCCTCGAACAGCGCCAACCCGGGGTTCGTCCGGCCGAGCATCACCTGTTGCTCAGCCGCCTTGCCGTCGGCCCCCTGCCAGCGCACGGCGGCGGCCACGCGCTGCACCTGCGGCCCCACGGCTGCCGGGTCGGTTACGCGAAGCTGAATCTTCACCTTCTCGCCCAGGGTGTAACGAGGGCTTTCGGCCTCGATCACCGCCCGCTGCTGCGGCAGAGCCAGGTACCGCACCAACTGGAGCCAGAAGTTGTTGAAGTAGCGGCGCCCCGTATACCAGCGCCATCGCCACGTCTCGTCGGAGCACGAGTAGAACACCTGCCCCGCCCCGACGCGTTGCAGAAGCATCAGCGGCAACTTCTCGCCGCCTTGCGAACCGATCTCGTCCGGATGCACCAGGAGCACCTGCGCCCCGGGCTTGGCGCCCCGGGCGCGGTAGTACCAGTAGAAGCCCGGAAGGTCGTCCCAGGTCTTGCGGTTCTCGTTCATGTCCTTCTCGAACCGCAGGATCGGCGAGATCGTGCCTTCCAGCGTCCGTTGCGGGCGGAACTCGTTGCCCACATGGCCGATCAATTGCTCCTCGCCCGGATCCACCGGCAGAAGCGTCTCGATCGGCGATCCGATGTAGCTGTTCGGGTTGTAGCCGCGATTGCCCGCAATCATCACCAGGCCGCCGCCCTTGACCCGCACAAACTCGTCGATCCAGCCCAACTGCTCCGCACTGAACGTCCGGCTGTCGACGTCCCCGAGGATAATCACATCGTACTCGAACAGCTTCTCACGCGATTCCGGGAACGCCGTAATCGGCAGATCGCCCTCCGGAGCGAAGTGCACATCGGCGCTCTTCAGCAGGATGCTCGTCAACACCGTCGGATCGCGGTACAGGGCGTTCTTCAGGTAATGGTATTCCCACCGTGGCAGATCCTCGATGATCAGCACCTTGAGCTGCCGGTCCAGCACGTCGATCTCCAGCGGCAGGCTCACGTTGTTCTCCAGGTCGCTCTCGCCGTTAACCGCCTTGAGCGACACCTGGAGCGTAAACGTTCCGGCCTGCTGCGGCTTCAGGTGCATTTCGACGGTCTGTGGGCTGGACTCGGCGCCGAACGTCACCGACTCGGTCACCGCCATCTCCGGGTGGCCCGTCACCGTCAGTTCCAGCTCGCCGGCACGCCCCTGGTATCCCGTATTGCGAAGATCCACGCGCACAGGCAGATCCTCGTTGATGAAAGCTCGCCGTTCGGCGGTGGCCCGAAGCACCTCCACGTCGCTGGCCGCGGTGACGCTGCCCAGCCCGATGGTCACCAGCGGCACGTCATCCAGCATCTCTTCGAGCTTCCGCGTGTCGGTCGCCACCGTATCGCGGCCATCCGTCAACAACACCACGCCCGTCAGCGTCTGGCCCGCCAGCTGCTCCAGCACCTTGTCCAGCGATTGCGGAATCATGGTTCTCTTGCCGCCCGGCTCGATTGCGGCCAGGTCGGCCAGCGCGGCATCCACCTCGTCCTCGCCGTCGATGCGACGGACCAGTTGCGGCGACTCGTCGAACACATACAGGTACACCCGCTGCTCCGAGGCCAGCCGCTTCAGCGCATTGCGCGTGGTTTCGCGATCGCCGCTGTCCAGCGTCAGCGCGGCCCGGGCCAGCTCGAACCGCGTCGGTTCGCCTTCGCGGGCCGGCGTCACCGAACCCCGTCGCAGCATCTCCGCCACCGTCGGTGCGTCGGCGTCGCGCTTCGCCTCATCCTCAAAGGTCTGCCAGTCGGTGATGCCCATGCTCGCCGACCGATCCACCAGAACGGCCACGGTCGAGCGAATCTGCTCGTCGCGCTCCAGCCGCAACGCCGGCTCGAAGATCATTCCCAGGGCCAGCAGGATCAGCGACACGCGCAGGAACATCAGCACGCCGCGAGCCACAGGAGGCGTGGCCGGATTCTCCCGGCGGTAGATGCTCCAGACGTACACGGCCGTCACCACCACGGCCAGAAAGACGGCCCACGCCGGCCATGCCGAAAGGAAATCGAAGACCACGCGCCCACCCTCGCCGAGGCGGATGCGATCGATCCCCAGAAACCATTGAAGAAGCTGCGTCATAGTCTCACAGTTCCCCGGCCTCGCGCCGCCGGGCCGCTCGATTCTCGTACGCGGCGCCGATCAGGCGTCGCGGTTGAACCACCACGCCAGCAACGTCTCCAGAAGAAGCAGCCCGAGCATGGCCCACAGCAGGTTCCGCGCCCAGCCGCCCGCGGCCTCCTGCTCCAGCAGCGACTGCCTCAGCCCCTCGGCCCCACGAGCATAGACCACCTCCGTGCCGCCGAGCCGTCGGGACAGCGACGCCTGGTCCAGGTGCGTCAGGTCGCTCTCGGCCGTGTCCACGTTGACGGCCAGGCGGAATTCCTTCCCCGTGCCGCCACGGCTCGGACGCACAGCATACAGGCCGCTCTGGTCCAGCATCGCCCCTGCCGGCGAGCGTTCCCTGTCCCCGATCACCAACGCCCGACGCTGGCCGCCGATGTCGGTCGGCGCCAGGGCGATGGTCTCGCGCCCCGGCTTCTCCAGGAGGAAGGTGGTGCCGAAGTCCGCCGCGGAAACCGGCAACTGCGTCTCTGCGTCCACCAGACGGTTCAGCCGCCACAGGACGTCGGGCATCAGGTACTTCATCATCTCCTGGACCAACTGCAGATACGCCGGCAGCTTCGGCAGGTCGGTCCACTCGGCGTCGGCCGTGGTCGCCACAAGGAGGACGCGGCCCCGACCCAGACGCCGCTCGACGACCGCCGGGCTGTTCTCCGCGTTGGCAAACCGAAGGACCGTCTGCACGCTATCGTCGCCCGCGGGCGGAGCGAGCTGGAAGTACTTGTACACCTGCACGCCGCCGAGCCCTGCCGCCCCCTGCTGGGCCTTCAGCCGCGAAAGGCTCGCGTGATCCATCGCGCCGACGTCGAACGTGGTGTACTGGTCCGGCCGGTCCAGGTCCGTCGTTCCAAGAACGGGCCCCAACGCCGCCGGAAGCAGCCCCTTGCCGTTCATGTAGAGCGACTCGTTGTAATCCCGCGGCCGCACCTGGTCGCCCAGGAAAACAATCGCCGATCCGCCGCCTTCGATAAACCGCTCCAGGGCCTTCGCCTGCGCCGCGTTCAGCGACGCGACATTCGCCAGAAGGATGAAATCCACGCCGTCGGCGTCCGCCGCCGAGAACTCCGTGTCGCGCACAGTGCGAACGTTGTAGCTGGTGACCCGTCGCCCATCGCGGCCGCGCGGATCGACGGCCTCCCGCAGATACTCCACGTCGCCGCCAAAAGCGCCCTCGCCGGGCTCGCCGTCCACCAGCAGGACGTCCACCGCCGGCCTCACGTCCAGCGCGATCACACGCACGCTGTCCACCGCCACATCGTCGCCCGGTTGGTCACGCAGCGACGCCGCAATCGTATGGTTGCCCGGCTCCGTGAAGTTCCACGACCACGTGCGGCTCTCCGCCTTCCGCGGGGGAAGGGCGCCCACCACCACCGGGGCCACCCGCTGTCCGTCCACTGCCATGTTGACCACCACGTCGGCGGCTGCACGGTCCGAGTGGTTCTCGATCTCCACACGGAACACCGTGTCGATCCCGCTGGTGACCACGGACCGGTCAGGCCGGAGGTCGCGCACAACCACATTCGACGGCTCGTCCTGGCCGAAGTCCACCACCGTCACCGCGGCCTTCTCCGCAATCGCCGCCATGAGCGACGACAGCGACCCCGCGGCATCATCGGTCCACGCCACAGCCGTGTTGTCCGTCAGAACGTAGACGACCTTCCGCTCCAGTTCGCTCTCGTCGACGATCTTCTTGACCACCTCCAGCGTCCCGATCATGTCGGTCGTCGAATCGCCGGCGGTCAGACCTTCGAGCTGCTCCAGAACGTAGGGGTGATCGTAGCTGGCGGTGGTGATCCGGCCATGCGGCCGTGAGCCCGCCAGCACCAACGACACGCCGTCGCGCGGGTCGAAGCCCTCCACCAGTCGCACCGCCGCCTGGCGGGCCTCCAGCATGATCGACCCGCCCTCGACGTTTCCGCGATGCTGGGCCGACATGCTGAACGAATCGTCCATGACGAGAATGGCGTGTGTGGCGCTGCGCCCGAACTGGCCCAGCACCCCCGTGAGCACCGGCCGCGCCAATGCCGCCGCCAGCAGCAGAATGATCAGCGTACGGATCACCAGGAGAAGAATCTGTTCGATTCGGACGCGCCGGGCGTTCTTGCGATGCGCCGCCAGAAGGAATTCCATGGCCGCCCAGACCACCCGCTTGAACCGCAGGCGATTGAGCAGATGGATTATGATGGGAATCGCCGCCATGGCTGCGCCTGCGGCCATCAGCCAGGGGTGAAGCACTGTCAGAGCCAGGGTCACCTGTTCCATCCGTCCCAACCGTTATCGTCGCCATCCCGCCGAAGCGGCACCACCGTCGCGCGGCCTCCACGAACCGCGCGGCTGACGGTCAACTCATCTGCCCGGCATCGCCGTCCGCACCGCTCGCGTCGCCAGATACGCCGACAGAGCCACGTCCAGCGGCTGGCCGGTGTTCATCAGCACATAGTCCGCGTTCAGCCCGCGGCAGCCCTTCTTCAGACGGTCCTGGAACGCCGCCACCTCTTCCAGGTACCGATGCCGCAGGCTTCGCGGCTCGGCCAACAGCTCCGGATACTCCTCCAGCCCTTCGAACAGCGTCGCGTCCTTGAACGGAAACTCCAGTTCCCACGGGTCCAGCACGTTCATCAGGATGATCTCGTGCCGCTTGTACCGCAGGTGCTTCAGGCCCGACAGAATCTCGTCGAGCCGGTCGAAGCAGTCGCTCACCAGCAGCACGATGCCGCGCCGCGGAAAGCGGTCGGCCACTTCGTGCAGCGTCGTACCCATCTGCGTCTTTTCCTTGCTGCGAGCAGTCTCCAGCAATTGGCAGATGCTCCGCAGGTGAGCGGGATTGGTGTTCGGCTTGAGCACCTGGTACGGCTCCCGGTCGAACAGGGACAGGCTGACGGCGTCGCGCTGGTGCAGCGTCAGGTACGCCAGGCTCGCCGCAATGTAGCACGCATAGTCCAGCTTCGTCACGGGGCCGTGACCGTAGGTCATCGACTCACTCGTGTCAATGACAAGGTAGAGAATGAGGTTCGTCTCTTCCTCGTACTGCTTGAGGTAGAACTTGTCGGTGCGGCCGTGGACCTTCCAGTCCAGGTGGCGCAGGTCGTCGCCCCAGACATATTCGCGGTGCTGGGCGAACTCGACGCTGAAGCCCTGGTACGGGCTCCGATGCAGGCCGGCCATGAATCCTTCCACAATCAGCCGCGCCTTGACGTCCAGTCCCGAAATCTTAGCCAGCGTCCTGGGGTCTAAATACTTGCGGAACTCTTCCGCCACTGAGGGCCTCGCTTTCGCCGCTGGGGATGACCTCGATCAGTTGCCGCACGATGTCGTCCGACTTGATGCCCTCGGCCTCGGCATTGAAGTTCGTAATCACCCGGTGCCGCAGCACGGGGTAGGCCACCTGCCGGATGTCGTCGGTCGAGACATAGTACCGGCCGTGCAGAATCGCCCGGGCCTTGCCGGCCAGCACCAGGTACTGCGAGGCGCGCGGCCCGGCGCCCCAGGCGACGTAGTCGGACACGAACGGCGGCACATCCGTCTTGCCCACGCGCGTCAGCCGCGCCAGCGTCATCGCATACCGCACCACGTGGTCGGCCACCGGCACGCGCCGCACGATCTCCTGGAGCCGCAGAATCCCCTGCCCGTCGATCACCGGCTCCACCTGCGGCGTCTCCACAGCCGTCGTCCGGCGGACGATGTCGAACTCCTCGTCCTCGCTCGGGTAATCCACGAGGATATTGAACATGAACCGGTCGAGCTGAGCCTCGGGCAGCGGATATGTGCCTTCCTGCTCGATGGGGTTCTGCGTCGCCAGAACGAAGAACGGATCGAACATCGGCCGCCGCTGGCCGCCGGTCGTCACCTGCCGCTCTTGCATGGCCTCCAGCAGCGCCGCCTGGGTCTTCGGCGGCGTGCGGTTGATCTCGTCGGCCAGGATCACATTGGCGAAGATCGGCCCCGAGATGAACCGCAGCTCGCGCTCGCCCGTGGTCTTGTTCTCCTGGATCACCTCGGTGCCGGTGATGTCCGAAGGCATCAGGTCGGGCGTGAACTGA
>Ga0123328_1001545_pt1 | contig 22170 bp, 14 predicted proteins | sample BioC12SIPDNA_2_FD_89702 | JGI IMG/M metagenome (GOLD analysis project Ga0123328, IMG submission 89702) | Anaerobic biogas reactor microbial communites from Washington, USA - Biogas_R1_A C12 SIP DNA | ecosystem: Engineered > Bioreactor > Anaerobic > Unclassified | place: Washington, USA...
CTGCCGACCAGCTCGACGGCCAGCGCGACCCGCAACAGATTCTCGGCATGGGCCTCGTGATGCTTCGCCGCCAGCTTCCCGCCGACGAGCACGCGATCGTGCTCATCCAGAAGCAGCCGCCGCAGATGACCGCCCTGGCGACTATCGAGAACGACGAGATCGTCATCCGCCGCCAGCAGCAGAACCTCGAACGCGGCGTCCTGAGGGCCGTCATCAAACGCGGCATGCCCGCACTCATCGAAGACTTGTCCGACTCGCCGTTGCTGGGCGACGTCGAGCATTGGATCGAGCTTCACGGCTCGCTGCTGCTGGTGCCGCTCATCGGAAACAGTCGCACGCAGGCCATTGCCATGGTCCGGCGGCAGGACACCGGCACTGCTTTCTCTGTTGTCGAGACGCGCCGCGCGATGGCTGTCTGCGCCGAAATCGGCAAGGCCATTGAGATCGCCAAGACGATCGGTCACCAGCAGACCGAGGTGTTCGAGTTCCTCAAGCAGATGGCCGACAGCGCCGACGGCGAGGGCCCCATGTCCGGTCACAGCCGCCGCGTCACCCTGCTGGTCCGCGACATGGCCCGGCGGCTCGGCCTCGACGAAGGCCGCGTGCAGAACCTTGAGGTGGCCGCGAGGCTCCACGACATCGGCAAGACGCTTCTGCCCGTCGATCTGCGCGGCCGACGTGGACGCCTGAACGAGCAGGACATGCGACTCTGGCAGACCCACGCCGAGAGAGCATGGGCCATGCTCGAACCCCTGGGATTTCTTGACGACGCCGTCGATCTGATCCGCTACCACCACAATCCCGAGCTCTGGGGCGACGATCCGGCCGCCGAGCAGCAGATTCTTGCCGCATGCGAGGCCTACGACGAACTGACCCACGACGGTGTCCACGGCGCCGGCCTGGCCCACGACGACGCCATGGCCGCCGTAAAAGCCCTGTTCGACGATTCTGTCGGCGCCGATATGCTCGAGTGCCTCAGCCACTGCGCCGCATTCAGTCAGTGACGGCAACACGTATCGACGCCGTGCCCGCCTTAGCGTGGCACGGGGCATCAGACAGAAGTGGCATCCTCCCGCGCACCCCTTGGCGCCGCTTGCGGCGTCGCTCCGATGAGGGACCTTTCTACGCGCAGACGCGGCTTACCCCCACCCCGCACGCCACGGAGGCGTGCAAAAGCCTTGCATGGGGAGCGTGCGAAGTGCTAGAATCGCTCGAATCTGTTGCCTTGCGGCCACACGGTCGGCGAGGCGCTGCTCCGCACGGTCCCAGAGGCGAAGGAATTCCATGACGGTTGTGAATGGTCGACCTGTCACAGACAGTCACGTGACCCACAGCGGATGCCGGGTGCCGGCGTTGAAGCGGGGGTTGCCCAAGACGGTGGTGAGCCTGTGCCCGGAGTGCCGGCGGCGGGTGGATGCGGAGCTGCGCGACGTGGACGGCCAGGTGCGGATGCTCAAGACGTGTCCGGAGCACGGCAGCTTCGAGGACATCTACTGGTCGGACACGCGGCTGTACCTGACGGCGGAGGAGTTCTTCTACGGGGACGGGCAGGGGCTGGAGAATCCTCAGACAGAGGCGGGCGAGAGCGATTGTCCGAACGGGTGCGGGTTGTGCGGACACCACGCGAGCCACCTGGCCTTGGGCAACATCGACCTGACGAACCGGTGCAATCTGCGGTGTCCGGTGTGCTTCGCGAACGCCGACGCGCAGGGGTACGTGTACGAGCCGACGTACGAGCAGGTGCTGGAGATGCTCCGGACGTTCCGGGAGATGCAGCCGGTGGCGGGTCGCGTGGTTCAGTACAGCGGCGGCGAGCCGACGTTGCACCCGCGGTTTCTGGATTGCCTGAGTGCGGCTCGGGAGATGGGTTTCTCGCATATTCAGATTGCGACGAACGGCCTGCGGTTCGCCCAGGAAGAGGACTTTGCCCGGCGCTGCGAGGATGCGGGGCTGCACGACCTCTATCTGCAATTCGACGGGACGAACGACGAGGCGTACCTGCACACGCGGAACCGGCGGCTGTGGGATCTGAAGCAGAAGGCGATCGAGAACGTCAGCAAGACGGACATGAAGATCGTGCTGGTGCCGACAATCGTCAAGGGCGTCAACGACGACCAGGTGGGGCCGATCACCGAGTTCGCCCTGGCGCACGTGAACACGGTGGCGGGGATTTCGTTCCAGCCGGTGGCGTTCTGCGGGCGGATCAGCACGGCCGAGCGGATGGCCCAGCGATACACGCTGGCCGACATGGCGCACGACGTGTGCCGCCAGACGGGCATCGGCGATCCGTACCGCGACTTCCTGCCGCTGTCGTGCGTGCAGCCGTTCACGCGGCTGGTCAACGCGCTGCGCGACGAGCCGACGATCAACATGACCTGCCACCCGCACTGTGCGCTGGGCACGTACCTGTTCGTCGGGACCGACGGCAAGGCGGTGCCGCTACCGGCGTTCATCGATCTGCCGAACTTCCTGGCGGACATGATGCGGCTGAGCGAGAAGACCGAGCGCGGCAGCAGCCGGCTGCTGGCGAAGGCGACGGTATTCCAGAAGCTGCACAAACACTGGCGCGGCAAGAACGCTCCAAAGGGAATGGGCTTCACGGATTTGCTGCACACGCTGAACGGCATGATCGACAAGAAGGTGGGCCGCGGCGAGGGCGGCAAGAAGACGTTCCGCACGCTGATGGTGGCGGGCATGCATTTCATGGACTGCTACAACTACGAGGTGGATCGCGCGCGGCGGTGCGTGATTCATTACTCGACGCCGGACAAGCGGCTGTACTCGTTCTGCACGTACAACGCCGGGCCGGTCTATCGCGAAGCGACCGAGCATCGCTATGCCATGACGCCGGAGGCGTATCGGCTGCGGGAGAAGGGACATGGGGACACCCGATGACCCTGCCTCGGCATTGGCACCGCCCGTGGAGCACCGTCACGCCCGTGACGATGAGGTGGCCGACAGTCGGCGCAGGTTCTGGATCCCCGTCGGGCAACACCCCATGGCGATTATTGCCGGATACCTGGGGCTGCTTAGCTTCATGCCGCTTGTCGGTGTCGTTCTGGGACCAACCGCAGTTGCCGTAGCAATAATGGCTCACCGCCGCATCCATCGCGACCCCGGCCTGGGGGGCAAGTATCGCATTGTCTTCGCCTGCGTCGCCGGAGCCCTCGGAACCATTCTGTCTGTGATCGAGTTCATACCCATTGTGATCGTGCTTTACATACTGGTGATGACGTACTATGTGGCCTAGCATGTAGGTCGGGTCAACAGACCCGACGGATTCGTTGCCTGATGCCCGCTTCGGGTGTCGGGTCTGTTGACCCGACCTACGCGCCTATGGTAGGCTATGGACCTTGTCGAGGTCTCTTTGTGCCTCGGACCTGTGTCGTTCAGAATCCACTCTCCGGGAAAGGACATAACACATGATGCACCGTAGCTGGGCAGTTGCGGCGGTACTGGCGGCGATGCTTGTCGTCGGCGGGTGCGAGAGTTTCAAGGACGCCCAGGGTCGCGGCGTGAGTTTTCGGGCTTACGATTCGGTCCGTATTGAGCAGGTGAGCATCGATCCGGCGGCGCCGCAGCAGCAGATTCGCGACCTGACGGAAGGGTTCCTCCAGTACAACCTGTTGGTCAGCGACCTGTGGCTGCGCGGCGACGAATGGAATCCGGACGACTTTGCGGCATACCTGGAGGAGTTCGTGACCACGGCGGGCACGCTGGAGGGCAAGCAGCTGAAGCCGGCCATGACGCAGGAGCAGTATGACAAGAGAAGCGCCGAGCGGGACGCGAAGCTGGCCCCGCACCTGGGCAAGGCCCGCGGCAGCCGGCCCCTGAATCTGCGGGTTCACATTACGAAGGTGGAGTTCCCGTCGGGCGTGGGGCAGATTGTCCTCGGCAACAAGGCCGAGGTCCGGGCTACGGTGACGGCGTTCGACCCGGGGCGCCCGGAGCCGATCGGCACGGCCGAGATCAAGTCGATCCAGGGGATTCCCGGCGTGCCGCTGCTGCCGTACTCGATGGCGACACGGGCGGCGCTGAACGCGGTGTTCGATCAGTACACGCGGAAGCACGTGATGGAACTGGCGCAAAACCTGAGCCGCGAGATTGCCGACAAGCTGGCAGAGGCGAAGAAGAAATAGAGGCCAGGCAGGACCTTGTCCAGGCCCCTGCGCCCGGGGAGACGTTGCTTGACATCCGCCTCGGCAAACATGCGGCCGCTCTCGGCCGACGAGGTTCTGGCCATCGTCATCCGGATGCTGACGCGCTATCGCGACGAGCCGACCGAGTTGACGGCGGCGACGACAATCGCCTCGGTGTTGGATCTCTGCCTGACGCGATACGGACGGTTTCTCTGTCGGCCACGGCGACACCTGGAGGAGTTCTGTGACGGCCTGAACGAGTTCTTCGCCGTCGCGATCTCTCAGGACCAATACGACCGGGCCCTCTACCCGATCACGGAACGGACTCTGGGCGACCTGTGCGCGATTATCGCCACGCAGGCCACGGTGCCGGTGATCGACCCGCCTGAGCCGGAGCAGGTGTTCCATGCCCTTCGCGGGGCACTGGCCGACGCCGGAGCCAACGTCGCGGACCTGACGCCCTCGACCCCGGTGTCGCGCTACGCGGTTCGCCGTTGGCGCGCCGTTGACGCCATGCTGCTGAGGATCACGGCCGGCACGATTCCCATAATGAAAATGGAAGTCGTCGGCCGGGCCAGAACGTTCGTCCGCTGGATGGGCATCGGTTTTGTTGCCTCCTGGATTCTCGGATTTGCGTGTTTCGTTCCGATGTTGGCAGGGCTGCCGTTCGGCGTTCCCTGGCCATTCGTCGCGTTTGTGGCGGCGGGCGTCCTGTGTCTCGCGCTTCTCATTCCTGCCTTGATTGTTGGCGGGCCGATGAGCCTTCAGCCGCAGAATCTGTCCACATTCGACGACCTCTGCCGCTATGTTGTGCCGTACCTGTCGCGGCCGGGGTCATCGCAGGAGTGAGCGGCCGCACACGGGCCTTGCTATTGCGGTCCGACGGCATTATCCTATCCGCCTTCTTCGTGACGGAGTCTACCCGATAGGAGGAAGGCCGTGATGAGCAATAGAGAACCAGCGACTCAGCGCAGCGCATTCGATGACGTTCAGGAATCTCTGGTTGCCGAGAAGTACGCGCACAAGCTGATCCGGAAGTTGCGGATTCGGCTGGAGGATCGTCCGGGGAAGCTCGCCGAGGTGGCGACGGCAATCGGGGCCGAGGGCGGCCTGATCGGCGACATCGAAAGCCTGGCGATCAACTCGCAGTCGATCCTCCGCAACGTGACCGTGTACGTGGACGACGCGGCGCACCTGGATCGGCTGCTTCAGCGGCTGACGGCGCTGCCGGGCATCACGGTGGAGCGTGTGGTGGACGACGTGCTGGCGATTCACGAGGGCGGCAAGCTGCGCGTCGCGTCTCAGTCGGAGATCAACTCGCTTCGCGACCTTCAGATGATCTACACGCCGGGCGTGGCGAGCGTGTGCCTGACGATCGCCCGCGACGAGGCGGCGTACCGGCGCTACACGTGGGTGTCGAACACGGTGGCCATTGTGACGGACGGGTCGGCGGTGCTGGGCCTGGGGGACATCGGGCCGAAGGCGGGGCTGCCGGTGATGGAAGGCAAGGCGGTGATCCTGGACCGTCTGGCCGGGGTGGGTTGCGTGCCGATTCTGCTGTCGCGCGGGATGAGCATCGACGAGATGGTGCGGACGGTGGAATCCATCGCGACGGGGTTCGGCGTGATCATGCTGGAGGACATTGCGGCGCCGAAGTGCTTCGAGATCGAGGCGAAGCTGAGCGAGCGGCTGCCGATCCCGGTGTTCCACGACGATCAGCACGGGACGGCGGTGATTGTGCTGGCGGCGTTGATCAGCGCGTGCCGCCGATTCGGCGCTGAGTTGGAACCGCTTCGCGTGGTGATTGCCGGCAGCGGCGCGGCCGGCAGCGCGACGGCGCGCCTGCTTCTGGCGGCGGGCGTCAAGGACGTCATCTGTTGCGACCGGACCGGCGCGCTCTACAAGGGGCGCAGCGAGCACATGAATCCGTCGAAAGACGCCCTGGCGGCGGCCACGAATCCGAACGGGTTGAAGGGATCGTTGGCCGAGGTGATGGCCGGGGCGAACGTGTTCGTGGGGCTGTCGAGCGCGGGGCTGGTGTCGCGGGACATGGTGTCGTCGATGGCCGAGCCGCGGTTCGTGCTGGCGCTGGCGAATCCGACGCCTGAGATTTCGCCGCGCGAGGCCATGGCCGCAGGGGCCTCCGTGGCGCTGGACGGTCGCACGGTGAACAACGCCCTGGTGTTCCCGGGGCTGATTCGCGGCGCACTGGACAGCGGCGCAAAGCGGATCACCGAGGGCATGAAACTGGCAGCGGCCAAAGCCATAGCGGACCTGACGCCGGAGGGGCTCATTCTGCCGTCGATCCTCAACCGCGGGGTGCACAAGGCGGTGGCCGAGGCCGTACACAAGGCGTGGTACGACCGGAGTTGAGCGGGGCAGGCACCCGCCACCTGGACACGCCAGGGCAGGGGCATGGCCGCACCTCGACGGCGATCGGGGACTGCGTCAAGCGGCCATGACGCCGGGTTGCACCGCACAGCCGATGGCGGCTGTTTCACAAAACATGGCGAAGGTCGAAACAAGCGGCCGCCGGAGTGATATCCGGCGGCCGTTGACGTTTTGTGGTACGACATGCTGCGGCGGCGGGCGGCTATGGGATGGGCGTAACGTGGCCGCCGACGACGTCACCCTGGATGTCCAGGGCTCCATCGCAGTAGAGATCGAGGCCGCCGAGGTGCAGGACACTGCCAGGGGCGACGATGAGGTTGTGGACGTAGAGGGCCTCGGGCGCGTCGGGAGAGCGATTGCCGTTGTCGATGCAATCCCGCAGGACGACGCGGGCCGGGGCGTCGCCGCCTACGATCAGGGCATCGAGGGCGAAGTTGCCGAGGAAGCCGGCGGCGTCGGGGCCGAGGTCGGTTCCTGCAACCTCATAGGAGCTCCAACCCCAGCAGCGTCCGCGTCCGTCGAAGACCACGGCGAGGGCGTCCATGCCGGCCAGGGCGTATTCGTCGGTGGCCAGATTGATGACGGAGCCACCGGCCATGACGATGGTCGAGCCACAGGCGGCAGTGAGGTAGGCGTCGGGGCCGAAGACGAGTGCGTCCTCGACGGTGATGGCAGCGTCGGCGTCGGCGATGTCGAACATGGCCATGCCGCCTCGTGTGCCGATGCAGAGGTTGCGGGCGAGAAGCTCGCCGCCAAGGATGGAAACCATGGCGAAGGAATCGGCGGCGCCACCGACTGCCATAGACTGCCGTACGGTGTGAACGCCTCCGGTCTGGGCGAAGATGGCGGTGCCGTCGGCGGCAATCACTTCGCATCCGGCGACATCGAGGCGGCCGCCGCCGAGGGTGACCGTGCCGGTGGCGTCGGCCGCTTCGCCGAGGAGGAAGGATCCGGCGATGAGCATGCGTCCGTCAAGGACCTCGACGGAGGCGAGTCCTTGTCGTCCGGCCGTCACGGGGCCGCAGACCCACAACTCGCCGCCAGCCAGCGTGTAGGCGCCCTGGCTGTCGAGGCCGTCGGCCAGAGTGACGCCGCCCCACCAGACGGCATGGATTCCGCCACCCTGGTAGAAGGCGCCGATGCCCTGATCGCCGATGATTTCGTCGCGGCTGACGCTGAGGGCGCCGCCGTCCATGGCGTAGGATCCGAAGCTGGTCGCCTCGGCGGCGATGGTGAGGCCTGCGGCGGCCGTGTTGCAGCCGGCTGCCTGGTAGAACGATCCGATGCCGGCCACGCCGATGGTCTGGCCTTGGGCGTAGAGGATGCCATCGTCCATGGCATACGTGCCGGAGGCTGTGTCGGCGATGCCCAGGAGGAGCTCGCCACAGAAGAGGCGGTTCTCGCCGCCGATCTGGAGGATGGTGCCGTCGGCGGCGATGCCAACGAGTTGGTCGCCACAGGTGGCCAGGGCGGCGCCGGGGTGGATGACCACGGTTCCGCCGGACAGGTCCGCGTAGCCGAGCTGCAATTCGTCGGCGAAGGCGGCGGGGGCGAGGACATTGGCGGTGCCCCAGTTGTCGATGCGGGCGATCCTGCGGAAGGTCGGGACGCCGTTGTCCCAGTTCTCGTCAACGGACCAGTCGTTGTCGTCGGCGAGCCATTCGGTAAGGCCTGCCTCGCAGCACCAGCCACCCTGACCGCCGCCCCAGTGGCCGCCTCCGCCGCCATGCGTGGGGCCGCACGCGGCAACAGGTCGGGCAGCCAGGAAGATCGTCGCCGCGGCGGCGAGGAGGAGGGCCGATCCAACGGCCAGGAACCTCCGTGTTCCAGTGGGGTGCGTCTTCATGGGGCGTCTCCTTTCGTTGATTCCACGAGTTGGCAGCCGGACAGAGCGGCACGATTGTCGCATGTGGTATGGGATATGACAATAGGCAATTGTCAGCAGTGGACATCGCACGCAAGGACGGCGAGCGGCATTCGGCTACGGGGCAGCGGGCTCGTGGTCGTTCTTCGGTTCGGCGTCCTTGTCCTGCGGCTTGGCTCCTGCCTTGGCCTTCTTCTTGTCGGGCTTCGAGGTTGCGGCAGCTTTGACGACGAAATCGATGGCGGCGACGGTATCGTCGTAGCTGGTGCTGTGGCCGGTGTTCTCGCGGTCGATCATGAGGAGATCCTTCTTGCCGGCCTTCTGGAGCTGCGCATAGAGCCGCCGCACGCTGTCGGGGGGCACGTCCTTGTCCTTGCCGCCGACCGTGAGGGCCAGAGGCATCGTGAAACGCTTCCAGGCGAGTTCGGGGCTGCGCTTCTTGTACTCGTCGGGGACGGTCTTCTTGTCGCCGCCGTAGGATCTGGCGATGGCGTCCTGGAAGTTCTCGTACTCGATCATGTTGGCGGTGCCGTTGCTGGAGATCACGGCGTCGACCAGATCACTGTGCAGGGCGGCGAAGATGAGGCTTGAGGTGCCACCCATGGAGGCGCCGACGAGGAAGACGCGGCGGACTCTATGCTTCTTGCGGAGCAGGCCGATCAGTTGAACCATGTCGGCCTCTGCGGCAGGCCCCATCCACGACGTGCTGGCGCGGTAGTCGGGCGAGACGAAGATCATGTTGTGCCGGGCCGCCATGTCGCGGGCGCCCCTGCATTCGCCGCGAGCCTGGTTGACGTATTGCCACCGGTCAGACCCGTGGCCGTGCAGGGCGATCATGAGGTCGTGCGGCTTCTTGGCGTCGAACTGCCTGGGCAGCATCTCGACGTACTTCTGGACGGTCTTGTCGAGGTCGGCTTTGAATTCCACATCCACGGGCGCGGCCCAGAAGGCCTCTGTCGGAGCGACGGGTTTGGTCACGGGATCCTCCCCAGCGGCCTGGGCCGTTACGGCGGCAATCAGCCAGACGGCCACAGAGATCGTTCGTGCCATGTAGCAACGCTCCTCTCGGTCGGCGTCACTTCTTCATGCCCGCGCGGGCGGTCCTGACGACCTCGACGTACTTGGCTGCCTCGGCGCGGATCCAGTCCATGTCGCCGCGGGCGAGGGCGTCCTTGCTGACGAGGTTGCTGCCGACGCCGAGGAACTCGGCCCCTGCGCGGATGAAGTCTGACGCGGTATTCAGGTCCACGCCGCCGGTCGGAGTGAGCTTGACCTGGGGCAGGGGACCCTTGACGGCCTTGAAGTAGGACGGCCCGCCCACGCTGGCCGGGAAGACCTTGACGACGTCGGCGCCGGCCGTCCAGGCGGCCAGAATCTCGGTGGGCGTATAGGCGCCCGGCACCACAGGCTTGTCGTAGCGGTGGGCCATCTGAATCGTGGCCACGTCGAGCACGGGGCTGACCACGTACTGGGCGCCGGCCAGGATGGCGGCCCGGGCGGTCTCGCTGTCCAGGACGCTGCCGACGCCGACGATGACCTCGTCGCGCAGTTCGCGGCTGACGGCCTTGATTACGTCGAGGGCATTGGGCGTCGTCATCGTGATTTCGACCGCGATGATCCCGCCCGCGGCCAGGGCCCGCGACACGTCCACCAACTGCTCGCTCGACGGGGCGCGCACCACGGCAACGCATCCGGACTCGGCGATTCGGGCCACGATTTCGTTTCGGCTCATCGAAGGATTCCTTTCTCTGACCAACCTGTCCGCCACAAGGGCACTTTCTGTCGCCACAGTGTAGATGAACTCGCCGGGCTGCGGCAAGTGACGGCGAACATCATACCAAAGGTTCGCCGCGGATGCGATACCGCAAAACGCGACCGGTGCCTTGGGGGGCGCAGGGGCAGGATGCCAATACTGTCCGGTAACCGTATCGTCACACTTCTGTGGCAGAACCTTAACTTGCGCCAGGGCCTAGAGCTTCTCGAGCGGCGTGGGATGATGGCCGCGTTTGACGACCGCGGTGCCGCTCGGTGCGGCCCATCGGACGGCGTTGGTCAGCACCTTGCGAATGGTCTGGTCGTAGTAGATGTTGAAGGTTTCGTGACCTGGCCGGAAGTAGAAGATCTTGCCTTTGCTGCGATGCCAGCAGCAGCCGCTGCGGAAGACCTCGCCGCCGGCGAACCAACTGATGAAGACGAGCTGATCGGGCTGGGGAATGTCGAAGTGCTCACCGTACATCTCGGTGTGAGGCAGCTCGAAGTACTCGGGCAGTCCGTCGGCGATGGGGTGCGCGGGATCGACGACCCAGAGGCGTTCCTTCTCGGCGGCCTCGCGCCACTTGAGGTCGCATCCGGTGCCCATGAGGCGTTTGAAGATCTTGGAGAAGTGGGCCGAGTGCAGGCAGATGAGGCCCATGCCGTCGAGAACGCGTTTGTGGACGCGGTCCACGACAGCGTCGGCGACCTGTCCGTGGCCCATGTGGGCCCACCAGAGCAGAACATCGGTTTCGGCGAGGATCTGATCGGTGAGGCCGTGCTCGGGCTGTTCGAGCGTGGCGGTGCGGACGGTCATGTCGGGATTGGCCGACAGCGCCTCGGCGATGACGGCATGGATGCCGTTGGGATAGACCTGGCGAACGGCCTCGTGCTTCTTCTCGTGAAGAAACTCGTTCCAGACTGTGACGTGAATCCGATTGCCCATCGGGGATTCCTTTCAGCAAGACCCATCCAGCGTATCCGAACCTCGGACGAGAGCGTCGCGGAGGTCGGCGGCCTGTCCGCTGCGGTCACGCGTCCGCAGGCAGGTCGCAGGGCAGGGTGTATCACCTCGGCCGGTGGAAGTCAAGGGGGCTGTGTGCGGCGGATTGTGCTTGAGCGGGGCCGCGGCGGCGCATAGACTGTGGTCGTTCACGGTGGCATTCCTTTCGACAGAGGAGGCGGGCAATGGCGATCCAGTTCACGTGTCCTTCGTGTCATCAGGCCATGACGGTCAGCGAGCAATATGCGGGTCGGGAGGTGTTCTGCCCGACGTGCCGCGCGCAACTGACCGTGCCGCAGCAGAGCGGGGGTCAGTCGGAGATGATCCGTGGCGGGGTGGTCGGGGCGCAGGGGTCTCCTGCGGCGGGGACGCAGTCGGTGGCCGGGGCGACGTACGGTCCGGGCGCGGCGGCGGCCGGCGTGGCGCCGATGCTCGCGGCTCCGCGAAGCTGCGGCATGGCCACGGCGTCGCTGGTTCTGTCGATTGTGAGTTGGATCTGTTGCGTGGGTCCGATTGGCTCGCTTCCGGGGTTCATCCTGGGTCTTGCGGCGCGCGGCAAGGTCAAGCGGAGCGGAGGCACGCTGACGGGCAAGGGCAGGGCGACGGCTGGGGTCATTATCAGTCTGCTGAATCTGCTGCTCATCGGCGGAACCCTGATCGCCTTTGTCAGTGTGCCGGTGTTGCGCAACTCGGCCGTGAGCGGGTATCGTCTGGGAGTCCTGAACCAGGCATGCACGGTCTACACGATGTCGCACGGGACGATGCCGCCGGACCTTCAGACGCTGGTGGATCAGGGAATGCTGTCGGACACGAGAGCCATCACGTGCCCGTTGAGCGGGGAGGAATACGTCTACACGGCGGCAGGCATGTCGCAGATGGATCTGCATCGCGGGGTGGTGATTGCTTATTCGAAGGGGAAGCCGGTTGAGGGAATGCGTCTGGCCCTGTGCTGGGGAGGTCAGGTGGAACTCATGGAGGCGGCGGAGCTCAAGAGCCGTCTGAGGGCGCAAGGGACGCCGGAGGAGTTGATTCCGTAGGGTGTGCGGTGCGGCGGGGCGGTTTGTGGTGTTTGGCCCTCGGCCGTGCTCGGGGCCCCTCCCTGAAAGCAGGGCGAGGGGCTAGAGGAGCGCGCTTTGCACGCGGCGGGTTGACGTGACCGCGTGGCCGCGGAGCAGCCACCCTGCGGGTTGCCTCTGGGATGGGAAGCGGTTGCGGCCTGTGCTGTCGGGTCTGTTGACTCGACCTACGCACTGGCGGGCATCATCGTCTCGGCGATCAATATCGGACTGAGCCTTGTGGGCGGAATCGTTTACGCGATCTTTGTGGCCGCCATGGTGGCGTCTCATCCGTGAGGTAGCCTCGCGGCGCGGTCGTTCCTTGCGCGAACCTGCTACGGCGTTTTCGCCGCGGCGAAGGCCTTGACCTGTTCGGCGAAGGCTTCGAGGCGGACATCCAGGGCGCTGTCGCGTTGGCCGTCGTAGGCAACGGAGAGAATAGGCAGGTCGCCGAGGTCGCGTCGCAGTCGCTTGAGCATGGCGGCGACGATGTTGCCGGGCATGCACGTAAAGGGCATGACGTTGACGATGCCGGCGGCGCGCTGTCCGGTGCGCGGCCGGGCATGAGTGGCGGCCTCGACGGCCTTGCCGAGGCTCAGAACCGCTTCCCCCTCGAATGAATCGTGGACGTACGGGTGCCCCAGAGCGACGACGTGGGGCGTCTCGGTCTCGGCCGTCTCGCCGATGAGATCGGCCAGGGGCCCCTTGATGCGCCGCTCGTCGAAGCGCTGGACCTTCTCTTTGATCCAGGTGCCGAGCCAGAGGCGGTACTGCCGGCGTCCGCGCGTGCGGCGCTTGCGGGTCCAGTTGGTGTAGTAGATCCACTCGGCGAAGCTGGCCAGATCGACTTCGAGGCCGAGGGCTTCGAGACGTCGGACGACGTCCTGGTTGCTGAAGGCGTGGCTGCGGACGTAGATTTCGCCGACGAGGGAGACGAGGGGCCGCGAGCCGCGTGCGTCGGCGAGGGCGACGTTGCGGAACAGGTCGGCGGCGCGTCTCATGACGGGGGGCAGGTCGTCGCCGCGTTCGAGGGCCTGCTCGACGAGTGTGAGGGAGGCGACGTAGGCGGCATCGGCGGCGCCGGGGGTGCGTTCATACGGTCGGGTGGCGTGGAGGGCCTTGGTCAGTGCGTCCACGGCGACGATGCCGCACCATGCGGGGCGTGTGGGGTCGCGCTGGAGTTTCTTGAAGTCCTCGTAGAAACTCTCGCCCTGGTTGGGGCTGACGACGGGCACATCAGGGAAACCGGCCTCGCGCAGGATGAGGCGATGGAGCTTGCTGTACATGCCGAAGCGGCAGGGGCCGGTGCCGGAGGGCATGAAGAAGGCCATGTGTGACGGGTCGGCGCCGGGTCGCCGTAGTTCGCGGAGCATGTCTCCGGCGGTGACGATGCAGGGGAGGCACTCGCGGCCGCTGGTGTAGCGTCGGCCGAGAGCGAGGCTCTCGTCGTCACTGGGGGGAATGACCTGGGCCTTGAGTCCGCTTCCGCGGAACGCTGCGGCAAAAGCGAAGGCGTGGTCGCACATGTGCGGAATGAGGAGCGTGCGTCCGTTGGCGGCGTCGGCGGCAGGGAAGACCTGTCGGGGCGGTTCGGCGGCCTGGGGTCCTGCGCCGCGGAGGCTGTCGACGAAGGCCTCGAGCCGGGTGACAAGGCCTGCGGCGGCACTGTGCTCGTCGATTTCCAGGGACAGGAAGGCTCGGCGGCCCATGGCTTCCTGGAAGAAGCGTTTGATGAACGAGTCGGGGCCGCAGCCGAAGTTGGAGATGTAGACGGCGCCCAGGTCGGCGCGCTGGCGGATGACTTCGGCGGCACGGATGACGCGCTGGCCGTATTTCCAGTAGAGGTTGTCCCAGTCGTGCCCGAGGTCGAAGCGTCGGAGGTCGAGCATGTCCATGGGAACCGCCAGGAGTCCGACGGCGCGCATCCGTTGTGCGACGTCGAGGTTGATGCCGGCGTCGCAGGTGTTGTAGGGGCGTCCGACGAGGACGGCCAGCTGGGCCCCCTCGGGCGGATCGTCGAGGAGCCTCTGTCCGCAGTCGAGGCAATCGGTCTCGAAGCGGTCCTGGGCGGCTATGGCGGCGTCGAGGGCCTCGCTCATGTCAGCGGTGGCGATGTCCAGCGAGCGGCCCCATTGGGCGAGGGCGTCGCGCGCGGCGCCGTAACCGTCTTCCATGTCCACGATGGGTCGGAGCACCTTGACGCCGGCGGCGGTGAGGTCCAGGGCCGTCTCGATCTGGTAGGTGAAGGTCTGCACATAGGGGCAGAGATGGTTGTAGCGTTGGCTATCGTGGTCGCGCGGCAGGGCGAGGATGCTGGGCAGCAGGACGGCGTCGACGCCCTGGTCGGCGAGCCAGCGGACGTGTCCGTGGGCGACCTTGACGGGGAAGCACGTCTGCGACAGGACGCTCTCGACGCCGGCCTGGATGATGGCGGCGTCGGACGCGGGGGAGACGAGGACCTCGAAGCCGAGTTGTTCGAGGAGGGTTCGCCAGAAGGGGAGCATCTGGTGGAAGACCAGGGTGCGCGGGATGCCGACGGTTCCGCGTGCTGCGCCGCCGCGGTCGGATCGCAGGGCGCCGTCGCAGACGGCAGGCGAGGCGTCGGCGGGCAGCCCGAGGAGCAGCCGCTGTCGCTGGGCCGTCAGGTCGGGCCAGCGGTCGCTGGGGTGCGGGCCGTCGTGGGCCTTCTTGTTGTAGCGGTCGCACCGGCTGCCGTAGTGAAGGGGCGACTGGCCCTCGACGCGGACTTCGCGGATGTCGCAGTAGTTGGAGCACGCCTGGCAGGTGAAGCTGCGGACGGTGTAGGGCCGCTCGGCGAGGTCGAATCCGCGGAACTGGGTTGCGGCGAACTGGCCCTGGCGATGGGCGTCGCGAGCGAGCAGGGCGACGCCGAGGGCGCCGGTCACTTCGTGGTGCGGCGGCACGGTGATGGGGCGTCCGGTGAGTGCGGCGAAGGCGGCTGTGACGGCGCGGTTGAAGGCGGTTCCTCCCTGGAAGAGGATGTGGTCGCCGATGCCGCGCGTGCCGACGACGCGGTTGAGATAGTTGGCGGCGATGGAGTAGCTGAGTCCGGCCACCAGGTCGGGCAGCGCGGCGCCCTGCTGCTGGTGGTGCATGATGTCGCTCTCCATGAAGACAGTGCATCGTTCGCCGAGGCGGACGGGCGAGCGGCTGGAGAGGGCGAGTTCGGCGAACTGGCCCTTGATGTTGATGCCGAGTCGTTCGGCTTGCTCTTCGAGGAAGGAGCCGGTGCCGGCGGCGCAGACGTGGTTCATCTCGAAGTCGACGACGACGCCGTCGCGGAGACGGATGTACTTGGAGTCCTGGCCGCCGATTTCGAAGATGGTATCGACGCTCGGGTCGACGTGGGCGGCGCCGCGGGCCTGGGCGGTGATTTCGTTGCGGACGACGTCGGCGCCGATGATGTCGCCGGTGAGGTATCGGCCGGAGCCGGTCGTGGCGGCGCCGAGAATGCGGACGCGGTCGCCCCATTGGGCGGCGAACTGCTTGAGTCCGCCGCGGACGGCCTCGATGGGTCGGCCGGCGGTCATGAGGTAGAGCTTGTCGAAGAGGCGGCCCTCGGCGTCGATGAGGACGAGGTTGGTGGAAATGCTGCCGACGTCGATGCCGAGATAGGCGTCCACGGGGCCGTCGACGGGCGCCTGGGCGACGGCGGAGGGGCGGTATCCGTCGGGCTGGCACAGCGGGGGCATGCGCGATGCCGGGGCCTCGCGGTGGGCGGCCAGGGCGTCGAGGGCGGCGTGGTCCACCGCCAGGGGCGAGGCGTCGGCGAGGTCGGACCTGTCGCGCAGGACGAGCAGGGCGGCGCCGACGGCCGGGAGTCGGTCGTGGTGTTCGGGGACGGCGAAGTCGCCGTCGGCCAGTTCGAGGACTTCGCGGAAGGCGCGGACCATGCCGGCGTTGGAGGCGACGCCTCCGACCAGGGCGATGGGCGTCTTGAGGTCGCGGCCGCGTGCCAGGGTGGCCTTGAAGTTGCGGGCCATGCCGAAGCAGAGGCCAGCGACGATGTCGTAGTCGGGGACGGCCTGCTGCTGGAGGTGGATCATGTCGCTCTTGGCGAAGACGGAGCAGCGGCCGGCGACGCGCGGCGGCTTGTGGCTGCGCAGGGCCATGGCGCCGAATTCGTTCTCGATGCGCACGCCGAGCCGGCTGGCCTGCTGGTCGAGGAACGAGCCGGTGCCGGCGGCGCATTCGGTGTTCATGGCAAAATCGCGGAACGTGGCCGCGTCGGCCTGGTCGGCCAGTTCGATAATCTTGGCGCAGTCGCCGCCGACTTCGATGGCGGTGCGGAATCGGGGATGGAGTCGGCCCATGGCGGCGGCCAGAGCGACCACCTCGTTGAAGAAGGGAGCCGCAAGGGCCTGGCCCAGCGGTCGCGAGGCGGAGCCGGTGACGCCCAGGGCGACAACTCGGGGGCCGTGTGGACCGGCGAGGAGGTCTTGCAGCATCGCGGCGGCGACGACGAGGGGGCGGCCGTTGTGGCGGCGGTAGTCTGTGGCGGCGATCAGCCCGTCGGCGTCCACCAGGGCGCTCTTGACGGCGGTGCTGCCCAGGTCGAGTCCGAGAACAAGGGGTGTCGGCATGGCACGTCCGGAAGATGAGGGCATCGGTTGAATCACCGCCCGCGGCCCGGCGCCCAATGGTGGCGCGGGGAGGAGGTCGGTTGATTGACACAAGATCGATCGCGGCCCCGAGCCGCGGCGACAGGGAGAGTATAGGCAGAGGGCGGCCGGCGGTCAACGGTGGCGAGCCGGATGCACGTCATGTTTGTGGGTACGAAGGCTCTCGCACCGCAGTGCGTAGGTCGGGTCAACAGACCCGACGGCTTCCTTCTGTCCGCTCAACCGCGTGTCGGGTCTGTTGACCCGACCTACATGCTCCAGAGATGGCCCCCTTGCCCACACACATGACATGCCTCGTTCATCGATGGCGACGCTTTTCCCTTGCAACCAGCCCTGCGTTGCGGGAAAATCATTGTCCGTTGCCGCCTCAGGGCGTCGCGGAAGCCCGCTGTTTTCCTCGAATTTCTGACGCCGGCAGCCGTTCGCATCGGATATGAGCGCGCCGCACGCGACGACGCCTCATCGGCTACACCCCATCGCGCCACAGAATGCACGAAGGAGACTGTCCCATGATGAGGGTGACTCTGCTGCTTGCGAGCTGCGCGATGGCTGCCGTCCTGGCCGGCCACACATGGATCGCCCCTGTTGCGGCCCAGGAGGCCGCGACACCGGCCCCCGCCGCACAGGAAGCCGCTCCGGTTCCCGCGCCTGCAACGCCGCCAACGCCCGCCGCCGACGGTCACAAGGACGATGGGTGGCTCTCCAACCTCGATGAGGCCAAGAAGCAGGCCGCGGCCGCAGGAAAACCCATCTTCATCGACTTCTTTGCCGTCTGGTGCGGGCCGTGTAAGACGCTCGACGCCCAGACCTTCAGCGACGAGGGCGTCAAGGCCCTTCTGGCCAAGTTCGTCACCGTGCGCATCGACGTGGACAAGGACCAGGCCACGTCCCAGGCCTACAATATCAGTGCCATGCCGACCCTCGTTGCCGCCGATGCCGACGGCAAGGTCCTGGTGCGCCACACCGGGTTCATTCCTCCCTCCGGGATGAAGGAGATGCTGACCGACGTGCTCAAACTCTACGAGAGCATGGCGGCCTACAAGAAGGACGCCTCGAACACCGAGGCCTTGTTCCAGGTTGCCGAGCTGTGCTCGCGCATGGAGCTGTCCAAGGACGAGAAGCTGGGCTACATCGATGCCGCCACGAAAGCCGCCAAGCCGGAGGACACCGCGCGGCTCGCTAAGCTGAAACTGGCCCGCGGCCTCACGCTGGCCATGGCCGGCGACGCCCAGGAGCAGGCCACGCAGTCGCTCCAGGAAGCCGCCAAGCTCGACGCCGACAACGCCCAGGGCGTCCGTGAGCAGGCCGACTGGTATCTCGGGCTCCTCGATACCGGCGACGGCTCCGATCCGGCCAAATTCGCCAAGATCAGTGCCAAGTTCATGGCCGATTACCCGAAGGACAAGCTGAAGAATCCCGACCTGCGGCTCCAGGCCATGATGATGCACTTTCAGGCCTCTCACAGGCAGGGAGATCTCAAAGCGGCCATCGCCACGCTCGAGACCCTCAAGGCCGAGTTCTCCGAGAAACTTGGCGCTGACAAGATCGATCAGGCGCTGAACACACTGAAGGAGCAGTTGAAGCTCGAACAGCAGGAAGACGCCCCGGCGCCGAAGCCCGAGCCGGCTCAGCCTGACAAGGCTCCCGACGGCAATCCGCCCGCTGCGCCGACGCCGGCGCAGTGATCCGGTGCTACGATTGACTCTGGCTGAGTCAACGGCAGGGGCGGTCCGCGGCATGTTCCGCGTCTCGTCGAGGGGCAGGACGTCCTCACGGTCGCCTGGGTTTCACGGCTACCCGTGGGGCCGGGGCCAATGTGGGACGGCAATGGGTGGTGACAGTGTGTCCGCAGGGCCTGAGATGGGAAAAAGCCTTGACTTACATCTTGGCGCACACTAAGTTGGCGGTGTTCCGATGGTGCCGGGGGAACTCGGTTCTCGACTGTCGCGAACCTGTCGGGGTATCACCGCTGTATCGCACAACAGGCTGACCGGAGGACTCTTGATGAGCACGCGGACCATGGGGTTTGCATGGGGCCTTGTCGTACTGCTGGCGGTAGCTCCGTGCGTTTCGGCCCAGACGGACAACATCGTCGATCTGACGGGGAAGAAGGCCTTCACAAGCGATGACCAGGGCCGCCTGGACAAGGCCGTTGCGGGTCTGCTCGACACGCTGGTCACGGGGACGGACAATCGCCTGGTGGATGCCGCCCGCAAGCAACTGGTGGACATGGCCCAGTCGGGGAATGCGACGGCCGAGTTCCGGCAGTTGGCGGCGAAGACGATCGTCAGGCAGGCCGGCGCCAAGATGAGCAATCCGATCCTGGTCTACAAGAACCGGCTGGCGCTGACCATCGTTGTGGCACAGGTTCAGGATGCCGATGCGGTGCCGCTGCTGCTGAAGCTGATGGGCGGCGAAGGGGCCGACGGCGAGCGTTACGCCGGGGTGCGCTACTGGGCGGCGAAGGGCCTGGCGGGCAAGGCCGTCAGCGAGGCGATTGTGCAGGGGCGAGCGCCGGAGTCGATTCGCCGCGTCCTTGGAGACCTTGAGAAGGCGCTGATGCGCGAGAAGGACGGCATCTGCGTGGGCGCGATGGTCGAGGCCGTGGCGGCCCTGGGCACCGACGCTGCGACCGACCTGCTGACCCGCGTGTCGGCCGAGAAGGCCAAGACGCTGAACCTGGCCGACCACGACATCGCCGAAGCCATGCGCGTGGCCGTCGCGACGCTGGATCTGGCTTACAAGAACGACATCCGCCCCATTCCGGACGCCAAGCAGCCGATTGTCGCAGCCATGGCGCAGATTCTGGCTCGGACGCCGCCGCACGGCGACGGGCTCCTCCTGATCGCGGCGATTGACGATACGTTGGCCCGCCTCACCGGCGAGACGACGGGGCTGTCGCAGGCTGTCGCGGCTGGCCGCGGCCAGTCGGGGCGTCTGGATGCCAAGGCCATCGACGGCGTATGGCTGGAGCAACTCAACTGGATCGAGATTCTTCTGCGGCTCGACAAGCCCGGCAAGAAAGAGCTGCGGCTGAAGCAGCGTCCCGTGCTGCTCGACTGGTCGCCTGCGAAGTCGGCCGAGGTTGCCTCCGCGGGCGGCGCTCGCTGAGTCCGCGGCGACAGCAGTTCGGACCGACCCCGCGGCGGCAACCGGAGATGGCGATCGTATGTGGAAGTCCTCGTGGCGAGGCGCCGCAGCCCTTCTGATTCTCGGCCTCATTCCCGCATCGCTGGTAGTGGTCACACTGGACTTCGGGCACCGCAAGGCGGCTCTGCGATTCAGCCAGGGCCCCGAGGTGCCCACCCTCGATCCTCAGAAGATGCAGGATGTCAGCGGCGGACGGATTGCCGGGGCGCTCTTCGAGGGACTCGCCGTGTTCGATCCCGTCGCGGCAAGTCCGAAGCCCGGCGTGGCCCATCGCTGGGACATCTCCGATGACGGCCTGGTCTACACGTTTCATCTGCGCGACGACGCCCGCTGGAGCGACGGGTCGCAGCTCACCGCCGAGGACTTCCGGTACAGCTGGCGCCGGGCACTCGACGCACGTACCGGGTCGCTGTACAACTACCTTCTCTTCGCGATCAAGGGCAGCCGCGAGTATGTCGAAGCCACCACGGGGCTGGCCGAGATGTCCCCTGAGCAGGCGGACGCTGTCGTCGAAGCCGCCGCCGCGCGGCTTGGCATCGAGGCGGTGTCGCCCACGGTGCTGCGGGTGACACTGGAGCGGCCGACGAGAGCGTTCATCGACCTGGTGGCGTTTCACACGCTGCTTCCCGTCAAGCGAAGCTCCGTGGAGACCAGCCGTCGCGTTCGCGCGGGCGACGATCCCACCGATCCGGCGTGGACGCATCCCGGCCGGATCGTTTCGAATGGCCCCTACGTGCTCGACGAGTGGAAGCTGAAATACCGGATGCGCCTTGTCCGCAACGAGCACTACTGGAACCGCAAGCATGTGCGCGTGCCGACCATCGACGTCTACCCGGCCGAGAGCCCGGAGACGGTTTACCTGCAATACGAGCTGGGACAACTGGACCTGATCACCGACGTGCCGAACCTGGCCGCCGAGCAACTGCTCAAGGAACGCCGCGCCGGCCGTCGGCTCGACTTTCACGGGTTCCCCTACTGCGGCACCTACTTTCTGCGGTTCAATTGCACGAAACCGCCCCTCGACGATCGGCGGGTGAGGCTGGCTCTGTCGTTGGCGCTCGACAAGCAGGAGATCGTGGACCGGGCAGGGCGCCTGGGGCAGCCCGTGGCGCGCACCTTTGTGCCTGAGGGGCAGATTCCGTGGTACAAGGGGCCCGAAGGCCACGGCCGCGACGTGGAACGAGCCCGCCGGCTCCTGGCCGAAGCCGGATACCCCGGCGGCAAGGGGTTCCCGACGTTGCGGTATCTCTACAACACGAGCGAGGCGCACAAACGGATCGCCGAACTGGTTGCCGAGCAGTGGAGACGCGAGCTGGGCATCGTTCTGACGCTACAGAATATCGAGTGGAAGGTCTTCCTGGAGAAGGTGGGCACGCTGGACTACGATATCGCCCGGGCCGCCTGGATTGCCGATTACCTCGACCCAATGACCTTCCTCGACATGTTCGTGACCGGCGGCGGCAACAACGACACGGGGTGGTCGAATCCCGAGTACGACCGCTTGATTGGGGAAGCCGGCGACACGGTGGACATGGAGCGGCAGGCCGACATATTCCGTCGGGCCGAGGCGATTCTGATCGAAGAGGAGATGCCGGTGGCGCCCGTGTACTATTACGTGTCGGCGTCGCTGGTGCGAGACCGCGTGAAGGGATACGTTCCCAATCCGCTGAACCGGATTGCCTTTGAGGACCTATGGATCGACGCGGCGGAGGGCGGGCCATGACGCGATTTGTCGCCCTTCGGCTGCTGTGGTTCGTGCCGACCCTGCTGGCCATCTACACCGTATCGTTTGCCATGATGCGGGCGGCGCCGGGCAAACCATGGGAGACCGACAAGGAGATGTCCGACGAGGCCGTCGCCGACTTCAAGCATCGGTACTACCTGGATCGTCCGTGGGGCGAGGGCTATGTGCTGACCCTTCGCGATCTGGTCACGTTCCGCGGTCAGCCGTCGATGCACTATCGCGACTGGAACACGGTTCGCGAGATCCTCGGCCCGTCGTTCCTGGTGTCGGTGGCTCTGGGTACACTGGCCCTGTCGCTGAGCCTCGTGTTGGGAGTGCTGGTGGGCATCATCTCGGCCGTCAAGCGGTACACCGCGCTGGATCATCTGCTGACGGGAACAACTCTGCTGGGCATCTCCATTCCGAGCTTTGTCGTGGCATCGCTGCTAC
>Ga0123328_1001546_pt1 | contig 22167 bp, 11 predicted proteins | sample BioC12SIPDNA_2_FD_89702 | JGI IMG/M metagenome (GOLD analysis project Ga0123328, IMG submission 89702) | Anaerobic biogas reactor microbial communites from Washington, USA - Biogas_R1_A C12 SIP DNA | ecosystem: Engineered > Bioreactor > Anaerobic > Unclassified | place: Washington, USA...
CACTGCCGTGAATCACCGACGGAATGCCGTGGCGCGCCAGGGCGTCCCGCAGCAGGCGGGTTTCCCGGTTGGTGCGGACGATGACGGCGATGTCCCCTGCTTCCAGAGGCCGGTCGCCGCGGGGCTCCTGACCACCGTCATCATTTTTTGCCATCTTCACCAAGTGCGCCGCGCCGCGCCGGCCCATTTCCAGCAGTTGACGGATTTCCGCCGCCACGGCCCTGGGGATCACCTCGTCGGCCCGTTCCCGCGGAATCCCTTCCTCCTCATCGTCCTGGCGGGGAAAATACCAAAGGCGCAGGGGAGCGGCGGGGCCGCCGGGGGGCAACTGCAGGATCTCCCTTTCTTCCTTGTCGGCGGCGACAACTTCGTGAAAGCGGATGGCATCGAAAACGAAGGGGTTGGCGGCATTGCCGAAAAGACTGTTGACTCCCCGCACCAGTTGCGGCGCCGAGCGCCAGTTGACCGCCAGAGGGATCCGGGCCGCCTCCCGGCCGGCCGCCATGTAGGTGAAGATGTCGGCGCCGCGGAAGCTGTAGATGGCCTGCTTGGGATCGCCGATGATGAAAAGAAGGGACTCGGGATGGTCGTAGACGGCGCGGAAAATTTCGTACTGGACCGGGTCCGTATCCTGGAATTCGTCGATCAGGGCGACGGGGAACTTGCCGCGCACGGCCGCTGCCAGGGCGCCGCCGCCGGCGTTCAGGGCGCGGCGCAGGTGGAGGAGCAGGTCATCGAAGGAACGAATTTGCAGCTTTTCCTTGCGCAGCGGCAGTTCTTGTTTCAGGAACAGGATCAACTCTTTTTTAAGCTGCCCGAGAGAACCGGCGTAATCCTCCTTGAGCCGGTCCCGTTCCTGGAGGAAAAGCCGGCATTCCTCGAAAAAGGGGTGGTGAACGGGGGAAAACCCTTTTTTGCAGGCCTTGGCAAGGGTATCGGCGGAAAACCGGTCGAGGTGCTTCCATTCGCACAAGGGGTCGCCGGAAAGGAAAAAATCGTCCCCCTGGGAGCTCCATGAAGGCACCTTGTCCGGCGGGTAACTCCTCCGGTTCAGGCCCTCATCGAGCAGCAGGGTGCCGATGCCGTCCCGATCACCGGCCCATAAACCGGCCATCCTCTGATAGCGGGAAAGCAGCTCTTTTTCCTTTTCCTCCTGGTCTTCGGCAGAGGGAGGAAAAAGGATGCGCAGGTCGGGCCGGGCCATCACCTGGCCGGCGAAGTCGGCGAGGACTTCCGGGGCGTCCCGTCCCCTTCTCCGGTCCTGAAGCTGCTTCAGCAGAAAACGGAGGAAAAGGGGCGAGGTTTGGGGAAGCAGGCGCCGCCAGAAGTCCTCCACCCCCTCCTGGAGCAGGAAGGAAGTGTCGGCGACCAGCTCCATATCGAAGAGCTGGCCCGAGGCGAAACAGTGTTCCTGGAGGATCTTCCGGCAGAAGCCGTGGATGGTGAAGATTGCCGCCTCGTCGAAACCGGTTACCGCGCTTTTCAGGCGCTGCCGAAGGCGGTGACGCTTTTCCCCGTCGCCGGCAACCAGCCGTTCCAGTACCGGGTCGCCGCGCTGCCCGTCGCTGACCGCCAGGGCTTCGGCAACCCTTTTGCGCAGACGGGTGCGAAGTTCCTTGGTGGCCGCCTCGGTAAAAGTGACGACGAGGATTTCCCCGACCTTGCGCCCCTCCGCCAGCAGACGCACGAAAATGTCGGTGATGGTCCGGGTCTTGCCGGTGCCGGCGCTGGCCTCGATGAGGTGAAAGCCTCTGAGGGGAACGGGGAGCAAGTCCAGGGGCGCGGTCATGTTATCCTCTCCTGATGGGCCAGGAGAGGCGCAAAAACCTCCATGGCGAGGCCCTCGAACTCCTCATCCAGAGGATCGGTGGCGCCGAAGCAGTAACGGCGGCAGGGATCTTCCCTTTCGCCATCCTGATATGCATTGCCCTGCCAGCTTTCCCGGGCGCTCTGCAGTGCCTTGCGGCGATTTTCCGGATTGGCGGTCAATTCCGCGGCGTAGGCCAGGGACGTGTCGGGGAAGAAGGGAAGGGGGCTGCTCAGCCCGTTCCAGAACAGGTCGAGAAGGTTCGTCAACAGGGGAAAGGGGGTCTCGGCCGGACGCAACCGGCAGCCGCCATCGCGGTGGAAAAGAAGGCTTCCCTGGGGCGCCGGCTTGTTTTCCAGGGCGTCGGCAACCAACCGGTGCAGCCAAACGGTCAGCAGATCCTTCCCCCGCAGACGGGCGAAACGATGGTGGATCGCCTTGCCGCCATGGATTTTGGGCAGGCTGCCGACGATTTTGAAAGCGCCGATGGTCAGGGAAAAGGTTTCCTGGGGGCGCCTTTCTTCCGGTGCCGCGGCGCCGATGGCGGCGGCGAAGCGTTTCGCCTCCAGGGCGAGATCGGTAAAAACAATGCGCCCGCCGGCGCCGCCGGGAAGGCGTCCCTCGGCACGAACCCGCGGGTAGAGAGTCTGCGGTTCCGCTCCGGCCAGAACCGCTTCCGTCAGTTCTTCGCCGAGAAAGAATCGGTCTAGGGAAGAAAGCCCGAAAGGTTCTCTTTCCTCCACGGAGTTGGGCAGGGCCCGGAAAGTGAGGCCCAAGCGCTGCTCGCAGAAGAACGCCGCCGGGTGGTGGAAAAAGCGGATCAATTGGGAAAGATCGACCTCTTTCCAATGTTCGTCAGGGGGCGGCAGGGGCTGCCGGGTGAGGTCATCGGCCCTATGGTCCTCCAGCGAGGCCGCGGCGGCGCGGAAGTTTTCCTCGGAAAAGCTCGCCGTTGGGGTTTCCGGGACGAAGCAGGAGGGATGGAAGGCCTGCAAGCGGTGACGGATGAAGATTTCCTTGGCGCCGAAGGCAAAACCTTGCTGGAGGTAATCCATCAGCTCGTCGACCAACACGGAAGGGGGGAGGGGCGAATTGTCGCGGACACTTTGGCCTAAAAAGCTGATGTAGAGGCGGTTGCGGGCCGACAGGAGGGTTTCCAGGAAAAGATAACGGTCCTCCTGGCGCAAGGACCGGTCGCCGCGGCGGGGGGCGGCGGCGATACGGTCGAATTCGTCGGGGGCGACGGAACGGGGGAAGGAGCCGTCGTTCATGCCGATGAGGGCGACAACCTTGAATGGGATGCTGCGCATCGGCAACAGGGCGGCGAAGGTGACCCCGCCGGCAAGGAAACGCCCCGCCGGGGAAAAGGCCGCCTCGATCCGGTCCTCCAGCCATGCCTCCGCAACGTCGACGGCTACCGGCCGGTCGAAGCCCGAGGAGGCGGCCAGATCGGCCAGAGAACGAAAAACTTCGCCGAGGGCGAAAAAATTTCCATCGGCATCGATTCCGGGATCGAAGAAACGCCCGAGAAGGGACTGGAAAAATTCGCCCCATCGGCATAAGGAACGGCTTTTCTCGATCTCCGCCAGAAACTCGTCGATGGCGGCGATGAATTCGGCGAGACGGCCGGCAATCTGGGCGCTTTCCCCTTCGATGCCGACAGCGGGAAGGATATCCGCGAACAGCTGGTTGTCGGCGGCGAGAGCGTAACCGAGGAGGAGACGGTCGAGGCCGGCCCGCCAGCTGTTGTCCTGAAAAGGGGGCACGCCGAAGCGGGAACGGTCGGTGCCATCCAGCCCCCAGCGGATGCGCAGTTCCTCGATCCAGAAGGCGATCCGCTCGAGGTCCGTCCCATGGAACTGGAATCGGGCCATGATCTCCGGGCAATCGGCAAGATCGAGGATCTGGTGGGCGGTGCGGCGCCCGTGACGCAGAGCGAGAAGAGAGAAGAAATGGGCCGCCAGGCGGTTTTCTTTTTTGCGGCTGAGATCGGCGACGGCAAAAGGAATGCGCCGTGAGGAATCGGGCGCGGCGCCGAAAACGGCGGCGATGTAGGGCGCGTAGACACCGATATCGGGGGCCATGACCAGGATGTCGCCGGGGGTCAGGGACGGCTCGTCCCTGAAGCAGGCGAGCAGGTAGTCGTGCAACGCCTCGATCTCCCGCAGGGGCGTGTGACAGGAATGGATCTCCAGGGACCGGTCGCAGGGATCGACAGGCGTCTTTTCTTCCGCGGCGCAACGGTCGCGAAGGTGAAGAATGTCGTTCTGGAGCGTGGCCAGGAGGGTTTTTCCCGGCGCTTCGGCAAAGAGATTCTCCTCCTGCGGCTCGCCCTTTTCCCAGATGGTTTCGAAAAAATCCCGCCCCGAGCGCCCCCAGGAGGCGAGCAGGGGATGGCCGACCTCGAAATGAAAGGTGCTGAAATCCTCAGGGACTCTGGCACAAACGGTGTGCCGCCGGGATATCTCCTTAGGGGAGCGGATATCGAACCAGTACTCCCGGCAGGGGTTGAGGAGAAAAAGGTTGACCCGGCAAAAAACGGCGGCGGCCACCAGGACATCGATATGGTAGGGAGGCAGGGCCGATACCCCGAAAAGATGAATCGCCGCGGGAAAAACCTCTTTCGTCACACTGCCTGCCGCGCAGCGCCGCAAAAATTCCCGGTGGCGCCGGGCGCGGTGACCCGTGGCGGCGGTGGCGGCCAGGTAACGCCAAAGTTCCGCCTGCCAGTCGGCCTCCTTTCCCTCTTCCCACGAGAGCAGCAATTCCGGGCGGTAGACCGCATACTGATCGAAAAGATGGGCCAGCCGCCGGGCCAGTTGGTAGCATTTCAGTTCCTTGGCGCCGCTTTCCAGGAAACGGTTTAACGGGCGGAACCGGGGATCGTCCAGAAGTTCGGGAAGAAGAGCCTGGATGCGCAGGGTCATGCGCTCCCGGTCAAAGGGGTCACGCTCCTGTTCAGCGCCGACGGCGGCGCCGATGAGGCCGTCGATCAGGGTGTTGGGAAAGGGAAATTCAAAATTGGCCCAGATGCCGAAGCGGCGGGCCATATAAAGGGACAGCCAAGATTCCATTCCCTTGCTCTGGACCAGGATGACATCCTTGTCGAGGGGCTGCTTCGGAGTCGATTCGACGACACAGGCCAAGGCCTCCGCGAGTATTTCCAGGCGGTTTCCGCAATAAAGATGAAGCGCCGCCATGGTCAGAAAGCTTTCTTTTCCCCGGCCAGGGGGGAGCGGCAAGAAGAGCGGCCGCCGTCCCGGCGCGGTGCCGGAAAGAGCAGGAAAGCGGCGCCAAAGGCAGCAAAAGCGCCTACCGCGTTGGCGAGCATATCGAGGAGGCTGGCGCTGCGGGCATCGGTGAACAGACCCTGAGCTATTTCCACCAGCCCACCGAAGGCCAGGGCGAAAATCAGGGCCGTGAGGCGACCCCGGGCCTGCCGGATCCCCCAGGGGAGAAGGACCCAGCAGGTCAACAGGGTGAGGACGAAATAGGCCCCGGCGTGGTGGAGCTTGTCCCAGGAAAGGGCGGGCAGGGGAATCCGGGGAAGGCGGGGGGCGAGGGAAAACCACAGCAGGAGCCCCGCGTAGGACAGCAGGACCATCCCCCGCAGAAGCTTTCCCCGAGCCGCAGACAGGTTTTTGTCCATGGTCATTTTGCTCAGGTGGTGACCCTTTCCCGGACCAGTCCGGTCAGGTCGGCAAGGCCTTTCTGCGGATCCTCACCGAGATCAAGGCACAGGACACGACGGCCGTATTTTTTCAGCGCCTCCAGATCCCCTTGGGCCTGGGCCTGAATCAGCGCGCCGAAGGTGTAGGGGAGTCCCGGAACAGGGATGTCCTGTTGGGGGCGGTAGGTCATGTGGATGAAAAGGCCGTTGTTGGCGCCCCCCTTGTGAAGCTGACCCGTCGAATGGAGGAAACGCGGGCCGAAGCCGAGGGTTGCGGGCAGCCGGGTGGCGTCGCGGAGCAGGGCCTGCAATTCCCGCAGGGCCGTGCGGATGGCCGCCGTATCGGGAAGATAGGCCATCAGGCCGAGGTAGTCCCGGGGCCGGCGGCGGGCCAGGAAAGCCGTCAATCCTTCCACCAGAACCTTGTCGGCGCCGCCCCCGGCCACCCGCAGGCCGCCTGAGGCGGTGGCCGATAAGGCGCCGCTTTGCAAAATACGCAGGGTGTTTTTCTTGCTCTCCTGAACGTTGGGTTGGTCGAAGGGGTTGATGCCCAGAGCGGTGGCCGCCGTCGCCGTGGCCACCTCCCAGCGGAAAAACTCGCCGGGAATGTCTTCCCGCCCGCCGATGCCGAGGGTGATCAGCGGATGGTCGAGTTTTTTCAGCTCTTCGGCCACTTCGGCAAATGCGTCGTTTTCTCCGCAGCCGATGCGATAGCGGATGAAAACCCGATCGTCGCCGTAAACCCCCGGGTCGCCGAGGGCTTCGCCGGTGACGGGAACAAGGCCGGTTTCCTCTTTGCCGGTGCTCTCGGCAAGGAGCTGGTCGAGCCACAGGCCGAAGGTCTCCATGGCTTTGGGCAGGAGAAAGGTGATTTTGTTGCGCCCCTGCAGGGCCAGTTCGCCGAGGGCGGCGCCCAGCAGCAGGCCGGGGTTTTTGTGCTCCGGGATGTCGGGGCCGCAGACCTGTTTCATCATCAGGGCGTTATTGAGGATTTCCCCGGCATCGAGGCCCATGAGCGCCGCCGGCACCAGGCCGAAACAGGAGAGAGCCGAGTAGCGGCCGCCGATATCGGGATAGTTGAGAAAAGTTTTGCGAAACTTGAGTTTCCCGGCGCGCTCCGCCAGGGGGGTGTCGGGATCGGTGATGGCGACGAAGTTGGCGCCCGCTTTTTCCCCCTTGAGCTGCTGCAGCCGGTCGAAGAAATAGTTGGAAAAGGCCGATGGCTCGGCCGTTGTGCCCGATTTGCTGGCTTCAATGAAAAGGGTATCGGCAAGGGGAAGTTCCGCTGCCAGCCGGAAAATGGTTTGCGGATCGGTGGTGTCGACAACGGAGACGGGAATGCCCTCGGCGCCGACGGGAAAGCAGTGCTTGAAAACCAGCGGGGTCATACTGCTTCCTCCCATGCCCATGACCAGCACGTGGCGGAAGCCGGCGCGGCGGACTTCGGCGGCAAACGCTTCCACTTCGGGCAGGCGTTCCCGCATGGCCTCGATGACCTCCAGCCAGCCCATGAATCCACGGATCTCCTCATGAACCTCGGTGTTTTTCTTCCACAGGGTCGGATCCTTGGACCAGAAGCGGCGGCCGAAGCCTTCCTCCTCCATGCGGTTGACTCTTTTCTGCACCCAGCGGGTGTAGCACCCCAGATCCAGCTGCTGGTAATCGCGGCATTTTTCCAGAATGGCGATACGTTCCTCGTCGAGCTTTTGGAAAAGGCTGTCAAAGGGCTGGATGAACTTGCGGATGCCGTCCTCTTCGAGATGGGCCATGCCTTCTTCCAGGTCGATGCCCAGCCCGGCCAGCCGCGCCAGGACCGCTTCGGCCTCGGCCATCCCCCGGCTGAGGGTGGCCTCGGCGCGGCCGTGATCGCGGAAGGCATCGAGGGTCTTGACGGGGATGGTGTTGACCGTGTCGGGGCCGATCAGTTCCTCGACATATTTGATGTCGCTGTAAGCCGGGTTTTTGGTGCCGGTGCTGGCCCACAGCAAACGCTGGGGCATGGCGCCGAGATCGGCCAGGCGCTGGAAACGGTCGCCGTGGAAGACGCCCTCGAAAATACGGTAGGAGAGTTTGGCGCAGGCGACGGCGACCTTGCCGACCAGATCCTGAGCCGCCGGCGGAGACTCTTTCCCGGCAACGGCGATTTCCTGGAGGCGCGGATCAAGGAGGGTATCGATACGGCTGAGGAAAAAGCTGGCCACCGAGGCGATCCCCGACACCGGTTGGCCCGCGGCGGCCCGGTCCTCCAGACCCGCCACGTAAGCCTCGGCCACCGCCCGGTAGCGCTCCAGGCTGAACAGGAGGGTAGCGTTGACATTGACGCCTTCGGCGCTGAGGCGGCGGATAGCCAGGCAGCCTTCCACCGTCGCCGGCACCTTGATCATTACGTTGGGCCGATCCAGAAGGCGCCACAGCTTACGGGCCTCCTGCAAGGTCCCGTCGAGGTCCCGGGCCAGATAGGGAGAGACTTCGAGGCTGACGTAGCCGTTGAGGCCTTCGGTCTGTTCGTAGAGAGGGCGGAACTGGTCGGCCGCGGTCTGCACATCCTCCACCACCAGGTCCAGGTAGATCTGGTCGACGCTCTTGCCGGCCCGAATCAGGGCGGTGATGGCCTCATCGTAAGCGCTGCTGCCGGCGATCGCCTCTTTGAAGATGGCCGGATTGGAGGTCACTCCGCAGATGCCGTCCTCTTCGATCAGGCGCTGCAGGTCCCCTGAGCGGAGCATGTCCCGATGGAGATAGTCTAGCCAGATGCTCTGTCCCCAAGACTGGATTTTCTTTACCGGGTTTTCCCTTGTCATCGCCATCCCTCCTTGTTGAGCAGTGCCGATTCAACCACACGAGTTTATTTTTCGCGGCTACTATAAACCTAAAGTATTTCCTTAACTTTTTTGAGGATGTTTTCGGCGCTGAAACCGAAGTTTTTCAGGGCGATCTCGCCGGGGGCCGAGGCTCCAAAGCTGTCGATGCCGATGACCGCTCCCTGGAGACCGACGTATTTATGCCATCCCTGAATGCTGCCGGCTTCGACGGCGACCCTTTTGGTTACCGCGGCGGGCAGTATCTCTTCCCGGTAACCCAGGGGCTGGGCATCGAACAGCTCCCAGGAAGGCATGCTCACCAGACGCGCCTTTATACCTTCGGCGACCAGTTGCAGGTAGGCTTCGAGGGCGGGAAAGAGTTCGGCGCCGGCGGCGATCAGAATCACCTCGGGAACGCCCTTGCCGGCGTCGGCGAGGGTATAGGCCCCCTGGTGCAGGCCGGCGGCGGAAGCGTATTTGCCGCGGTCGATGATCGGCAGATCCTGGCGGGAAAGGAGCAGGGCCGTCGGCGCATCGCCCGCGGCCAGGGCATGCTTCCAGGCTTCCAGGGTTTCGTTGGCATCGGCGGGGCGGATCACCGTCAGGCCGGGAACGGCGCGCAGGGCGGCCGCCTGCTCCACCGGCTGATGGGTCGGGCCGTCTTCGCCGACGGCGATGGAATCATGGGTGAAGATGTAGATGACCGGCAGTTTCATCAACGCCGCCAGGCGGATGGCGGGGCGCAGGTAGTCGGAAAAGACCAGGAACGTGCTGCCGTAGGGGCGCAGCCCGCCGTGGGCGGCGATGCCGTTGAGGATGCCGCCCATGGCATGTTCTCGCACGCCAAAGGAGATGTTGCGGCCGGTATAGTCCCATCCTCCCTCCGGCAGATTCTGCAAGCCCTGGGGCAGGGCCAGAGGGCTTTCGAAGAAGCCCTTTTTTTTCATGACGGTTTTGGTGGATGGATCGAGGTCGGCGGAGCCGCCGATGAGGTTGTCGATCAGCAATGCCGCGCCGTTGAGAATCTGGCCGCCGGCGGAGCGGGTGGCCACGGGTTTGTCCGTGGGGGCGAAGGTCGGCAGTTCCTTCTCCCAGCCCGGCGCGAGAGCACCCGTCTGGAAGCGGTCCCATTCCTCCCTGAGGCGCGGGTTGTCTCCGGAAAAACGGCGCATGAGCCCGTCCCAGTCGGCGTTGGCGGTGATGCCTCGGCGGACGACGCCGACAAAAAGTTCCCGCACTTCCTCGGGAACGAAGAAGGTCTCTTTGAACGGCCAGGCGAGGTTCTTTTTGGTGGCCTGGGTTTCGTCGATGCCGAAAGGAGAGCCGTGGGCGTCGTGGCGGTCCTGGAACTTGGGGCTGCCGAAGCCGATATGGGTCTTGACGATGATGAGGGAGGGCATGGCCGTTTCCCGGCGGGCGCCGTCAATGGCTTTGCCGATGGCCTCTAGATCGTTGCCGTCGTCCACCTTCAGCACCTGCCAATGGAGGGCTTCGAATTTCTTCGCCGTATCCTCGCTGAAGGAGAGGTGGGTCGGGCCGGAGAGGGAAATATCGTTGCTGTCGTAGAGGCAGATCAGTTTCCCCAGGCGCAGATGACCGGCCAGGGAGGCCGCCTCGCCGGCTACTCCCTCCATCAGGTCGCCGTCGCTGGCGAGAACGTAGGTGTGGTGATCGACAATGTCGAAGCCATCCTTGTTGAAGCGGCTTGCCAGGTGGCGTTCGGCGACGGCCATGCCGACGGCCATGGCGAAACCCTGGCCGAGGGGACCGCTGGTGACCTCGACGCCGGGGGTATGGCCGTATTCGGGGTGACCGGGGGTTTTGGAGTGCCACTGGCGGAAGTTTTTCATTTCCTCCAGGGACAGGTCGTAGCCGGCGTGGTGAAGCAGGGAGTAGAGCAGGGCGGAGGCGTGCCCGGCGGAGAGGATGAAACGGTCGCGGTTCGGCCACAAGGGGTTGCGGGGATTGAATTTAAGGAACCGGGACCAGAGCAGATAGGCCATGGGCGCCGCCCCGAGGGACATGCCTGGATGACCGCTCTTGGCCTTGTCGATGGCGTCGAGGGCGAGGAAACGGATGGAGTTTATGGCCAGTTGATCGGCCTCTTGGCTGAAAAGTTCGGCGTTGTTCTGTGCAGACATGGGATAGGGCTCCTTCAAAGATTTATTCCCTTGCAAAGAAGGGAGGTATGCAAGTTTTTAACATAAGCGTCGGCAAAGGGCCAGTAAAGTTGCCTGGGCTTCATGCCATTCTATGGCGGCCCTTCTCCCGACAGGGTGGCAAGGAAGTCGCGCAACAGGCTCTGAAACTCGCAGCGGCGCTTTTCCAGGCGCTCCATGTCGTCCGGGTCCTTGAGGGCCTCGAAGTAGCGGATCGCCGTTTTCCGCCACTCTTCCGGCCAGGCGGCGGTAAAACCTTCGCGGCTGTTTTCCCCGAGGTCTTCGGGGAAGGGCTCGCGGCGGCCATGGGCCCAATTGATGACATAGGAAAAGAAAATCAGCACCCGGTCGATGAGCACGAAAAAGAATTGCAGGTTGTGGAGAGGGCCTATCTTCAGTTCGGTTTTGCCCAGCCTGGGGAAAAGAGGAACACCGAACAGGCTTGGTCCGACCCTTTTGACCCGGGCCAGGTTTTCCCCCCCGAAATAGGCGGTCAGGGCGCCGATGAGCGCCCCCGTGGCGGTGAAGACGCCGGCGCTGATGCCGGTGAAGGCGACATCGAGTCCGGCCCCCGCCGCGCCTCCGGCCAGGGCGGCGGCCCAGGTCAGCTGGGCGCGGTCGAGGCCGAGAACCTTCCACACCCGTTCGCTGAAGAGGTTTTCCCGCAGGGCCGAGTTGGGCGGCGGTTGGTAACGGAAGATGTTGTGCTTGAAAAGCCTGCGGATGCGTTCATGAAATGCTTGTTCGAGTTCCCCGAGGTCGCCGCAGAAACGTTCCTTGAGGCGCTCCTCCGCGGCATCCTTGTCCTGCTCCCTGTACTCCGCCACGGCGACATGGCGGAGGGACTTTTCCAGCAGTTCGATGATCAGATCGACGGTCCCGGCGAGGCGCTTTTGCCAGTCCCGGCGGAAAGCGCCGATCACCTGATCCATGGCCGGCTGCCAGTCCTGATCGATATTCTTGAGGGTTTCCAGCAGGGCGATCCGCTCCGCGTAGGTGGCGCGGTGGGCGTTGAAAACCCGCACTGCATTGAAATTGCGCCGGAAGGCGCCTTTCCACTCGGCTAGATACTGGTCGTCATGCTCCTTGAAATTGATGATGGCCAGACGGGGGCGGCCGCTGCGGCGGAGGATTTCCATTTCCGCAATGTCGTCCCGGCGCAAGGGACGGGAGGCGTCGACAACATAGATGATGCCCGCTCCCCCCTCGATCGGCTCGAGGAGTTCAATTTCGTGGCGGAACTCTGGGCGGTTCCGGTGGGCGGCGCGAAAGGCTTTGACCGCTTCCTCGTCGTCAGCGGCGCAATCCTCGAGCCAGGCCAGGGTATGGCGGGGGTTCTGGAAACCCGGGGTGTCGATGAACTCGACAATGGTTCGTCCGTCGACGATTACGGGATAGGTCTGACAGCTCTGGGTCTCGCCGGGAAGGGAGCTTACCGGCACGGTATCGTCCTCGGCCAGGGTGGAGACAACCGAGGATTTCCCCTCGTTGGGGTGGCCGACGACGGCAAAACGGAGCGGCGCCACAAGCATCATCGGCTCACCCTCCATCTTTGGGGAAAGCGCAGCCGAGATAGGGATCACCGAGGCTTTTCAGCTGGCGCTCCCATATTTTGCGGTCGTTGGCCGAGGGGGGAGTGAAGATGGTGTCCGCGCCCGGTTTGCCGACCAGGAGCAGATAGATTTTTCCCCGGTCCGGCAGAATGCCGCGGAGATCGCGAAGAAAAGAGAGAAATTCAAGGATCGGCGGCTGCCAGGCTTCCTGAATCAGACAGACGCAGGCATGGCCTTTTTGCCACTGCCGATCCCCCAGAAGATCCAGAACCTGCCGGTTTTGCCTGAGTTCTCCGGTCAGGGGATGAATCTCGGCAACCCCCAGGCCGAAATGGTTTTTTCCGGCCTGAATGATCTGGTCGCGGCTGCTGCGGGTCAACAGCGCCTCGTCGAGGAGGACGACGGCATCTTCAGCGAAGGGCCGGGGGCCCTCCTCCACGGCAACGGCTGCCTCATTTGTGTCCATCTCCGCCGGCAGAGGGCAGAAAGAGGTCTGGGTGGTCGCCAACAGAGGGGTCTGCATTCTCAATACCAGGCGGTCACAGGCCGCCTGGGAAAAGTCGAGGCGGCGGAGGGCGATTCGTTGGCGGAGGATCGTCGTCATCGCCAAAAGGAGACGGGGCAAAATGCCGTAGCAGAGAAGGCCGAGGCACAGGAAGGGCCACCAGGAAACCAGGTCGGCCGTGGCCAGGTTGGCGATCCCCTCTTTGAGGATGATGCGGCTGTTTTCGATCTGCTCCAGGGAAGGGTGACCGCTTCCTTCGGGAAGCAGCCAGGACCAGGGCAAAGCGATGACGCGAACCAGCCGGTAGACCAGCAGCGAGCCTATCTGGACCGTGGTCTGCCAGCCGAAGGCCAAGTCCGCGGTCACCACCTTGGCCAGTGTGGCGCCGAGGGCGCCCAGGTTGAAGGAGAGCCCGAAGAGCTGGCTGATGACGATGAGGGGCAGGAGGAAAAGGTTGCCGTAAACGGAGCGTTGGCTTTTCAGCAGGCCGAAGGCGGCGCTGAACCGGTCGCGCCGGGACGCGGCAAGGCGCCGGGATGCGGCTTTTACGCCGCGCCGGCAGAGATGGTAAACCAGGCCGCCCCAGAAGGAGGCGCTCAGCGTCCTTCTGCGAAAACGGCGCCGGGCCAGGAAGCCGACGAAAAGGGCCAGGAGAAAGAACATCTGCAGGCCGATGAGCAGGACCACATAGTTGGATACATTGACCGGCTCCACGCCTCGGTAGCTGAGCAGGGAAAGGGCCAAGCCCGCACCCGAGATGAACCCGCACACCAGAACGACCCATTTCGCCAGATTGAGGGTGTCGGTGAACAGGGTGCCGGGAAGAAGGCGTGGCTGGCCGGTTTGCGAAGATTCCGCCTCTTTGCGGATTTCGAGCCAGCGGCGGATCAGCTGTCTGCGCGCCGGGGGCGGGCCCTGGCCGGGGGGCGCGATGGCCAGGTAAATCTCCCGGTCACGGCTATGGAGTAGGGTTTCGTCTTCCTTTTCGTCGGCGGCAAGATAATATTCGAGATCGATCAGGTCGCCGATCTGCCACCGGGAGGGCGCTGGTTTCTGGACGAGTTCCCTGATTCGTTGTGGATTTTGCAAGGGTTGCGGATCGGTCACGGTCTGGCTCTCTGCTGCCCGGGGATGAAATCTCCCATAAGATTACAACAATCATGTCGGTCCGCGCCGCTTTTGGCAACAAAAAGTTCCTTCGCTGCCCGTCCGTTTGGCCCGGGTCATTCATGGGCCTGGGTGGCGAAACCGCCCGCGGGGCGGCAGATCACGGCCGGCAAAGCGCCTTACGCCGCCCGCATTCTTGCCGAACGTCCACGGGCGGAGAGAGGAAAGGCCATACCATGGACGCCCGGTCCGGTGAACCATCGGGCTAGGGTTTGGCTTTTTTGGGGATGGGGTGGAGCGTGCCTTTTCCCGGGAACCCCCGGTCGTAGATGAGGTTGTCTCCCGGTTTTGCAAAAAAACCCTCCACAACCGTCTCCGCCGGCCCCGATTCCAGAAGCTGGCTGACGGTGACGAAACGCCAGCCGTCCCGCAACAGGGCCGCGGCCACCAGAGGGAGGACTTCCTGGGTTTTTTTAGGGACGGCGTTGGCATGCATGAGGATGATCGACCCCGGGCGGACCCTGGACAGCACTTGGGCGGCGATCTTTGCGGCGGGCCAGGTGAGGTCGTTGGGCTCCCCCAGCACATCCCACTGGATGACCGGCAACCCCAGAGGATTGAGACTCTTCAGGGTCGCCGCCCGGTTGCGGCCGTAGGGAAGGCGGAAAAGGCGCATCGCTTCCGGCACTCGGGACATCTCGCCGCCAAGACCGGCGGCGCCGGCCCGGGCGGCCAGGCGATCTCGGAGGATTTCATACTGGGCCTGGGTCCAGAGTATCTGGTCGCGGATTTCCCCTTCGTCCATCAGCGCCAGGTTGGCGTGGGTCCAACTGTGGTTGCCGATTTCGAAGAGGGGATCGGCGATGAGCTGCATGGCCTTTTGCGGATGGCTGCGCAGCCACTTGCCGCCGGCGAAAAAAGTGGCGGGAATCCGCTTGCGGCGCAGGAAATTGATGATCTCCGTCCGGTAGCCGGAACGGTTGGAAGCCCGTTCGCAGAGATCGAAGGTGAGGGCGACGATTTTCTCTTCGTCCCTGGGGGCCACCCTGCGGATCACCCCTTGGAGTGGCGGAGAAAGAGGCGGAAACTGAACCCGGGGGACCGTTTTTTCGGGGGGAGAAGAATCGGCAGGCACGGCATAGGGGCGGCTTACCGCGTGGTCCGCGGGGGATCCGGCCAATTCCCGTTCCGTCCATAGCCCGTGGAGCAGGGCTTGCGAACCCTGGGAGGCGGCCGCCATGGCCAACGGGGCAAGACTCAGGCAAAACAGAAAAATCAGAAGCAAAAGAGGCGGTTGTGGGGCTCTTTTCTGGAGCATCGGTTCCGGTGCCGTTATTCCCATTAGAATCTCCAGCCCAGTTGCAGGTGCAGGGCGTGTTCGGCGGCATCGTTGTTGTCACGCACCGTGCAATCGTAGCCGAGGTCGGCGAAGAGCGCCGGGGACAGTTGCATCTTCAGGGCGGCGCCCACCAGGAGACTGTCAATGGCGGCCTCTCGCCCCGGCGTTACAAAGGAACCTCCGCCTTCGGCCAGGGTCGCCTTTATTTTTGCGCCGTCGTCGTCGAACTCGTGCAGCCACTGCAGGCTCATTTGGGGATTCAGGAGAAGGCGTCCCCATTGGTGGGAATGGCTGATACGCCCGCCGACGAATCCCAGCAGGGAGTCGTTGCGGCGGGAACTCAACCGCAAATCGGCGCTGTCGGCCCCCGATTCCCGGAAACCCTCCTCGTCCAGATGAAACCAGCTGGCGCCGAAAAAGGCGCCGGCCAGCCATTTCCCCCGGCGCCAGTCATAGCCCCCTTCGAGAGTGGCGCCGAAAAGGCGCCCGTCATGGTCGCCGGCGCTTTTGCGGTCGGCAAAGGGGATGGCGCGATCGGCCTCGAACTCGGCGAAGCCGCCGCCGAGGGCGCCGCCCAGCCGCCAGCCCGCGGGTTTTTCGGGGTCACGCCAAAAACCGTAGAGAAATCCCTGCAGGGTCTCGGTCGCGCCGTCGTCCGGGTGATTGATGGCCTCATAGCGGCTTTTGCTGAGGTTCCCGGCAAGGCCGAAGGTCCAGCCGTTGCCGGGACCGCGCTCCAGGCCCAGGGTCAAGCCGTAGAGATTCCTGCGGGCGCCGAAATACCCCTTGTCGGAACCGTAGCGGGCGAAACGGCCCGGTGTTTCCAGCCACAGGGAGGTTCTTGACGGCGCCGCTTCAGGGCCTTTCATGCGTCGCCGCAAGCTGTCGAGGTGAACCTGACCCTCGTCGAGGAGCAGGGCCGAGGCCAGGCCATGGATGCGCGGGGTCAGTTGGGCGAGATGATCGTTCAGTTCGGCGCCGGACCAGGCGTAGTCGATCTGGTTGCAAAGAAGGCCGAAATCATCCGCGGCCGCGGCCCGCAGGCCGTCGAGGCGGTAGGCCAGGCCCCGGTTGTGGGAACTGGCCAGGCTACCGTAGCTGTTGCGGGCAAGGCGCAGGTCGACCCCCGCGGCGCCGCTTTCCAGTGTCGCGGCGAGAACCGCGACGGTCTGCATTTTTGCGAAGCCGCCGCTGACGGCGGCGGTCTCCAGGATCCGCCAGTTTCCCTCCTTGATCTCGCCCCGAGGTTCGATCCTCAGGGTGCCGTCCAGGGTGGCGGCGCCGGTGACCCTGAGCCGGTCCATCTCCTCGCCGTCGGTTTCCAGAAGCAGAACGCCGCTCTCCTGCTGGCGGAAATCCCCCTCGATGGTCAGTTGGCCGATGGATCGGCCCGGCGCCACGCTTCCGCTGTTGACCACGTCGGCCGCCACAACGCCGTCACCGGCGAGGAGGTTGCCTTTGGCCAGGACGACGCCGTTGTCGACGGCCAGCCTGCCGCCCTCGAGATGGATTTCGGCAAAGGCCGAAGCACCGCCGAGGGACCAGTTTCCCCCTTCCATGGACAGGGTCTCCACGCCCTGGAAGGTTTCGTCCTCCCGGCCGCTGCCGGTGAGCACCAGGCGGTCATCCTCGCCGTCCAGGACCACCGGCCCGATGAGATCGGAACCGCTCTCCAGAACCAGAAGGGTGTTTTCGGTGCCGAAGATGGAATGGGTCGAACCGCTGATGGTGCCGCTGTTGACAATGGTCATCTCATAGTATCCGGCGACGCCGGCGCCTCCCTGGAACTCCAGCAGAGGGTTTTCCGAGGAGATTTGCGCCTCGATGATGCCGCGGTTTTCCAGCCATCCCGGCCCGCGGTTGAAAAAGACGCCGGCCGCTCCGTCACCGGACACGGCGGCGATACGCCCGCTGTTGACCACCCGGGTCGGGCCGTGGCTGTCGGACCAGATGCCGGCCGCCCCTTTCAGGTTGCCGCTTCCCGTGCGGGCGAAGATCTCGCCGCTATTTTCGATCTCCAGAAGACTACCGCCGTTGCCCGCCCAGATCCCATAGGCCAGGGCAAAACCGGAATCCGTGTCGGCCCAGCTGTCGATCCGTCCCTGATTGATGATTCTTCCGCCCTGAAAGGAGAGCCCATAGGCGAAGGCTTGCCCGTTGCGGCTGAAGGCCGAAGCCAGGATGTCCCCCCGGTTCTCGATCCGGCCGCCGGGCCCGCCCCAAAGGTAGATGCCGCGGCTCGTGGTCAGTTCCTCCAGGGAGGACAAATCGGCCCGGATATCGCCCCCATTGAACACGCTGGCGGATGGGCGCCCCACAGATCGAGGCCGTGGGCGTTTAGTGTGCCGCCGGCGCGCCAGGAAGCGGCCTCTATGGCGCCGTTGTTTTCGATATGAAGATTTTCGCCGCTCCAGGGTGCGGCGCTGAAATAGAGCCCGTAGGTGTTGGCCAGGGAATGGGTATAGCGAAGGCGCAGATAGCCGTTATCCCCCCAGTCGCCGTCCCAGGAATTGCGCGCGATCCAATGTCCCAGGCCGTCCTGTTCCGGCTCGTCGTCGTAGCCGACCAGGGCGATGGCATGATCCAGTTTCGCGTAATCCTCCAGGGTGGGAATGGAATAGGCGTCCTCCAACACTCCTCCCGTATAGTGGAACCAGTCATCCCGACCGGCGTAGACGGCGATGGCCACCGCGCCGACCGAATGAAGAACCCGGCGCGTGGTTTCCACGTCGTTGATGGGGATGGCGTACCAGTCCGCCAGGCGGTAGCGGGGGGCGTTCCAAGCGCGGACATTGGAGGGTTCGCGGACGGTCCGGCCGTCTTTTTCGATGGGATAGGGAAAATACCTTTCCAGGGGAACCCCGTACTCGATCATGGCGGTCATGGGATCTTCCAGATTGCCGCCGTTGCAGCCGGCCATGTTGTCGTAGTAGGGACTGAGGTTCCACACAATAAACGATTCGGACAGATCCAGTGCCCTTCCGTCCGCCAGTTGATGGAATCGGTTCAAGGTGCTCTCGGCGGCCGCCAGAGTGCTGAAGGAATAGCAGCTGCCGCACTGCCCCTGGTTGCGGACGGCGCCGATGTAGCTGCGCCCGTCGACATCGCGCAGATCGAAAGAGGAAGGGAGGTCAACGGCGGCGGCCATCCCCGGCACAAGGGACAACAGGGCCAAAGTCGCCGCCATGACCATTCCAGCTGTGATTTTCATGTTATTGTTCAACCTTTTCCAGGTCCCCGCCACGATCCAGGGAGAGATCCAGGTTTTTCATGGCGGCCACATTCCGCGGCATGATGAGGACGAAGCGGTGGCTCGTGTCGATTTCGGCCCTTCCTTCCAAAAGAGTGAAATCGAGGATGTGGCCTCCCCGCCGGCGGTCTTTGCTGATGAAGTGGAGATGATAGCCGGGCACGTTGATGCCCTTGACATAGACCGGGCAGCGAAAACCGACGATGGTGCCGTCGATATCGCTCATGGCGAATTCCGGCTGGTTCTTGGTCACCTCGGACAGGGGCGGGTAGGGTTTGCTCTGGGCGGGGACGCTGCGCGTATGCATGCGCGAGAAGCAACCATCGATGCGGAAGGCGTAGAAAAGGTGCGGGTTGCCGATCTGCTTGTCGAGGAAGGCCTGCAGTTGCCGGTAATCCATTCCTTTCGACAGGTCGACAACCGCTTCCGGCTCGAAAAAGGTGACCGCCGCGAAGGGGGTTCTGACCTTGGCGGAAGGGCGGTATACCCGCCCGTCGGCCCTGACCTGGTAGACAACGCCGTCCGCCACCACCATTTCGCCGTCGAGGCCCTCAAAGGTGCCGATGCCCAGATCGCCGTGGCGGAGCAATTCCTTCAGGGTCATTTCGCCGTCGTACACCCCCGCCAGCAGGGCGTCGATGGTGGAGGTCTGGGTGACGGAATCCCTAGGTGCCGAAGAGAGGCAGCCGGCCAGCAGCAGCACGACGAAGGCAAATAGCAACTTTTTCATTTTTCATCCTTTTGGGTGACAACCAGCAGACAAAAAAGATCTTTTCCTTTCGCGGTTTTACCCTTCAAGGTAGGCGAGGGCCAGGCGGAATTCGGTGCCGTGGAGCACGAGGGTGTCCCAGATCAGCTTTTTGGCCACTTTTTTCTCCAGCTTCTTGTCGAGGAAATCGTAGCGGCCGCTGCCCCGCGGACTTTCCGCCATCTTTTTCGCGACTTTCAGCAGAGCGGGGTACGGGGTGAAGAGGGGATCGGTGAAAACGTTGCGGCCGATCTCCTCTTTGTTGAGGTCGTAGACCATGCGCCCGTCCTTCTGCATGAGGAAAATCTCCACCGGGAAGTTGGCGACCTTGCCGCTGACGATCCGGTCAAAAAAAGTGGGATGAGTCAAAATACTGACTGAGCCGATAAACTGTCTTTTGGGGTCCAAAACAGGGTGCTGCAGGTCGAAACCGACAAAGCCCTCCACCGTTTCGATGGCCTGGCTGAACACCGGCCGGCGGGTGGCATGGAGGCGGATCATCTGTTCCTGGCCGGCAATGCTGGAGCCGATAACGGCGGCATAGTCGACGGGCGCGACATTGACGATGGTCCCCCGGGCATCGACGGAGACGCAGTCGTAAGCATGCTCGTTTTTTTCACAGAGGCGCTGCAGGATGGCGTCCGCCTCCTTGCCGGTGAGGCCGGCCGCGGAAAGCTCCGCGGCCGCCAGGGCGACGTCCTGATCCATTTTGTGGAATATCTGGAGTATCTCCTGACGGGTTTTTTCGAGTAGCAGGGGATACTGGAAATCGGCGATCTGAAAGCGGCCGTTGATAATCTGTTTGTAGAGATAGGGATAGACGGCATCCCCCTGCTCATCGAAGGTGACCTCCCCCAGGGCGCCCTGATAAACCCGTTTCGCGTACCAGGAAAAGAGCGCCTCGGGGCTTGTCGGCCCTTCTCCCAGGGCGGCCAGGAGGGTGGTTACGGCATCGTAGGCTTCCAGGCCGAAAAAGGTCGGCGGCGCGCCGTAGGCGGCCTGGTAACCCTGAATGACGGGATGGGTGAAACTGTGGGAAGGATAGGTGTAAACCAGGCCGTTGGTGAAGGCGGATTTGTCCAGCAGTTCCCGGCGCTCGATAGGGCGGGTGCCGACGAGCTGGGCGTCGATTCCCGTTTCCCGGGCCTGGCGGGCGATCTCAGCGGCGGTGCCGGCGCTGAGCAGCACCAGGGCGTCGGGTTTTTCCTCACCGATACGCGCCAGGGCGGGGCGGAAATCCTTGTTTTCCGGATCATAAGGAAGGGAAATGACCATCCGGCCGCCGAGATCCTGTTTCAATATTTTGGCCCAGTTGGTTCCGTAGTCGTTATCCATGTGAAAAACGGCGATGCGCTGAAAGCGGGTAAGATATTCCCGCAGCTGCCGCGCTTCCTGGGCGGCGTCCAGAGTGAAGCGCACCGAGTGGCGCGGATGGGTCCTGCTCATCGCCGCGCTGGCGATGGCGATATGAAAGACCCCTTTTTCCGCCGCCAGAGGATGGACGGCCCCGGAAGCCCAACTGGAGCAGGTGATCACCGCCAGGGGCGTTTTCCCCCCGCCGAAAAGCTCGTTGAAGGCCGCCGTCGAGGTGGGCCCGTCACCGCCCCCGTCTTTGAAGATGATGTCCACCGGAGCGCCCGCTTCCGCGACGGCCAGGTCAATGGCGTTTTTTTGTTCCCTGGCGATGGTGGCAAAGGCCGGAGAGAAGGGGAGAATGACCCCGATAACCGGCTTTGCCAAGGGCGGCGGCGCCTTTTCGGCAAGGGCTGTTCCCCAGCCAGGGACCAAAAGACAAGCGGCCAGGAATCCTGCAATGGCAATAACCGATCTTCTTTTCATCTAAATGCTCCTCCTTGAAAAGGCATTGGCTGCCTATCGATAATCCGGTCATCCGGCCGGTTGGGGCTGGCTTATGCAAAAAATGACCCCATTAAAAAACCCCCTTGACGGTCCTGGCGAAATTTAAGTTTTCGACAGGATCGTCAAGGGGGCGGCGAGGTGGCTTTGGCGCAGCCCTTGGCGGCTGGGATCGTCGGTTCAGAGGGAGTCGGCGTCAGGGCGCCGGTTCAGTTGACCGGAACCAGCCGGTGCCGGAGCGATCGGGGGACCCGGTCCAGGGTGGTGATGTGCAGGGATGCCTGTTGGTTTTTCCGCTCAGCGGTTTCGTTCAGGGACACGGAAAGATCATCGGGCAGTTTCCACATCGCGCCGGTGGCCGGATCGACGATGAGAATGCCGATCAGCCCGCCGAAGATGATGTTGCCGACATACCATCCGTCGAGGGTGGCGTTGAGGGTGGCGACGACCTCCTCATAACCTTCCTTGGCGAACACAACGGTATAGCTTTCCCCCTGGAAAAAGCCCGCCGAGGCCTTCATGGTGATGCTGGCCGGGGTGAGACCGCGGTGCACCTCGCGCCCCTTTTTGTTCTTGATGACGAAGGCGGCCTGTTCCGGAGTGCTGTGGATGCTGACGGGATAGTCGGTTTTGCTGACGATGGAAGCGCATCCCGAACAGATCAGGAAAAAAACCATTGCCCAAAGTAACCCCTTTTTGCTTGTTCCTGTCATCTTCCTTTTCCTTTCCTTTGCGGTGGCTTGAAATGGGATATCGGTAACGGCCACTTGTTTATGCCAGGAAAGGAAAGGCTCGGCCACAACGGCAACCTTGCCGAAAGAACCGGCGGATCGGGGAAAAGCTTAACGGCGGGCCGCGGTGGCGAAAGCCGCTGGGCACCGGATCAGGACTTTCCAAAAGTTGTTTCGCCCAGTCTCCACAGGGTCTCGATGGCCTCCAGGCGCTGCCCTTTGTCGCTTCCGCCCAGGGATCCGGAGACATCGGCGCGGGCCACCGCGATGAGCAGGGGAAACAATGGATGAGCGCAGAAGCGCCGCTGGTGAGCGGTCAGCCGTTGCAGAGGTTCCTTGCTCCAGCTGAGGGGGAAGCCGTGGTGGCGGACCAGCCAGGCCACATCGGCGGCCAGTTCCTGGCGGCCCAGACGGCTCAGGATGCCCGGAACCATCTTCTCGCTGGCGGCTTCATGCCCCGGAGATCGCCAGCGCCCGTCCAGAAAAGCCGTCGTCGGCGCCTTGCCGACGTCATGGAGCAGCACCGCCCAGAAGACCCGCTCATCGGCGTCGGCGGGGACGGCCTCCAGAGCCAGCAGGGTATGGATGAGGGCGTCCCCCTCGGCGTGGTATTCGGGGGGCTGCTGGACGCCGTCGAGGG
>Ga0123328_1001547_pt1 | contig 22163 bp, 17 predicted proteins | sample BioC12SIPDNA_2_FD_89702 | JGI IMG/M metagenome (GOLD analysis project Ga0123328, IMG submission 89702) | Anaerobic biogas reactor microbial communites from Washington, USA - Biogas_R1_A C12 SIP DNA | ecosystem: Engineered > Bioreactor > Anaerobic > Unclassified | place: Washington, USA...
CATCGGCCGCGGGAAGGGCCCGCGGCCGGTGCGGGCAACCACACGGGTGGAGGATTCTGCTGTGCCGCAGAACAGGCGGACGCTTTTGATCGCTGGATTGGCCCTGGCGCTGTCTCTCCTGGCCGCTCCGGGCTGCGCGTACCTGGGAGATCGCTGCCGCGACGCGGCGCAGATCGCGGACCTCGGCGTGATGGTCTCTTCGGATCCCTATGCCGCGTTCTACGTCTGCGGCGCCGGCGTGGTGGCCTTCGGAGCCGGCAAGTGCGACGGCCAGTTCATCGGCTGGGGCGGCGACAGGATCGGGATGCAGAGGCACTACTACCGGACCCTGGGGCTCGGGCCGTGGAGCTACAGCGAGGTCGGCTGGGGCAACGAATACGACCCGGACAAGCCGGAGACCCTGCACCAGTGGTATGCCGGCATCCTCGGCTGGGTCGCCCGGCCCGAACGGCGGCCCGCCTACGGCATCTCCTGCATCCACTACCTGCACCTGGGTTGGTTCGGCCTCGGCGGCAACATACGCTACGGCGAGATCGCCGATTTCTTCCTGGGCTTTTTCAACTACGACCTGTGCGGCGACGACGACCTGAGGACGCTCGGTGAAGGCGACTGGCCGTGGTGGCGGGACAAACCTCGCCAGGGCCCGGTCTACCACCCGGTTCTGCCCTTCTGAGGGGGCACCAGGCCGCCGCGCTCGTCCCGGCGCACACATCCCGGCAGACCGGCAGCCCCGACGACGGGCTGCCGGTTCCTTTGCCGGTCACAGCGGAGGCTGATCGGCTCGGATGGAAGGCAGAACCGACACGGAGGTGCCGGCCGAGAATGCCCTCGGCCAGGTCGTGTCCCCCGCGCGCGCCTCCGATGCCTGGAAGGCCCTGGTCCTGCTGGCCGTCCTGGTCCTCACGACGGTCGCGGCCATGCTGCTGGGGCTCGGGCGCCGACTGCCGGAGCTGCAGGCGTGGATCCGCACGCTGGGGCCTGCCGCGCCGCTCGCCTACATCCTGATCCGCGCGGGCGCCGCCGTCTGCCTGGTGCCCGGGTCCGCGTTCAGCGCCGTCGGGGCGCTCCTGTTCCATCCGGTCGTCGCCTTCGTGTGCATCTCGATCGCCAAGACGCTGGGCGCCGCCGTCGCCTTCGTAATCGCCCGCTACCTGGCGGGCGAGGCGGCCGGGCAGTGGATCCGGCGCCACCCGAAGGCGTGCCGGCTGGACCCGCTCGTCCGGCTGCACGGCGCCTGCGTGGTCGCTCTGATGCGCCTGCTGCCCGTTGTGCCCTTCAACGTGCAGAACTACGCGTTCGGGCTGACGCCGGTCCGGTTCCCGACCTACCTGTTCTGGTCCTGGCTCTGCATGCTTCCCGGGGCGCTGATCGTCGTCGCCGGCTTCGGCGTCGTCGGCACGGTCATGGAGACGCACGAGGTGCCGTGGGTGAGGGTCGGGATCGTGTTCGGCGCGGCGGCCCTGATGCTGGGGATGGGGTTGTTCGCCTTCCTGAAGGTGCTGCGCCTCGCCCGGAAGGCGTAGGCCGGCGGCCTCGCCGGCCTTTCTCCTCCGGGTCCGGTCTCCTATAATGGCGCGCGGTCCGGACCCCTCTCCCTCGCGGAGACGACAGTCGGATGAGTATGGAAGCGAGGATCGCCCTGGCGGCCGTGGCGGCGTTCCTGGCGGCACTCGGCATCGGGGCCGTGGTTCTGCCGCCCGGACGCCACAACCCCCTGGACCGGTTCCTCATGGGGCTGGCCCGCAGCCTGATCCGCCTCCGTTACCGCGTTCGGGTCACCGGACTGCGCCAGGTCGCCGCACGAGGCCGGAACGCCATCCTGCTCATGCCGAACCACCCGGCCCTGATCGATCCCATCATGCTCACGGCCCTGCTCTTCCCGCGGTTCGCGCCGCGCACCTGGGCCGACGCCGACCAGGTCGACCGTTTCTTCATCCGCCGCGTGGCGCGCCGCCTCGGCGTGCGTGCGGTCCCGAGCATTGCGAAGCGCGGCCCCCAGGCACGGCCCCACATCGAACAGGCGCTGGAGGACTTCGCCTCCTGTCTCCGCGACGGACGTTGCGTGCTGCTCTATCCCTCGGGGCACGCCTACCGCGCGCGGACGGAGAACCTGCGCGGCAACACCGCCGCCGGTCGCATCCTGTCCCTGGCCCCCGACGCCCGCGTCGTGCTCGTGCGCACGCGCGGGCTGTGGGGCAGCCGGTTCAGTTGGGCCCACGGGCACCCGCCGGACGTGGCCGGGACGCTGCGATTCGGGATCGGCAGGCTGCTGCTCAGCGGCGTCTTCTTCGCCCCGAAGCGCCGGGTGACCATCGAGTTCGTCGAGCCGGCCGACCTACCGCGCGACGCCGGCCCGGACGCCCTCAACGCCTGCCTGGAGGCGTTCTACAACGCCGATGCGCCCGCCGCCACCTACGTTCCGTACACCATCTGGGAGCACGGCGGCACGCGCGTCATGCAGGAGCCCCGCCTGGGCGCCTCCGGCCGCGACACCGAGCACGTGCCCGAGGCAACCCGGCACATCGTGCGCGAGCACCTGCGCGAACTGACGGGCCTGCCGGACATCGGCGACGGCGACCACCTGGCACGCGACCTGGGGCTGGACAGCCTGGCGCGCGCCGAACTGATCGCCTGGGCCGAGGGCGAGTTCGGCCTGCCGGCCGGAGACCCGGATTCGCTCCAGACGGTCGCCGACCTGCTGCTGGCCGCCTGCGGCGACGCGGTCACCGCCGAGCCGGCGGAACTCAGGCCCATCGCCCGTGCGTGGTTCGCGCCCCGGCCGTCCGGCCGTGTCGAGCCTCCCGTCGGAAACACCATCCTGGAGGCGTTTCTTCACGCGGCGCACCGCTTTCCGGACCGACCGGTCATCGCCGACCAGATCACCGGTGTGAAGACCTATCGCGATCTGCTCACCGCCGTCTGCGCGCTCCGGCCGGAGATGGAACGCCTCGACGGCCCGCGCGTCGGCATCATGCTGCCGGCCTCGGCGGCCGCCTCGGTCTTCTACCTGACCGCCCTGTTCGCCGGCAAGACGCCCGTCATGGTCAACTGGACCACCGGCGCGCGCAACGTGGGGCATTCGCTCGACCTGGCCGGCGTCCGGCACGTGCTGACCAGCGGCGCTCTCCTGGCACGCCTGGCCGAGCGCGGGATCGACCTGAGCGCGCTGTCCGACCGCTTCGTCCACGCCGAGGACCTCGGCCGGCGCATCGGCACCGGCCGCAAGCTGCGGGCCGTCGTGGCCTCGCACACCGGCTGGCGCGCACTGCACCGCGTCCGGGCCCCCGAGCCCGCCGTGGTGCTGTTCACCAGCGGATCCGAGAGCCTGCCGAAGGCCGTGCCGCTGAGCCATGCCAACCTGCTGGCCAACATGCGCGACCTCCTCAACCACGTGGCCCTGCGGCAGACGGACAGCATCCTCGGCATGCTGCCGCCGTTCCACTCCTTCGGGCTGACGGTCACGATGCTGATGCCGCTCTGTACCGGGATCCCGGTCGCCTACCACGCCGACCCGACCGAGGCCGGGATGCTGGCCCGGCTCATCGAGGCCTACCGGCTGACGCTCATGGTCGGCACGCCGTCCTTCCTGCATGGGATCGTCCGCGTCGCCGATCCGCGCATGCTGAACTCGCTGCGCCTGGCCGTCACGGGAGCGGACAAGTGCCCCGAGCGCGTCTACGACGCCCTGGCCGCGCAGTACCCGCACCTGACCGTCCTGGAGGGCTACGGAGTCACCGAATGCTCCCCCGTCGTGGCGGTCAACGTCGAGGACGCGCCGGTGCGCGGATCGATCGGCAAGGTCCTGCCGTCCCTGGACTACGCGATTGTGAACATGGAGACTGGAGAGCGCGTGCGGCGCGGGCAACGCGGGATGCTCCTCGTGCGCGGCCCGAGCGTCTTCGGCGGCTACATGGAGTACGACGGCCCGTCGCCGTTCGTGTCCCTCGAGGGTGCCGACTGGTACAGGACCGGCGACCTGGTCAGCGAGGACGATGGGGGCGTGCTGACCTTCCGCGGCCGCTTGAAGCGCTTCGCGAAGATCGGCGGCGAGATGGTGTCGCTGCCGGCCGTCGAGACCGTTCTGGAGGCGCACTACGGCTCGGAAGGCGGCCCGGTGCTCGCCGTCGACGCCACCGCGGACGAGGGACAACCGGAGATCGTGCTGTTTGCCACGTTCGAGGTCGATCGCGGCGAGGTCAATCGGCAGATTCGGGAAGCCGGCCTGTCGGGCCTGCACAGCGTTCGGCGAGTCGTGCGTGTGGAGGAAATCCCTCTGCTCGGCACAGGCAAGACGGACTACCGGGCGCTTCGTCGGCAACTTGCGCCCTGCGATTCGGGACCGGGCGGCCCGGTCACACGTCCTTGATCGGCGGCCGCTGGCGCTTCGGCACCAGCGGGTCGTAGGTGAAGCCCTTCGTGGCCTTCTCGAACTCGGCGCGAACCTCCCCGAGCACAGCCGGCCGTGTGGCCAGGTCCCAGGCCGTGCCGGCCATCACCTCGGCCGTGCGCTGCATGCCGCGGTAGGCGAACGGAAGGTTCGTCTGGAACGTGTAGTCGCGGTGGTGCCCGCGTGTGCCCTTTGCCACGCAGGCCATCCGGAAGGCGCCCAGCGGCGTCAGCCACGACACGTTGCAGTCGTCCGTGCTGCCCTTCGAAGGCGTCTCGGGCATCTCCTTGCGGACGCCGGACTCGAACTCGACCTGCGGCAGCCGGTCCTTGATCCGGTCCCGGTCCGCCCTGGTCGCCCGCGGCGCGCCGAACAGCTCCAGGTTCTCCTGCACCAGCGACGCCAGGGGCGCGTTCGGCAGCCGGTCATAGACGCCCGCAAGGCGGCGCACCTTCATGCGCGTCTCCGTCGCGGTGGCGGCCCCCCTCGCACACAGCGTGAGGCGCGGGACGATCTCATCGACCTGCTTCCTGTCCTTGCCGCGCACGTAGTACCAGATGCGCGCATGCGCGGGGACCACGTTGGGCGCCCCGCCGCCCTCGCGCACGACGCAGTGGACGCGCACGTTGTCGGGGATGTGCTCGCGCAGGTAGTTGGCCGCCACGTCCATGAGCATCACGGCGTCCAGCGCGCTGCGGCCCCCCTCGGCCACTGCGGCGTGCGCCGTCCGGCCGAAGAACTCGTAGACCAGCGAGTCCATGGCCGCCCCGCCCATCGGCGATGCGGACGTGTGCGTGCCGGGATGCCAGGCCAGGCACGCGTCCAGCTCGCGGAAGGCGCCCTCCCGCGCCATGTAGACCTTGCCCGTCAACTCCTCCTCGGCCGGACAGCCCCAGAAGACGACCCGGCCCGCGCGCTCCTCGGCTGCCAACACGCGCGCCGCCGCCAGCGCCCCCAGCGCCCCACCGACGCCGAGCAGGTTATGTCCGCACCCGTGGCCGTAGGTGCCCGCCTTCAGGCCGCAGTCGGGCAGCGCGTCGTACTCTCCCAGCATGCCGATGGCGGGCCCGCCCCGCCCGGCCGTCGCCCGGAATGCCGTCGGCAGGCAGGCGAAGGGGAACTCGACGTCAAAGCCGCGTTCCCCAAGGAAGTCAGCCAGGAGCTGCGAGGATTCGAACTCCTGCAACGGCGGCTCCGCCAGTTCCCAGATGCGGCCCGCCAGCTTCCTCGCGCCGGCCGCGTCGGCCTTCACAGCCTTGCGTACGAGTTCCTTCTTCCGCGTGCCCGTCATCCGCGACCTCCCGTTGTCGGTACGATTCGGACGCCATTGTGCCCCGCCGGCGGCTGGGCGTCAAGCCGGGAGGCCACGCGGCATGCACCACCCTGAAGGCGCTCCGCAGGGCGTGGCCCCACAGCCGGGCGTGTCCGTCCGTGCATGTGTCCGTGCCCGCCCGCCGTTGAAAGCGCCTGTCGGCCCCCGTAGAATGCCGCGCCACGTCAGTGAACGTCCCGCCGCACAACTCGGAGCGAGATGACCATGGCCTCCATGACGCCGCGCGAGCGCCTCTTGACCGTGCTGTCCGGCGGTGTGCCGGACTGCGTGCCGGTATCACCGGACTTTTCGAACATGCTGCCCTGCCGGCTGACCGGCAAGCCGTTCTGGGACATCTACCTCTACAACGACCCCCCGCTGTGGCGGGCCTACATCGACTGCGCCAACCACTACGACGTGGACGCCTTCTTCGAGGCCTACTACATCGACCTGTTCGGCGACCGCCAGCCGGAGGCGTTCGGCTGGGAGCGCTTCATCATCGCGCGTGATGAGTCGCGAATCGTCACGCAACTCTCGCGGCTCGAAGACGGCAAGCGGGTATGGCAGCCCACGGCGGATGTCTTCCGCGTGGCCGACTCGCCCGGGTATCGGATTCCGCTCGAGAAGCTGGGATTCCCCCCGGAGCCCGAGCGCTACGAACCCGTGGAAGGAGTCAAGCCGGACATGGTCGGCCCCGACGTCGTGGGCCGCATCAAGGAACTGCTCGGCGACCGCGGCATCGTCGGCATCGGGCTGGCCGGCACGCTCGCGCTGGGCAACCCGGAGGCGATCTACAACTACTACGACAACCCCGACAAGCACGAGGAGTGGGCGCAGCAACGCATCGACGCGGTCGAGGAGAAGTTCCGCCGCCTGATGGAGTTCCCGGTCAAGCCGGACTTCTTCCTGTGCGGCGGCTCGGGCACGCTCGTGTTCCAGACGGTCGGGATCTTCCGCCAGCTCGCCCTGCCGGCCGTGAAGCGCGCCATTGAGCTGGCCACGTCCGTGGGCATCCCCACCCACGTGCACAGTTGCGGCCCCGAGGCGGCGCTCGTGAAGATCATGGCCGAGGAGACGGACCTGACCGTCATCGACCCGTTGGAGGAGCCGCCGATGGGCGACTGCGACCTGGCCGAGATGAAGCGGCTCTACGGCGACAAGATCGTTCTGAAGGGCAACCTGTCCACGACGGGCCTGATGCTCAGAGGGTCTGCGGACGACGTGCGCGCAACGGTCCGGCGCTGCATTGACGCGGCGGCGGAAGGAGGCGGTTACATCCTGTCGACCGGCGACCAGCTCGGACGCGACACGCCCGAGGAGAACATGCGCGCCATGGTCGAGACGTGCCGGGAATACGGGCAGTACTGACGGACGGGCACGGCCCTCGGGCCGTCAGGCCTCCGGCGATGCGGTCAGGAGGGCGTTCAGGAGGTGGAGCGCCCCCGCCTTGCTGGGGATGCGGCCGCGCACGGCGCTGTCCAGGTCCGTCATGGCGAAGGCGGGCACGGCGGAGCCGACGCACGACGGGCAGCCGTCCTCGCAGCCGCACTCGCGCACGACGCCGTAGGCCATCTGCATGAGCTGCTCGATGCGAGCCAGGCAGCGGCGCGCGTAGCCCATGCCCCCCGGATAGCGGTCGTGCAGGAAGAGCGCGTCGCGGCCCAGGCAGCGCGAGTCCACGACGGTGCCCATGTCCTGCGTGTCGCACATGACGAAGAACGGGGCCACCTCGACCAGCACGTTGGCCAGGCCGATCAGCGCCTCGCTCACAACGAGGCCCTGCTCCTGCATGCCGGCGGCGAGGGCCTTCGGCGGGCTGAACCACATGGCCACGGTCTCGAGTTCCTGCGGGGGCAGTTCGAGCTTCTCGAACCCCAGGCTGTCCCGCGAGTGGAAGCGGATCTTCTTGAACATGGGGATGGTCGTCGTGACGGTCACGTCGCCGAACCCGACCAGCCCGCCGCGCCAGTCGTCCTGCTGTTCGGTCTCGTCGATGCGGATCTGCGAGTTCTGGATCGACTGCGTGTAGTAGTCCAGGTCGCGGCGGGCGACGAAGGCGATCTTCTGGTCCAGGTCCAGCTTGTTCACGAAGTAGGTCTCGGCGCCGTGGATGTAGACGGCGTGGTCGTGCAACTGCGCAAGCGCGCTGATCTCGTCCATCGTGCCGATCACGCGCTCGCCGGCGGCCTCGTCCTGGATGGTATAGACGGGCCCGGCGATGTTGCGCAGGTTCACCTCGGCGGCCGGGTACTCCGAGCGCGCCCAGTACCAGCGCCCGTCGATATGCCGCACCGACTCGTCCTCGGCGAGCAGGTCGAGCATCACGGGGCCGTACGGGCCGAACGCCTCGGCCTCGTCGTCGCGCAGGGGCAGCTCGTGCGCGGCGCAGCGCACGTGCCCGACGGCCACGTGGGGGTTGTCGGGGTCCACAACGGCCTGCTCCGGGTTCTGCGCGAAGATGTAGCCGCTCTCGGCCATCAGGTACTGGTCCATGGGCGAATTCTGCGCGACCAGGAACACCAGCGAATCCTCCTGCCCGCGCCCCGCACGGCCCGCCTGCTGCCACAGGCTGGCGACGGTGCCCGGGTAGCCGACGAGGATGCACGCGTCCAGGCTGCCGATGTCGATGCCCAGTTCGAGCGCATTCGTGCTGGAGACGCCGAGGATTTCCTTGTTGACCAGACGGCGCTCGATCTCGCGCCGTTCCTCGGGCAGGTAGCCGCCACGATAGGCATGGACCGATTCGGCGAGTCGGCGGCTCACAGGCCGCAGCAGGTCGCGCACGTTCTTGAAGATGAGTTCGGCCGCCAGGCGCGTGCGCGTGAAGGCGATGGTCTGGATCCCCGTGCGCACGAGCGCGGCCATCAGGTGCACGGCCTCCCAGGTGGGGCTGCGCCGGTCGCCGCCGATGCGCCAGTCGTCGGGGCGGCCGCGGGCGGCCGTCTCCAGCGGCGGCGGGTTCCACAGCACGAACACCTTCCGGCCGCGCGGCGAGCCGTCCTCCGTCACCAGCTCCATCGACTGCCCCGTGATCCGCTCGGCGTGCTCTCGCGGGTTGGCGATCGTGGCCGAGCAGCAGATGTACTGCGGGGCGGAACCGTAATGGCGGCAGATGCGCTGAAGCCTGCGCAGGACATCGGCCACGTGCGAGCCGAAGACGCCGCGGTAAGCGTGCACTTCGTCGATGACGACGTACTTCAGGTGCGTGAAGAACCGGTTCCAGCGCGCGTGCTGCGGCAGGATGCCCTGGTGCAGCATGTCGGGGTTGGTCAGGATCACGTTGCCGCCGTCGCGCAGGCGGCGGCGCAGGTTCTGGGGCGTGTCGCCGTCGTAGGTGCCGGCCAGGAAGCGCACGTCGCGCTCCGGCATCTCGAACCGGCCGATGGCGCGCAACTGGTCCTGGGCCAGCGCCTTGGTCGGATAGACGTACAGCATCGTCGCCAGGCTGTCGTCGATGAGGGCTTCGACCACGGGCACGTTGTAGCAGAGGGTCTTCCCGCTGGCCGTGCCCGTGACGATGACTACGTTGCCCCCGGACCGCACGTGCTCGATGGCCTGGGCCTGGTGGCTGTAGAGCTGCTCGATGCCCTGCTTGCGCAGGGCATGCTCCACGGCGTGATGCATGCCGTCGCCCAGGGCGGCGAACACGGCCGGCCGGGCGGGCACCTCGTGGACGGACACGATCTGGTTCGAGTAGAACCGCTGCTTGGGCAGGCGCTGTATGAAGGTGTCGGCGTCCACGCTATGCCTGTTCATCCTCAGAGGGAGCGGCGGCGTCGGGCGTCCCGGCCGGGGGCCGTCTCGTGAGCTTCCGGGCGCGCGCCGCCAGGGAGTCGCCCAGGCGGATGGGCGCCTGCGCGCCCTCCGGTGCCGCTTCGTTCTGCACGCGCGGACGGCCCGGGAAGTCGACGGGCCGCCGGTTGCCGTGGTCCGTGATCATCCCGGGGCGCGGGGTCGCCTTCGGCGCGTTCGGCGGCAGGCCGTCGGGCCCCAGGTGCTTCGCCAGGCGCTTGCGCAGGTCGCGGTGGAACTCCGTGCGCCGCTGCCTGCGGGTCGCCGCGTCGGCGCGGTCCAGTCCCTCGCGCGGCTCGGCGTCAGGATACCGCGTCGCCACGCGCGGCTCAATCGCATGGAACACCGCCGGCTCGCGCATGCGCTCCAGCCGGCGCCCCAGCGCCTGCTCCAGCCGAGACGAGGCGGCCGCCTCGTCGTCGGACAGGGCGCCCCGCGCGGGCATCTGCAGCCGCGTGCCGTCGCCCAGAAGCCCCTCCAGGATCATCCGCGCGGCCGCCTTGCTCGGGATGGAGCCCTCGCCGCGCTCGACGTTCCAGGTGGTGTACTGCCGGAGCGGCTTGCCGACGCAGCACGGACAGCCGTCGTCGCAGTCGCACGTGCGCACGGCGTCCAGGACGGCCGGCATGATCTCGTGCAGGCGTTCGAACGCCTTCTCGGTGAAGCCCAGCCCGTGCGGATAGCGCTCGTAGACAAAGATGGCGTTCCACTCGCTGTTGGCGCTGCCGATCGAGTGCGAGAAGTCCAGGGTGTCGCACGTCATGAACGCCGGCAGCAGCATGCGCGTGGCATAGCCGATGCCGCGCAGCCCCGCGTGGGCGTCCAGGCCGGCGTTCCGCACCTGCTCCATAAGGCCCTCGGGCGGCACGAGCCAGAAGGCCATGGTCTCCAGAACGAAGGTCGGCAGGTCCAGCGCATGGCGCGAGACGGCGTCGAGCGAGTAGAAGTGGATGCGCTCGTACATGGACGTGCGGAAATAGGCCGTCACCTCGCCCCAGCAGGCGGTGCCCGTGCCGAAGGGCTTCTCGCGCAGGCGGTGGTCGACGTGGTGCACGTCTGTGCCGCCGAGGGGCTGGGTGTAGTAGTCCACCTCCACGCGCTTCACGGTGGCGATGTTCCGGTCCAGGTCGAGGCGCAGGACCCGGTAGGTGTCGCCCCGGTGCATGTAGATGGCGTCCGGATGCACGATCGGGGGCGCATCGAACCGGTCGACCTCCCCCAGGACCGCCCCGGTGTCGACGTCCTCGATCACGACGTTCGCCTCGGCGAAGTCCCGCAGCGAGACCTCGTGCTGCGGCGTCTCGGAGGCCGCGTGGTACCACAGGCCGTCGACGAGCCGCACCTTCCGGTTGCCCTCCAGCACCCGCAGGGCCAGCCGCGCGTGCGGACCGAACAGGTCCGCGCCGGCGTCCGGCAGCGGCAGTTCGTGCGCCGCGCAGCGCAGGTGGCCGATGACGACGAACGGGTTGTCCCGGTCCACGACGCCCTCCTCCACCGGCCGGCCGAAGATGTAGTCCGGCGTGCTCATCACGTACTGATTGACGGCCGTGTCGATCCCCACCAGGATCACAAGGGCGTCGCGATCCTGCCGCCCCGCCCGGCCGGCCTGCTGGAAAAACGACGCGAGCGTGCCGGGATAGCCGACCAGGATGGAGGCGTCCAGCGCGCCGACGTCGATGCCCAGCTCCAGTGCACGCGTGCTGCTGACGCCCAGAAGCTCGCCGTTGAAGAGCCGCCGCTCGATCTCGCGCCGCTCCTCCGGCAGATAGCCGCCCCGATACGGCGAGACCCGCTCCGCCAGGTGCGGCGCGTGCACGCGGAGCGTCTCGCAGACGTAGCGGTGGATCATCTCGGCCGTCATCCTGGCCTTCGAGAACGTGATCGTGGGCACGCCGTGCTGCACGAGCATCGCCATCAGCTCGTGGGCCTCCACGTTGGCGCTCCGCCGCGACCGCCACGCCCCGCTCCGCACGCGCGGCGGGTTCCAGAAGACGTAGGTGCGCCGGCCGCGCGGGCTGCCGTCCTCCAGCACCACGGACACGGGCCGGCCCGTCAGCACCTCGGCCAGCTCGCCCGGGTTGCCGATCGTGGCCGAGCAGCCGACGAACCGCGGGCTCGACCCATAGTGGCGGCAGAGCCGCCCGAACCGCCGCAGGACGTTCGCCATGTTCGCGCCGAAGATGCCGCTGTAGACGTGCAGCTCGTCCACGACCAGCCACCGCAGCGCGCCCAGGAAACGCCCCCAGCGGCCGTGCTGCGGCATGATGCCGCTGTGCAGCATGTCGGGATTGGAGAAAAGGACGGCGGCATGATCGCGCAGGCGGCGCCGCACGTGCGCCGGCGTGTCGCCGTCGTAGACGCCGGCCAGCACGTCCGTCAGACCCGCCGCGTCCAGCACGCGCCGGAACGACTGGAACTGGTCCTGGCAGAGGGCCTTCGTGGGGAACAGCAGCAAGGCCCCCCCGCCCTCGCCGCGGGCCAGCATCTCCAGGATGGGCAGGACGTAACACAGCGACTTGCCCGAGGCCGTGCCGGTCGTCACGAGCACGTCGCGGTCAGCGTCCAGCAGGTCGAGCGCGCGGGCCTGGTGCGTGTAAAGCCGCTCGATGCCCAGCGCATGCAGGGCGGCCCGCGACCGATCGGAAAGGCCGCGGCGGCGCTGGGCGAAGCGCGCCGGGCGCGGCGGCTCCTCGCGCACGTGCACCATCTGACCCCGGTAGGCGGGATCGCTGCGAAACCCGCGCAGGATCTCGGCGAAGTCCATGCCCCTCACCCGGCTTCCGGCGGCGGCAGCCTGACCATCAGCTCGGCCAGCGTCAGCAAGTCTTGCCGGTTGTGCTCCAGCACGTCCAGCATCTCCAGGGCGTTGCCCGTGCGCACGTACTCGTGGTAGGCCTCCGGGATCTCGCTGCCGGGGATGTCCGCCGTGCGCACGCGGCCGCAGATGCGGCGCTCCAGCGTCTGGAGACGGCAGTTCGGCAGGACGTCCCGCCAGATCCGGCGGCACACGTGCAGCAGGTCCAGATGCGCAGGGTCCGGGGCAAACGGCACGCCCACGGCGGCCGCCCGAACGCGCACGTAGGGCAGATCGAACGACTTGCCGTTGAACGACACGAGCAGGCCCCGCCCGCCGGCCGCCTCGGCGAAGTGGGCGATGACGGGTCGCTCCTCCGAGTAGTCCCGCGCGAAGAACTGCCGCACCACCAGGGCGCCGCCCTCACAGGCCATCGTGCCGATCAGGAACAGCGGCGTGCCGGCCAGACCGGTCGTCTCCAGGTCCACGAACAGCACGTCGTCCGGCCGCACGCCGTCCAGACCGCACGAGGCGGCGATCAGCCGCCGGATGGGCGAGCCGGCGTCCTGCAGGTGCGTCCGAAACTCGCCGCACAGGGCGCCCCAGGTCTCACAGGAACCGTCGAAGCGGCGCTCGATCACGTAGGCCGCGCCGCCCTGCGGGCAGGGTCGCGCGACGCCCGCCACCTCGTCCTCCAGACGCACGAGGCCACCGGCGACAAGGCGCCGCGGCCGGGCGGGCGTGGCGACCGGCAGATCCCGTCGGAACACAATGGGGTTCCGGCATCGGCGCTGCTCAGCGTCGGAACGGATGCGGCCCAGCCGACGGCGAATGCCGTCGATCTCCGGATCCGGCGGCGCGTCGACTCGTCTCCTGCCGTCCATGCGGCCTCCGACCGGTCCCGAACGCGACTGCATACATCTGACGGGGCTTCAGCATTGTACACCGCCCATCGGCGAGGCACAAGGAGAGCGTCGGTGCAGGCGTGTCGGAAGGCCGGCCAGGAGGATGCGGGGCGCCGACGTGTCCCTCCCGCGTCGGCGCCGGGATCCGGAACGGGGCCGCGTTATCCGCCGAGCTTCACCACGTTGACCGCACGGGGACCCTTCGGGCCTTGCTCGACCTCAAACTCGACCTCCTCGTTCTCGGCCAGCGTCTTGAACCCCATGCCGGTGATCGCGCTGTGATGCACAAACAGGTCCCTCGCACCGTCGTCCGGCGTGATGAACCCGAAGCCCTTCGTGTCACTGAACCACTTCACCTTACCCTTAGGCATTGCTGCACCCCTCAAAACAGTCCCGATGTTGAGCCGGCACGCGACACTGCATCGCTCGGCTCCCGGCGTCCTTCGTGCCTTTCCGTCGCATGCTGCCGGTCGACGTTCAGCAGTCCCGGCGAACCCCGGACCGTCCGGCGGGCACCGCGCATGCCGGTTCCACACCGCAGGGGGAGGGACCCCGGGGTGCCAACCGGACACAGGCATGCGCGTCCGCGCACGGGAGGGCCGCAACGCCCGGCGCTCCCGACTTCCACCGACGGCCTCGGGCCCCGACCGCACTGCTCCCTCACAGCAACGTGGTGCGACGGAGCACACCCGAGCGCCGACAAACGGGCGCATTATAGCCGTGATAGAGTTCCTGTGCAAGGAGCCAAAACGACGAGTCGCGGCAATCCGGTCAACCGGCAGGCGTGCACACGCGCGGCGGATGCCCGCGGCCGGGAATGGCCGCTCTACCCATTGTGATTCAGACGGCCGCGCTGTTCGCGCCGGGTTGCCCCGGGCGTCCCCGCCCCCGGGCGTTTCGCGCGCGGGGGGGCGGGCACGACGGCGCGTGCCCCTCCAACGGCGTGCCGGCCTCCCGCCGCCCGTGGCCGTCCGTTCTCGTCCGTGTGTGTCCGTGTGCGGTACAGGCGCGTATCCCTCCACCGCCGGGGCCTGACGCCTGCGTGCTTGTGTCCCGCCGGACGCGTATGCTATCCTGAGCCCCGGTCAGTGCCGTGGGGCACGGACCGCCTGGCGGATCGCCAGAGGGGGAATGAGCCTTGCTGCCGCTGCGCGACAGGAACCCGTCCGGCATCGTTCCCTGGGCGACCTACGCGTTCATCGCCGCGAACGTCGTGGCGTTCGTGTTCCAGAGCGCCCGGCCGAAGACCGAGCTGACGGAGTTCGTCCTGCAGTATGGATTGGTGCCGTCTCGGGTGACCGGCGCCCTGAAGGGCGAGGTGGCGTTCCTCGGCGGCGCGCTGGTGCCGGCGTTCAGCAGCATGTTCCTGCACGGCGACATCCTGCATCTCCTGGGGAACATGTGGTTCCTCTGGATCTTCGGGGACAACGTGGAGGGGCGGCTGGGTCATCTGCTCTACGTGCCGTTCTACCTGGCCTGCGGCCTGGCTGCCGCGGCGCTGCAGTATGTCATCGCGCCGAGCAGTCCGGTGCCGATGATCGGGGCCAGCGGCGCCATCGGCGGCGTTCTGGGCGCCTACATCGTCTGCTGGCCGGGCGCGCGGGTGCTGACGCTGGTCCCGTTCTTCTACTTCCTGCACTTCGTCGAAGTCCCCGCCATGGTGCTCCTGGGTATCTGGTTTCTGTTCCAGTTTCTCGAGGGCGCGGCCTCGCTGGGCGTCGCGTCGCAGGGCGGGGTCGCCTACTGGGCGCATATCGGCGGCTTCGCGGCCGGGGTGCTTCTGGTCAAGCTGCTGCCGGACGGGTCCCCGCACCGCGCCGCGACGCAGGCCCCCTGGCGGCGCTGACGGTCTCCCCCACTTCCCGCTTCGCCGAGGCATCACGTGCCGCAGCAGACGGACGGCATCATGCGCGGGGCCGGCATCCTGGCGGCCTTCACGTTCCTGAGCCGTGTGCTCGGGCTGGTGCGCGATGCTCTCTCGGCCGCCCTCTTCGGTGCGGGCGCCACCTGGGACGCCTTCAGCTTCGCCTTCCGGGTGCCGAACATGCTGCGGCGCCTGCTGGGCGAGGGGGCGCTCAGCGCGGCCTTCATCCCGATGTTCGCCGGGCGTCTGGAAGCCGGCGACCGGGAGGGCGCCGCGGCCCTGGCCGGGCGGATCGCGGGCGTGCTGACGGTGCTGCTGGGCGTCCTCATCGTAGCGGCGGAGGGCATCGTCCTGACGCTTCTGGTGTTTGCGAACCCCAACGAACAGTGGCGGCTCGCCCTCGGCCTGACGGCCGTGCTGCTGCCCTACATGCTGCCGATCTGCCTGGCAGCTCTGCTGGCAGCCGTCCTGAACTCGCTGCGCCACTTCACGACCCCGGCCCTGGCGCCGGTGACGCTGAACCTGGTATGGATACTGGCGGTGGGTTTCGTGGCCCCGGCTGTCTCGTCGGACCCCATCGTGCGCATCTACATCGTGGCGGCGGGCATCCTGCTGGCCGGGCTCCTGCAGCTGGCCCTGCAGGTCGGCGGGCTGCGTGCGGAGCGGTTCGTGTTCGCCCCCGTTCTGGCACCCGCGCATTCGGACGTGCGCCGTCTCGCCCGTGCGATGGGGCCCGTTGCGCTGGGCATGGCCGCCGTGCAGCTCAACCTGCTGCTCGACGGGGTGATCGCCCTGTCGCTGGCCGGCCCGGAGGACGGGGCTGCCCTTCGGCTCTTCGGGGCGGTCCTGGGCTATCCGATGCGGGTCGGGGCGAACAGCGTGCTGTATTACGGCAACCGGCTGATGCAGTTGCCGCTGGGCGTGTTCGGGATCGCGATCGCAACGGCCGCCTTCCCGGCGCTGAGCCGACACGCCGCGCGCGAGGACCGCGCCGCGTTCGCCGCCTCGCTCCGGCGCAGCCTGGGGCTTGTGGTGTTCGTGGCGGCACCGAGCGGTGTGGGCCTGATTGTCCTGCGGGAGCCCATCATCGCCCTGGTGTTCCGGCGAGGGGCCTTCACGGCGGCAATGGCCGACCGGACGGCGGCGGTGACGCTGGCCTATTCCACTGCGGTCTGGGCCTATTGCGCGGTGCACGTGCTCAGCCGTGCGTTCTACGCGCTGGGGCGGGCGGGGACGCCGGCGGCGGTGGCTGCCGTGGCCGTCCTGGCCAACCTGGCCCTGAACCTGACGCTGGTCTGGCCGCTGGCGGAGGCCGGCCTGGCTGCCGCCACGGCCGTCTCGGCCGTGCTCCAGGTTGCGGTTCTGTGGTGGCTCCTGCAGCGCGCGGGCATGACGGGCGACCCGCGCCGGCTGCTCGGCAGCATCGGCAAGACGCTGCTGGCCACGGGCATCATGGCCGGAGCGTGCCTGGCCGTGCTGGGCCGGCTGCCCGCCGCATGGTCGGTCGGGTCCCTCGGACTCAGGTGCCTGCGCGTCGTGCTGCCGACGGCGGCGGGCGGATCTGCCTTTGTAGCGGCCGCCGCCGTCCTGCGCGCCGAGGAGCTGCACGAAACGGCACGGCGGATGTTCCGCCGCACCTCGTCCACGCGCTGACGGGGGCACCTCACTCGAACAGCGGCGGTCCGGCCTCCGCACGCGCCTGTTCGCGCGCGGCCGTGGCGGAGGTCTCGGCGGCCGTCACCAGCACGACGGCCGTGCCCATGACCTGTACGTCCGGCTTGCCGGGGCGGGTCAGCACGATGTAGTGATCGGTGACCTCCGAGACCTCCCCGCCGACCGTCTTGCCGTTGACCAGCAGGATGCTCACCTGCCGTCCGAACCAGCCGCCTCTCAACACATTTCCCATCATGCCTCTCCGTGCATGCAGGCGTTCCGCCGTGCGTGCGGGCTCATCTGTCGCCTCTGGCGCGCAGGTAGTCGACGATGGCCCGGACGCTGGCGAAGTTCGCGATCTCGAAATCCGCATCCTCGAACGTCACGCCGAAGACCTCTTCGAGGCCGACCACGACCTCCAGTATCTGCACCGAATCGAGTCCGACGGCCTCCAGAAGGTCATCCTCCGTGCCGATCTCCTCCGGAGCGATGCTCAGGAAGCAGCGCTCGACGATGATCCGCTTCACTGCGTCTTCCATGGATTCGGTCATCCGGTCGTTCCCGTCTTCGAGCCGTGTCGGTCGCCCACAGGCTACCGCATGCCGGGGCGCTTGTGCAATCGAACGAGCCCACAGCCCTCATCGGGTGCGGCGGCCGTGGAGCGACGGCACCTCGAGGCGTTCCCAGCGGCAGGCGTCGTCCGGCGGCCCGTCCTCGGTCTCGAACATGTGCCGCCAGCGTTTCTTGAACAGCAGGCCGTGCTTGATGATCAGGTAGGTGTTCGGCAGCTTCTCGGTCCCCTCACTGGTGATGCTCTCCCAGTGATGCACCTCGACTGCCGGCTCATAGAGGGCCTGGTAGCCGTGCGCACGCGCCCGATAGCAGAGGTCCAGGTCCTCGTACTCGATCGGGTTGAACGCCTCGTCCAGGCCGCCGATCTCGGCAAACAGACGTCGGGGGAACACCATGCAGGCGCTGATGAGCGCCTGGCAGCGCAGCGGCCGGCTGAACTCCGGTTCGGCGCGGTCGCGCCCGCGCCCGCGGAACTGCACGCGCCCCGTGCGCGAGATGGCCACCCCCGCACACTGGATGCGATGCGGCGGAACCGGGTAGACGAGCTTCGGCCCGGCGAGCGCCCGGCCGCCTGCCCGTTCAATGGCGTCGATGAGGCCGACGGCCCATCGGGGGTCGACGGCCACCACGTCGTTGTCCATGAACGCGCAATAGTCGCCCGTGGCGCAGTCGACGCCCCGGTTGCGCGCGGTCGAGCAGCCGATGTTCGCCTCGTTGCGCAGGATCCGCAGCGTATGGCCGCGTTCGGCAAACGCCGCACTCCGGCCGGCCAGCCAGCCCCCGGTGCCGTCGGTGGATCCGTTGTCGACCGCCACCACCTCCAGCCGCACCCCCGTGGTCTCCCGCAGGCTGTTCAAACAGGCCTGCGTGTAGGCCAGTTGATTGTGCGCCAGCACGACGATGCTCAGGCTGTGCATCCTTGGGCCCTCTACATGGCCACGAGCACGGCCGCGGCGACCTCCTCCGGGCTGCAGCCGACGACCAGGGCCGCGCCGCCCAGCAGGGGCTCGGGGCGGCCTTCCACCCAGACCTCCACGCCCCCCTTCTCACCCCAGAGCACCACGTCGGCCGGGACGCGGCCGGACGAGACGGCCTCGGCCGCCAGTGCGCATTCGAGCGGGAAACTCGCCGCGAAGACGTTGCCGACGAACGGAGCGGCGCCGACCTTCGGCACCTGCGAGAAGCGCCGCAGAGCCAGTCCCTCCGCCTGGGCGGCCGGCGAGTCCTCGGCCGGGGCGCCGCAGCACGCCACCAGCCCCACGTCGCCGTCCCACATGGCCGCCTCGGCGATGGCGGCGTCCACGGCCGCCTCCAGGGCCTCGGCCATGCCGGCCGCCGTAGCGGCCCCGCCCGTGCCCATGCAGACGACGGAAGCCAACTCGCAGAAGGCATATCCCTCGCGCCGCTCGACGGAGTCCTGGGTCTCCAGAACGAGGAAGGCGGCCGCCTGACCGGGCGGCAGATTGCCCGGCGCCCCCTGCCACATCCGCTCCAGCAGTTCGGGTGCGACCGCGTCGGCCCCGCCGGCGAGGATCATGTCCGCCTGGCCGGCGTCGAGCGCCATCAGGGCGCCCTGCAGCGCCTGCGCGCCGCACAGCCGGCCGCCGCAGACGTTCTGATGGACGCCCGCCAATGCAAACTCGATGGCCAGCAGGCTGGCCGTCGTGTTCGGGTATGCGTGCGAGAAGAGCACGGGCGAGGCCAGGCGCATGCCCTTCTCGTCGACGGCCCGTCGGAAGGCCTCCAGAGTGTCCAGGTTCCCGAGGGAGTTCGCGTAGTGGAGGCCGCACAACAGGGGGTCGACCTCGTCCGGCTCGACGGCGGCGTTGTCCAGCGCCATCGCCGCGGCGGCCAGGGCGCAGCGCGACTGCGTGTCCAGGTATGGCCGCCGGGTCTCCAGGAAGTCCGCCAGGTCGAAGGGGGGCAGCAGCAATGGCCGCCGGGGAAGCTCCCGCTGCGTCCGGTCCGTGCGCCGCACGATGCTCCGCTCGGCCAGCACGCGCGCCAGGTCCTCCACGTTGTCGGCCAGGCCGGTCAGAACGCCCATGCCGCTGACGTACACGCGGTCGGGGTGCACGGGGGCTTCCTCCATGGCTACTTCCCTTCCCCGTTCCGATGGCCATCGGCGCGGCGAAACACGACGGCGGCGTTCGCCCCGCCGATGCCGGCCGCGTTGTTCAGCACGGCGGACACGTCGGCCCGCCGCACCGCTCCCTGCACGACGTCCACCGCGCAGTCGGGGTCGCGCGTCTCGAGGCCCACGGTCGGCGGGATGATGCCCCTCGTCAGCGTCCGGACGCAGGCGATCGCCTCCAGGGACCCGGCCGCCCCCATCGCGTGTCCGATGCTGCCCTTGATGGACGTCACCGGGATGCCCGCCAGGGCGTCATCGAACACGGCGGCGAGCGCGCGGGCCTCGGCCACGTCGTTCAGCTTCGTCGCCGTGCCGTGCGCGTTGACGTGATCCACGTCGGACGGCTCCAGGCCGGCGTCGTCGAGCGCCATCTGCATCGCGTGCGCCAGGCCGCTGCCCTCCTCGTCCGAATGCGTCAGGTGGCAGGCGTTGTTGTTGACCCCGGCGCCGGCGACCACCGCCAGGATGGCCGCGCCGCGCTCGCGCGCGTGCTCCTCGGTCTCCAGCAACAGGCAGCCCGCCCCCTCGCTGAATGCCGTGCCGTTGCGGGCGCGGTCGAACGGGCGAACCCCGGCCGGCCGGCCGCCCCGCGGCGCCGCCATGACCCTCAGAGCCGAGAGCCCCGCCCAACTGAACCGGTCCAGACTGTCGTAACCGCAAGCCAGCCCGGCCTCCGCGCGGCCGTAGCGTATCAGCTCCAGCAGGTGCGCGATCGCGGCGTTTCCGGACGCGCACGAGAGCGACAGGGACGCCACCAGGCCGCCGGCGTCCAGACGCCCGGCCAGCGCGGCCGCCTCGGCGCCGAACGGGCCGGAAGCCGCCGGCCAGGGGGCTTCGCCGCCGGCCAGGAGGCTCACGATGGCCTCCTGCGGCCCGAAGTTGCTGCCCGTGACGACGGCCAGCCGGCGACGGCACTCCTGCGGGAAGCCCGCCAGCGCCTCCCGGCACGCACGCAGGGCGAAGCGCGCGCCCCTCGAGAGGCCGCGGGACTCGTCCGCCTCGGTGTCGAACCCCTCGACCTGCCCGGCCAGGCCGTAGGGCACGCCCCCCAGGGCGAACCGCGTCAGCGGCCCCAGCCCGCACGCGCCGCGCCGCAGTCCCTCCCACAGCGCGTCCACGCCGACTCCCAGGCAGCAGACCGCCCCCATGCCGGTTACGCACACCCTCGTCGTGGTCACGGTCGGGGGCCTCCTCGACGGTGCAACTCCTCCTGGACGTCGTGCACACGCACCACTCGGCCGCAGCGCGCGCAGAGCGCCTCCAGGTCGATACCCACGCGCCGCGCAAGGCGCCGCGCGGCGGGCGTGGCCCGCGCTGCGCCCGGCCCCGCCCCCTCGTCCGGCGTGATGGGCGGGCGGCCGGGGGCGGCGTCGCCCCCGCCCAGGAGGGCGTCGCGGTAGGCTTCCAGCACCGCCCTGTTCTCTTCCTCGACGTCCGGGAGCGGTTCGTCCGGCGGATCGCTCAGCAGGGCCAGGACGTATCCGACCGGGACGACGCTGCGCGCGGGCGCACAGAGCCGGCGGCAGGTGGCGGCCACGTCCGTCTCCAGCTCGAACGTGGCCTTGTCCGTGATGATCTCGACCACGGGCTGCCCCGCCTCGACCGGCTGGCCGGGCGCCACCAACCACTGCGCGATGGTTCCCTCGTCGACGTTGGGGTCGATCCTCGGCATCAGGAGCCTGTGGACCATGACATTCCTCGGCGGGGGCGGCCACGAACGGAGACACGCACGCTGATATCGATTATAGACGAGTCCGGCGGGGGCTCACAAACGCGCCGGGCACCGACCCGGGGCCCGTCGCCCCGCCCGGTGCCCGACAACGGATGCGGCAGTCAGGCTCAGCCCCCGAACGCGCCAACACGCTCGGCGGCGTCGGCGGCTGCCTTGCGGGGGACCAGGAACACCTCGACCCGGCGGTTCTCAGGCACGTCGGCGGTCGGTTCGTGCGGCGCGACCCGGGGCTCATTCGGCCCGAAGCCGGCGACGAACGCCCGGGACGGGTCCAGGCCGATGCCGATCAGGTAGCGCATCACGCTCAGCGCGCGCATCGCGCCCAGGTGGTAGTTGTCCTTCCAGCCGGACCGGCTGATCGGCACGCCGTCGGTGTGTCCGTCGATGCGGATCATCTGCTCCGGATGGTCGCGCAGGTAGCCCATGAAACGGTCCAGCGCGGCAGTGGCCTCCGGCGTCAGCTCATCGCGGCCGGGGGAGAAGAGTATGTCGCTCTCGAAGCGCACGAAGTTGCCTTCGGGGCGCTGGTCGACGTCGACGCCGTCCATCGCCGCCAGAAGACGCTTCAGTTCGAGCGCCTGCTGGTGGGCCTCCTCTTTCGCGCGGCGGACCCCTTCGAGTTCGCGCGCCATCGTCTGCCCTTCGCGCGTCGCCTTGTCGAGCAGCGCCTGGAGGGCATCGGCGCGGGACTTCACCTCGCGGTTCTCTTCGAGCAGCACCGCCCGCTCGGACTGGAGGCTGGCCACCTGATCGGCAAGGCTTGCGTTCTGATTCCTCAGTTCCCGGAGCTGCGCGCAACCGGTGAGCCCGATGAGACCGATCGCCATCGCCACCGCACCCAGTCGTTTCAACATGGGAACCTGCTCCTCTGCATATCGAAGCTTCTGCACGCCGGCCGGACCCCGTCAGGAGCCGAAACGTGCCCAACTCGTCAGCCCGGTTGTGAAGGCCGAGCCGTTTTCCACGACGAACAACATGCTGACGGCCAGGACGATCAGGGCGATGACGAGCAGTGCC
>Ga0123328_1001553_pt1 | contig 22097 bp, 22 predicted proteins | sample BioC12SIPDNA_2_FD_89702 | JGI IMG/M metagenome (GOLD analysis project Ga0123328, IMG submission 89702) | Anaerobic biogas reactor microbial communites from Washington, USA - Biogas_R1_A C12 SIP DNA | ecosystem: Engineered > Bioreactor > Anaerobic > Unclassified | place: Washington, USA...
AAATCGCCGACGCGATACCCCAACCCGAACCACCGCGCCACAAACAAAAACCAACGCGACGCGTGCAATCCCCGCTACCGGTTTACCGCTTCGCGATGAAATCCCCGACGTGATACCCCAACCCGAACCACCGCGCCACGAACAAAAACCAACGCGACGCGTGCAATCCCCGCTACCGGTTTACCGCTTCGCGGCGAAATCCGCGATCGAGAGTGACTACCACCTGCCCGTACGTTCCGGAACCACAATCACCGGCTGCATGGCCGCCGGGGTATCCGTCCGCCAGGGACTCGGTTGCGTGGTGGCCGGCGGCGAATCGTTGGCGATCATCGCCAGCAAACACTTGCGTACTTCCTGCTGGAACTTGCGCTCCGCCAGGTAATTCACGTCGAGGTGCCGCAAGTCCTCGCGCGGCCGATCCGACGGCGGCGGTCGAAAATCGTAAGGCCCCGCCTGCGCCCGAATAAACGCCAGCCGCTCGTTGCTGGCCGTGTCCGTAATCACCCCCCACAAACCCGCGCTCTGACCCTCCGCCAGGCTCGGCCCGTAAACCAGACACATCCCCGCCTCAAGCCGCCGCGCGGACGCCGCAATCTCATCCGGCTGAGCATCCGGACTCACCGTCGTGAACCGATCCAGCACAATGACCTCACGAATGCTCGGAATCGTGTTGCACAACCGATTCCAGTTCATCGCTTCTTCCCACCGAATCGTCCGTACCCACCAGTTGTCCCGAGGCCCTTCGCCCAAATCCTCCGGCGTCAGCAACCCCTGCGGCGGTTCAAGTCGGGCAACCGCCAAAGCGTCCGGAAACCGGCCCACCGACGGCCCCTCCGCCAGCAAAACGAAACCTGTCGGATCCGCCGGCAAACGAGCTTCGGCTACGTCAAAACTCGCCAGCGTCGGCCCCATGTACGCGGCCGGCGGCGGCTCCGGCTTGTGACACCCGCCCACGACCGATAAAACCATACCCAACGCCCAGGCAGCCACGCTTCCCCGCAACCGGTTCACTCGATCACTTCCTGCATCCATGCGCTCGCTCCCGACTCAATAGGGGACGGACTTTCCTCGCATCTGAAGTTATCGGCAACCCACGCCGCCGCTTCAGCTATATCCCCCAAAACCGGAGGATACCCCGGGGTTGATAACTCAGGGACCGCCGCCCATGGGCCGATACGGATGGTGAGTTCAAGGATGCCTGAACCCGCTGGATGAATCCGCACGGTTCGGCTTCCTTTTAGACACGTTCGAGCAGAAACGGTGGCGATCAACCTGTTCACAGCACACCTGGCTTTCCGAAACAGCCCGGCCACAACAGCCGTGACCTGCCCCGTATACCCGCGGCTCGTCTTGGCCGAGCCACCCACCACCGCTCGCCGAAGCCGACTCGGATCCGTCGGCAGCGCTTTCCTCGAACTCCCCTGGCTCGCCTGGATTACCCTCGATGTCGTCGTCGTCACCGCCGCAGTCTACGGCGCCTACTTCGCCTCCGTCTGGGTGCCCCAGGGAGGTTGGCTGACCATCAGTTGGCGAGAAACCTGCCTCGTCCAAGCCATCGCATTGGTCCTCGCCGGATTGGTCTTCGGCCTCTACGAACAACAAACCCTGCTTCGCAGATCGCGCATCATCGCCCGGTCCATGCTCAGCATCGCCGCCGCCACCACCGCGACCTTCATCGTCTTTCACCTGTTCATGTACGCAGACCTCAGCCGACGCGTCCTGCTCACCGCCAGCCTGCTCTATCTCGCCGTCGGCCCCAGCCTTCGCCTGCTGGCCGGCTGGTGCGTCAACAGCTACAGCCGAACATTCCTCATCGTCGGTACCGACCGCCGAAGCCGACTCTCCGAAATCTGCCCCGAGGCCGCCTCAACCGACGGACTCTCCAGGCGATATCGCCTCGTCGGATACGTCTCTATGGACAACCACGAGGTCGGGCGCGATGTCGACGGCTCAATGGTCGTCGGCACCATTGACGACATCGAGCAAATCTGCCTCGAAATGGGCGTCAACGAAGTGGTCGTCGGCCCCGGACCAGCCAGAAACCCCCGAGTCCTCGACCGCATGCTCGGATGCCTCAAACTCGGCTGCCGAGTCACCCACCTGTCGACCTTCTATGAGCAGGTCATGAGCGAGGTCCCCGTCGCCCACCTCGAACCTAGCTGGTTCCTCTTCGCCGACCTCAAGCACTACCGCGAAGCCCAGCTCATGATGAAACGCGCCGGCGACCTCCTGCTCGCAACCATCGGGCTGCTCATCACCCTGCCCTTCTGGCCCCTCATCGCCCTGCTCATCCGACTCGACAGCCGCGGACCCGTCTTCTACCACCAACGACGCGTCGGCCTCAACGGCCGAACCTTCAACCTCCACAAGTTCCGCACCATGCACGAAACAGCCGAGAGTAACGGCCACGTCTGGGCCGCCGTCAATGACCCCCGAGTCACCCGCGTCGGATGGTACCTGCGAAAAACCCGCCTGGACGAACTGCCCCAGCTCTGGAACATCCTCCTCGGCCAGATGTCCGTGGTCGGCCCCCGACCCGAACGCCCCGAGTTCGTCGGAGAACTGGCCGCCCGCATCCGCTATTACAACGAACGCCACCTGATCAAACCCGGTCTCACCGGCTGGGCACAGATCCACTACCGCTACGGGGCCAGCGTCGAGGACTCCCGCCGCAAACTCCAGCTCGACCTCTGGTACATCAAGCACATGTCGCTGGAGCTCGATCTCATCATCCTGCTGCGAACGCTCGGCACCGTCCTGCTGACCTCGCGGTAACGGCCCCCCCCGCACTGACCTGCCGCCCTGAGTCTCGCCCGTCCCCCTGAGTTTCGCCCGTCGCCATCGGCTCCAGCAACCCTTCGTGCCGAGCGATCACGAACCCCAAGATGAACATAACCTCTTGCATAAAATAACGTTACGCTCGTACCGCCTTCTGGGCTGTGGCGCGCCTTCTCAGAATCTTCCATCAATCTGACAGATTTTGATTGAATATGCGCAGGATCTATCGATAATAAGGTGGGTTTCCGCGGGTGGGCGCGCGGGGGCCCGTGGGCGAGGAGGTTGTATGGCGGCGGATGAGCGGCGGCAGCAGTTGTCGGAAGTGCTGGCCCGGCGCGGGTTTGCGGAGTTGTCGTCGCTGGCGACGGAGCTGGGGGTGTCGGAGTCGACGGTTCGGCGGGACTTGGCCCAATTGGAGGAGGAGGGTCTGGTTCGGCGGACGCACGGGGGCGCGGTTTTTGTGAGCGATCGGTTCAGCGCGTTGAATTACGCGTCTCGCGAATCGACGGCGGTGGCGGAGAAGCAGGCGATCGGGAAGGCGACGGCGAAACTGATCGAGGATGGAGAGACGATCCTGCTGGACGGCGGGACGACGACGTTTCAGGTGGCGCGGCACTTGGCGACGCGGTCGTTGCAGGTGGTGACGAACTCGTTGCCGATCGCGAACTTGTTGGGTTCGGCACCGAATGTTGAGTTGATCTTCGTGGGAGGGTACATATACCCACGGACCGGTGTGGCGTTAGGGCCGTTGGCGAATCAGGCGTTGGCCTCTCTGAATGTCAGCAAGGCGATCATCGGGGTGGCGGGGATCACGGAAGAGGGTCTGTACAACGCGAACGTGCTGATGGTGGATGCCGAGCACCAGATGATGAAGTCGGCGGACGAGGTGGTGGTGGTGGCGGACCACGGGAAGTTTGATCGGCGGGCGTTGGCCCGGCTGGGGGGCTGGGAGTTGGTGGATCGGGTGGTTAGTGACAGCGGGCTGCATCCGTATTGGCAGGAGATGGTGCGGACGGTGGGGGCGGAGTTGATCGTCGCGCCGATGAGTTCATCGGCTGTGGGAGGTAGCGTATGAGCACGGTAGCCACGGCGAGGGGCCTGGATCGGACGGCGGTGGAGAAGCTGGTTCGGGAGGTGGTTCGTCAGCGGCTGGGGAAGTCGGTGGCGGCTACTCGGCCGGCGGCCAAGCCTGATTTGCGGGTGAATATCAGTGCCCGGCACATGCACATCACGCAGGCGGCGTTGGAGACGCTGTTTGGTCCCGGGGCGAAGTTGACGGTCTTTCGGTCCTTGTACCAGGAGGGTCAGTTTGCCAGTGAGCAGATGGTGACGATCATTGGTCCGCGTCACCGGACGATCACGAATTTGCGGATTCTGGGTCCGTGCCGGCCTGAGAATCAGATTGAGCTGGCGTTCACGGACGGCATTGCGATGGGCATTGATTTGCCGGTGCGGATGAGTGGGGACATCAAGGGCACGCCGGGCTGCATTGTGTTGGGTCCGAAGGGGCACATTGAGATGAAGGAGGGGGTGATTCGGGCATTGCGGCACGCGCACATGAGTCCGGCGGACGCGGAATACTATGGTGTGCGGAACAATGACATGATGAAGCTGCATATTGAGAGCAATTGCGGCATCACGTTGGAGGGGATCCTGGCGAGGATTCATCCGTCGTTCAAGTTGGAGGTGCACTTGGACACGGACGAGGGGAATGCGAGCAATCTGGCGAACGCCAGTCGCGTGGAGTTGATGAAGTAAGGGATTTGTCGTTCAAGGAACCGGATGAAGGGTTCAATCGAGAGGAGTGCCACACATGGCAGCACTGGAAGCGTTAGGGATGATTGAGACGAAGGGGCTGGTTCCGGCGATTGAGGCGTCGGATGCGATGCTGAAGGCCGCGAATGTCCGGCTGGTTGGTTACGAGAAGGTAGGTAAGGGTTACGTGACGGCGTTCATCAAGGGCGACGTGGCGGCGGTGAAGCAGGCGACGGACTCGGGTTCGGCGGCCGCGTCGAAGGTGGGCGAGGTGATCAGCGTGCACGTGATTCCTCGGCCGCACGATGATTTGTCGAACATGGTGCCGACGGGAGCGGCGAAGGGAAAAGGCAAAGCGGGGTGATTGAGGGATTTGAGATTTGAGATTTGAGATTTGAGATTCGAGATTCGAGATTCGAGATTCGAGATCTGGGATCTAGGATTTGCGATCTGGGATTTGGGATTCCAGATTGGATTCGGAATTCGGGATTTGAGATTTGAGATTGTGGATTTGAGATCACGAATCTGAGTGCTGGCAAGCAGGTCGCAAGGAGTTTGTGGTCTTGCGACAAACGCAGTGGTCCTGAGGCAAACGCGGTGGTCCCGCGACGAAAGCAGTGGTCTTGCGACAGAAGCAGTGTTTTTGAGATACACGCAGTGTTTCTGAGATATGGAGATAAGCGATGAGCGATGCATTGGGTTTTGTGGAGACGATGGGGTACACGGGTCTGGTCGAGGCGACGGACGCGATGTGCAAGGCGGCGAACGTGGATCTGGTGAAGAGCGTGCAGATCGGCGGCGGGATGGTGACGACGATCGTTCGCGGTGACGTGGGCAGCGTGAAGGCGGCGGTGGATGCCGGCGCGGACGCGGCGAACCGGGTGGGTGAGCTGATGTCGGCGCATGTGATTGCCCGGCCGCACGAAGGGTTGACGGGCGTGTTCTTCTGATACGGTTGAGACGCGTGTGATGCGGGCGTCGCTCGTGGGGCGATGCGTCGCCGGTGGTCACAGCCTGTCCGCCGTGGCGGAGGGGGCGACCGCCACGTCGGGCGAGGGTGTGCGACGCGGTGAGTGGATGGTGAGTGGGTTTTTGGACGGATTGGGGCGGTTGGCATGATTGTGTTGGTGGCCAATATTGGGAGTACCTCGTTCAAGTTTCGCTTGTTCGATATGAAGAGTGAGCGGGAGCTGGCTCGTGGTGGGGTTGAGCGGATCGGCAGCGAGAATGCGGCCGTGAAGGTTGGCGAGCAGAGCTGGACGGGGGCGGTGGCGGATCACGGCGAGGCGATCGAGCGGTGTCTGGGGCTGTTGCCTGATCCGGCGGTGGCGATTGACGCGATCGGGTTCAAAGCGGTGCACGGGGGAGCGATCTCGGGCGCGGTGCGTGTGGATGATCGCGTGTTGGCGACGATGACGGAGTTTGCGGACATTGCCCCGGCGCACAATCCGCCTTACGTGGCGGCGATGAAGGCGTTTGCGGCTCGGCTGCCGAAGGTTCCGCAGGTTGCGGCGTTCGAGACGGCGTTTCACCAGACGATTCCGGCGTCGCGGACGACGTACGGCGTGCCTTGGGCCTGGACGCAGGCGGGGGTGCGACGGTACGGGTTCCACGGGGCGAGTCACCGGTACATTGCGGTGCGGACGGCGGAGCTGCTTGGGCGTGAGGATTTGCGGATCATTTCGTGCCATGTTGGGGGGAGCAGCTCGATCTGTGCGATCGAGGGCGGGCGTAGTGTGGCGAACAGTTTCGGCACGACGCCGCAGTCGGGTTTGCCGCACAACAACCGGGTGGGCGATTTTGACCCGTATGCGTTGTTGAAGGCGTTGCCGGCCTTTGGTCTGACGTTTGAGCAGGCACTGGCTCAGATGGCTCGGGAGGGTGGTCTGCTGGGGATCAGTGGGGTGAGCAACGATCTCAGGGACATTGAGCGGGCGGCGGCCGAGGGGAACGAGCGGGCGAAGCTGGCCAACGAGGTGCTGGTTGAGGCGGTTCGGCACTACATCGGCGCGTATTTGGCGGTGCTGAACGGTGCGGATGTACTGGTTTTCACCGGGGGGATTGGTGAGAACGGCTGGGAATTCCGCGAGTTGGTGTGCACGGGGTTCGACTATGCCGGGCTGCGGCTGGACCGGGAGCGCAACCGGGTGCGAGGGAAAGAGACGACAATCTCGGCGGATGACTCGCGTGTCCGGATCATGACGATCCCGACCAACGAAGAGCTGATTGTGGCGAGGCAGACGATGGGGACGCTGAGGAAGGGGTGCTGAGTACTGAGTGAGGAGTGCGAACTGGAAAGTGGAACATGAAAAGGCGGCGGCTACTTTATCTGTGTCCATCCAGGTGATCAGTGGGCCCTTTTTCTGCTCACAGATCACGCAGATGGGGCGGCCGAGACTGAGCTTGGTTGGGCTGCGGTTTCTGTGTCTTAGTGCCTCTGTGCCTTGTTGATGTGGTTTGCGAATGGGGACGGTTTGAGATCTGAGATTTCGGATTTGAGATTTGAGATTCAGGGTCTGAGATTGCGGGATCTGGGATTTCGGATTTGAGATCTTTGATTCAGGAATTTGAGATTTGAGGTAGTGGGGATTTCGGTTGAGGTTTTCGTGTTGAGGATGGGCGTTGCGTCACGCGGGTGCGTGTGACGGGAGTGAATACAGGAGTAAATGGTGATGGCTCAGGAAGCGTTGGGTTTGATTGAGACTCGCGGGATGGTGGCCTTGGTGGAAGCGACGGACGCGGCGTTGAAAGCGGCGAACGTGGCGTACCGTGGCTGGAAGCAGGTTGGCTCGGGTCTGGTGACGGTGGTGCTGACGGGGGATGTAGCGGCGGTGAAGGCGGCGGTGGACGCGGGCGCGGCGGCGGCGGCGAAGATTGGTGAAGTGGTCAGTGTGGACGTGATTGCCCGGCCGCACGGTGAAGTGGAGAAGGTGTTGCCGGCCCGCTGATGTACGGGAGTGTGGTTTGGTCGGCCCGGGGCGGAGGGCTGCACATGAAGCTGCGATGCCATGGCTTGATGTCGGGGCATGCTGAACGGCCCCTTCAGGGCCGATGCCCGATGGGGGCGTTCGTCCCCAGGCCTTTGGCCTGGGCTGGTGGAACGAGCCTTTCAGGCTCGACGAGTTGCCCGGGCGGAGCGCGGACGATCTGCCGACCGAGCGGAGTGGGTGTGTCGGCCGAGCGAAAAGCATGTGTCGGTGGAGCGCGGACGATGTGCAGGCCAAACTGAGCGAAGAGGATGTGTGAGGAGTGTGATGCGTATCAGAGCGGCTAGTGTCAGGGAGGGGTCGCTCGCTGCTGAAAGAACCGCTCCCTGACGGTCGCGTTTCTGAAGAAGCAACTCGCGCATCCTCACAGAGGCGATGATGCTCAACGGCGTGGAGAGACGATCATGTTCATCGGCAAGGTGACGGGCAATGTCGTGTCGACTCAGAAGATCGGCAGTGTGATCGGCAAGAAGATGCTGCTGATCGACGCGATGAGCGTCAAGGGTGACTCGCCGGGTCAACTGGTCTCGACAGGTCGGGTGGCGGTGGCGATTGACACGCTGGGTGCGGGTGAAGGCGAGTTGGTGCTGGTGACGCAGGGGAGTTCGGCGCGGCTGACGGATGAGACGAAGAATGTGCCGACCGACGCGGTGGTGGTGGGCATTATCGACGCGATCCAGGTCGGTGCGCAGGAGTTGTACAAGAAGGAATAGCCGGACCGGTGTTCGATGGTGTGATCGATGGGCAGGTGCGGGTTGGGCCTGCGGGTCGCGCGGATGCGAGGACACGGTTTGGATTGGCGTGAGGATTTGCGAGGCGACGCGGGGGTTAGCCCTCGGATGGAGCATAGAAGATGAGTGCTGCGATCAACGAGAATCTGATCCGTGACGTGGTGAGCGAGGTTTTGAGCCGGATGCAGGCTGGGGCTAACGGATCGGCGTCGTCCGCGCCGTGTGCGGGTGGAGCGGACGGTTTGTTCCAGACGGTCGATTCGGCGGTCGCGGCGGCAAAGGTTGCACAGCAACATCTTGTGGCCGCGTCGCTGGAGACTCGCGGTCAGGCGATCCAGTGCATTCGGGATTTGGTGATTGGCCAGGCGGAGGAGTTTGGCAAGATCGAGTACGACGAGACGCACATTGGGCGGCTGGATCACAAGATTGAGAAGCTGATCGTGGTCGGCAAGCGTGTGCCGGGCTTGGAGATGGTGACGACGGAGTGCGTGAGCGGGGATCACGGGTTGTGCGTGACGGAGCATGCTCCGTTCGGGGTGATTGGGGCGATCACACCGGTGACGCACTCGGTACCGACGTTGGCGTGCAACGCGATCATGATGATCGCGGGCGGGAACACGCTGGTGGTGAACCCGCACCCGTCGGGGGCGCGGTCGGCGGCGATCTTCACGCAGCGGGCGGCTCGGCTGATTCGGGAGAAGACGGGGCTGGAGAATCTGATTTGTCTGATTGAGAAGCCGACGCTGGAGACGGCGGACCAGATTTTCAAGCATCGTGACATTGAGATGTTGTGCGTGACGGGTGGGCCGGGGGTCGTGAGCGCGGCGATGGCGAGTCACAAGAAAGCGGTGGTTGCGGGTCCGGGCAATCCGCCGGTGGTAGTGGACGAGACGGCGAACATCGACAAGGCTGCCGCGGGGATCATTTTTGGGGCGGCTTACGACAACAACCTGCTGTGCATTGGTGAGAAGGAAGTGTTGGTGGTGGAGAGCGTAGCGGACAAGCTGATGGACGCGATGGGTCGGCAAGGAGCGTATAGGCTGAACAGCCAGCAGGTCGAGGCTCTGATGAAGGTGGCGTTGCACAAGGATGAGAAGAGCGGGCACTGGGTGGCGGACAAGAAGCTTGTGGGGAAGGATCCGCAGGTGTTGGCGGAGGCGATTGGGGTGACGGTACAGGCCAACACGCAGTTGCTTTACGGTGAGGTGGACGAATCGAGTCCGTGGCTGCCGTGCGAGCAGATGATGCCTTTCTTGCCGATTCTTCGTTGCCGGGATGTGGACGACGCGATCGCCAAGGCGGTGCGTTTCGAGCATGGGTTTGGTCACACGGCGATCATCTGGTCGCAGAAGGTGGACAACATGACCAAGATGGGCAAGGCGATGGACACGACCTTGTTCATCAAGAACGGTCCGTGCATGGCGGGGCTGGGGCTGGGCGGGGAAGGGTCTGTCAGCTACAGCATTGCGACGCCGACGGGTGAAGGCCCGACGAGTCCGCTGACGTTTACGCGGGTGCGGCGGTGCGTGATGGTGGACAATTTGCGGATTCTGTGAGGGCTGAGAACGGAGTTGCAGCATCGTTGCAGAGCGAGCGGGCGTGATTCTCGACACGGCATCTGTGTTGGGTGGGAGATGTGTGGTCCAAAGGAACGGGCCCACAGATCACTCAGATTGGCGCAGATGGGAGGGGGATTGGTTACACAATCGCCGCGGGACGATTTTGGGGCGAGTGGTGGTTGGCCACGGAAGGGTCGCGGGATGATTGTGGAACGTGCGGTGGTTGGTTACGGAAGGGCCACGGGATGATTTTGGGGCGTGTGGTGGGCAAGGCGGTTTCGACGGTGAAGCACCGGTCGCTGGCGGCGATGCGGCTGCTGGTGGTTGAACCGATCGGGGCCGCGTCGCTGGATCCGGTTCTGGCGATGGACACGATGGGTGCCCGTGGGGGCGACATTGTGGTGCTCAGCAGCGACGGGATTTATGGTCGCGAGTTGGTGAAAGACAACACGTCGCCTGCCCGCTGGTGGGTGATGTGTATTTGTGATCAGCCGGAGCGGGTGGGAGGAGAGGTTTAAGGGTGAGGGATTCGGGATTTGAGATTCGAGATTCGAGATTCGAGATTCGAGATTTGGGATTTGGGATTTGAGATTCGGGTTTGGGATGAACTGACTGAGGGATTGCGTAAGTGATGAGTCGGCCGGTGGTGACAGCTCTGATGCTCAACGATCTGCTCCGGACGGGGGCGGAGATTGTGTTGCAGAAGGGGTCGTTGATCACGCCGGCGGCGCGGGACTGGTTCAAAGAGCATGCGGTTCCGGTGACGTGGCTGGAGGGGGCGAACGGTCGGGGCGGCAGGTTGGCGGTGGTGATGGATACGAAGCTGCCGGAGATGCGTGCTGTACGGACGATGCTGGACCGGACGGGTGGGCTGGCGGAGGTGATTGAGCCGGCGGCGGGTAGGGGTTCGCTGGCGTCGGCGACACGTCGGCTGTGTGGAATGATCGCTCGGCGTGAGGTAGCTCGCGGGGTGGTTTTTGCCCAGGACGGTGCCGTGCCGGTGTGTGTGGCCAACAAGCACGTGGGCGTGCGGGCGGCGTTGGGCATGAACGTGCCGATGGTTGAGGAGGCGTGCCGGGAGCTGGCGATCAACGTGTTGGTGATTGAGTATCCGAGTCAGACGCCGTACTTGATGAGGCAGATGATTCAGCGGCTGACGGCGGGCCCTTCCGTGCCGCGGCCAGAACTGGCGGCTGCGATCGCGAGTATTGAGCAGGCGGGCGGCAAGGCGGAGTGGTGAGCAGAGAAAGTGACATTGGGCAAGCGAGGGTGCACGGCACGAGGAAGGGATTTGAGATTCGAGATTCGAGATCTGAGATCTGGGATTTGGGATTTGGGATATCGAGATTGGGGATTTGAGACTGGACATCTGACATCGGGGCCAGGGTTGGGGATTTGAGATTGGGAGACTGTTGTGCGGATTGGTGAGGTGATAGGGAAGGTCACGTTGAGCATTCAGAACCGCAAGCTGGTGGGCGGACGGTTTCTGATTGTTCGTCCGCACGATCCGCAGTCTCTGCGGGACGAGGTATTGGGGGCTGGTCCCGGCGAACAGAGAACACAAGGCAGCGAGCCGGTGGTCGCATACGACGAGCTGGGGGGGGATGTTGGGCAACGGGTGGGGATCAGCGAAGGTCGCGAGGCGGCGATGCCGTTTCACCCGGACCCGGTGGCGATCGACGCCTATGTTGCGTGCTTGATTGATGACGTGACGTACGATGAGGGGAGAGGGGCGAAGTGAGACGTGAGACGCGAGACGTGAGACGCCGGGGCGTGGGACGTGAGAAGGCGGCGGTTTGTTCCATCGGTGTCCATCTATGCCTTGGTGTCTTGGCGATGTGATTTGAGGATGGTGACGGTTTGGGATTTCGGATTTGAGATTTGAGAACGGGTATTTGAGAGTCCAGAGAGATTCGGGATTTGGGGATTGTGAATAAGAATCGAGAACTGCCATGGTGAACGAGTTCAAACTGAAGCAGGAGATTTGTGAAGTTGGCCGCAAGATTTATGCGAAGGGTTTTGCGGCGGCCAACGACGGCAACATTTCGGTTCGGGTGGATGACAAGACGGTGCTGTGCACACCGACGATGGTGTCGAAGGGCTATCTGAAGCCGGACGACATTTGTACGGTGGACATGACGGGTCGGCAGATCGGCGGTCGCAGGAAGCGGACGAGCGAGGTATTACTGCACCTGGAGATCTACAAAGTCCGGCCGGACGTGAAGGCGGTGGTTCACTGTCATCCGCCGTATGCGACGGCGTTCTCGGTAGCCGGCGAAGAGATCCCCACGTGTGTTTTGCCGGAAGTTGAGGTTTTTCTGGGGACGATTCCGACGGCGCGGTACGAGACGCCGGGTGCTTCGGCGTTTGCGGAGACGATTTTGCCGTTTGTGGGCAAGGCGAAGATTGCGGTGCTGAAGAATCACGGCACGGTGGCCTGGTCGGAGGAATCGGTGGATCGGGCGTATTGGTGGACGGAGATTCTGGACGCCTACTGCCGCATTCTGGTTCTGGCGAAGCAGATCGGTCGGGTGGAGCGGATCAGTGAGCCGAAGGTTGAGGAATTGCTGGATTTGAAGGAGCGGTTTGGGCTGGGTGTGGACCCGCGGCGGATGGAGCATGCGGATCTGTGCGTGAACACGGATTTTGGCCGGGGTTTCCGTTCGCCGGCCGAGTGTGGTTGCCCGACTCCCTCGGCGTCTCCGATGACGCCGCCGGAGATACTCAAGCCCGGAGCGGTCAGTGATGAGGAAGTCGAGCGTATGGTTCGGGAGATCACGGATCGGATCATGGCCGCGGTGAAGTGAGGCGATCTCGATGAAGGTGAGCATCATCGGCGGTGGTGGTCGGGTAGGCTCGTGTGCGGCGGCGGCGTTGCAGTGCGGCGGGGTGGTTGACGAGATCGCGTTGCTGGACTTGAACGGTGAAGCGGCCGAGGGCGAGGCTCTGGATCTGCTGCATGGTTCGGCGTTGGCGGCGGATCAGCGTATCCGGGCGGTTGATTATGCAGAGGTTGTCGACTCGGACGTGGTAGTGATCACGGCGGGTCTGCGTCGCGAGGCGGATGAAAGTCGTCTGGCGTTGATTAACCGGAACGTGGATCTGTTCGCCAAGATCATTGCGAGCCTCAAGACGTATCGTCTCAAGGATGAGGCCATCATTCTGGTGGTCTCGAACCCGGTGGACATTTTGACTCGGCTGGCGGTGGAGCGGAGCGGGCGGTGTCCGGACCGGACGATCGGGTTGGGGACGGTTTTGGACTCGGCCCGGTTTTCGTCTTTGATTGCGGCGGAGATGAAGTTATCGCCGACGCAGGTGAAGGCGATGATTCTGGGCGAGCACGGCGACAGCATGGTGCCGATCTGGTCGGCGGCGACGGTGAATGGTTTTCCGCTGACTACCTGGCCGGGCATGACGCAGGGTTTGCAGAATGAGCTGTTCAAGCGGACGCAGAGCAGCGGCGCGGAGGTCATTCGCCGCAAGGGTGGAGCGGGCTGGGCGGTGGGGTTGAGCATTCGCGAGGTGGTCGAATGCATTGCCCTGGATCGTCGTCGGGTGTTGACGATCAGCTCGGCCCAGAGCGGTGCCTACGGTGCGCACAAGACGTGTCTGTCGGTACCGACGATTCTCGGGCGTCGCGGGGTGATCAAGCGGATCGAGATGGAGTTGTGGCCGAAAGAGCTGAGCGGGATTCGGGCGTCGGCTGGGGCCCTGGACGAGACTTATCGACAGGTAGCGGGGTAGACACATGACAGCGAAAAGCATGGACGTCAAGTTGGCCCGGATCAAGGCGAACCCTGGCTGTGGGGAGTTCATTCTCGCGGACGCGAAGGACGCGGACATGGCTTTTGGGATTGGGGCGCCGGGGCAGTCTCCGGAGCATCATTCACGGGAGGGTCATTTCCGCACGCTGGAAGAATATCGCGAGTGCATTCGGCAGGTGGTTCGGCAGGGGCTGGTGGACATCATGTTGATGTCGGCCCACACGAACGGCATCCTGGCGATTGAGGAGCGGTTGTTCGAGAATTCGCACGTGACGCCGGCCGCTCGGGCGAATGATACGACGGACATTCACGTTGCCCGGGGTAGTGTTTTCGTGAAGGAGCCCTCGCGGCCGTTCCGCACCACGACGATCGATCACATTCAGTGCGGGCGGGTGGAGTGTTCGACGGACGAGCGGACGCGCGGCGCGAATCTGGGTCTCTACAGTGTGACGTTCAACAACGATCGCGATGCCGACATGTTGACGCTGGAGCGGTACCGCGAGTTTCGCATCGAGGCGGAGCGCAAGGGTTTTCGGCATTTTCTTGAGGTTTTCGACCCGAACGCGATGATCAATCCGATTCCGCCGGAGAAGATCGGCGGGTTCATCAACGACATGATCACGCGTTTGCTGGCGGGTGTTCCCGAGGCCGGCCGGCCGTTGTTCCTGAAGATGGTCTATCACGGCCCGAAGTTCACCGAGGAGCTGGTCCGCTACGATCGCAACCTGATTGTGGGCATTCTGGGCGGCTCGTCGGGTACGACCTACGACGCGTTCAAGCTGATCAGCGAGGCCCAGAAGTACGGTGCGAGGGTGGCCCTCTTTGGCCGCAAGATCAACAACGCGGAGAACCAGCTCGCCTTCATCGAGATGTTGCGGCGTATCGTTGACGGGCAGATTTCGCCGGAGGAGGCGGTGCGGGCGTATCACGGCATCTTGCAGGTGCTGAAGCTCAAGCCGTATCGCTCGCTGGAAGAGGATCTGCGGTTGACGACGGGGGTGATGAGCTACGGCGGCACGACTCAGGTGCAAGTACCCGCGTCGTCGGCTGGTTCGTCGTCCGCGAGGCCGCAGGCTGCTCCCCGTCCGGCGATTGCCGCGACGAGTTCGACGTCGACCGCTCCCGCGGCGCGGCCGGGCACGAAGCCTCGTCCCGAGGCTCCGGATTTTGGCAAGATGACTCCGGCCGAGCGAGCCGACTACTTCCGCAGCCGCCTGCAGCGGCTGTGAACGGCGGCATGTCGAGAGCTCGATCATTTCATGTAACGATATAGTGGCGTGCCCCCCATATTGGTGGCATGCTCGCGAAGGACGCGCCGGTCGCCACGGGGGCGATCGCTACGATGGGGCGTGAAGCGAGCTACTTGCCGAAGACGGTGCGCGCGAGGTTCACCGCGCCGGTGATGAGCAGACTGACCATCAGCAGGAAGAGCAGAACGGCGACCGAGAAGCTGATAAGCGGCCAAGTGGATGCGACGGTGTTGCCGGCCGACTCGGTCAAGCGGCTCATCAGGAAGGCGATGATGCCGGTAACGAAGATGGCCCCGAGTGAGCCACGGAGATCGCCGGTAAGCGGAGCCATGCGGACGGTGAGACAGATGGCGAGGTAAAGGAAGAGCAGGGTTCGCCAGTCGGTCAGGTCGCTGTCGAGGACCACGGTGATGAGTCGTTCAACGAGGGTGAGTACCTGGCGGAGCATTTCGAAGAAGAGCGGGTAGCTGGTGGGAAGATGGAGCTGGGGTTTGAACTGTTCGGCGAGTCCCTGGAGGATCGGGGTACCGAAGTAGTGAGCGACGGCGTAGATAGCCGCGGCACAGCCGACCATGGGGAGCAAGGCGATGATGACAGCCCCGATGATGGGGACTCGTGGTTTGGGGTCGGTGCCGGTTTGAGGTTCGCCGGAGTCGTCGTCGGTGATGAGGGTGGTGTTGTCGACGGTTCCGCCGGTGATGAGCAGCCCGAGAATATGTCCCAGGGTGGCGACGAGGGTGCCGGGCAGGAGGATCGAATTGACGATTTTGGGCTGGAGCAGGGCGCTCCAGAGTCGATGCACTCCCAAGGCAGAGAAGACGATCACCAAGAGCCAGAAAGTCATTGCCGCGTATTCCATACGACCCTCGCTAGGACGTTAACCGGCTTATAAGCCCTGATATCGACCAGTGCGGCGGCGTTGGGTGAGTCCAATTGGCGAGGGGAGGATGGGGCAGTCGGGGTTGGAGGCGATTTGGCGGAAATCCGTTTGCCCCTTCGCGAAACGTGGCGTATATATCTAGTGCCGAGCGTGTTTGAGGTTTTGCGGGTGGCTGTCAGCTCGGACGAAGGGGTGAGGACGATGCCCCGGATGCCCGAAATAGTGGGTGAGACGCAGGACGTCGTGCCGGCGCTAACGGAGAAGGAGCCCGCCGAGCCTGTGCACGTTGCGTTTGCGTGGAAGCGTCGGCTGGGCCGGCGTCCTGAGACGGCGGGGATCCTGAGATCCCCACAGAGGATGAGGCTAACTGACTTCTCCGGCATGGGGGAGCGGGCTCCTCCGGTAGAGCGGTGATGGGGGGTCGGTGGAAAGTGGGGCTGTTTTCGGCCGGTACTGATGGCGATGCGTTGCTTTGAGGCAGACGGAGCCTGGGGCCGGCCGGTTTCGTGTTGGGTGGTTTGAACGGTACGCTTGATTGCACGGTTTGTTTGATTGGAGGGCGATTCACAGACTGACAGGTGAATAAGCGTTGCCACCACGTGGCAGCATGTTCATCTACCTAAACGGAGGGCCCTAAACGGGCCCGGGTCATTGGCCCGTTCGGCCGACGGTGCCAAGGCTGACCATTACGGCGTCAACGGCGAACGTTGGGAGCGAATTGCTTCACCACGTTCGCCGTTGGGCGTTTTACGATCTGCGGGTGGGTCTTACGCGGTGCCCGCGTTCGCGGTATAATGCCGCTGCCGCCCTGGCCGCCAGGGTCGGTCGGGATGGCAAGCATGGAGTCGGCAACAATCTGCCCCAGTTTTCTGCGGGAGACGATCTCGGCTTTGTCCTTTGGGAAGGCGTTGACGGTGCTGGCCGAGGCGACTTCCGCCACGGTTGTTCTGTTCGACGCGGTTGGCGACGTGGTTGTCGGCCCAATCACGGGCAATGTTCTGGCCGCCCGCCTGGCCCAATCGGAGCAAGGGCGTTCACTGCTGGTGGCCGCTCACCGCAGCGCGATCCACGACCAAGCCATTGCTGCCCCTTCCGTTGATGCCGCTGCGTTAATCGAGAGCATGGACCACTTTGCCCTGCCGCTGACAATTGGCGATCGGCGTGCGGGGACTTTGACCTTGGGTGACCGGCCACGTCATCTTCTTTCGCCGGCGGTGGTGGAGAGGCTGGCTCATGCGGCGGGGTTACCGCCGACGGCGTTGGCATCGGCGGCTTCTCAGCTTCGTCCGTGGTCGGCGGGTGAAGCGTTTGCGGCGCGGAATCTGACGAGCCTGCTCGGCGAGTTGTTCACCGAGTTGTGTGCCCGCGACAAGGATCTTCAGCACCGCATCGAGGAGCTCAGTGCGGTGTACAACATCGGCGGGCTGGTGGCCGGCTCGCTGGATCTCAACGACGCGCTGGGCAAGGTGGCGGCTTTGATCTGCACGGTGATGCGGGTCAAGGCGTGCAGCATTCGGCTGCTGGATGAGCAGACGGGTGGGTTGGCGATCAAGGCGGTACACAACCTCTCGCCGGAGTATCTGGGCAAGGGGCCGGTGACGGTCGACGACAACCCGATCGACGCGTCGGCGTTGCGTGGCGAGATTGTTCGCATCAGCGATGCCCCGAATGATCCGCGGACGCGCTATCCGCAGCAGGCCCGTAAGGAGGGGATCGTCAGCGGGCTGGTCTGCGGCATGGTTTACCGGGGCGAGGCGGTGGGCGTGCTGCGGGTGTACACGGGCGAGGCTCACGTCTTCACGCCGTTCGAGGAATCGTTGTTGCAGGCGGTGGCCTCGCAGGTAGCGGCGGCGATTCTGACCTCGCGTCTTTTTGCTGAGGCCCTGGAAGCGGAGCGTTACGCCCGTCAACTGGCGTACGCGGGCGAGGTTCAGCGTCGCATGATCCCGGAGCGTGCTCCGTCGTACGAAGGGCTGGACATTGGGGCGATTTACCGTCCGACCTTCGAAGTCGGCGGGGACTTCTACGATTTCATCTCTTTGCCGGGCAACAATCTCGGGTTGGCGATTGCGGACGTATCGGGCAAGGGCGTACCGGCCTCGCTGCAGATGGCCTCTCTGCGGGCGGCGCTGCGGGTGAACGCCTATCACATGTACGATATTGACCGGATTCTGTCTGAGGTCAACCGCCATTTGTGCAGGGACACGCTGGTGGGCGAGTTTGCCACGGCGTTTTACGGCGTGCTGAATCCGGGCACGGGCCGGCTAACCTACTGCAACGCGGGCCATCATCCGCCGATGCTGCTCCGCGGCGGCGAAATTCAGGAATTGCTGACCGGGGGCACGGTGTTGGGCATGGACCCGGATGCGGCTTTCGATCGTGGGATTGTGGATCTTCGGGCAGGGGACGTTTTGTTGCTCTACACCGACGGCGCGGTGGAGGCCCTCAACTTTGCTGACGAGCAGTTTGGCAATGCCCGGCTGACGGAATCGCTTCGCCGGCACAGCGAGCACAACGCACAGCTCATCGCTCAGAATCTTCTGTGGGACATTCGTCGCTTCCGTGGATTGGCCGATCGCACAGATGATCTGACCATGGTCGTAGTCAAGGTGGGGGAAAAGGCGGCAGGATAAGACGCGGGCAGGATGCGGAACGGCCGTATTCGCCCGGAAAAATCATCCTGACACCATTTTTCACTGACACCATTTTTCACGCAAGGGGACGACTGATGAGGCACTTCAAGCTTGCCGGTTGTGGTATGGTTGCGGCCGCTGGTTGTGTGCTGCTGACCTTGGTCGGGTGCTCGGTGGGCGGAGCGTCGGTGGCTGTCGATGTCGTTGCCCAGGACACGCCGCCAGCGGAGGGCGGGAATATCCACTACGCGGGCAACCGTGAGCCGTTGTTGCCCAGTGAGCTGATCAAGCTGCCGGTGGGGAGCATTCGGCCGGCGGGGTGGGTTCGGCACCAGTTGGAGCTGATGGCGGACGGGATGATTGGTCGGCTGCCGGAGGTGAGCAAGTGGTGCCAGTTTGAGGGGAACGCGTGGACCGATGCACAGGGCCGAGGCGAGTATGGCTGGGAGGAACTGCCCTACTGGCTGAAGGGTTTCATCGATCTCGGCTATCTGCTGGAAGACGAGCGGATCAAGGCGGAAGCCGGCCGGTGGGTGGAAGCGGTTCTGGCCAGTCGCCGGGAGGACGGCTACTTCGGCCCGCAATCCAACCAGGAACACCTGGACTTCTGGCCGCACATGGTGATGGTGTGCGTGTTGCGTTCGGCGTACGAGGCGACGGGGGATGAACGGGTTGTCGAGCTGCTACGGGGGTATTTCCAGTATCTTGCCAGTCTGCCGCCCGAGAAGCTGTACAGCTTCTCGGACGCATACCGCAGCGGCTGGTGGCAGACGATTCGCGCGGCCGACCATCTCGACGCGATCCACTGGTTGTACAACCTGACGGGCGAGAGGTGGCTGCTGGATCTGGCCAAGCGAAACCACGAGCGGACCGCGGACTGGACGGGCGGGATTCCCAGTTGGCACGGGGTCAATATCTGCCAGGCGTTTCGCGGACCGGCCCAGTACTACGTGCAGAGTCACGATCATGGTCACCTGCAGGCGACGGAGCGGAATTACGCAACGGTGATGGGCATGTACGGCCAGGTGCCGGGTGGGATGTTTGGGGCGGACGAGAACGCCCGCGAGGGCCACATCGGTCCGCGGCAGGCGGCTGAGACCTGCTCGATAGTCGAGTTCATGTTCAGCCACGAGATTTTGTGCCGCATCACCGGCCAGGTTGTGTGGGCGGATCGCTGCGAGGATGTGGCCTTCAACTCACTGCCCGCGGCTCTGACGCCGGACCACAAAGCTCTCAAGTACCTGACCGCGCCGAACATGATCCAGCTTGACCGCGCGGACAAGTCGCCCATGCTGCAGAATCGGGGCAACATGCTGTCGTTCAGCCCGTACGAGCAGTTCCGTTGTTGCCAACATAACGTCTCGCACGGGTGGCCCTATTACGTCGGGCACCTGTGGATGGCGACACAGGGCAATGGGCTGGCGGCGGTGCTATACGCGGCGAGCAGCGTCGAGGCTCGGGTCGGCGAGCGGGGCACGCGCGTGCGGATCAGCGAGACCACGGATTATCCCTTCGGCGAGCAGGTTGGGCTGACGCTCGAGATGCCGGAACCGGTGGCCTTTCCGTTGGCGCTTCGTGTGCCGGGTTGGTGCGATTCGCCACAGCTCGCGGTCAACGGCGTTCCGATCAAGGTAGTGGTCAAGGCGGGCCAGTGGTTGATCTTGCGGCGCACATGGCGCACCGGCGATCGGGTGGATCTTGCCTTGCCGATGTCGATCAAAGTGCGTGTGTGGGAGAAGAACGGCGGATGCGTATCGGTGGATCGTGGTCCGCTGACGTACTCGTTGCGGATCGGCGAGCGTTGGCAGGCCCATCAGGAGAAGCCGGCCGCCGACCAGCCTCCGCGTTCGGACCGCTGGCTGTGTCACGAGGTATTTCCGACGACGCCATGGAATTACGGTCTGCTGGTGGACCCTGCGAAGCCGGCGGATGCGTTCGACGTGGTTGTTCGGTCGGGGCCGTTGGCCGGTCAGCCGTTCACGCCTGAAGCCGCTCCGGTGATGCTGTTGGCTCGCGGTCGGAAGATCCCCGCGTGGGGGCAGGAGGAGAACGGCCTGGTGGGCAAGGTTCCGGCCAGTCCGATCGCGAGTGATGAGCCGACCGAGCGGTTGATGCTGATTCCCATGGGCTGTGCCCGGCTGCGCATCTCGGCGTTTCCGGTGATCGCGACGCCGGAGAGATGATCTTTCGGTCAGCGGTTGTCGAGAGAGCGCGGAACACAAACGATCAGCCGGGGAGCGACTGGAGCGTTTTGCGATTCATCGTAGCGGTCGCCCCCCGTGGCGACCGGCGTATTCCTTAGGGCGTAACTCGCCATCCGCGGGCGGAATGACCAATGGCAAAGCCCCAGTAAAGTCCCAATGACCAATGACGAACGTCCCCGCTCGCGGTTGGCGTTCGGGCTTTGGACTTGGTCATTGATTGGTCATTGGGCCTTGGGCATTCGCCATTTTGCCCCGGGAGCCACGCGGCCAGCGAGTTGCACCCTATTCCTTGCGAATACGCCGGTCGCCACGGGGGGCGACCGCTACGATGTGCCGGGACGGCGACGATTACCTGTGTCCTCTTCTCCGCAGGAGCAGCCCGCCGAGGGTCAGCAGGATCAGGCTGGCCGGCTCGGGAACGTACTCCAGTTGCATCGTGAAGGGGTCGGGCCAAGTCATGTTCCACATTCGTTGGTTCTCGGGTGCGAGGACGAGTGTGAAGCCGTCGGCGCCGCCGGCGCAGGTCAATACCGTGAAGAGGTCTCCGGGGCTGGGGATGAACGACCCGGCCAGTTCGACATCGAGTACGCCGGCCAGTGAGCCGGCCCCCGCGATGGCCAGCCAGCCGTGATTGGCGTTGCCGTAGCCGGCGATGTCGATGGCCAGTGTGCTGGCCTGGGTATAGGCGCCGTTCACGGTGAGTTTGGATCCGGGGCCAAGATGAATCGAGCCGGTGTTGACCAGGTCCGCGACGGTGGTGAAGTCGCGGCTGCCCAGCAGGCTAAAGCTGCCCTGGTTTTCGGCGAGGGTGTTGATTGGGGCAAAGACTGAGGCGGTGCCGTCGAGCACGACGCTGGCCAGGTTCGTGGTGATCGGGTCGGCCCCGTGGACGTTCAAAGTGGCATTGACGGCCTTCCAGGTACCGTCGGTCAGGGTGTTGCCGGCAAACTGCGATGGCAGAGCGTAGACTTCGAGGGTACCGCCTCGGGCTTCGATTGTGCCGAGGTTATTGAGCACCGCGGACGCGTAGATTCGTCCGTAGCCGGAGATGGTGTGGCCGAGGCCGTTGGTCAGTGGGTAGGTGGCTAAGCCGTCGATGGCCCCGGGCGAGAGTTTGAGGGTTCCGGTGCCGCTGAGCTGAAGCGCGTTGTTGAGTCGGAATGTCCCCCAGCCTGAGCCGCCGGTGTATCCGCCGACGGTGAAAGTGCCGTGGTTAGTGAAGGTGGATCCGGCGGCGTTGGCCACGGAGCCGTTCTCGACAAGCCATGATCCCGTGTTGGTGATATCTGTGAGGGTGGTGTTGACGCCGCCGCCGCTGAGTGCGAACTGGCCGTTGCCATTGGTGGCGGTGGTACCGCCGGTGATGGCGCTGCCGGTGAAGAGTCGCACTTTGGAGCCGGCCTCGGCAAAGATCTGCCCGCTGGCCGACTGGTTGATCGGAGATCGCAGGTCGAGGAAGCCTCCGTTGGTCGCCTTCATCATGGCGTGATTGGTCTTGGCAGCGGAACGCAGCTCGAGGGTCTGGTTGGAGCGATCGGCGATGATCGTGCCGTGGT
>Ga0123328_1001573_pt1 | contig 21923 bp, 22 predicted proteins | sample BioC12SIPDNA_2_FD_89702 | JGI IMG/M metagenome (GOLD analysis project Ga0123328, IMG submission 89702) | Anaerobic biogas reactor microbial communites from Washington, USA - Biogas_R1_A C12 SIP DNA | ecosystem: Engineered > Bioreactor > Anaerobic > Unclassified | place: Washington, USA...
CTTTTGTTCCATTTGGAAACGGTCCGCACGGCTCACCCCCACCGTTCCTTCATCACGGTTTCGCCCAGCGGGCGCCGCGAACGCGGGCGCGGATTCGGCTCGACATCCGGGACGCCCAGCGGAGTCATGCCGACGATTTCGACGCCGTCGGGCAGGCCCAGGATGTCGCGTGCCGGCGCCGGATCGAACGCGCCGATCCAGCACGTGCCCAGGCCCAGCTCGGCCGCCGCCAGCTGCATGTGGTCCATCGCCAGCGCCCCGTCCACCCTCGCGTAGTTCTGGCCGTCGAAGGCGCGCGTCCACGCGTCCTTCGGCAGGATGCACACGGCAATGATCACCGGCGCCTTCCAGAACCACTCGCGCGCATAGGCTGCCCCCAGCGACCGCCGGGTGACCTCGTCGCGGACCACCAGAAACCGCCACGGCTGCTTGTTCACGGCCGACGGCGCCAGCCGCCCGGCCTCCAGCACCTGCTGCAGCTGCTCCTCCGGCACCGGATCAGGCTTGTAGGCCCGTACGCTGCGCCGTTTTTCCGCCAATTCCAGAAAGGGAGTCCTTGCCATCTCCATCACCTCATTGTGGTATCCAACTGCCCGTTGTAGTTTCCCGGATTCGCCGGATCCCGCGAATAGCCGTTCACCGTCACCGTGCACCGCCCGCTGCGGATTTCACCCGCGAGAATCAGATAGGCATCCGGAAACAGCGCCGTCGCCTCCGCGGTTTTCGCGACGGAGAACACGCTGCCGTTCAGGGGCGAGGTGAAGAGCTCGGCTTCCCACAGTCCGACCACCTCGACAGTCCCCTCCCGCACGTACACATTCACCAGCCCGCTGTCGCAAACCGTCACCGTGTTGGTCTCCGACGTCGGCTCGAAGCAGATCGTATAGGTGCCGCCGAAGTTCGCGTTGGTCACCACATCCGCTCCGCCGCCCCCGCCGCCCCCGCCGCCGCCCCCGCTGTCGCTGATGGCCAACGCGCCGCCCACGGCCACCGCCCCGCCCACGATGATGGCGCCCGGAATCAGGTACTTGCTGCGGTTCGGCCGCTCCGGTGCCGGGGCCGGAGAAAGGGGCACCGGGGCCTTGGCCCGCTGCTGCGCCTGCCGCGCCACGTCGCTGGCCGCCGGAATCGCCTCCGGCGCCACCCCCCGCTCCACCACCCGCACCGTGTGCCAGTCCGTCTCCGCCGTCTCCCCGTCGGCATTCTCCGCCTGGATGTAGTACAGCATCTGCGCCCCGGGCCCGATCATGTGCCCCGGAATCGAGCCGTACCACGTTCCCGCCCCCGAACTCGACAGCGCCACCCGGAACGGCGTCATGCCCCGCGACGGGGCGTAGAGCAGCGAAACCGACTCGACCCGCGCCGCCGTGTCGCGCACCGTCGCGCGCACCCCCATCGGCTGCCCTTTCTCCGCCACCTGCACCGGGTCGTGCTGGATCACCGGCATCCCCATCCCCGGCGCCGCCAGCAGCGCCGACGCCAGCCCGATCCCGATTGTCCTCGTTCTCCAATTCATGCCTGTCTCCAATCCTTCCGGATTTTCCACGCCATGGAAACTTATTCTCCGGATTTTCCACGCCATGGAAAACTTTTTTCCACACCGTGGAAAACCGGTTTCTGACTTCCGCCCTCTGTCCTCTGACCGCTCTCCTCCGGCCGCTACCACGAGTAGTTCACGGTATAGGTCACGACGGCCTCGCCGTCGGCGGGCACCGGCACGCGGAACTCGATGGTATGCGAATCGATCTTCTCGAACTCCTGGCTGCAGACGGGGATGGCCCAGTTGGCTGCGCGGTAGAGCGGCTCCACCACGCGGATTTCGACCGCTTCCTTTTCCTTGCGGTTGCGCAGCTTGATCTCGAACGACTCGCTGATGCGCTTGGCGGTGCTGTCCACCGTGAAATCCGTGCGCTTGCGCTCGCCGACCAGATCGAACGCGCTGCCCATGTCGAGCTTGAGCTTTTCGTTCTTGGGCAGGTGATCGATTTCGTTTTCCCCGGTGAACTCGCGGCGTCCGTCCACGTCCGTCCGGTAGAGGCGCATGCGGCCCTTCGGCAGCGGCACGCCCAGCCCGTTGTCCTCGCGGTTCTCGATCTCGATGCGCACCCCCACCTTCTTGTCGGCGGTCGTGCCGTAGTCCGGATCGGTGTTTGCGCCGCGCCCGCGCCAGGCGGTCCCGATCATCGGGTTGTAGGTGTAATAGCGCAGCCCCTTCACGCCCGGCGCCCGCAGAAACTCCACCTGCTTGAGCTCGTTGTTCCGCAGCACCACCGGCCGCGGCAGCGTGTAGAGATGAAACTCGTCAAACGCCCGCTCCTCCGGCATGGCCTCCGCCCTCGCCCCCATGGAGAACATGACCTCGCGGCGATGACGCATCGGCGCCGGCTGCACTTTCTGCACATCCCCGGCGATCAGCTTGACCTCGGCATCCCGGAAATCCTTGCCGGTTTCGTTTTGCAGCGAAATCCATCCGGATACGTCGAACGTGTCGCCGCCTTCGGCGGGCATCACGAGGTTGTAGGTGGCCTCCCATTCCATGCCGGCGGTCACATACGCCACTTCGATCGGACACTCCCCGGCTTTCTGCGCCGCGAGCTGCCACACCAGCGACGGCTTCAGGAACGCGCCCGCATCGATGCCCTCGAACACCGGCTGGCCGGGCAGAGAAAACCGCACCGCGCCGTCTTCCTCGATGATCGGCTGCTCGCTCATTCCCTCGCCGGGCACGTAGCCGCTGCGGATGACCTTGCCCGTGTGCTCCTTGATGGTGCCGTCCTCGCGCTTCTCCTCGAAGCGCACCGTCTGGCCCTCGAGCTGATGCAGCAGCAGGCCTTCCGTCAGCGGATCGTTCACGAAGCTCTGCTCCAGAATGCGCAGCCCGAACGGATCCGCGCCCATCTCCCGGATCATCACCGAATCCGGCTCGAGCTGCCGGGACATGTCCGTCACCCGCACCTCCGACACCCCTTCCGCCAGCGTCAGGGTGCGCTCCTCCTTCACCGTGGCAAATCCGTCGTTGTAGATCGTGACCTGGGGTCCCGCCGCCAACGCCGACACCGGCAGCGCTGTTAGCAGATAAACAAGCTTTTTCATGGAACATCTCCTCGGATTGGTTCTGAACTGGACCATACGCCCATTCCACCTGCCGTTCCACACCGAATTCATTCGGTGGCACCGCCGTCTGCCGCCTGGAACTTCCTCCCGCCGTAGAGCCATTCCCTCGCCGTCGGAGTCTGCATTTCCTCTGGAATGATTGTTTTATAAAACAATCTTATTAATAGGTCATTAGATTTAATATGATAGTCAGAAAACACTGTTATTATTGATGATATACAATTATGATTGTTTTATAAAACAATCATATATCAACCGACAAGTGAGGGCGCGGTGGCGGGAAAAGCCCGGCCGTCAGGGATAGGCGCCTGGGTGGTCGAGGCCCAGGGTTTCGGGCAGGCCGCAGATCAGGTTCATGTTCTGCAGGGCGTTGCCGGCCTGGCCTTTCATCAGGTTGTCAATGTGCGAGACCACGCGCAGGCGGGAGGTGCGCTCATCCACATCCACAATCAGGTTGCAGAAGTTGCTGCCGCGGACATGGGCGGTGCCGATCGCGGCGTTGCGGTCATAAAGGCGCACGAAGGAATGGTCCTTGTAGAACTCGGCATAGGCTTCCCGCACCTGTTCCAGGCGGATGCCGTCACGCAGGGTGCCGTACAGGGTGCTGAGAATGCCGCGGCAAGCCGGCACCACCTGCGCGGTAAAAGTCACGGGCACGGGCTCGCCCGCCAGTTTGCCCAGCATCCGCTCGACTTCCATCACGTGCTGGTGCCCGCTGAGGCGGTAGGCCTGCATGTTTTCATAGCGCGCCGGGTAGTGGTGGATGGCAGATGGCTTTTTGCCGGCGCCCGAGACGCCGGTCTTGCAGTCGCAGATCACGCTGGAGGGTTCCACCAGCCGGGCCGCCGCGGCCGGGGAAAGCCCCAGCAGGCAGCTCATGGCGAAGCAGCCGGGATTGCCCACAAGGCGCCGGTCCTCCCCGTAGGCTGCGCGATTCAGCTCCGGCAGGCCGTACACGGTCTGCGGCAGCAGGTCCGGCGCCTGATGAACGGGGTTCAGCCCGATGCGGCGGGCGTACTCGGCGTAATCCTCCGGGTTGTCAAAACGGAAATCCCCGCTGTAGTCAATCACCCGCGCGCCTTTCGCCAGCTCGGCGGGAGCCTGCGCCATTCCCACCCGGTCGGGGGTGGAGAAAAACACCACGTCGGCGGGTTCCTGCGCCGCCGGGTCATCCGGCTTCAGAATCGGCAGGTCGCAGAACCCCTTCAGGTGCGGGTAGAGTTCGCCCATCGGCATGCCCGTTTCCGTTGCGGCCACCAGCGTCTGGATCCGCGCCTCCGGATGCCGCAGCAGCAGCTCCACGATCCCCACCCCGCCATAGCCCCCGCATCCGACTACCTTCACGTTGATCATATTGTTGTCCTCTTGTTCAGAACGGAATCCACGTCTGTCCCGGCTTCATGGCGGCAACGGCATGGGCGATCAGCTCGATGGTCCGGTCGAGGTCATCGAGGCTGACCACTTCGCTGGGCGTATGCATGTAGCGCAGCGGAACGCTGATCAGCGCCGCCGCCACTCCCGCGCGGGAAATCTGGATGGGATCGGCATCGGTCGGCGTGGCGCGGCCGTCGGCCACCACCTGCACCGGGATCTTCCGTTTGCGAGCCGCTTTCACCAGGTGCTCGAACAGCACGGGATTCACGTTGGCGCCCCGCGACAGCACCGGGCCGCCGCCGAGTTCCACCTTGCCCTCCCGCTTCTCCGGACCGTCCATCATCGGGTGGTCCGTGGCAAACGTCACATCCACGGCCATGCCCACATCAGGGTCAATCCCGAACGTGGACGTGATGGCGCCGCGGCTGCCGATTTCCTCCTGGACGGTGCCGACGGCATGGATCTCCGCCTGGGGCGACAGGGCCGCCAGCCGGCGGGCGGCTTCCAGCACGACAAACGCGCCGGCGCGGTCATCGAACGCCCGGCCCGCCAGCCGCCCGTTGGGCAGTTCGACCACGTCCTGGGCCATGACCATGGGATCGCCGATGGACACCCGCTTTTCGGCATCCTTCTTGTCCTTCGCCCCGATGTCCACCCACAGATCGGTCAGCGGCGTGACCTGCTTGCGGTCTTCGGGCTTCTGCAGGTGGATTGGCACCTTGCCGATCACGCCGGGCACGACCCCTTTGGCTGTGCGGATCAGAACGCGCTGCCCCTGGGGAATCTGGGGATCCCAGCCGCCGATCGGCGCGACCCACAGATAGCCGCGGGCGTCAATCAGGGTCACGATGAACCCGATTTCGTCGCAATGCCCCGCCAGCATCACCCGCGGCGATCCGCCGGGATTCACCACGATATCCGTGTTGCCGTGCACATCGGTGCGCACGTCGGCCGCGAAACTCCCGGCTTCTTCGCGCAGAAGGCGAACGGCGTCCTGCTCGTAGCCGGAGGGAGAAATCGCCGACATCAGCTTCCGCAAAAAGGCCTGGCTCTGTTTGTTCATGGATTCAACTCCGAGGATGCGCCATCGCGGCGGAAAAAGCTAGTTCGAGAGAGTGCCCAGCGCGGGATTCAACAGATGCGACGGCGGCGGGGCCACGGCCTGCCGGGGCAGATCCGGCGCGGGGGCCGGGGCCGGGATCCGGGCCGGCGGCGCACTGACCGGCGCCGGAACGACGGAAGCGACCGGCGCGGATGCCGCGGCGGCCGGAGCGGCGGCCACCGGGGCCGGGGCGATCACGACGGCCGGCGGGGGCTCGGCCACGGGCGCGGGAATAGCCGCCGAGGCGGCCCCGGGAGTGGCATGCAAATGCGTGCCGGGAGGCGCTCCCCAGGCGCGCGACACCATCGGGATGGGCGTGACCGGCGGCGGCGGCACGGCCGTCGCAGCCACCTGCGTGGGGGCCTGGATCAAGGGCGCACCCATCTCGACCTTCGCCCGGTTGACCAGGGCCAGATAGTTGAGAATGCCCTGGGCGATGCCCTGCGCCACCGTTTCGCGGTACGACGGCGTCGCCAGCTTCTGGGCTTCTTGCGCATTGGTCAGGAAGCCGCACTCCACCAGTGCCGCGGGCATCGCCGAATTCTTCAGGACATGGAAACGCGCCCGCTTCAGGCCGCGGTCCTCCGCCCGGGTTATCCCCACCAGCGATCGCTGAATCTGGTGTGCCAGCACCATGTTGGAGTGGTTGAAGCGGTTGTTCGGAACCGCCGGATATTTGCCGGCCAGCCGTGGATCAGATGTTGGCGGGTACTGCTCCACCGGCGTGATGAAGGTTTCCGCTCCCTGTACGCTGCGGGTGCCGGTGGCGTTCAGATGAATGCTGACAAACACATCCCCGGCGCCTCGCGCCGCCAGGAACGGACGGTCCTGCAGCGTCCAGAAACGGTCGGTGTCGCGGGTCATCACCACGCGCACCCCGTTGGCGCGCAGATGTGCCCGGACGCGCAGGGCGATGTCGAGCACGAGGTCTTTTTCCTGCAAGCCGCCGGCAATGGCCCCGGGATCCTTGCCGCCATGTCCCGGGTCCAGCACGACCGTCCGCGTGGCCCGCCCCCCGAGATAGGCCGACGGGCGCACCAGGGGATCCACCGCGCATTGCGCATCCGCCTCGCTGAGGCACCACTGCCCGCGCAGTTTGATCACCGGGGCGTGCAGCCAGGTCTTGCTGCCGTTGAGAAAGGCTTCGCGGCCGTCCATCGTGAACTGCAGGCTGACGTACTGTCCGCGAATCAGCAGGGTCTTGCCGCCGGGCGCGGCCAGCGGCAGCCCGTACATGGCCGCCAGATCCTTCAGCGGAACATACCGCTTGCCCGCATAGGGCACGGTACGCAGCGCGCGCACCTGCGCAAACGCCACCGCCGGCAGGATCAGCCCGAAGAGCAGAATCCAGCGCAGCGGATGTCGGATGGAACGCTTCAAAACCATGAACGGGCGACTGTACGGGATTCCGGTTTCGAACGCAATCCTTCCATCCGGGCGGGCGGGATCAGATGCGATTGCCGTCGGGGCGATGCGCTTTTGCGCGCCGCCGCGCCGCGGCCGGCGAGGCCGAGGCATAGCAATAGACACACCCGTGCGGACAGGTGCCGTAGCAGCCGATGTCCTTGCTGGCCAGGCACCCGCAGGCCCGGCGCTGGCCCCGGTCCTTGCGGGCCTGCGGAGAAGCCAGAAAGGCCATCAGTTCCTCATCCCCCGGCCACAGACGCGCCATGAGGCCGCCATCCACGCAGCGACCGTGGGCGATGCCCATCTCCGACAAATCCACGGACTCGGCACAGGTCATGAGTTCCAGCCCGAAGGCCCGATTGATTTCCGCGATTCCGCATGCCAGATCGAGCTGTTCCTGAACGCTCGGCTCGCGCGCGCCGATTCCCATCCGGGCCAGTCGCCGCCGGACCGACGCATAGCGTTCGATGTCGGCAAAGCTGAACACCAGCCGTCGTGTCAGCGGTGCCAGGTTTTCCGCCAGCCGCCGCGCCCGCTTCAGCACCTCCGGCACCCCCAGGCTGTCCGCCAGCAGCAGCGGATCCATCCGCCAGATCACCCGCTCCGGCCCCAGGCGTTTCGACAGCCGCCGGAAGAGCCGGATCCGCTCCGCCAGCGGCGGCAGCCCCGGCTCCAGCCCCTCCGCTTCCCAGTCGTTCAGCGTATACTGCACATAAAAATGCAGTCCGCGGCGGTCCAGTTCGCGCAGGTGCGGAAGCAGCGCGGCCGGATGCTTCGACCAGAACACAATGACGCGTACCCGGGCTGATGACACCCGCTGAACCTGCGAAGGGCGGAACGGATTTGTCCAAAGGAAAAATCCCGCCCGCAACCGGTTCATGAACCAGTCGGCGTAGCAGGCCGGAATGTCCGTGGCGCGGCTGGCCGACAGCACCACGGGCTCGACAACGCTCACGGGCGAATCAATCGCCGCCACGGCCGCCGCCCGGGAACAGATGCCGCTTGCCGCCGCCGCCGGGCGGATCGAACATGAAATGCGGAATCGCATAGCCGGACACCTGCCCGCAAAGCGCCCGCAGGATCGCCCGTCCCCGGGCCACGGTGGATCGCAGATGGCCCGTGCCCGCCGCCAGATCGCCCTGGTGCAGATAGTACGGCTTCACGCCGAGGTGCAGCAGTCCTTCATTCAGGCGCCGCATCGTTTCGACATCGTCATTGATGCCCCGCAGCAGCACGGTCTGGTTCATCAGCGGCAGCCCGGCATCCAGCAGGCGCCCGCACGCCTCCGCGGCGCGCGGCGTCAGCTCCGACGGATGCGTGAAATGCAGGCTCAGCCACAGCGGGCGCACGGACCGGAACAGACGCGCCAGCGCCGGGGTGATCCGCTGAGGCAGCACGGCCGGGGTCTTGGTGCCGATGCGGATCAGGTCCACGTGCGGTATCGCCCGCAGCGCCCGCAGCAGGTGTTCCAGCCGCGCGTCGGACATCACCAGCGGATCGCCGCCCGACACCAGGACGTCGCGCACCTCCGGATGGCGGCGCAGCCAGGCCAGCGCCCGCCCGGAATCCGGCGGCGCCGCGCCGGGCCGGCCGCCGAGCGGCGCCGGCGCGGTGCGCGCGCGCGTGCAGTAGCGGCAGAAACCGGCGCAGTCGGCCGTGGCCAGCAGCAGGGCTTTGTGCGGATAGGAGCGGACCAGGCCGGGCGCCACCTGATGCGCCTCCTCCCCCAGCGGATCGCGCCGTTCGCCCTTCCCCGTCCGGGCTTCGCGCACATCCGGCAGCAGGGTCCGCCGTAACGGCCCGCCGGGCGTTTCCCGGGACAGCAGTCCCAGCATGTACGGCGTCACCGCCAGCGGCATCCGCCAGGTGTCCGGCGCGGCCAGCGCCCGGCGCTCGTCCGCCGACAGCTCCAGCACCCGTTCCAATCCCCGGCCCGACCGGATGCGATGGCGCAGCTGCCAGCGCCAGTCCGCCCAGTCCGCCGCCGTCGCCGAGGGAAAGGCCCGGCGGCGGAACGCGCGCTCCTGTGCGGCATCGAATGTAGACAATGAGGACATGCAACGCCGATATTGCCAAAGACTCCCCTTCCGGTAAACTCCCCGCGTGCAAAAGAAACCTGTATTCGACCAGACCACCGCCCTGGATCCCCTTCCGGGCGACCCCGGGACGGACGCCTCGATCCTGCGCGATCTGGCGCCGTCGGTCCCCGCCGCCGTCGGCGCCGGCAGCCGCCAGCTGGTCACCAATTACCGCGCCATCCTGGCCTCCCGCGCCATTTACTACCCCGTCGCCTACCGTTTTCCCCGCGAACTCGGCCGCGGACGCCAGGGCATCGTGTTTCTCGGCCTGCGGCAGGGGGCGCGCGGATGCGTCACCCGCCACGCCATCAAGCTCTTCGATCCCGGCATCTACGCCAACGCCAAGAAATACTGGACCGACATGGGGCGCATCGCCGCCCAGACCTCCAAGCTCCAGCTCGTCAAGAATCCCGCCCTCGTCGTCCCTGAAATCTACGAGGAAAGCAACGGCATCGGCTACCTCCAGATGGAGGTCGTCAACGGCATCTCCCTGCGCGAGCTCCTCGACGGCACCCATCTGGAGCAGGCCCGCGCCCGGTCCAGCGACGAAGACTGGCGGCGTCTCACCGACGTGGTCTTCCGCCTGGAAAACGGCCGGATCATGATCCAGCCCGGCATCGCCCTGTACATTCTCCGGCAGGCGCTGCGCGGGCTGGAAACCCTTCACGAGATGGGGTTTGTGCATGCCGACGTCAAGCCGGCCAACATCATGATCGACCGCCTCGGCTACGTGAAGCTGATTGACTACGGCCGCGCCATGCTCTGCGACGAAAAAATGACCCTGCTGCTGGGCACGCCCGCCTACATGGCCCCGGAAATCCACCAGGAGCGCATCGCCCGGCCCCGGTCCGACCTCTACAGCCTGGGACTCGTCGGCCTGGAAATGCTCCGCGGCGAGCGTCTGTTCAACGCCGACAGGCCCCTCACCGAAGCCGACCTGCTGCAGGCCAAGCGCGATCTGCCGAACCGGCTCTTTGACATGCTCCCCGACCATGTCCGCCACAACGCCCCCTTCCTGCAGCTGCTGCGGCGCCTTCTCGACCCCGATCCGGCCAACCGCTTCGCCTCCGCCGAGGAAGCCGAAGTCGGCCCCGCCGGCCTCGCCATGCTGCACAAGCAGCTCACCCTCGCCGGCAAGGACACCGAATACGGCCGCGAACTCGAAGGCTATCTGTCCCGCATCGTCAATCCCCTCGGCCCCATGTAAGCGCCCCGCAGACGCTTCCCCTCCGTTCTGCGCCGGGGCATGGCGTGGCGCGAGCATTCTCATTGTTTGCAAACAATGAGTATGGCCCGGCAGAAATAATCCGGATTTTCCACGCTATGGAAAATTTTCCGGCGGATTTTCCACGCTATGGAATCCGGCAGCCGCCGGACCACGCCGTGAAAAATCCGGATTCGCGCGGCGGGCTTCAGTCCCGGGCGGCGGCCAGCAGGTCGGACAGGGTGACGCGCCCTTCGTAGAGGGCCTTGCCGACAATCGCACCGGCAAGGTTGGGCCGGTCCAGCGCCCGCAGGCGGCGGATGTCGTCCGCGGACGAAATGCCGCCCGAGGCAATGACCTGGCAGGCCGGCCCGACGGCGTCGCACAGTTCGGCGTTGCCGTCAACATTCGGTCCGCGCAGCATGCCGTCGGTGGCGGTATCGGTATAGATGATTGTGCGCACGCCCGCGTCGGCGACCCGCCGGGCCAGCTCGACCGCCGTGGTGCGGGAGGTCTCCGTCCATCCCTTCACCTGCACCCGGCCGTCGCGGGCGTCAATTCCCACCGCCAGGCGATCGCCATGCTTCGCCGCCAGCGCCGCCAGCTCTTCCATCCGCTCCAGCGCGCGCGTTCCCAGGATGGCGCGGCGGACCCCCCGGGCCAGCAGCGCATGCAGGTCCGCATCGGTGCGCAGCCCCCCGCCGCATTCCACCGGAATCCCCGCGGCCGCCGCCATGCGGGCGATCACGTCCAGATGGACGGGATGCCCCTGGAACGCGCCATCGAGATCCACCACATGCAGCCAGGCGGCACCCTGCCGGGCCCACTCCCGGGCCTGCGCCGCCGGATCGTCGCCGTACACCGTCTCCGCGTCGGCGCGCCCCTGCTGCAGGCGCACGCAGCGCCCGCCCTTCAAGTCCACCGCCGGCAGTATCGTCAGTTCAGCCATCGTTCCGCTCCTCGCTCCAGTCCGTGAAATTCCGCAGCATCCGAAGGCCCGCCTGCTGGCTTTTTTCCGGGTGGAACTGCACCGCCGCCGTCCGCCCGCGCCAGACCGCCGACGCATACTCCACCCCGTACGCCGTACGCCCCGCGTCCCACCCGTCCGCACGGGGCAGGTAGTAGGAATGGACGAAATAGAAATAGGTGCCGTCCGGAATGCCCCGGAACAGCGGGCAGTCGCGCCCCGGCGCCCGCCGCACCCGATTCCAGCCGATCTGAGGGACTTTGCGCTCCGCCGAAGCCTCGAATTTCACGACCGCCTCCGGAATGACGCCTACGCCCGCCGCGCCGGGCGATTCCTCGCTCGACGCGCACAGCATCTGCAACCCCAGGCAGATGCCCAGCAACGGGCGGTCCGCCGCCATCCACTCGCGCAACGGTTCGACAAAACCGCTCCGTTCCAGATTGGCCATGCCATCTCCGAACGCCCCCACCCCCGGCAGGATCAGCGCCCGGCACGACGCCATCGTCTCCGGCCGGTCCAGCACGCGGCAGGGCACGTCCAGATAGCGCAGCGCATTGGTCACGCTGCCCAGATTCCCCATGCCGTAGTCTATCACGCCGATCATCGCACCCATCCGTTCCGGTTGCCGCCGGTTTCCGCCGCCCCCGGCGGCTACAGCACGCCCTTGCTCGACGGCACGCCCTTGACCCGCGGATCGCGGCGGCAGGCCGCCTTCAGCGCGCGCGCCAGCCCCTTGAACACCGACTCGTAGGCGTGGTGCGCATCCCGGCCGTAGAACTGGCGGATGTGCAGATTCATCCGCGCCTGCGTCACGAATGCCCGCAGGAATTCGCCCAGCAGCGACAGTTCGAAATCCAGGATTTTTTTCTTCTTGGTCGCCATGTCGAAGACCAGGAAGGGGCGTCCGCCCAGATCCAGCGCCACGCGGCTGAGCGTTTCGTCCATCGGCATCAGACTGAATCCGTAGCGCTCAATGCCTTTGCGGTCGCCCAGCGCCTGGTTCAGCGCATCGCCCAGCGCCAGACCGACATCCTCCACCGTGTGGTGATAATCCACCGCCAGATCCCCCTTCGCCCGGATCGTCAGATCCATCAGCGAATGCTTTGCCAGCAGTTCCAGCATGTGATTGAAAAAAGGCAGGCCGGTCTCGATGGCGGATCGCCCGCTTCCGTCCACATCCAGTTCCACGCGGATCTGCGTCTCGCGCGTGTTCCGCACCACGATGGCCTTGCGTTTCTTCATGATGCCCGCAGGATACCCGCCCGCCCCCCGCCGCGCAACGGATTTCCATGCCCCCATTTCGCTTGCGAATTTCCCTCGCTGCACCGTATATTGAATTCACAAGGCTTCGCCCTTGCGGAAAGAGCAGGCAACGATGGCGCTGATCAATTTTGACTGTCCGGAATGCGGCCACAATCTCGAGGTGGATGAACGGGGGGCCGGATTCATCGTCAAATGCCCCGAATGCGGCAATCCGCTGCAGATCCCCGATCTGCCCCCGGCCCGCCGATGGACCCGCCTGGCGTCCGCCGCCTTCGTATTGGCCACGCTGATCGTCCTGTTCGCCGCGACGGCCTGGTTTGCCCGCCAGACCCGCGCGCTCCGCGAAGACCTCGCGGATCAGCAGGCCGCCTTCAGCGAATTGCAGGAGGGCGCGCAGGCCGCCGCCCTCGGCCAGGAGGCCGAAATCGCCCGCCTGCGCACGGCCGTCACCGAGGCCCGCCTGGAGGCCTCTGACGCGCTGGTCCAGGCTGCCCTTGACGCCATGGACGAAGCTGAATCGCTCGCCCGGGAACTGGACCAGTCCACCCGGTCCCATCTCGACAACAGTCCTGTCGCCCGCACCTCCCTGCTGCGCGAACACATGAAACAGGTGGTCGAAGCCGCCAAAAACAGCCTGCCCGCCGCCCCCGTTCTGACCGATGTCGGCCCCGGCCGCGGCATCCAGGGCCGCCAGATTGTCTTCCCGGTGCTGCCCGGCCCGGAAGGCCAGCCCCTCCGGGAAAACGCCGAGATCACCGCCGTGGAGGACGACAAGGTTTTCGTGCGCTTTGCCGGCGGCAGCGCCACCTATTCCCTCGAAGAGCTCCATCCCGGCGTCGCCGCCTACCTGCCCGTGGACCGCCTGCTGGTGTTGCCCCGCAGGCAGTGGGCAGGCGAGGTCCTCCGCGTCCACCAGATGCAAAGCGCCCGGCGCGATGAACGCCTGGCCCAGCTGCGCCAGGCCATCGAATCGCGCCTGCCCCCCGAATAAGGAGATCTGCCGGTGACGTCTGCCTCCATCGAAGCCGCCATCCGCACGCGCATGGCCGACGACGACGCGCCGCCGCTGGTCGTGGAAGCCTTTCTGCGGAGTGTCCGGCGATGGATCGAGGGTGATCTCGGCGTCATTCCCGGCGCGGCGCTAGGCGAACTCGGCGACCTGCCCCGGCTGGATGAACTGGACGAAGCCGACGCCGTCGCCGAAGACGCCATCCGCCATACCGTCGTTTTCAAGCTCAACGGCGGCCTCGGCACCAGCATGGGCCTCGAACAGGCCAAATCCCTCATCGTCGCCAAGAACGGCCTGACCTTCCTCGACATCATTGTCCGGCAAATCGAATTTCTGCGCCAGCGCTGCCGCGCCCCCCTCCCCTTGCTGCTGATGAACAGCTTCTCCACCGATGCCGATTCGCTCGCCGCCATCGCCCGGGGCCGGCCCGGCTTCGGCAATCCCGGCGGCCTGCCGCTGTCGTTCTCCCAGCACCGCGTGCCCAAGCTCGATCCCGCCGCACGCGTCCCCGTTCGCTGGCCGGAGAACCCCTCCCTGGAATGGTGCCCCCCCGGCCATGCCGACATCTATCACGCCCTCCAGACCACCGGCCTGCTCGACCGCCTGCTGGACGACGGCTTCCGCTACGCGTTCGTTTCCAACGCCGACAACCTCGGCGCCCTGCTCCACATGGGCATACTCGGCCACATCGCCCGGCGCGGCACGCCCTTTCTGATGGAAGTCACCGCCCGCACCGAAAGCGACCGCAAGGGCGGTCATCTCGCCCGCGACAAGGCCAGCGGGCGCCTGCTCCTGCGCGAATCCGCCCAGTGTCCCGAAGACGAAACCGCCGATTTCCAGGACATCCGCAAATACCGCCTGTTCAACACCAACAATCTCTGGCTGAACCTCGAGGCGCTGCGCGACATGCTGCGCGCCGCCGACGGACTTCCCGAACTCCCACTCATCGTCAACCGCAAGACCGTGGACCCCACCCGGCCCGATTCCCCCGCCGTGGTCCAGCTCGAATCCGCCATGGGCTCCGCCATCGCCTGCTTCGACGGCGCCGATGCGCTCGTCGTGCCCCGCTTCCGCTTCGCCCCCGTCAAGACCACCAACGACCTGCTCGCCATCCGCTCCGACCTCTATACGCTCGGCGCGGAACACCAGGTGGCCCTGCATCCCCGCCGCTTCGGCCCGCCGCCGGACATCCAGCTCGATCCCATCTTCTACAAGAACATCGCCGCGTTTGAAGAGCGCTTCGCCCAGGGCGCGCCCTCCCTGCTGCACTGCGATTCCCTGCGCATCGAAGGCGACATCCACTTCGGCGCCGGCATCCGCATCGAGGGCGACGTGCATCTGCGCAATCCCACCGGCACCCCGGCGCACATCGCCGACGGCATGCGCATCCATACCCCCGTCGGCCGCTGACCCGTCCGCTGGCATGCGCCCCCCCAAAAAAGCCTTCGTCCTGGCCGCCGGCCTCGGCACCCGCCTGCGCCCCCTGACGCTGGAGACGCCCAAGCCCATGCTGCCCCTGTGGAACCGGCCCATGCTGGCCCACACCCTCGACCTGCTCGCCGCCTGGGGCGTTCGCGACGTGCTCGTCAATCTGCATCACGCCCCGGGCCCCATCGTCCGCTATCTCGCCTCGCAGCCTGTGCCCGCGCTGCGCATCAGCGCCGTCTTTGAGCCGGTCATCCTGGGCACCGGCGGCGCCCTGCGCAACGCCCGCTGGTTCCTTGACCAGCCCTTCTGGCTGCTGAACGCCGATGTCGTCGCGGATCTCGATCCGCGCCCCCTGCTTCGCGCCTGGGACCGCCAGCATCCCCTCGCCGCCTGCTGGCTCACCGAAGACGCCGGCCCCCGCACTGTCCGCTGCCAACGCGGATTCATCGAGGACTTCCACGATCCCCGCGGGGGACACGCCACCTTCTGCGGGCTGCACCTGCTCGACCCGCGCATTCTGCCCTTCATCGCGCCCGACGGATTCGACACCATCATCGCCGCCTATCAGCGCGCGCGGCGCAAACGACACCGCATCGCCGGGGTATTCGTCCCCGGTTCCTTCTGGGCGGATATCGGCACGCCCGGGCAGTATGTGCAGGCCCACCGCGACACCGCCCGGCGGCTCGGCCATGCCGGCGACTCCTTCACCCTGCCCGCCGCCGCCGTGCTCACCCCCCGCGAACAACGCCTGCTCGCGTCTCCCGGACATTGGGCCTCGGATTTCGGACCTCGGACCTCGGACCTCGAATCTCGCCCCCCCGTCTCCCGTCCCCGGTCTCCTGTACCCTGCCCCCTGTCTCCTGTCGAAGTCCTGCCGCCGCGAGGATCCGCCCGCGAATTCTTCCGCCTTCCGTCTGTCCGAATGCCCGGGGCCCGCCTTGTCCCGGCCATACTGGTGCGGTGGTCCCCCGAACGGCCCGACAACCGGCTCTATGCCCGGCACACGCGGTTTTTGCGTTCCCTCGGCCTGCCGGTTCCCCGCCTGCTGATGGATGCTCCGCGCGACCGCCTGCTGCTCATGGAAGATCTCGGACCCGGCACCCTGGAGACCCGCTTGCCGGAAATGGCCCCGGCGGACATCCGCCGCACCTACCGGCGGCTGCTGGACCTGACGCTTCGTCTGCACATCGCGGGCCTCCCCGCCGCCCGCCAAGTCCGCCTGCCGCTCATGCCTGCCTTCGGCCCGGATCTCTACCGTTGGGAACACGACTATTTCATCCGCCATGTGCTTCTGGGCCGCCTGCGCGCTTCCTCCCGCACGGTCGCCGCCGTTGCCGCGGAACTGCACACCGTCGCCGGCGATCTGGCCGCGTCGCCGCAGGCGCTGATTCACCGCGACTGGCAGTCAAGCAATGTCCTGTTCCGCGGCGCGCAGCCGGTCATGATCGACTTCCAGGGCATGCGCCGCGGCCCCGCCGCCTATGATCTCGCCAGCCTCCTGTGCGATCCCTACGCCGATCTGCCCGCGCCGCTCCAGCAGGGCCTGCTGCGGGAGTACGAGCGGCGGCATCCGCAAGGTGACGCCATTCTCGCGGTATTCCCCGCCGCCGCCGTCCAGCGCCTCTGCCAGGCGATGGGCGCCTATGCCGTCCTGTCGCGCAAGCCCGGCATGGAATCCTTCGCCCGCCACATCCCCGCCGCCGCCCGCCAGCTCCTCCGCGCCCTGGAGGCCCGGCCCCTTCCCGCCCTGGCCGACGCCGCCCGGCGGCTTGTCGGGTAATCGTCTCTTGCCGTTGCGTCCCGGCCTTCGTCGTGCCACTATCCCCGCTATGCCTGGCGCAACCCAAACCGATTCCGTCCCGGTCCGCCGGCTGCTTCTTCTTGAAAACGAGCCCGAAGCCGCCGAGGTCCGCGAGTTCATCGTCACCGGCCGCTGGCGCGAGACCGGCGCCTTCGCCCGCCTCCCCACGCGCAATCCCCGCTACGAAGTCTATTCCCTGGTTCTGCCGGCTTCCCACACGGCCTGCATCCTGAAGATCGCCGCCGCGGCCCCCGCGGGTCACCGCCCCGCCCGCCGCCTCAACACCCTCGCGTCCCACCTGCTTCGCGATCCGTCCCGCCGGGCGCTTCTCGGCGCCCGCCGCCTGGCGAAAGCCGGCGTGCCCACCTATCGCCCCCTGGCCTGCTGGCAGGCCCGTCGCGCCTCCCGCTGGCGCGACAGCTTCCTGCTTTACGCCCAGATCCCCGCCCGCTTCACCCTGCGCCACTACCTTCTCGAAGCCGCCGGCCTGACCCCCGAAGAAAACGCCCGCGCCCTTGAGCAGTTCGCCTTGCAGCTGGCTGATGTCATCGCCGCCATGCACCGGCAAGGGCTCCGTCACGACGATCTCGCCTGCGGCAACTTCCTGATCGCCGGCGACGGGGACATCCACCTGATTGACACCGACCATGTCCACCGGGCCCGCCTGCGTTTCCCCCGCTTTCTGAAACAGGTCTTCGACCTCGACGATCTGCGGCGGCTCGATCTGCCCGAGCCCCTTCGCCGCCGGTTCCTGCAACGCTATCTCGGCGATCGCGATTCCCCGTTCTGGTGGCGCGTCCATCAGTTCTGGCGCTCGGGCGCCCGTCGTCCCCTGCGCTGGCTCCGGCGTCGCCTGCGCCTGCGCCCCCCTTCCCTGCGAACCCCCGGCCTATAATTCCTGGTACGTTGTCGGATTGAAATTGTCCGCAACCGTCCATACCGCCGCCCGGCATTGCCGGACCCGGAACACCAGCAGCAGCTCGAATCCGTACCGTTCGATCCACGGCTGGATAAAGGGACGCGTAAAGGCGATTTCCTCTTTCAGTTCCATGTCGTCCAGCACTTCCGCCACCCCCGACACCCGCACCTGCACGTCGGAATTGTGAAAACACACCTCGACCGGCGCGCCGGTCTGCACCTGCTTCGCCAGCGCCTTGTTCGTTCCCGTATGGAAAATCAGGCCGGACTCATCCGCCCGGTACATGAACATGCTGCGCACGCGCGGATGGCCGTCCTCCACCGTCGCCAGGTGACAGACCGGATTGCGGTTCAGGAACAGCAGAACGTCCTCGCGGGTCACGGGAACCTCCGGATTCATGCCAGCGTCCTCCAGCACCAGACCAGGCAACCCGCCAGGATCGGCACCGCCAGGATCGCCTGCCACATCCGCTGAGGCTTGCGGTGCAGCCGCCGCCGGCTCCCGCCGGCCTTCTCCTGCAGCACCGCCAGCAGCGCCACCTTGGCCATGCCGTTGAGCCACAGAAACAGCAGCAGCGCCACCACCGCCGTCATGCGCCAGCCCTGGTCCACTTCGGACGGCAGCGCGACTTCATACAGCCCGTACAACGCCAGCCCCGCCACCGGCAGATACAGATTCCACGACTTCCACCGCCGGGCAAACGCCACCGGCCACAGCGACAGCACCCCGCACACCGCCAACCCCCAAAACCCCGCCGCCTGGAGCAGTTCTCTCATCGCGGCACCACGTTACAACACATTTACCTCCCCGCCAATCCCATTTCTTTCAGTCTCGCCTTCTTCCGCCATTCCGTCTTTTTCAGATTTCTCGTCTTGTCTGCCTGTTTGTCCGGGCGCAGAATGGTTCTGGGTTGGAAAGGTGACCAGCCATAAAAGAGAACAACAACCGCAGGAGGAACCCTCATGAAATGGATGCAATGGATTCTGGTGCTGGCGCTGGCCGCGGGAATGGGATTGGCGGGACTTGGCTGTGACAGCGACAGCAGCAGCGACCGCGATCCCCTGGTGGGGACCTGGACCGCCCAGTCGTTCAATGGTCAGGAGCTGCCGGACAATATTTCCCTGACGATCACCTTCCAAAGCAATGGCGAAGTGATTTCCACCACCACCATTGACGGGATGACCGAAACGGATACCGGCACCTGGAGTGCGGATAACGGAGTCGTCACCGTGGTCTCCGATGGCGAAACCGATACCACCCCTTACTCCATCAGCGGCCGCACGCTGACCCTCGGCCCTCCCGGCGAGGTGTTTGTCCTGACCCGTTGATTTCGTCCATCCCGCAAATCGGGCTTTCTTCCAAGGAAGAAAGCCCGTTTTTCTGTGCGGGCGGAAACCTCAAGGCGCGGCCCGGCAGCTCCATATCCGGTAATGCAACTCGGCCTGAAATCCATCCTCCGCGGCATGAAACACCGGATTGTCTGCGCCGTACTCTTCGATCATTTCCCGCTGAATCTGTTTCAGGTCGGCGGCATCCAGCTCGTACCGCATCCCCAGCTCCCCTGATTTCAGGTGCAGCACCGGCGCCGGACAGGTAGACACCACCTCCCACCCCGCCGATTCCAGTCCCTCGCCCAACACTTGGACCGTCGGATACCACTTGCCTGTACGCATTTTTCCGTAGAGCGCGTTCAGGCAATCTGCGTCCTCCCGCCGCTCGAAACAAGCGGTCTGATGCACCCAGTATTCGCCGGTCTCCGCCTGCCTCCGGATGTGCCGCAGCAGGCGCCGCCATCCCTGTTCGCCGGCATAATGCAGCACCGAACGCATGACGTACAGCACCCGGCCTCCCGCCGGCGCCACCTCGCCGCGCCGGAACACGCCCACCGACCCCTGCACGCACGTCAGACCCGCCGCCTCCGCCTGACCTAGCTGTTCGGCCGACGCATCCAGCACCACGAGCGCCGCCGGCCGCTCCAGGCCGGCCTCGCGCAGCTGCCCGAGAAAATATCCGGTTCCCCCGCCCAGGTCCACCACCGCATCGGGATTCGCCGGCCGCCAGATGCCGCGCACGGTGTCCACCATCGCACGGGCCACCTCCGGGCTGCCGAAATATCCGCTGTGCTGCTGTCCCCAGGACAGCCCGTGCACCGACTTCTCCGGACCGAAATCCACCCTGATCGCGCCCGAATGCGCCGCCTTCCGTTCTCCTCGGCGAGCCGTCATGAGCGGCCTTCCGTTTTGCCGGCATCCGGTCCCGGCGCCCGCTCGTTCAGGGGCGCCGGGGTGCGCAGGGCGATCTGCAGGCACATCAGCGCCCAGAAACATCCCAGCAGCGCCGCCATCGGCATCTGCAGCGGCACGGGCAGGCTGTAGAGGATCATGACGCTGGGTGCCCAGAACGCCCAGCCCGGCACCTGGTTGGGCAGCACGATCCGCCGGTACCAGCCCGGCCCCAGCTGCAGCCGCGTGGCACGCCAGGAGCAGTTCAGATCCTGCCACAGATGCGCGATGGCGTTGATCGGCGACGCCAGAAACGGCGAATACACCAGCATGTCGGTCGCCGTTTTCAGCAGCACGGTGCGAACCCCGGCCTCCGCTCCCCACAGCCAGGCCTGAAACGCGTAAAAGGCATGCGTCAAGGCCCCCATCACCCCCCACCAGATCACCAGGAACGCCAGCGACCGCCACGGACGCCGCAAACGCAGGCCGGGAATCATCGCGCAGAAAAGGGATGGAATGAGGCCGTTGGTCACCATGCGCATGACGATGGAAAAGCCGATCCCATAGCGGACTTGCCAGCCGGAGAGTCTCTCCAGGATCGCATGAAACCCCGGCGCGGCGTAATACGCCACCACCACGGCCAGCGCCGCCGATTGCAGCACGATGCCGGGGACCAGATTCGCCCGCGCCGATTGCAGGCCGATCCGCCATGGCGTGACCGTGACAGGCCGGCATCCGGAAGGACAGGCGGAACGTTCCATGCCGGCATTCCCAGGAAAACTCAATCCGGCCGCGCCCGGACAAAATACTCCTCGGGCGTGTCAACCGCTTCCTCCACCCGCCAGCCCTGTTCCGCTAGCAGGGCGGCCAGGCGGTCGCCCGAAGGCATCCGGTCGTTGTGCACCCCGTGAAGTCCGGCATGCAGGGCATTGAGCGAAGCGCTGCCTTCGAGATTGGCCACCACCAGGTCGCCTTCCGGAACCAGTCCCCGACGGCACTGCTGCAGGAATTTCATCGGGTTGTCCAGATGCGGATACAGCCGGAAACACAGCACCAGATCCCAGGCCTTCTCCTCCAGCACCTCGTTCTCCGCGAACCCCCGGCGAACTTCGACATGCCCGTATCCGTTCACCACCCTCTCACAGCGGGCGGTCATTCCCTCGCAGGAGTCCAGCGCCAGCACCCGGCCGTACGGCCCCACCCACTCCGCCAACCGCCGGGTCAGGGGGCCCGCCCCGCAGCCGGGCTCGAATACCCGCTTGCCCCGCAACTCCCCCAGCCGCCGGCGCAACCGTTCCATCCGGGGCTCATGCTCCGGTTTGATGGCCAGCGGATCGTCCTCCGCCGCCAGCTGATCGAAAAACAGGGACCGTTCCATTGCCCGCGGATGATGGCGCGTTGTCCACCGGCAAACAAGCGGTTTTTCCGGGCCGGATCATGGAAATCCAAAACCGTTGGGCCCCCAGGCCAGGCATGCGGTTTTCCTATTCCGCCACTTCCTTCACCCGGTAGGCCCGGATCTGCCCCAGCGCGGACGGCTGCGTTGCCGGCGGTCCCGCATCGATCCACTGCGTCCGGTTCGCCGTCGCCCGCAGCCGCAGCGGCACCTCCACCCACTCCCCGCCCGGGAAATCAATCCGGTATTCCACGGCATACAACCGCCCCGGCACCGAGTCGAACTGGATCACATACCGCCCGTCCGGCAGCGGATACCCGTCCCCGAGCACCGTTCCCTCCCCCGGCAGCGGCGGTGTCCACTCCGGCAGGATGTACTGCAGCTCGACCGTCGGCGGATACGCGTCCGCCCGGTACGCCCCCGTGCACACATAGACGATGTTCAACGTCAGCACCGCGCCGTTCGTGAACGCCGTCTGCATCTCGATCATCGGCCGTCCGTCCGACGACGTGCCCGTTTGGTTTTCCACCGCGATTCCCGGCATCAGATTCGTGAACAGCACCCGCACGCCGATGGCGTCCAGCCCCGAGTCGTTGCGCACCTCCAGCGCCTGCGTGAACCGCGGATTCCACGGCTCCC
>Ga0123328_1001574_pt1 | contig 21918 bp, 15 predicted proteins | sample BioC12SIPDNA_2_FD_89702 | JGI IMG/M metagenome (GOLD analysis project Ga0123328, IMG submission 89702) | Anaerobic biogas reactor microbial communites from Washington, USA - Biogas_R1_A C12 SIP DNA | ecosystem: Engineered > Bioreactor > Anaerobic > Unclassified | place: Washington, USA...
CCTTGGGTTCTTTTTTGCTGGTGCTGGGGTTGATTCTGGTGGTGGTCGCGGGATACTATCTGCGGACCCGAAAGACAAACGGCAAAAACGGCATTCCCGGTGAAAAACAGAGGACGGCTCCCGCAGCCAGCCATCTGTGGATATGGATCGGCCGCGGTGGCGCCTTTCTGAGTATCGTCGGCGCCTTGCTGGTGATGCTGGCGGGGCGGCAGTAAATCGGTGACTGGCGGTCGGTGAGAAGCGATTATTCAAAATCAGGAAATATTTCCAGTCACCAATTTTTAAGTCTGGCAAAGAGGAACAGGTGCCAGGAAAGGCTGCCATGAAACCAAAAAAACCGGTTGCCGGCCCGGAGCGCGGCGACAAATTCATGGCCGAGGCGCGCCGTGAGCAGCAACAAAGGATGCAGGGTTACCGGGAGCGGGCGCTGAAGATTTTTCCCTGGATCTGCGCCCGCTGCGGACGGGAATTCGCGGGCAAAAAACTGGCCCAGCTCACCGTCCATCACAAAGACCATAACCACGACAACAACCCCCCCGACGGCAGCAATTGGGAACTGCTCTGCATCTATTGCCACGACGACGAGCATTCCCGCGCTCTCGACCAGGACTGGTACGAGACCGGCGATTCCTCTTCGGAGACACAGAAACCTGCCACCACTTTCAAGCCTTTCGCCGCTCTGGAAAACCTGCTCAAGAACAAACCGTAGGGGCGAATCCGCTGTTCGCCTTTTTTATTGGAGCACCCAAGATTCATTTCCACGGCAGCCCAATCCGGCTTTTTCCTGATCCACGCCAAGGGACCGGTGACCGTTTTTTTAGAACTGGCAGGAAAGACTCAGCGAGCCGAACTCGTCGGGGCTGTCTTGGGTCTTGTATTCCTTGGTGCGGAAGATATGGGTATAGGCGATCCGGTAGCGATGGAACTGGAGGGCCAGGCCCGCCTGCAGGTCACCGACCAGGTACTTTTTGTCCACGGAATGGCTGTCCCGGAAGCTGTTGCCGTCGAGGAAGATGTTGCGGAGTACGGCACGCCCCTCCACCCCGGCGAAGAGATACCAATTGAAACCGTTGCGGTTGCGGAAGAAGCCGCCGCCCGGCAGACTGGGGCGGATGCGCGGCGGACCGAAATCCTCATGGAGGTCGGGGCCCATGCGGACCGTGAAACCGGCGGCGGCGTAGGTGAACACATTGCCGAGACTGCCGCCGAAGTGGGGAAGGAAATCGTATTCCAGGCCGGAGACCAGACTCTTTTTGTCGAAACGCCGGGCCTGTTCGTAGAAAAGGTTGATACCCAGCTCGTTTTTCAGCTGGTTGTCCCATCCCCGCGGCTTATCCAGATCGAAAAAGGAGTGCCAGTTTGTTTGAACTTCCTCGGCGTAGGAAGAGGGACCGATCACGCCGATATTGAATTCGATCCTGTCGAAGCGGCGGCTCCCCTGGTTGGCCACCAGGCCCAATCCGAAATTGAGCCAGCCAGCGTAAGGGCGTTCCTTTTCGATCAGGTCGGTGCGCGAGATGTCCTCGGGGGTGAAGATGCTCTGGTTGATCGAGAAGCTGGCCCGGGCGCGGGGTTTTTCCTCGTCAATCTCCTCCTCAACGGCGAACCAGGGCAATCGGTTTGCCGCCTTGACGACCCACGGCAGGGGCCGGGTCAGGCAGTTGACGGCGGTGCCATGGGTGAAGTGGCGGTCGGTGCTGCCGCTGAAGAAATCGTTGGCAATCTGAACACTGCAGATGTACCCCGGCTCATCGACATAGGCGTGGCCGGGGACCCCGCACAAAACAAGAAACAGCAGCGCCGAGCCGACGCGGACCGACGATTTCAGGGAAAACTGGAACACGGGACACCTTTTCGGCCTTGTTATTGGGAACCCTCCCATGGAGGAGAAATTATACCCCCCCCACCCTTTCGGGAAAATGGTTTTTCAGGGGTTCTATGATCGGCAACGGGAAAATCCGCATTGGAACCTCGGGATGGCATTTCGGCCATTGGCGGGGTCCCTTTTATCCCCGGAAATTGCCGGCGCGGGAGATGCTTTCCTTTTATGCCGGCCGTTTCCGGGCGACCGAGATCAACAATACCTTTTACCGCCTGCCCACGGTCGACGCCCTGGAAAACTGGCGGGAGACGGTCCCCGATGATTTTATCTTTGCCGTCAAGGCGAGCCGTTTCCTCACCCACATGAAAAAGCTCAAAGATCCGTCAGTGAGCCTGCCCCTGTTCCTGGAGCGGGTCGCGGTCTTGGGGGACAAACTGGGGCCGGTGCTTTTCCAGTTGCCGCCCCGGTGGCGCTGTGACGGCGAGCGGCTGCGGGAGTTTCTGGCCGAGATGCCCGCCGGCCGGCGCTGCGCTTTTGAGTTTCGCGACGAAAGCTGGCTGACGGAGGATGTTTTTGGCATTCTTGGGGCCGCCAATGCGGCCTTCTGTATCTTCGACATGGAAGGTGGCCTTTCCCCCCTTGCCGTGACCGCCGATTTTGTCTATTTGCGCCTCCATGGGCCGGGAGGCGCTTATCAGGGAAGCTATGATGAGGCTGCCCTGGCGGCGTGGGCGCAACGGATCGGCCGCTGGTCGCGGGAGGGCAAGGATGTTTTCTGCTTTTTCGACAACGACGAGAACGGCTGCGCCCCGCTAAACGCCTTGGTGCTGCAAGGGCTGTTGACAGAATGAAGCGGCTGAATCCGTTCATCATTTCCCGGGATCCGGGGGAATTTTTTGGCCGTTGCCAGCCGGGTTAAAAAACTCAAACCCCCGGATTCCCGATAAAAGCCTCCGGGAAAGACAACCAAGAGCCCTCCTGTCATTCGCGAATGGTTTCCGGGGGGATCCGGTCTTTTCGTCCTGTCGTGGTTTGAGGAGCTATCGCTCCGGTTCATGTCCCCTCAATCCGGCAGTAAACGGAGGATCTGCAGCATCTGCCGATGGATGTGATCGTTGCTGGCGAGGATCTGGCCGTCGTCGATGGCGCTCGGCTTCCCCTGGAAATCGCTGCACTTGCCCCCCGCTTCAGCGACGATGAGCATGCCTGCCGCCACATCCCAGGGGTGGAGGTCGTACTCCCAGAAGCCGTCGAAACGTCCCGCCGCCACGTAACAGAGGTCGAGGGCGGCGGAGCCGTCGCGGCGGACGCCGCGGGTCCGGTAGTAGAAGAGCTTGAAAAGATCCATGGCCTGGTGCCAGTGATCGCCGATCCGGTAGGGAAAGCCGGTGGCCAGCAGGGACGAGGAGAGTTCCGGCGTGGCCGAAACCCTTATTTTCCGGCCGTTGAGGAAGGCCCCTTCCCCCTTCAGGGCGGAAAACAGCTCATCGGCAAGGGGGTTGTACACCACCCCAGCCACCGTCTCCTCCTGATGCTGCACGGCGATGGAGACGGCGAAGAAGGGATAGCCGTGGACGAAGTTGGTGGTGCCGTCGATGGGATCGATCACCCACCGGAAATCCCCGGCGCCCGGGCCGGTTCCCGACTCTTCGGCAAGTACGCCGTGACCGGGAAAATCATGGCGGAGGCGATCAAGGATCAGTTTCTCCACCCGGCGGTCCACGTCGGTGACCAGATCGACGCGACCCTTGTAGTCGATGCGGTGCAGATCGCCCAGGGAAGCGACGATGCAGGTCCCCGCCTGGCGGGCGATGGTTTGTGCGGCATGCAGCAGTTCTTTCATGGTTCTTTAACCCTGACGGCCCCATCTTTGGGGAGAGGCGGTGGTGGTGCGCAAGAAAACAAAGGTTTTGTTTTGGGGCCTCGGTCTGGCGGTACTGACGGCGGCGGGCGCGGAAACCGGCGAAGTGGCCGTCAGCCTGACTCCGCAGCGCCTCTATCCGGGAGCAGCGGCTCTGGTTCAGGTCAGCGGGGCCGCTGCCGGGCGCATTTCCTGGGAAGGCAAAAGTTTTTCTTTATGTTCCCTTCCCGACGGCCGCTCCCTGGGTGCTTTTCTCCCTGTCGGCGTGGATGCCGATCCCGGTCGCCGGGAGGCGGCTCTGGTCCTCACGGCCCGGGGGGGTAAAACTTTCAACCGCAAGGTAGCGGCAACCATCCTGCCCAAAGAGTTTCCCGTGCAAAGGCTGACCCTCGCCGAATCCCAGGTGACTCTGAGTGAAAGGGATCTGGCCCGTCACCGCCGGGAGCAGGAGGCCGTGCGCCGGGCCTTGGCCGATCCGGAACCAGGGAGAATGTGGACGGGTTCTTTCCGCCGCCCCGTTCCCGGCACCATCAGTACCCCTTTCGGCTTTCGCCGGGTGTTGAACGATAAGCCCCGCAGTCCCCATTCAGGGGTCGATTTCCGTGGCGCCGCAGGAACCCCGGTGGCCTCGGCCGGGGATGGCCTGGTGGCACTGACCGGAGACCACTTCTTCGCCGGCCGCTCGGTCTATGTCGACCACGGCATGGGCATCGTTACCCTCTATTTTCACCTCGCGGAGATCGCCGTCGTTCCGGGGGAAAAGGTTCGCGTCGGGCAGACCCTCGGCCGGATCGGTTCCACCGGCCGTTCCACGGGGCCCCATCTCCACTGGGGGGTGCGCCTCCACGGCGTCAACGTCGACCCTCTTCTCTTCCTCGCCCTTTTTGAACCGTAGTTTTCAACGGCGGTTTGGCGAGAAATTTTTCAGCGGCCAGGTCGGGCTCGCCGCAATAGCGCAAAATCTGCTCGCGGGCGGCGTCCCGCAGGCGGATGGCGACGCTCCAGGAGTCACCCTTTTCCCCGGTCAGGGAGGCCGGGTCGATCGCCTGGCCGATGGTGACCGTCAGCGCGCCCTGATGGGGAAGCCAGGAATTGGCCCGCAGCACGGAGCGGGTGCCGCGAATGGCCAGGGGAACGACCAGCGCCCCCGCTTCGGCGGCGGCGGCGAAGGCCCCCATGTGAAAGGGGAGGAGACCGGGGGCGCGGGTGAAGGTCCCTTCGGGAAAAAAGCACAAGGACTGCCCGGCGCGGGAGCGGTCGGCCAGCCGTTGAAAGTCCTCGGCCCCCCTCTGGGCATCAAAACGTTCCACATATTCCGTGTCGATCCTGTCCAGGAAAAGTTTGGCCAGGGGATTGGAGCGGAGTTCTTTTTTGGCCACGAAGCTGAAACGCCGCGGCAGCGTTGCGAAGAGCACAGGGCTGTCCAGGTAGCTGGCATGGTTGGCCACGAAAAGGCAGGGTTTTTCCGCCGGCGGGAGGTTTTCCAGGCCGTTGACGGCGAGGGGGATGCCGGTGGCCCGGGCCAGCAGGCGGACGTTTTTGGCTATCCTTTGCCAGCGCCGTGACGGATTGTTCAAGAGGACGACCATCAGCCAGGTGGTAACCGCAAAAAGCCAGAAAAGGGATCGGGCGTAGACACCGAAAAGGAGTTCCTTGAGGCGGTTGCGGGTGCGGCGCAATTCGGCGGGCACGCCCGCCAGGGCCAGGCGGATTATCTGCAGCCAGACCGCCTTTTGCGGTTTGCCCAATTCCCCTTTGCGATAGAGCTCGCGGCTGGCGCTTCGTTTCAGCTTGCCGCTGGAGGTTTTGGGAATGGCGTTGGGGGGAGCCAGCACCACATCGTCCGGCGGTTCCCCCGCCAGTTCGCTGACCGCGGCGTTGATCTGGGAGCGGAGCTGCTCCAGGCGGTCTCCATCGTGACAACGGGTTTCCGCCGCCACGATCAATTTTTCCGTTCCCGTTTCCGGATCGGGGTTGCCGAAAACGACGACGCATCCCGAGCGGATCCCTTCGATTTGCCCTACCGCCTCTTCCAGCTCCGGCGGGTAGATGTTGCGCCCGGCGCGGATGATGAGGTCCTTGGCCCGGCCGGTCAGGTAAACCTCCCCGTCGACCATGTAGGCGAGATCGCCGGAATCGAGCCAATCACCGTCGAAGAGGCGGGCGGTCTGCCCGGGGTTGTGGTAATAGCCGCTGGTGGCGGAAGGCCCGCGGAATTCCAGGCGTCCCACCCGGCGGTCGGGAAGCTCTCTTCCCCCGGCGGAGACGATGCGGATCTGATGACCGTCAAGGGGGCGGCCACAGGCGACGAAGCGCAAGGCAGCGGGCTCCGTTTCTGGAACAGGTTTGGCCTCCCCATCCAACATGAAAGCGTCCCGGTCGATGACGTCGAAGAGGGGACCGCGTCCCGGCGGCGGGAAAGCCAGCCCCACGGAATTCTCCGCCAGGCCGTAGACCGGCATCATCGCTTCCATGCGGAAGCCGTAGGGTCGGAAACGGCTGCCGAAGCGGCCGAGGGTGTCAGGGCTGACCGGTTCGGCGCCGTTGAATGCGGCCCGCCAGGAGCTGAGATCCAGCCCCTGCAGCTCCTTGTCGGCGATGCGGCGCAGGCACAGTTCGTAGCCGAAATTGGGCGCGGCGGAAAGGGTGCCGCGGAAGCGGTGAATGGCTTGCAGCCAGCGCAGCGGACGGGAAACGAAGGACAGGGGAGACATCACCACCAGCGGCGCGGCGAAGTAGAGGCTTCCCAGCCAGGCGCCGATCAGACCCATGTCGTGGTAGAGAGGAAGCCAGCTGACGAAAACATCCTCGGAATCGACGCGGATTCGGGCGCCCATGGCGCGGATGTTGGCCAGCAGGTTGGCGTGGGCCAGAACCACCCCCTTGGGGGTGCCGGTGCTGCCGGAGGTATACTGGAGAAAGGCGATCTGCTCCGGAGTCACGGCGGGTAGTGGCGAAGCTTCCACCGCCGCGGACAGATCCTCGACGGTGGCGATGTGGTGCAGGGCGTCTACCTGGGTTTTCAGCAGTTGGGCGGTTTTTTTCGTTTCCGGAGGAATGATCAGCGTCGGCCCCCGGCAGTTGCCGAGGATGGCGCGCAGCCGTTGCAGATGCTCTTCGATGCGCGTGGCCCGAGCCGGTGGATAGACGGGGACGGGGATGCCTCCCGCCAGCAGTGTGCCGAAAAAGCTGCGGAAATAATCCCGTCCGGTGGCCAGCATGATAACCACCGGTTCTGCCGGCCGCAGGCCCAGGTTGAGCAGCCCCGTGGCCAGGATCTGCGCTTCCCGCCAGAGATCGCCGTAGGTGATGACCTCGCCGTCATCCTCGTCGTGATAGAGGCGGATGTGGGGACGATCGGGATGGACCGCGGCATGCCATTGCAGAACCTCGTTCAGGGTGCCGGCCGCAAGGGGCAGGGATGTCACCGCCGTCGGCCCGATACCGGGGCCTTCGCGGAGCGCCCGTCCCGGTGCCGTCCTGCCGGCCATTGCTACGGCGCGCAGCAGATCACGGGGGGTGTCCGCTTCGGCGAACATCGGTTCCGGCAGAACAACGCCGAAATATTTTTCGACGCGGGCCATGAGTTCCATCCGGGAAAGGCTGTCGAAACCCAGATCCCGGTCGAAGGTGCTGTCGAGATGAATTTCCGGGAAGGCCGATGTTTGCGGGTGGATTTCCTGGTGGAAATTGCGGACGATGAGAAGCAGTTGTTGCGCCGCTTCCCGCTCCTGGCTCGCAGGCTTTGTCGTCGTCATTGGCCGTCGTTTCTCCTCGGAAAAATCGCCAAATCCGGGCAAGGATAGCAAAATCCTCGCGCGGAACCAAGGGGTTCGATTCTCTGCCCGTCAAAAGCGGATAAATTCCATTTTGTCCGGGGATTTTCCAGAGCACAGGCAAGGATGATTTGGCGGGCCTTTTTCAGAAAAGGCTGATATCCTTCTCCTGCCAAGATGACAATGGACTCCCAAGGGCCCTTTTTCCTTTTTGGGGGATCTGTTGTTTTTCCGGCTGGATATCCGTTCCAAGGCTTTTTCATTGCAGAAACCCCCTGTTTGTGCTAAAAAATCCGGATTTTCGGGGCGTAGCGCAGCCTGGTAGCGCACCTGCCTTGGGAGCAGGGGGTCGGAGGTTCAAATCCTCTCGCCCCGACCAGCGCCAGTAGCTCAGCTGGATAGAGCAACGGACTTCTAATCCGTAGGTCGCAGGTTCGAGTCCTGCCTGGCGTGCCAAAAAAACAAGCCCGGCCGTATTTTTCAGGCCGGGCTTTTTCATCCTTACCCCAAGGGTTTCAGCGGGCGGCAAAGACATTTTTCAGGTTCAAACTTCCCGCCACGACAATCCTTCCCTCCATTGGTGTGATGCGCGTCAACCGCAGCAGGCCCATGGCCTGGTCCAGGCGTTTATCCAATCCATCCAGGCCAAAACCGATAACTCCGTTTTCATCGGCAAGGCAGTGAAGCTGGAACTTAAGAAGATTCCTGCCCGTTACCGCGCCGAAAATGCAGTTCCCCAGTGAAGCCAGGAGGCCGCGGACATCTCTCCTGTCGATGACCAGGTCATTTTCCACCACCCTGAAACGCACCTGGTGGTTGTTTTTTAACCATATCGGCTCCAGGGGAAGGGCTTTCAGAAAAAAATCGGCGGTTACGTCGCTTTTTATCACTTTACCGGTAATGTTCACCCCATCGGGCGCACTTTTTGTCTCTACGTGCTCGATTTTGGCACCAACGGTTTTGCTCAGTCGGTCGAGATTCCTGGCCAGAAGCAGATTGACAAGCCGGTCGGTAACCGGGAAACTCCTTTCCTTCGCAATCCGTCCCCCGATCCGTTCCATCGCGTTCTGCAGCCCGTGGATTTTGTTTTGCCATTTTCCCAACATTTGCTTTCCTCTGCGGCAATGGCCTGATCATCCCCCACCATGGGCCGGGAGGTCAATCAGAATGTAAAAACGTCAAAGGGGCGGTTTTGATGACCGGCCCACGGATGCTTCTGAAAGGTAAGTCCGGATTCTGTCTGTTCGGGGTGGTTATCTTCGCCGGCAGACTGTTTACAAGCTGGGAAGTATGATTCTTGCTTGTCTTGAGAGTGGAGCGTTTATCGGTCAGGAATTCAGGTGTCCGGAGGGAGGTTCGCATGCGTGTCGTGTCGATTTGGATGATGGTTTTGGTCCTTTGCAGCGGCGGGCCCGTTGTCTTTGGGGCCCAGGAAACAGCAGCGGATCCGGTGGAGGTCGCCATCGGGCCGGAAGGTTTGCTCGCCCTGGAGCAGCAGGGCAAGATCACCGTTCGCGCCCTGCGGGCCTGGGGACGACTTCCTGACAAATATATCAAGTTGGCCCAACAGTTGCGTCAAGAGGCCAAACTCGACCTGCTGGGGGCCGACCTGAATAAGATAAAAAGCTGGCTCGACAAGGAAGACCCCGCTTTGGCGAACGCCAAGGAGGGCTTGCGGGAGTTGGTGGCTTACATGGAAGAAGGGGCGCATCTCCAGTGGTCGGCGCCCGCCGCCGACAAACCGATTCCGACGGGAGCCCTGGTGCGTCAGGGCGGAAAGCGGTGGACCCAGGAGGCGGTTCCGGCCGCCGCCGCGGTGGCGCAGGAAATCCCTGCCCCGGCTCCCTCCGAGCCGCAGCAGGAACCCCCCGCTGCAACTGCGGTTGCTGCCGCCGCGGCGGCGGTTGAGACGGCGGCCGCCGCCGATGGCGGTGAAGGGATCGAGTTTCCCATCAACGATCAGATTGCCGGCACGTTCCGTGCCAAACTGGTTGTCGACGGTGTCCGGAAAGTCAAAAAAGAGGATGAGCGTTACTTTCAGGAGAGGCTTCCCCAGGTATTGCCGGAGAATCCTCAGGTTCAGAAAAAGGAGACGGAACGTTTCGACAGGCGAGGGGAAACTCTTCCTGTGAATGAAAAATTTGCGGCCGGCAGCGGTGGTTATGATCTGTATCTGGCTATGGCGCAGATCGACCAGCCGATTACGATCCGCGTCGAGGCCCCTGAAGAGCCGCCGATTCTTTTGAGCGACGCGCAAAAGAAGGGGAGCGCCTCCTACAAGGTTGTCGGCAAATCATTCCTCATTCTGAAAACGGATGAGGCCCGGGGCAATGCCGATACCGGCTACGCGGAAAATCCGGACGGTACCATCACCTGGACACCGCGTCGGGACGGAAAAACCGGTCTGCCGGTGGGGCCGAGGGTTATCGGCATTTATATGGCCTACCGGGTCCAGAAGTCGGTGGGGCAGAATGCCCTTGGGGTGTTGCGCCTCACCTATCACCGCATCGGTTGGGTCGTGGTGGGCATGCCGGGCGATCTGTTCGGCGACGGCAAAGCCCTCTACGCCGTGGGCGGGGAAACGCCGGTGGCAGGGGCAGGAGCCGCCCCCAACTGGGCATGGCCGGTGGCGCCGGCGGAAAAGTTCGATTTTGAACTGCCGCCGAGCACGATGAAAAAGAAGGAAATGCGCTTATCCGAGGATATGCGCCATGCCGCCTGGGTTGAAGGGGAGGAAGGCCGCCAGCGGGTGGTGCTCAACGGTATGCCGGGGAAATGGTACGACGAGGTGCCGCTCTACAGAATGAATTTTTCCGCCAACGGGAAAAGTTTTTGTTTTGAAGGGAGGATGGGAGACAAGGAGATTCCCGTCTGCAACGGCGTCGAGGGGCCGCCCCTTGATGATATCGACCTGATTCTGCAAAGTGAAAACGGCGCCCATAATCTGGTCTCGGGCAAATCCAACGGCAAGGACCGGGTTTTCGTCGATGGAGCGCAGATCCGGGAAACCGAGGCGGATCTGAAATGGCGGGCGGCTCTGGCCGATGACGGCACGGCGGCCTGGGTGGAGGCCGACCGCCAGGCGCGGACGGAAAGGATTCTTACTTCGGCGGGTTATGAAAGCCCGGCCTATAAGTCCATTATCGAATGGCCGCGCTTTATCGGCGAAAGGGCCGAACTTTACTATATCGCCGAGAAGGAGGATGGCCAGCGTTATCTGGTGCGCAACGGGGAAGAACTGAAACCGTCCATGGGTACCGGCTATAAATTTACTGTCACCCCCGACGGCGCGTACTACGCCTATGTCGCTCCCTGCGGAGATAATATCCGCTGCATGGTTTTGAACGGCAAGATTGGGCCGAATTTTTCCAGCATTTGGTATCCCGCCCTGTTTAACGCCGACGGAACCCGCTATGCCTATGTGGGCTACCGGGACAAGAAGGCGTTTCTGGCTTTGAATGAAGAGGAATTCAGGCACGATTTCGGGGATGTCGAAAGTATTCTGGAATTGACCTTCAGCCCGGACGGGCACCGCTGGGCGGCCGGTTTTAAGCTGCCCAGCGGGGAATATGTGCTTCTGGCGGACGGCAAGGAAATGGCCCGTCGTCGGGGAACCCTGCGCAAGATCGGTTTCAGCCCCGACGGCAAAAGGGTCGCCTGGGTCGAAAGGGGAGAAGACAAGAAGACCTGGAAGCTGTTGCTGGATGGACAGGAGGGACCGGCCGTGGGTGAGATCTACACCGACGATCCGCCGCAATTCAGTCCCGACGGCAAGACCCTGGTCTATTTCCACCTGGATAAGGAGAGAAAATTCCACGTCAGCGTCTGGGGCGGGGAGGAACGAGTCCATGATGTTATCATTCCGCGGGCGAGTTTCAAGGCCGACGCCATCGATTATCTGGCCATCGACGGCAGCCGTTTCCGGCGGGAAAGCATTCCCGTCAGATAATCGGCATATGAACTTTAAAGCCGCTGGTTTTGACAGATCGAAGAAGGACGAATCTGAAGAATTTTTTGCCCTTAATTGAATAGGAGGTCGCATGTTCAGTCACTATGGAATGGTTTGGAGATGGGTTTGCGCCGGTGCGGTTGCCGCCCTCATTCTGGCCGCTTCTCCCGCAGTTCTTATCGCTGCGCCTGCGGACCTGGAAGGGACCCAGGGGCATGCTCCCGCCGTTCAATCGTCGGCCCTGGAAGGGACGGCGGGACACGCTTCCGCCACGGCTGAGTCCGCTGCCGTGGCCCTTCCCGCCAACGACGGCGTTGCCTGTGGAGGCACGGGCCCCTGTCTAGAAACGGCGACCCAATTGCCGCTGCGCGTTCTGCCCCGTCCTTTTTCCAACCTGTATAGGGAGGCGGCGGTCAACGAGGCCGATGTCGTCTTGGCCAACGTCCCTTCTTTCCGTCCCCTTTATGTGTTCAACCGCCAAAACCTTGACCTGAGCCAGCCTGCGGAGCCGAAGGGTTGGTACCAGGTCGGCCGCTCCCGCAGCGCCCCCGAGGGTTGGATGCAGGCCAAGGATCTTCTCGAATGGCGGCAGGCGTTGTTGGTTTCCTATACCCATCCGGGAAATCCCCTCGAAGGACGGAACCCGGTGCTGATGTTCCGCGATCGTTCTTCCCTGGAAAACATCGTCAATGATCTGGATATGGCCGGCACGGCCAAAGCCCTCTATGAGGGCATCGGCCAGGGAAGCTTCCCGGAAAAACTGGTCAGCATGGAGCCGAAGCGCTTCGTCGACATCACCCGGCAATTCTATGTCCTGCCCATCCTGCAATGGTCCCAGACGCGGATCGACGGCGACGACGTCCGCCTGCTCCAGCTGGCGGCCGCCGTGCCCCGCAGCCGCGGCGCCGACACCCTGGAAAACAGCGATTACCGGGAACAGGCCCAGGTCGGCCGCACCGCCGGCGGGGCCACTCTGCAGAGCGTGAAAACCGATATCGTTTTCGTCGTCGACACCACCCGCAGCATGCAGCCCTTTATCGACATGACCCGTGACGCGGTGGCCGCGATGACCAAAAAGTTCAGCGCCGAGACCGCCGACCGTTTCCGCTTCGGCCTGGTGGTTTATCGGGATTCCCTCGATGCGGCGCCCAACCTTGGATATCTGACCCGCAATCTGACTCCGGAATTGGTCGACGGCGAGCAACTGGTGCAACTTCTCGAAAAGGAAGGGGGGGCGACCACCGTGGGCAGCGTCGATTACGCGGAGGAGGTCTTCGCCGGTGTCGATGTCGCCCTGCGCTCCAAATGGCGGGACGGCGCCCTGCGTTTTGTCATCCTGCTGGGGGATGCCAGTTCCCACCCGAAAGGCCATCCCCAGAACAAAACGGGCAAGGACGAAACCGATCTGCGCCGCGAATATGACGATGCCCAGGTCCATCTTTTCGCCATCCACCTGCAGGATCCCCGCGCCGCGGAGGATCACCCCGTCGCCCTGGCCCAGTTCCGCCATCTCTCCCGAGTGCGCGGCGACGAAACCAGTTCGGCCATAAGGGAAGTCAAGGCCTTCGACGAAAAGGAATACCGTGCTTTTGCCGATCACCTCACGGGGCGGATCAACACCTTGCTCAACCAGACCATGGGCAGCGCGGTGGCGGAAGAGGCCCCTCCCCTCAAGGAAATCGACAAGCTCTGGGAAGCTGCTTTGATCGAATACATCGGCAAGGAGGCCAATCCGCCCAAGGACATCGTCGCCTGGACCCTGGATCGGGACATGCTCAATCCGACGCAGCGCTCCCTCGAAGTGCGGGTTTTGGTGACCCGCGAACAATTGTCTTCCCTGGCCCAGGCCCTGGATCAGGTGGTCAAGGCCCTGATGCGGGCGGAAGTCACCCAGTCCCAGTTCTTCGAAGCGTTGCAGGGGGTTGCCGGGCAGGCCATGAAGCGGCCCGAGGATCTCGGCAAAGGGGCGCGGCTGGCCGAAACCGGCTTGCTTCCGGCCTTCATTCAGAGTCTTCCATACAAGAGCGACATCCTCTCTTTGACCGACGAAATGTTCGCCAGCATGACGGCGGACCAGCGCTCCCAGTTGGAGTGGAGCATCCTGGCCAAATTGGACCAGTATCGGGCCATCAACGAACAGGTGGATGCCTGGTTCCGCCTGAACGACACCGATCCCGATCAGGATCTGGTCTATCCGCTCCACCTGGATTATCTCCCGTGATGGGATCCTGACATGACGGCAACAGTAACCCCCATGGTTTCTGTGGAGGGGCTGGTCAAGGTCCGCAGCCAGAGCGAGAGCGTTTTTGAACTCCATGTGCCCCGTTTTACTGTTCTTCCAGGGCAGATGGTGGCGGTTGTCGGCGAAAGCGGTTGCGGCAAGAGCACCCTCCTCGACATCCTCGCCCTGGTCATGGTGCCGACCCGAGTGGCCCTCTTCCGGATCGATCCGGGTGGCGGACCGGCTTGGGATGTCGCCGCCCTCTGGGAACGGGAGGACGAAGGGGCTCTGGCCCGCCTGCGCCGTGATTCCTTCGGTTATGTTCTGCAGACCGGCGGCTTGCTGCCCTTTTTAAGTGTGCGTGGCAACATTTGCCTGTCCGGCCGCCTCAAGGGGGCGGAGATTTCCGCCGGACGTCTGGATGCCCTGTCCCGGCGCCTGGGGATCGAGGGATGCCTGGAGCGGATGCCCCTCTCCCTGTCCATCGGTCAGCGCCAGCGGGTGGCCATTTTGCGCGCTCTGGCCCACCGGCCCCGCCTCCTTCTGGCTGACGAGCCGACGGCGGCGGTGGATAAAACCAGGGCCAGAACCATCATGGAAGATATGCGGCATCTGGCCGTCGACGAAGGGGTGGCGGTGGTCGTGGTAACCCATGACCTTGACCTGGTCATGGACCGGGCCGATCTGGCCTACACCTTTGAAACCGAGCAGATCGGCGGGCAGACCACCCGCTCGGTATGTCGTCCCCTGGCGGAGGCGTCCCCATGAATGCCCGCTCCCGTCCCTTGCGGCAAATTCCCGCCCTGGCGGCCTCCCACCTGTGTCATGAATGGATTTTGACCCTCTGCCTGGTCGTCGCCCTGGCGGCCGTCATCTCCCCCCTCCTCGTCCTTCTCGGCCTCAAATACGGCACCATTCAGACCCTGCGGGAGCGGTTGGTGGAAGATCCCGTTTTCCGGGAGATCCGGCCAACGCAGACCCGGGAATTCGTTCCCCGGTGGTTTGACGAGGTTTCGGCCTGGGCGGGAGTCGGTTTTTTGACTCCGACCATCCTTCCTCTGTCCTCGGTGGTCCAGGTTGTTGCCCGGGAAGAGGGGAAAAACGAACTCTTCGATCTGGTGCCGACGGCGCCGGGGGATCCTTTGCTGCTGGAGAACGGCGCCCCGGTGCCGGCGGAGGGGGAAGTGGTGATCACTAGCGAAGCCGCCAGACGGTGCCGATTGGAGGCCGGCGGCGCGATAACCGTGCGGATCAGCCGTTCCAGGGGCGGGCGCAGCGAGCAGGTGGAGGTGGCGCTCAAGGTTATCGCCGTCCTTGATCCCCGGGCCGGAGCTTTGCCGCGGGTCTATGCCCCGCTTTCCTTTGTTCTCGATGTGGAAGCCTATAAAGAGGGGTATGGCGCCCCCGCCCGTGGCTGGGCCGGACAGACCCCCGATCCCTATGCCAGTTTTGACGGGGCGGTGCTGCTTCTTGCCAAGCCGCTTTTCCCCATCGCCCGCACCGGCCTCATCATCAACACCGGTTTCGGACGCATTGCCGAAGTGAGCGGGGAAAAGATCCAGGAGCTTTTCGGCTTTCTTCCTCCCCCCGGGTTTGCCGCCTATGACCTGACGGCTCCGGGCGGCTCCGTCACGGCCTCGAATCTGCAGGCTGTCGATCAGAAATTGCGCGGACAAGAAAAGGTTCTTCTACCCTACGCCCAGGGCATCGAGCTGATGATCGAAGGGGAAGCGCTACCGCCCATCGGCCTTTCCCTGGATGGCGAACAAGGGACGCTGCTGCGGGTGGAGCCGCCGCCGTGGGGCGGAAACCGCGGGAACCTGTCGAAAAACGGAGTCTTGCTGCAGATGTTGTGGCCGTCCGCCAAGCCGCCGGCCAAGGAGGATGCCGTTGCCGTCTCCTTTGCGGGCATGGACGGAGCCTTGGCCTTTAACCTGCATCTCACAGGATCGACCTCTTTGCCGCGGCCGGTGGTTCCCGTGGAGTTGCTGGGTGTTTTGCGGACAGCCACTCAGAGGAAGGTCTTCTTCGACAAGGAAATGGAACGTTTTCAGATGGCCCGCGGCGGCTTTCGCGGTTTTCGTCTTTATGCCCGGAGCATCGACGATGTGCCTCCCCTATACGGGAAGCTCAAAGCCCAAGGCGTGGAGGTGACGGCGGAGGTGGCAGCCATCGAGCGCATCCGGACTCTGGATCGGGGATTGAGCCGTCTCTTCTGGCTGATCTCCCTGCTGAGTCTTTTCGGCGGCACCTCGGTTCTGGTATCCAGCCTCTATGCGGCGGTGGAGCGGCGGCGCCGGGATCTGGGCGTTTTGCGCCTGCTCGGTTTCGCCCGCTGGCATGTCTTCTTCTTTCCCGTCGCCCAGGGATTGATCATTGCCGCTTTGGGGCTGGTAGCCGGTTTCGGCGGCTACGGCGTTCTCGCCCTTGCCATCAACCGGGCCTTTTCTTCCCAGCTTGCGCCGGGGGAGGCATTCTGTTTTTTGCCGGCATCCTCCATCCCTTTGTTTTCCCTGGCGACGATCCTGCTGGCGGCCCTGGCTTCCCTGGTCGCCGCCTGGCGGGCCACCTGCATCGATCCGGCGGAGGTCATTCGTGAACAGTAACGGTTTTTTGCCAGGGCGTTTTTTGTCAGTGGTTTTGTTCCTGCTGTTTTTATTCAGTAATTTTACGGCCTGGGCGGAAGCGCCGGCGGCGACCGTTTACAATCCCAAGCCCGCCGAGGGAGATCTCGTCCTGCCGATGCCCGAAGGCGCGGAGATGGTTTTTCGCCGGATCAAAGTCCCCGGCAGCGGTTTTTGGGGTGATCAGAGCCGCATCATCCAGATCGGTGATGCCGGCGGCGGGGTTTTCGAGGGGCTGCAGCGCACCCAGATCAGCGGCTCGTTCCCTTCCGGGAACGAAAACGGCTGGGAACTGATCCTCGCCAAATACGAGTTGACCAAGGGACAATATGCCGCGGTCATGGGCATGGATGGTTTGCTTGCCGCCAGCGGCGATCCCGAGGACAAGAAGATCCCGACTCTCGAAGGGCGTGCCCGGCGGGATGCGCTGATGGGCCCTTTGACCTTTGTCAGCCACCAGGACATCGGCGAATTCATCCGCCGCTACAACCAGTGGCTCTTCGACCCGGCCCATCCGCAAAGGCTTGCCGCCATACCCCGGATCGACGGCGCCCCGGGATTCCTGCGCCTGCCCACCGAGGATGAGTGGGAATACTGCGCCCGCGGCGGCATCAACGCCATTCAGGCCGGCACCTTTAACGACAAGCTGCCCTTTGCCGCCGCCGAAACCAACGAATATGCCTGGCATTTGGGCAACGCCAAGCACAGATTGCGTCCCGTCGGTTTACGCAAAGCCGATGTCCAGGGGCTCCATGACCTCTTCGGCAACGCCCAGGAGATGACTTCCGGACTCTTCCGCCCGGAGATCTGGCAGGGCAAACCCGGGGGTGTGGCGGTGCGCGGCGGGAGCGTCTCCACCCCGCCCGGGGAGCTGCGCAGTTCCTTGCGCGCCGAACTTGACGCCTACGCCTGGAACGCCGACGCGAAAAGAGTCGAGGAGCGCAGGTCCTTCAACACCGGCGCCCGGCTGGCCATCGGCGCCAATGTGGTGGTCAATACCACCCAGCGCGCCCAGCTCGAGAAGGAATATGAGGCCTACAAGGCCGAGTTGCGGCGCACCATGCCGGTGGGGCGCACTCTCGATAATCTGGTGGCCCAGGCTTCCGTCCAGCTGGGTTCCGTCGACCCCTTTCTGGATCGGTTGATGAGGGAAAACGAATCCCTGCGGGAACCCCTCAAAACCGTTCAGGCGATGCTGGACAAGGCCCGGGAGCGCCTCGAGCTGGCGCAGCGCGAGAGCGCCCGCAGCCTGGCCCAGGACGCGGCGCGCAACGGCGTCAACCTCTCCGTTTTTCTGTCCCGCCTGCAGCGGCTTGCCACGACGCTGAAAATGGCCCAGGAACTGGCCGCCACCTCGACCCGCTACCAGGAGCAGGTGGCCGCCGTGGAGAAATCGATGGGCGAACTGGAGGGCAACCTGCAGGAGCAGCTGCAGGGATACAAGGACAAGATCGGCACTTTGGGGGAGTACGAGAAAGCCTACATGGATTATGCCTTCCAACAGCTGGAGGCCAAGGAGATGACCAAGCGGGAGCGTTTGGTTCTCAGCCTGGTCAAACTTCACGCCGCCGCTTTTGCGGATCAGCGGCGCGCCGACGGCGACGCCTGGCTGCAGGAGTACCGGAAACGTTTTGAAGCTTTTTCTGATTCATAACCTGTCGGAAATATAAAGAAAAGGAGGAATGTATGAAATTTTTTAAAGCGGTTGTGGCGGCGCTGGTCATCTGTGCCTGGCTGGCGGGCTGCGCCAACATGTCCGACCAGTCCCGAACCAAAGCGGAAGGGGCGGCCGTCGGCGCCGTGGTCGGCGGCCTGGTGGGCCTGGCCATCGGCAAGGAGAAGGGCGCGGCTATCGGTGCCCTGGCCGGCGCCGGTCTCGGTTTCCTGGTCGGCAACGAGATCGCCAAGCGGAAAAAGAATTATGCCAGTACCGAGGAGTTTCTCGATGCCGAGATCGCCAATGTTCAGGAGTACAACGCTACGGCTGTGGCTTACAACAATAAGCTGTCCAAAGAGATTGCCGCTTTGGAGAAAGAATCGGCCGCCCTGCGGACCAAGTATGACAAGGGAACGGTGGACAAGAAAACCCTTATCGCCAAACGGGATGCTCTGCAGAAACGGATCGACGAGAATACAAAACTGGAGGAGACCCTGGCCAAGGAACTTGAGGTCCAGACCGGCATTCTCAAGCAGGAACGCAAGGAACGGCCCGAAAACGATCAGCGTATCGGCCAACTGGAAAAAGAGGTCAACGCTCTGCAAAAGAACCTGGAGACACTCCGTGAGGGGAGCACCCAGCTTGCCCAGATCGATCAGAGGCTGTCGGTATGAAAACACAAGTGTTCATCGGTTTTATCTGTCTGGGGTTTTGCTTCGGCGGCTGCGCGGGCAAGGATTATGATCCCCGCGAAGGCGGTTTTTTCGGCGGCGTGGCGGGTCTGAGCAGCGGCGGCTACAAGGATCGGGTGCAGGAGCGGGAGGCTCGCCTGGAGCAGTTGCGCGCCACTCAGCGGCAGCTTGCTGCCGAGCAGATCGGGCTCGAGGGACAAAAATCGGTGGCTTTGGCCCAGGTCGGAAAGGACAAGGGCAAGGTGAGTTCCATGCAGGCGGAGATTGCCGCACTGGAAAAAAAATCCACAGCCTTGGCGAAAAAGGAAGGAGCCGACAAGGGACGCATCGCCGAACTGCAAAAGCGTACCGCCGAGCTCAAGAAGCAGATGGCCAGGCAGTCTACGTCGCTGGATGCTCTGGAGGGGAGCGGCCTGGGTGACCAGGAAGTGGACCTGCGCCGCAAGCAGCTGGAGCAGCAGAGAAACGCTCTGCGCCGCGAGTATGAATTGTTGATGAAAATGCAGATGGAGCTGGCCCGGTGAGGATAGGCCCGTTCTGTTTTCTGGCGGTGCTGCTGCTCCTGACCCAGGGGGCAACTGCGGCGCCTGTCGAGGAAATTGTCCAGATTTTGCGCAGCAGGGCTCTCGATCCGCCTCCGGAGTCTGTGCTGCAAACCCTGACCGAAAGTAATTTGGCGGAGGGGTTGAGGCAGATCGACCCCTACGCCCGTTACTTCAGGCCCGAGGAATACCGGTCGCCTCTTTCCGGATACGAATCCTGGGTCGGCATCGGCGCGGAGCTGGTCCCTCAGGGGCAAAACGTGCTGCTGTCTCTTTATTATGGCGGAGCCGCCGAAGGGGCGGGGATCGCCGATCGTTCCCGACTGGTGGCAATCGATGGCGAAAAGATAGCCGGCTGGGACCTGCATCGGGTGGCGGCCCGCCTCAGGGGAGAGGCGGGAAGCGTTATCCGCCTGACCCTGGCCGCTCCCGGTGGAAGACAAGAAACCTTCAGCGTCACCCGCGAACCCTTCCGCCCCCTGGATGTGGAAATGGTTCCCCCCGGAGACCTCAAGGTGCTGCGTATCCGGGATTTCATCGGCGGGCTGACCCGGTCAGCCTTACTGGCCACCGTCGACTTTGTGGCGGCGACTGCGAAAGAGGGGAAGGATTTTTTCAGCGAACACCTGATCATCGACCTGCGCGAGTCCTCCGGCGGCGATCTCTACGAAGCCCTCGACACCGCCGGACTCTTCCTGCCGGCGGGTACGGCGCTTGCGACCCTGCGCCGAAGCGGGGGTGAAAAGCGCTCCTTTTTTGCCCCTGGCCAGGAGAAATTGGAGATGCCCCTGGTCTTTCTTGTCGGCCCGGACACCGCCAGCGCCGCCGAAATCCTGGCCGGGGTGCTGCGTTACCATGGCCGCGCCCGGCTTGTCGGACAGAGAACCTACGGCAAATGCACCTCCCAGACGGACCAGGTTCTTTCCGATGGCTCGATTCTTCGCTACACCAACAGCGAGATTCTCTTCCCCGACGGGACCTCCTGTAGCGGCGTGGGGCTTGTCCCGGAAGTCGTTGTGAGCGATCAGGACCTGAATCTTTTATCCCGGTTGGCCGAGCGTGCTCTTGGCCTGCCGCCGCAATAAAAGTGCAGAAAGTCTTTTTGTCCGCTGGAAAGGTGTAAATTTTTTTGAGCGGAGACCTTCTGCATGAGATGGCCGGTTTTTCTGTCATTGGATGCCGTAGCAACATCAATTCTGCCAAGAATGCAAGGGAAAGTGATTATGCTGCGTTTCGGTCTTGTCTGTTCCATCTTGTTCGTTCTGTTTCTTCCCTTCCAAGCCTTGGCCTGGACGCCGGGTCTCAAGGAGGCGGCCGATGCCTTTGCTTTGGGCACGGCCACCCCGACCCAGGAGATGATGGTTTTCGTTCACAACAAGGAGATCAACCTGTTGGCCCAGGAGGGCAAGATCTCCATGTCCACCTATCGCAACTGTCAGGAGGAGTTTTTCAAATTAAACGAGGGGTTCGCCAGCAAGGCGGTGAAGGAGGCAGGATTCGACCCAAGCATCGGCAACCGCAAATACAACCCCGGCACGGACACGGACGTCAATGTCCTGGGGAATGCCGGCAAGAAGGTCACCCTCGACGACATCAAGAAAATCGACGGCAACTATCAGAAAATCGTCAAAGAGCATTTTCGCGGCAAGGGGGTGGAACCGCCGACGGGCAACATCAACACCGAAACGGATTTCATGCCCAATCCGGCCCATACCGACTCGGACGAGTTCAAAAAGATCGTCAACTATGTCAATCAAAACGGCGGCACGGCCTATACCGATTCCCGTGCCGCCTCGGCCCAGTCCAAACTCGGCACCTCCCGGCCCCTGTCCTTTGACGAGGCTTCCTCCTTCAGCTCGACGATGAAGGACATGGCCGACATGAAGATTCACAAGGCCAACGCCCTGCGCGCTGAGGCCAAATCCATCCGCCATTCCAATCCCGGCCACGCCGAATATCTCGAAGCCCAGGCCAGGCAATTCGACTATCAGGCCGCCAAATACCACAACCGCATCGACGCCGCCAACAACCATCTGCGCAGGCAGCACGGCCTTCCCGAAAAGCCCAGGAACATAACGGGATTCGACCAGTCCGCCGACATTATCGAAGTCAGCGGGCGCAATCCGTTCACCGGCAAGGACGCCGCCACCATCCACAATCTCCATCAAAGCGCCCTGCAAAGTTCCACGGACGACATGATCGACACCCTGGTGGACATCGCCAGGCAGAACCCGTCCAAAGCCGCCCAGATCCAAAAGGCCTTGGGCAAGGAAATCAGCAGGCTGCCTGCCAACCGGGCCGGGCAGGCCATCGAGCGCATCGAGAACGCGACCAAAGGGGTCAGGGGCTTGGACAAAACCCTGGTCCACGGCGCTGTCGCCGAGGCCCGATTACTCAAAAAGGCCGGGACGGCATCCAGCAAATGGGCCGCTTTCAAGGAGCGGATGAAGAATGTCACCGGCATCAACCGCATGACCAAGTTTTCGGTGGTCATGACTGCCGGCGGGGCTGTGCTCATGGCCCATCAGGGCGTCACCATCACCCTCAACAACGTCAAGGCCACGGACACCCTCTGGGACTACTTCCGCAACTGTTATTACCACGCGGCCTGGGAAGGCACCGGCATCGGGCCGGCTTTTGAGCAGGCCCAACGGGAGGAGATCGAACGCTACATGAAGGAGTTCGAGGCCGGCCAGGCGCCGTCCATGGCCAAGCATGTGACCTTCACCCTGCTCAAGACCGGGGTCTACATGGGCCGGGACGCGATTATCGGC
>Ga0123328_1001579_pt1 | contig 21873 bp, 19 predicted proteins | sample BioC12SIPDNA_2_FD_89702 | JGI IMG/M metagenome (GOLD analysis project Ga0123328, IMG submission 89702) | Anaerobic biogas reactor microbial communites from Washington, USA - Biogas_R1_A C12 SIP DNA | ecosystem: Engineered > Bioreactor > Anaerobic > Unclassified | place: Washington, USA...
CAAGGCGGACAAGCTGTCCCGCAACCAGCAGGGCGCCGGCGTGGCCGCCATCCGCCGCGAGCTGGGCCTGGACCGCGAAGCCCTGATCATCCCGTTCTCCTCCGAGACGGGGCAGGGCCGCCGCGAACTGCTCGCCGTCATCGGCGACGTGTTCGGCGCCCCCCCCGCGCAGGGGGAGGAGGACTAGAAGGGCGTCACCTCCAGGGTGCAGCCCTGGCTTTCCGGGGTGAATTCCGCGCGCGCCGCGCCCGGGCCGCGCCGCCGGATGTTTCCTGTGACATTCACCGCGCCCTTTTCGCCCTGGTCCTCCTCCGTCTTGAGCGCCGCGCGGTCCAGGCAGTCATACACGGCGCAATCCACAAACTCCACGCCGCCGTGCCGCCGGGTGATGCTGTCCCGGTTGAGCGAGAGGACCAGGGGCCACCACGGGTGCTTTTCCGTGGAGCGCGTCGCCGTGTTGCGGAAATTGCATCCGCTGAAGCGCACCAGCGCGGCCTCCGCCGATTTGTCGTAGACGTAGGCGCCGCCGTTCCGGGTGTTCTCGACCGTGCAGTTGCGGAACTCGATCAGGCCGGAGGGGCCGTCGTCGCCCACCGCCCCCACGCCGATGCCCTGGTCGTTCCCGCTGCGCACATGGCAGTTTTCAAAGAGGATGGAGAGGGGTTCGGAGGTCTTGCGGAGCGGCTTGAGGTACACGAGGATGCCCGCGCCCCAGTTGTTGGCCATGACGCAGTTGCGCACCGTCACGTTCACGAGGCACTCGTTCGCGCTGTTGGGCTCCAGGTCTATCCCCGCCTGCGGCGCCGTGCCTTTGGTCCCGAAAAAGCGGCAGTTCTCAATCAGCAGGTTCTTCGCGCTGATCACGCTGATGCCCTGGCGGTGGTGGTTCCAGCACAGCACGTCCCGGATGACCACCTCCTCGCAGCGGGGGAGCGCCTCCGTCGCGCCGAGGTAGATGCCGTCGCCGCCGCTGTTCTCCAGCGACAGGCCCTCCACGCGGATGTTGCGGCACCCGGAGAAGGTCAGCGTGGTCCGCCATTCGGCCTTCTCATAGGCGTCGGACTGGTAGTCCGCCTTGCGCATCCGCAGCCGCGCGCCGTACCCGCGCACGGTGATGTTCTGCGCGTCCTTCGCGGAGAAGAGGCTGTCGCCCCCGCCCTTGAACTCCCCGGGCTTGGCGAGCACCACCACGCCCGGCTCGAAGACCAGCTCCAGGTTTCCCCGCAGGCGGACGGGGCGGATCACCCAGGGCGCGCCGGTGTACGGCACCACGATCCGGGCCGCCCCCGAATCCACCGCGGCCTGGAGGGACTCCGTGGCGTCGGCGGGATCAAATCCCCACCACGACGCTGCCGCCTCCGTCCGTTGACCGGCGGCCACTTCGGCGATCCTGGCCTCATCCCGAGGCAGGGCGCCTTCTCCGGCGGCGGCGGCTCCCGCCGCGGCGGCCAGAATCAGGCACAGCGTGACAGCGGCACATTCCCGTGTTCTCTTCATGACATGCTCCCTTCCGGTGCTCAGGGTTTCCAGAGGTTTCCCGCGCCGGGGATGCCCGGCGATTCCTTTTCACGCGCCAGTTCCGCCAGTCGGCCTGCGGCGCACAGATGCAGGCGCAGGTTCGGCAGCTCCGCGACAGGGACGAACACCGCCTCCGCCACCCGCGCGTCGTCCCCCGTGGCGCGGGGCGCCCCGGAGAGGATCTCCGCGCGGAACACCAACTGCACCACGTGCCGCGCGCCGTCCGGGGACACCGCCTCCTCGAAGGACACCAGCGGGCCGGGCGCGACCTGCAGCCCGGTCTCCTCCCGCAGTTCGCGGTGCAGGGCGTCGGCCAGGGTTTCCCCCCGGTCCACCCCGCCGCCGGGCAGGAGCCAGCGTGTCTCGCCGTCTTTCACATGGCGCACCAGCAGAACGCGGTCGTCCCGGATGACCAGCGCCGCGACGCGCAGCCTGGGTCCGTCCGCGCTCATGCCCCGCTTCCTTCGCCGATCTCCGCCCACTCGGCGAAGCGTCCGGCAGCGCCCGACTCCACCTCGGCGTCCACGAGCACATCGTTTCCCTCGTACCGGATTTCCAGAATGCGGGCGCGCGCGCGCAACTGGGACAGGACGGCGGCCCGGTTCTGCGGCACCCGCAGCCGGAGCAGCGTGCGCCCCCGCCGCAACTGGTCCTGGGTCATCTCAAGCAGTGCGCGGAGGCCGTCGCCCCGCAGGGCGGAAACGACCGCGTGCGGCGCCCGGTCCGTTGTCAGGCCCGCCAGCAGGCCCTCATCGAGGAGGTCGGCCTTGTTGTACACCTTGACAAAGGGGATGGCCGCCGCGCCGATTTCCTCCAGCACATTGCGCACCGTCCGCAGGTGCTCCTCCATGGCCGGATGCGACGCATCGAGGACCAGGAGGAGCAGGTCCGCCTCGTTGACAGCCTCCAGCGTGGCTCGGAACGCGGCGACCAGGGTGTGGGGAAGCCGCCGCACGAAGCCCACGGTGTCGGCGAACAGGGCCTCGCCGCCGCCGGGCAGGGAGCAGCGCCGCACCAGGGGGTCGAGGGTGGCGAAAAGTTTGTCCTCCGCCAGGGCGTCCGCGCCCGTGAGGGCGTTGAGCAGCGACGATTTCCCGGCGTTGGTGTACCCGACGAGGGCCACCGTGGGGATGCCCTGGGCCGTCCGCCGGTCCCGCTGGATGCGCCGGTGCTTCCGCACCTCCTCCAGTTCGGCCTTCAGCCGGGTGATCCGTTCCCGGATGACCCGGCGGTCCACCTCCAGTTTCTGCTCGCCCGGCCCGCGCACGCCGATGCCGCCCTGCTGCCGCATGATGGAGCCCCGTCCCGTGAGGCGCGGCAGGAGGTACTGAAGCTGGGCAAGCTCGACCTGCATGCGGCCCTCGCGCGTCTGCGCGCGCCCGGCGAAGATGTCCAGAATCAGCTGCGTGCGGTCCACGATCTTGACACCAAGCGCTTTTTCCAGCTTGACGCCCTGCGCCGCGCCCAGGTCCGCATCGAAAAGGACCGTCTCCGCGCCGAGTTCCCCGATCGCCGCCTTGATGGACTCCAGTTTCCCGCCGCCGATGTAGGTGGCCGGGTCGGGGCTGGAGCGGTGCTGTTCGAACGTGCAGACGATGTCGGCCCCGGCGGTCCGCGCGAGCTCCCGCAACTCGTGCAGGGCCTCCTCGGCCTCCGCGGGGCTTTCCTGCGACAGGACAACGCGCACGGCGACGGCCTTTTCAATGACCGGGGGGTGCGGAATGTCCACCATCCTGCTGTCCTGCCCGGTTTCGTGGCCCTCGGTGTGCATAATTGACTCCCATCTCGGCAAAATGCGAGTATAACACGTCAGGCGGCGCATCCCCGACGGTCATGAGGGGGGTGGAAGTGCCTTGGCGAGTCAGGAGGTCTGCTTTGGCATCGGAAAACGCAACCAGAATTGTGTCCTGCAAGCACTGCGGACAGCGCATGCGCGTCCCCCAGGTCGCCACGGCGCGTTTCTTCAAGTGCCCGAAGTGCGGCGGACTCATTCCCGCAAGCGACACGGGCCACCCGGACGCGATGGAGGAGGGCGGCGGTGGGGACCAGTCTCCCGGCGCCAAGGTTTCTGACCCGCTCATGCAGCTTTTCCGCCAGTCCGGCAAGGTGGCCCCGGAGCATGTGGAGGAGGCGCTGGCCGTCAAGACGGCCCAGGGGGGCAAGCTCTACGAAATCCTGATACGTCTGGGACATCTGAAGGCCGAGGACCTGCACAGCCTTCTCTCCCGGCAGCCGGGCATCGCGGCGGTCCATCTGGCGAACATCGCCATGGACCGGGACATGGTCAACCTGCTGCCGCACGAGATCGCCCTGCGCAATTTCGCCTTTCCCATTGACCGCCTCGGGAAGCTGATGACCGCCGCCATGGTTTGTCCGCTGGACATGGAGGCCATTGCGGAAATCCAGAACCACACGGGGCTGAGCGTCAAGCCCGTGCTCTGCTCCCTGGACGATTTCTACCAGGTGGTGGAAAAGTACTACCACATCAAGCGGAATCCCGACGGCGTGACGGGCGTGTCTTCTGCCTCCGGAAGCGCCAAGGCTGCGGCCGGGGCCCCTGCGGCGCCGGCGCAGGCGCCGCCGGCGCAGGGGGAAAAGGCCGCGCCCGCAAAAGAAGCCGCTGCGAGGGAGGAGGCCGCCCCGCCCCCCGCGCCGGTCGAGGCGCCGCCCTCCATCGCAGACCGGATGGAACAGTTGGATCAGCTTGAAATCTCGCCCCGTGTCGCCACGCAGATATCCTCTCTTGTCGGCTACGGCAGGGAGGGGCTGCGCAAAATGAGCGAACTGGCCCCCTGGTCCCCCCCGCTGGTCGCCACCCTGCTCTCCGCCGCCAACAGCGCGGCCTACGGGATGCCGGGCATGGTGGACAACCTGGCCCTGGCCACGGCCCTGCTCGGGGACCAGGGCGTGGGCCTGCTTTGCTCCAACATGCGCGAGGCGAACCCGCAGACAGAGAAGCAGATGGCTATTGTCGCCCGTCATTCCCGCCAAACGGGAAACGTGGCGGCCCTCCTCGCGGCGGCCAGTGAACGCTCCGTGCCCAGCATCGTTCAGAGCGCCGGATACCTGCATTCCCTGGGAAGTTTCGCGCTGGCGATTCTGGAGCCGGAGGAGTCCAAGAAGATAGACCGGCGTCTTGTCGGCGCCTCGCGCACCCTGGCAGAACAGCAGGTGTTCGGTGTCGGGGGGGACGAGTTGGGCGCGCGCCTGCTGGTGCTGTGGCGCATTCCCCCGATCATCTCAGAGTGCGTGCGCCTGTACACGCACCCCGAGGAGGCGGGGGATTATCAGGACATGGCCTGCCTGCTCCTGGCCGCCTCGTTGTCCGTGGGGCCGGACGGCGCCTTTAACGAGGACATCAGCGACGCGGGCCTGAATGCCCTGTATTCCCTGGGGCTGTCCGCCGAACAGGCCCAGACCGCCGTGGCGGAAACGGCCTGAAACAGCCCACATCTTCGGAGGGTGTCCCATGTCGGTGGACAATGCGCTCAAGTTCCTCGCCCTGGCCAGGAGAAGCCCCGGGGTGCGGCGAAGGCTCGCCAAGTTCACCGGCAGGGAGGCGTTGGCCGGGCTGGTGGCGGTGGCGGGGGAAAGAGGCCTCGTCTTCTCGGAGGAGGAATACCGGCAGGCCGTGGTGCGGTCGGCGGCCGGGGAACTCGACACGGACTCCCTGAACGGCGTGCTGGATGAGATAGGGCTCGGCGGCATCCCGGAGGTTCGGGACTAGTCGCGCGCGGTGCGGGTCACAGGTTGGCGCTGAAGAAGTTCGCGATGAGGGAGGGGCAGCCGTCGCAGCCGGAGCATATCCGGTGGATGGATTCGTCCACGGCATGGGGCAGGCTGGGGTCGCGCACCACGTCATGCAGCCGTTCGCGGAGCGCGTTCCCCATCCGGTACTGCTCCAGCCCGTCCACCAGTCCGCAGGTGAAAAGCTCGCCCGCCGCGTTCACGTAGATCATCCGGGCAGGACCCTGGCAGCGGGGCCGCCCGCCGTCCTCCTCCTGCGGGTTCGCCGTCCACAGGACAAACCCCTGATCCTCCAGGGGCTTCAGTTTTGCCAGCGACTCGCGGCGCACCAGCAGGCGGAGCCGGTCCCCGTCCAGCCCCTTGAGGCGCGCCGCCTCTTCGGGCGTGACATCGTCCTCCACCAGATGAAGGCCGACCATCATGCCGTGGGCTTCCTGCGCCCATCGGCAGAGCTCCCAGACATCCTCGTGGCGGGAAAGGTGCGTGGTCAGGGACAACACCACCCAGCAAGCTCCGAGAGAGGCGGCCTCGTCGAGAACGTTCAGCCAGTCCTGGAGCGTCAGCCTTTGGGACTCATGGCCGCCGGCCGGGCTTTCACCGATGCCCTGCGGGCAGACGCACACCCAGAGGTACGTCACCTGGCGCCTGCTCTCGCCCCCCTCTTTGCAGCACTCCTTGAGCCGTTTCCGCACATCGCGCGTCAGGGCGAACAGCTCCTTGGTTCCGCCCGCGGCCTCAGGGCCGCCTTTCCCGGTCTTACCGCACTTGCTCACAGGCATACCTCGAAGTTCTGGTTTTTTGCAGGGACCGAATCATAGGGGTCTTCCCGGCGCAAATGCAACAACGAAGCGGGGGAAAGGCCGTCTTTTCCACGCTTTGGAACATCACGGGAACCCCGTTTCTTCCCGGAAACCGGTCTAAAAGGTGGATTCTTCGCCGTCCTTTCCCGCTCCGCCCCCCCCCAAACGTCCGCAGACTCCTGTGCTTTTTTGTCCACGCTGTGCGCGCTGTTCCGGGGTGTGGTAAGATTGGGCGTCAGCACATAGCGTCCGGCGGCAGGGCTTTCCCGTCGGACGGTTTACGCATGGCTTTTTCCCTGCCGTGCGCGCCGGGTAATGCGCCTGTCCTTTCCGCGTGATACGGGAGTTCAATATCTGCGCGGCCTACGGCATGCCTCCCTCGAGTGGACGTCGGACGGCCGCCGTGAGAACACCCACCTGCTGAGGATGAGGTTCACGCGCCAACTTTCGGCCCGCACGCGCAGGGTTCTTCTTTTTGGGGGGAGGGCGGAGTGTGGGGGGGAAGGGCTAGAAGTCCTTCATGACATCGCCGGTGTCCTCATACCAGACCGTGACGACGATGATGGGCTCGTTGCCGCGCCCGTCGTGGTGGATGTCCGTGCCAAAACACTGGCACACATAGGCCGGCTTGATCTTTGCCCGTTTCATCCACTCGTTAATCTGCTGGTCCATCTGCTGCAGGCCGCCGATGCTCACCTTGCCGATAAAACTCTGCACTTTCATCATTGCGCTTCCCCTCTCTGCTTGGTTGACCATTCCGCATCCCAGGCTGAAGGCGGCCGGCTCTTCCGGCCTCGCGTCTGCGTCACTCATCGCACTTCTCTTTATCAGCAAGCCGGGAACAGCCACACTGCTCCCGAACCCGGCGTCCGCCGTTCCTATTCCAGACCCCGCTCCAGCGCCCGGCGCATGACATCCACCGGCGCGGGAAGCCCGGTCCACAGCTCATACTGAAGCACCGCCTGATGCAGCAGCATCGCCATGCCCTCTATGGTAGCACACCCGGCCATCAGCGCGTCCTGCAACAAACGCGTGCGGCGCGGCCGGTACACCATGTCAAACACCGCGTGCTGCGGGCGGAGACGTTCCGGCGGCACGCAGCTCGCCCCCACGTCGTGCCCGTGCATTCCCAGGGGGGTCCCGTTGATGATCACATCGTGGGTGGCCAGCGCCTCGTCCAGCTCGAAGACGAGGGACCCGTCGCCCACGTCCACGCCCTCCGCAGCGCGGCGAAGGTCCGCGGCCAGGGCCACCGCCTTCTCCCGGCTTCGTCCCAGAATGGTGACGCGCTCCGGCCCCGCCTCGGCCGCGGCGAAGGCCACCGCCCGCACCGCGCCGCCCGCCCCGAGGAACAGCACGCGCCGGCCGGCCAGGGAGACGCCCGCCTCGGCCAGGGCGCGCAGCGCCCCCGTGCCGTCCGTGACCGAGCCGCGCAGCACGCCGTTCTCGTTGGTCACCGTGTTGACGCAGCCCACCCGCTGAGCCATCGCGTCCACCTCGTCCAGGCACGCCATCGCCCGCACCTTGTGCGGGATGGTCACGCTGAGTCCGCGGAAGGACGGTGCCGCCCGCATTCCCGAGAGAAAGGCGGGAACATCCTCCACGTCAAAGGCGAGATAGGCAAAGTTCAGCCCCGCCGCGCGGAACGCGGCGTTGTGCATGGCCGGGGAGAGGGAGTGCGCCACCGGGTGGCCGATGACCGCGCAGAGCCGTGTTTCCGTGGTGATTTCGAACGCCTCGGCCATGCCGCGCCCCTCTCAGCCCGGAGGCCAGGTGAAATCCCGGCCGCCCAGCAGGTGCAGGTGAAGATGGAACACTTCCTGGTTGGCGGCCTTTCCGCAGTTGATCACCATGCGGTAGCCGCCCTCGGCGATCCCCAGCTGGCGGGCGACCTTGTTGGCGCAGAGCACCAGCCCCCCCAGCAGCGCCTCGTCGGCCTCCTTCGCGTCGCTCACCTTGGGGAGCGGCTTCTTGGGGAGCACCAGCACATGGGTTGGCGACGCGGGGTCGATGTCGTGGAAGGCGAAATACCGGTCGTCCTCGTACACCTTGTCGCAGGGAATCTCCCCGCGGATGATCCTTCCGAAAATGGTGTCTTCAGCCATGAAACCGCTCCTTGTTGGACGGGGAAACACCGCCCGCCGCCTGTTCTATACCCAGACTACCATTCCGCGTTCCCGCCTTCAAGGAAAGGCCAGCCGGGCACCGAGCTGCCCCGCCGCGTTCAGGGCGAGCGTGGCCAGCACTGCGGAAGCCGCCTCGGTCCGCAGAACCAGCGGCCCAAGACTCACCCGGAGGGCCCCCTGTGCGGTGATTAGACCGCGCTCCCGCCCCGTGAAGTCCCCCTCTGGCCCCGCCAGCAGCAGCACGCGGGTCGTTTCGGGGGGCAGCAGAACCGCCCCGTCCGCGCCGCTGTCCAGATCGGCGGCCACCACCGCGCCCGTTTCCTCCGACAGGAGGGCGTCCAGAGAGTCCCAGGCGCGCAGCAACGGCAGGGTGTCCCGGCCGCACTGTTTGCACGACTCCACGGTGTGCCTCTGCCAGCGCTCCACGGCGCCCGGCGCCCGCTGGCTTCGGTCAGCCCGCCAGAAGTGGAACCCCGCCACGCCCAGCTCCGTGCCCCGGCAGACGATTTCATCCACCACCTTGTCCCGGTGCGGCCAGGCCGGTGCCAGAAAAACGGCGACAGCCGGGGCTTCCCGCCGGGTCATCCGCTCCAGGGCCACCACGGCCTCCGCGCGGCTTCCCCGCAGGAAGACGCCCGCGCCCGCCAGCCCGCGGCCGTCAAACACCTCCACCGGGTCGCCGGCCCGCAGCCGGAGCACGGACACGGCATGGCGCGCCTCCGCATCGGGGAGGGAGAGTTCCCCCCCGGCGGCGGCGTCCATACCGGGGCAGTAGAAGCGGTGCGTGTGGGGCATGGGGAAAGGATAGCAGACCGGGAAGGCCGCTTCATCCTTTCGCGGCCCCGCCGCTGGCCGGAGGGGCGGGCATGCCGCTATACTTCCCCCATGGCGAAGGAACGGCTGGACATGCTGGTGCAGGCGAGGTTCGGGTTGACCCGCGCGCGGGCGCAGGGGGTCATCCAGGCCGGACAGGTGTGTCTTCCCGACGGCCTCACGCTGGACAAGCCCGGCGCGCGCTACCCGGACGACACCCCGCTCGTGCTTCGGGAGCCCCCGCGCTTCGTCAGCCGGGGCGGCGACAAGCTGGAGGGCGCCTTTGAGGCCTTCGGCCTCGATGTGGCGGGGAAGACCGCGATGGACGTCGGTGCGTCCACGGGCGGGTTCACCGACTGCATGCTCCAGCACGGGGCGGCGAGGGTGTACGCCGTGGACGTGGGCTACGGCCAGCTCGCCTGGAAACTGCGGCAGGACCCCCGGGTGGTGGTTTTGGAGCGATGCAACATCCGCTATCTGGAGCCGGAGCGGCTGGAAGAGCCCCCTGTCTTCTTCACCATAGACTGCTCGTTCATTTCCCTCAAGCTCGTGCTGCCCGCCACCCTCCGCCTGATGGGCCCCGATCCGGAGGGGGTCGCCCTGATCAAACCGCAGTTCGAGGCGGGCCGCAGCCGGGTGGGGAAGGGGGGCGTGGTCCGCGACGGGGCCGTCCATGCGGAGGTGGTGGAGGACGTGCGCGCGGCGGCGGCGGCGCTGGGATTCCGGGACGTGGATGTGGTACCGTCTCCGTTGCTGGGCCCCTCGGGGAACCGCGAGTTTCTGGCGCGGCTCCACCGGTTTTCAGCGCCCCCCGACACGCCCGGCGGAGTATCCTAAACGCCCCATGCTGGACGCCCTGCACATACAAAACTACGCCCTGATTGACCGGCTGGAGGTGGCGCTTTCCCCGGGATTCAACGCCCTCACCGGCGAGACCGGCGCGGGCAAGTCCATTGTGGTCGGCGCGCTGAACCTCGTGCTGGGCGCGCGCGCCTCGGCCGACCTGGTCCGCGCCGGCGCCGACGCGGCCCGGGTGGAGGCGGCGTTCTCCCTCGACCGGCCCTCCGCGCGCCTGCGAGCCCTGCTCGCGGAGCACGACATCCCCCTGGAGGACGGCGTCCTTATCCTGGCGCGCACGGTCCTGCCCGACGGCAGGAGCAAGGCCTTCGCGGGCGGGCGCATGGTGCCCGTCGCGGTGCTGGCCGCCCTCGGCGACGAGCTGGTGGACCTCCACGGACAGCACGAGCACCAGTCCCTCCTGCGCCCCGACCTCCAGCGGGAGGTGCTCGACGCCTACGCGGGCGCGGGCCCTCAGGCGGAGGCGCTGGCGGAGAAGGTGGCCGCGCTCAACGCGCTGGCCCGCGAGATCGCGGCCGTGGAGTCGAACGACCGGGACACCGCCCGGCGCATGGATTTTCTGCGCCATGAGATCGCGGAGATTGACGCCGCGGGGCTCCAGCCCGGCGAGGAGGAGGAGCTGAGGAACCGCCTGAACCGCATCATCCACGCGGAGAAACTGCGCGGGCTGTCCGAGTCCGCCTATGCCGCCCTCTACGAGGGCGAGGCGCCCTCCGTCGTGGACCTGCTGGACCGCGCCCTGTCCGGCATCGCGGAGTTGGGGGGGATCAGCGCGGAGTTTCTGGAGCTGTCCGCGCCCCTGCAAGACGCGCGCGCGCAGGTGGAGGCCGTGGCGGAGACCCTGCGCGGCAACCTCTCCGACGCCGAGTACGACCCGGCGGAGCTGGACGCGCTCCACCGCAGGCAGGGGATGATCAACGACCTGAAGCGGAAATACGGCGCGGACATCGCCGAAATCCTGGCCTACCGGGACCGGGCCGCCGCCGAACTGGCCGGGTACGACTCCCGGGACGCGCGGCTCGCGGAGATGCGCGGACAGGAGGCGCGCCTGCGCGGCGAGGCGACGGAGGCGGCGAACGCCCTGTCCGCCCTCCGCCGAAAGGCGGCCGCCGCCCTGGACAAGAAGATCGCGGAGACCCTGCGCGACCTGGACATGAAGGGCGCGCGCTTCGAGACGCGGTTCACGGACATCCCGCTGTGCGCCCACGGCGTGGACGGCGTGGAGTTTCTCCTTTCGGCCAACGCGGGGGAGAAGCCGAAACCCCTGCGCGCCGTGGCCTCGGGCGGCGAGATGTCCCGGATCATGCTGGCGCTCAAGTCGGTCTTCGCGGGGATGGACCGCATCCCCACGCTGGTCTTTGACGAGATAGACGCCGGCGTCGGCGGCGTGGTCGCGCGGCGCGTGGCGGAGAAGATGGCGGCGCTGGCGGCGTCGCACCAGGTGCTGTGCATCAGCCACCTGCCGCAGATCGCCGCCGCCGCGGAGGCGCATTACCGGGTGGAGAAACAGGTCCGCAGGGGCGTCACGGCGACTGCCGTGGCGCGCGTGGACGGCGAGGCGCGGGAGCGGGAGCTGGCCAGACTGCTGGACGGGTCGCTTTCCGACGTTTCCCTGGAGCACGCGCGCGCGCTGCTGCGGGACATGGGATCAAAGAAGTAAAGGAGTCATGGCATGGACTGCAGCAGGATCAAGATCGGCGTCATGGGGTCTGCGGGCGGAAAAATGGACCCGGAGATTGAGGAGCGGTGCCGCACCCTGGGCCGGGCCATCGCGGAGGAGGGGTGCGCCATCCTCACCGGCGGATGTCCGGGCCTTCCCCACCAGGCCGTCATCGGCTGCAAGCTTTCCGGCGGGCTCACCATCGGCGTATCCCCGGCCCTCAGCGTGCGCGAGCATGTGGACCACTACGGCAGCCCCACGGACCACATTGACGTCATGATCTACACCGGCGCGGGCCTCATGGGGCGCGAGATCGTCGGCGTGCGCAGCTGCGACATCATCATCATCGTCGGCGGGCGCTCCGGCACCCTCGGCGAGTTCGCCATCGCCTACGACGAGGGCCGCATGATCGGCGTGCTCACCGGCACCGGCGGTTTTGCGGACCATGTGGACGACATCCTCCCGGTGATCGAGAAGCCGACGGGATCGCGCCTGTTCTTCTCCGCGGACCCGGTGGACCTCATCCGGAAATGCGTGGCCTCGTTCCGGGAGAACCCGCCGGTCATCCGCGAGCGCGAGGCCGCCGGGTAAGACGTCAGGTCTTTTTCCCCTTCGGGGCGGGTGGGCCTCCGGGGTAGTTCGGCGAATACAGCACCGCGTGCGGCCGGGTGACGAGCCTGCCGTTCTTCACAAACTCCTCCCCGCGCGGGGCCAGATGCTCCGTCATGCGCCCGCGCCATTCCGCCAGCACTCCGGCACTGCCGGGGACACCGGAAAGGTCCCGCAGCTCGCGCGGGTCCTCCGTCAGGTCGAAAAGCTGCTCGCGGCCATCCTCGAACTGGTAGATGTACTTCATCCGCCCGTCTGTGAGGGCCGTCCAGTTGTGGCTTTCCGCGTAGCACCGGCAGTGCTCCAGGTCAATCCAGGGACGCCAGTCCGCCTTCGGGTCGCGGGCGAGCCGCAGCAGGCTGCTCCCGTCCATCGCCGGGGCGCCGGTGACGCCCGCCGCATCGAGAAACGTCGGCAGCACGTCGCGAAGCTCGACGGGGTGGTCCAGCCGCGTCCCGGCCGGGGCCGTGGTCCAGTCCGCAGGACAGCGCACGATCATGGGGATGCGCGCAGAGCCCTCGTAGGCGTAGGTCTTGCGCCAGAGATGGTGGTCCCCCGTCATGTCGCCGTGGTCGGCGGTGAACAGGATCAGCGTGTTCTCCAAGTCCCCGCGGCGCTCCAACGCGGCCAGCACCCGCCCGATCTGCTCGTCCAGGAAGGACACGGAGCCGTAGTAGCCCTGCCGTGCGGCGCGCGCCGCCTCCGGGCCGAGGTCGCCGTGCCACAGGCTGGGTCCGTCGCCGCTGCGCGTGGCGAGCCGCGCCGCCCAGTCGCCCACGGCCCGCTCTGGCAGGGGGGCGTCGCGGTAGGCGTCCATGAAACGTGCCGGGGGATCGTAGGGGCTGTGGGGCCGCGCGAAGGACACCTTTAGGAAGAAGGGGGCGTCTCCCGAATAGGAATCCAGAAACCGCTCCGCCACGTCCGCCGTCCAGCGCGTGGGGTGCAGCTCCTCCGGCAGGGCGTAGGGCGCGGAGGTGTTGTCGTTCCAGCCGATGCCCGTGGCGTCCGGGTCCAGCGTCGGCGCCTGAGACCGGAACCAGCCCCGGTAGTCGCTGCGGAACTCCGGCGACTCCGCCCGGCCCGACTCGTCCAAAACCGTCTCATGGTAGCCGTGAAGGTTCCGCTGGGGCGTGAAGTGCATTTTTCCAACGGCGTAACAATGATACCCGGCGTCGCGCAGGGCCTGGGGCTTCTCATACGGGTACTTCTCCGCCACCCGGCCGTACCCGAGCTGTCCGTGGTTCCAGGGCGACATGCCCGTAAGCAGCGCCGCCCGGGCCGGGGTGCAGGAGGGGGTCGAACTGTATGCCCGCGCGAAATGGAAGCCCTGGGCGGCCAGCCGGTCCAGGTGCGGCGTCTGGATGACGGGATTCCCCGACACGCCCAGGCAGTCCCCCCGCATCTGGTCCGCCATAAGGAACAGGATGTTCGGTTTTCTGGCAGGCGCGGAGGGGGCCGCCCCCAAGGCCGGCCGCACCGCTGCGGCGGCCACCGCCGCCCCCGCGCGCCCCATGAATGTCCTGCGCGAAATGCCGCCGGAACCTCTTGCCATGACCGTGTCCTCCATGTGGGCGGCCAGTATAGCAGACCCTTTCACGGACCGACACGGACCTGCACGGACAGGCCTCTGTCCATTCCGTCCATAAAGTCCATGTCGTCCATGCTGCCCCGAACACACTTCCGCTTGCCCGGACTTTCCGAACGTGCTACAGTGAAATCCGCACCCACACCACAGGAGGGCCGCGCATGGCCGGGTTGAACCGAAGGGCTTTCATGGCGGGAATGGGAGCCGCTTCACTATCCTTCCTGGCCGCGCGGCGCGCGCCCGCGCGGGACACCGCGCCCCCAAACTTCGTCGTCATCATCACGGACGACCACCGCTGGGACATGGCCGGGTTCGCCGGGCACCCCATCCTCCAGACGCCGGAGATGGACCGGCTGGCCGCCGGGGGGGTGCATTTTCGGAACGCCTTCGTCACCACGCCCATCTGCTGCACCAGCCGCGCCTCGATCCTGACGGGCATGCACGCCCGCAGCCACGGGGTGCATGACTTCGCCACCCCCCTGGCGCCGGAGGACCTGGCGCGCACCTATCCGTCTCTGCTGCACGCGGCGGGCTATGAAACCTGCCATGTCGGGAAGTACGGTGTCGGCGGCACGCCGCCCGCCGCGCTGGGCGTGCGGCCGCTTCCTCCCGGCAACGAGCCCTTCTTCCGCGAGGTGGACGGCGGGCGCCGTCATGTCACCCGCATCACCGCCGACATGGCCTCGGACTTCATCGCCTCCGTTCCGAAAGGACACCCCTTCTGCCTCACCGTCGGGTTTGACGCGCCCCATTCCCACGACTACGCGCGGCGGCCCTATCCGCCCGAGCCGGAATGCGAGTCCCTTTACCGGGACGTCGCCGTGCCGCCGCAGCCGCACTCCTCCTGCGGGGACTACGAGGCCCTTCCGGACTTCCTGAAGAACAGCGAGGGACGCATGCGCTGGGGCGTCCGCTTCTGCACCCCCGACTTTTATCAGGAATCCATGCGCGACGTGTTCCGCATGATCACCGGGGTGGACCGGGCCATCGGCCGCATCCGCGCCGCCCTGGACGCCGCCGGGGTCGCGGACAATACGGTCATCCTGCTCGTCGGGGACAACGGCGCGTTCTACGGCGAGCGCGGCCTGGCCGGGAAATGGTACGCCTACGAGGAGAGCATCCGTGTGCCCCTGGTCCTGTTTGATCCCGCGATTCCCGAGGGAATGCGCGGGCAGGCCCTGGACCCCATGGCACTCAACATTGATCTGGCCCCGACCATCACTGAGCGGGCCGGCCTGGCCGTGCCGGACACCATGCAGGGCCGCAGTCTCCTGGAACTGGCGCGGGGGGACAGCCCCGGGGACTGGCGGAGGGACTGGTATTTCGAGCATCTCTTCAAACACCCACTCATCCCCCGGAGCGAGGGCATCCGCGCCGAGGGATGGACCTACATCCGGTGGGTGGACACGGACCCCTTGATGGAGGAACTCTACGACCTGACGGCGGATTCCCATGAGACGCGCAATCTCGCGGCGGACCCCGCGCATGCCGAACGTCTGGAGACCCTGCGCGCGCGCTGGGCGGAGTGGCGCGAAACCCTTCCCGAGAGGATTCCTGCGTCATGAAGAGCCTGTCCCGCAGAACCTTTCTGGGCGTGTCCGCCGGAAGCCTTCTGGCCCTGCGCCGCGCCGGGGCGGTGGGCGACGACGCGTACCGGCCCAACATCCTGCTGATCTGCAGCGACCAGCAGCATGGCCGCGCTTTGGGTGTGGCCGACCCCTTCTTTGACACCCCGGCGCTCGACCGGCTGGCAAAGTCGGGCATGTGGTTCCGCGAGGCTTTCTGCACCACCCCGCAATGCTCCCCGAGCCGCTCCACGCTGTACACGGGGCTGTACCCCCACCGGACCGGTGTGCTGGGGAACCTCGACGTCCAGCGGCATGACGGGGGGCGGATCGGGGCGATGGCGCCCGGCCCTCCCACGCTGGGGCGGCTGCTGAAGGACGCGGGGTACCACACCGGCTATTTCGGCAAGTGGCATCTGGGGAACCGGGAGCGTTTCGCGGCGGACTTCGACGCCAGCGATCTGGACGGCGACGCCCACGGTGGCGCGACGGAGAAGGCGCTGGCTTTCCTGAAATCCCGGGCGGATGGCGAAGAAGGGCCCTTCGCCCTTTTCGTAAACTACATCAACCCGCACGACATCTACGGGGCGGCGAAAGAAATCTCCGCCGACAGCCCCCGGCCCGAGGGGCCGACGGTGCCCCGTCCCGCCTCGTGGGCGGACACGTTGGAGGGCAAACCCGCCCCCCAGCGGCAGTTTCTCACGGAGGACCAGGGCAAGCCGTTCTGCGGCTGGCCGGACGCCGCGCTGGAGAAATACCGCCTGGCCTACCGGGAGAAGTGCAGGCTGGTGGACCATGAGGTGGGCCGGCTGCTGGACACGCTGGATGCACTGGATTTGGCGGAAAACACCGTGGTGGTGTACGTCTCCGACCACGGCGACATGGACACCCACCACCGCCTGGTCTACAAGGGGCCGTTCATGTACGACCAGCTCGTGCGCGTGCCCCTGATCATCCGGGTGCCCGCGCGCTTCGGGGGAAGCGCAGGCGTCCGCAGCGACGACCTCGTTTCGCTCGCGGATGTCACGCCGACGCTTTGCGCCCTCGCGCGGAGGGAGGTGCCCGAAGGGGACGGCATGTCCCTCGCCCCTGCGTTGTCCGGCGGTGTCCCGTTCGTGCCGAGGGACGGCGTGGCCGTGCAGTACTACGGCAAGCAGCAGTGGGTGAACCCCATCCGCACCTGGCGGACGCGGGACTGGAAGTACAGCCGCTATCTGGAGCATGGTGAGGAACTCTACGATTTGAGAAACGACCCGGAGGAGACGCGCAATCTTGCCGGGGACCCCGCCTGTTCGGAACGGATGGCGGAGATGCGCGCCGCCCTGGACGGGGGGATGCGGGGACACGGGGACACACGGTTCGACACCTACTGGCCCACGGACCGGCAGGGGGGGAGGCTGAAACCGAAGAATGGCTGACACGCGGCGGGCCGACATTGACTGGCTGCGCATCGGGGCGGTGCTCCTGCTGGTTCCCTTCCACACAGCGTGCGTCTACGGCGCGTGGGGCGATTTCTATGTGAGAGGGGGGGAGAGAAGCCTCCTGCTCAGTGCGCTGGTGGTGACGGGTTGCGGTGCTTGGCACATGCCCCTCCTGTTCTGGCTGGCGGGGGCGTCCGCCCGCATGTCCCTCGCCGCGCGCGGCGCGGGCGGCTTCCTGGCGGAGCGGGTCCGCCGCCTGCTGGTTCCCTTTGTCTTTGGCGTGCTGGTGGTGGTGCCGCCCCAGTCCTATCTGGCCTGCCTGGTGCGCGGCACCTGGTCCGGCGGCTATTTTTCCTGGTACCCCCGCCAGTTCTTCACCATCGGCCCGGCGGGCCTCTCAGGCTATGAAGGCGGGTTCACCCCGGCCCATCTCTGGTTTGTGCTGTTCCTCTTCGTCTATGTGTGCGTGTCGTTTCCCCTGCTGAAATGGCTGGCCGGGGACGCATCTGCACGATTTCGAGGATGCCTCGCCGCTCTGCTGGAACATCCGGTGGCGTTCTGGCTGGTCCCTGTTCCGTTCATGCTCGCGCAGCTCGTCCCGGATATTGGGGACAAAAACATCCCCTATTTCTTTCTCATATTCATCGCCGGTTTCTTGTGGCAGGCGGACCCCGCGATTGCCGCCGCTCTGGAAAGGCGCAGGCGCGCCGCCTTGATCGTTGGTCTCCTGTGTCTGGCGGCACCCATTGCCGGATGGGTTGCCGGCGCGCACCACCATTTCTGGGTCGGCAAGGCTCTGGACATTTCTTACGAGGGCTTTGCCATGTGGTGCCTGGTGGTCGCTCTGGTTGGATACGGGAAACGCCTCGCGGACCTGCGGCCGGCGATTCTTCCGCATCTTGCGGAGGGGGCCTATCCCTTCTACATCCTTCACCAGACCATCGTGGTCTGCACCGCGTTTTTTCTCCGGCCATTCGCGTTGCCGCCGCTGCCGGGGTTCCTGATCGTGACGGCGGGGGCGGGGACCTTCACGGCGCTGCTCTATCTGGGGCTGGTGCGGCCGTTCAACCCGGTCCGCTTCCTCTTCGGCATGAAACCCCGGCGAAAAAGGGCGGCCGCATGATTGACTCCGGCGGGGTCCAACCCCTACCTTTGTCCTGCGGCGTCGCGGACTGCGGGCGCCGGAGACAGGATCCATGAAACTGGTCATTGCCCCAGACTCCTTCAAGGAGGCGGCGTCCGCCGCGCGCGTCGCGGCGGCGGTCGCGGACGGGTGGCGGTCTGTCTGGCCGGAGACGGAGTTGTGCCTCGTTCCCATGGCCGACGGCGGTGAGGGAACGCTCGACGCCCTGGTCGGCGGCGGGCGCGGGCGCGTGGAGCGGGTGGAGACGACGGGCCCCCTGGGCGAGCCTGTCACCGCGTCCCTCGGGTTTCTGGACGAAGGCCGGGCCGCCGTGGTGGAGTCGGCCCAGGCGGTCGGCCTCTCGCTGATTCCGCCGGAACGGCGTAATCCCGCCCGGACCACCACCTTCGGCATTGGCAGGATGATCGCCGCCGCGCTGGACCGGGGAGCGCGGCGCATCCTCGTGGCCGTGGGGGGCACGTCCACCAACGACGGCGGCGCGGGCATGGCCCAGGCGCTGGGCGTGTCGTTGAAAGACGCCGAAGGCCGGGAGCTTCCCCCGGGCGGGGAGGCCCTGCTGAGGTTGGACCACGTGGACCTGTCCGGGCTGGATCCGCGCATCGCCGAGACGGAAATCCTGGTCGCCTGCGATGTGAACAACCCCCTGTGCGGACCCGCAGGGGCTTCTCTCCTGTACTCGCCGCAGAAGGGTGCGGACCCGGTCCTGGCCGAACGGCTTGACGATGCCCTGGCCCATTTCGCCGGGGTGGTCCTGCGGGGCCTGGATAAGGATGTTCGCATTCTGCCGGGGGGCGGCGCGGCGGGCGGACTGGGCGCGGGCCTGGCGGCGTTTCTCGGCGCGCGTCTCGTGCCCGGCGTGGAGGTGGTGGCCCGCGAGGCGGGGCTGGAGGAGGCGCTGCGCGGGGCGGACCTCGTGATCACGGGGGAGGGCCGGCTGGACGCCCAGTCGCTCTGGGGGAAGGTGCCCGTGGGGGTGGCCCGGCTGGGCCGCGCCGCCGGGGTGCCGGTCATCGCCCTGGCGGGAAGCCTGTCCGGGGATCTGTCGGCCCTTTGCGCGGAGGGGCTGACCGCCGCCTTCGCCCTGGCCGACGGCCCCATGTCCCTGGAGGAATCCATGGTCGCCACGGAGGAACTGTTGCGGCGCCGAAGTGCCATGCTTGCCCGTGTCTGGCGCGCCGCCCAGGAGGTGCGGCCATGAAGTCCCCGGACACGGCACACGCGGGGCTTCCGTTCTCCCCGGGGCGTCTTTTGCGCACGGTGACGCGCCTGCATCCCGCCCAGGTCGGCTGGCGGCTTCTGCGCACGGCGCAGCAGCCCTTTGCGCCCGCGGCGGCGCGGCGGTGCGGTCCCGGAACACAGGGGGCGCTTGACACGGAGACGCTGTCCCGCCTGCGCGCCTTTTTGGAGGATGCGGCCCGCGCCGGGCTGGCGGCGGGGGGGGGACTGCTGGAAGCCCTTCGCTCGGGACACCCCGTCTTTCTGAACCGTGCGGCCTCCGCAGCGGGGTATCCGTGGAACGATGCCGCGCTGCCCAAACTCTGGCGCTACCAGCTGCACGGGTTCCGTTGGCTGATGTTGCTGGCCCTGGAGAACACGCACGCTCCCCGGCCGGAGGACCGCGCATTGGCGCGGGACGCGTTCTCAGACTGGATGCGGAACAACCCGCCGGGGACGGGCGACGGATGGGAACCGTTCCCGGTTTCGGAGCGTATCCTGAACTGGTCGCTTGCGGGGGCGGTGTTTACCCCGGAGGATCTGGATCTGCGCGCCTCCGTGGAGCACCAGGCCCGGTGGCTGGCGCGGCGGTTTGAATGGGACCTTCAGGGGAACCATTTGCTCAAGAACGCCTGCGCCCTGGCGGTGGCGGGCGCGGTGCTGGGCGATGCGGCTCTGTGGACGCGGGGCGCGGCGGAGGCAATGAGGCAGTTTGACCGGCAGGTGCTGTCTGACGGGGGGCACTGCGAGCGGAGTCCCATGTACCACGCCCTGGCGTTGTGGGACGGGCTGGTGCTGCATGCCGCCCTGGGGGACGAGCACCCCGCCGCGGAGCGGTTGCGCCCTGTGCTGCTGCGCATGGCGGACTTTCTCCAGGGGGTGGCGCATCCCGACGGCGACATTCCGCTGTTCAACGACGCCGTGCTCGGGGAGGCGTTCCCGGCGCGAGCGCTCGCGGACTTCGCCGCGCACCGGTGCGGCAGCGCGGTTCGCTTGCGCGGCGACTTCCCCGACACGGGGGTTTACGCGCTTGGGAACGCCGCAGGACGCCTTCTGGTGAAAGCCGGCCCGGTGCCCTCCGTCCAGCCAGGCCATGCCCACGGCGACCCGTTGACCTTCGAGCTTTCTCTGGGAAACACGCGCATGCTGGTGGATGCCGGGTGCCATGGATACGCGGAAAGCCCGCTGCGCGCGTGGTGCCGGAGTGTGCGGGCCCACAACACCGCAGTGGTGGACGGCATTGAGCCGGTGGAGGCGTGGTCCGTGTTTCGGGTCGGAAACCGCCACGCCCCGCCCTTCGCGCGGGTGGAGGGGGGTGCCGATGGTGCGCGGTTCTCGGGAGAGGTGGCCCTGCCGGGCGGCGTAGTTCACCGTCGGGAAATTCTGTGCCCGGACAGCGCCCCCGCCTGGCGGGTGCGCGACGCGGCGGTGCGGCGGGACGGAGCCCCGGGGTCACTTCTGGCACTGCTGCACACCGCCCCGGACGCAGCGGTCTCCCTGCGGGAAGACGGCGCCTGCCTGCTCCGCCGGGGCGCGGCGGTGCTCCTAGTCCTGCCCGAGCCGGGAACGGCGCTGTCCGCCCATCTGCCGGGGGAGGGGGAGGTGCGGTTCTGGTACTGCCCCCGTTTCGGGGTGTCGGACCCCGCGCCCACGCTGGAAGTCACACCCTCACGGGAAGGGGAGGGGTGCTGCGGCGTGTGGCTGTGTCCCCCGGAGGCGGAGGACGCTGTCCGCGCATGGAGGAAAAAGAATCCGGGATGACCGGCGTCACACGCGCAGGAAGATTTTGAAGCGGTAGAGGAGATACAGGGGGACGAAGAAGACCAGCACGGCCCCCGCCGCGATGAGCACCTGGGCCACCATGCCGGGGTCGCCGGTGGTCCAGAACTTCTCCAGAAATTCGCCCACGTTCACCACGTGCGCGGCCATGTAGATGAGGATGGCATTGGAGCCGATGACGATGAAGGGGAAGGTCCACTTCTCCCAGTGCCAGATGTCCACCACGAGGTAGAACGCCGCCAGCAGCAGAAAACTCCATCCGCCGGCCCACAGCACCATCGAGCTGGTCCACAGGTGCTTGATGATGGGGAAATGAATTCCCCACAGCCAGCCGCCCGCGAGGCAGGCGAGGCCAATGACGGTCAGCACCAGGAGCCTGCGGCGCGGGCTCCAAGCGTCGTGGCGGAGCACATGCCCCCCGAACACCCCCAGCAGCACAGTGCCGCCGAAGCCTAACCCGGGGAGGATCCACGCGTAGGAGGTGCCGTCCCGGAACCCCCGCAGGATGAACTCGTCGAGCCACAGGGCCAGATTGGCGTCGGGCTCCAGCGTGCCCGCGGCCAGTCCGGGCGCGGGCACGAACATCATGAGCGCCCAGTAGGCAACAAGCAGCGCCGCCGCCAGCAGGGCCTGCCCCAACAGGGGGAAATGCAGCACCGCGACCGCCGCGATCAAATAGCCGACGGCAATCGCCTGGAGGGTGTTCGAATAGAGACTCAGCGTGTCAAGATCGAACTCCAGCAGGTTTCCCTGGGCGATCATGCCGAAAATCCACAGCAGGAGCAGCCGCCGCGCGATGCGGCGGTAAATGGCCCGGTAGTCCCGCGTGTCCCCCAGACGCCGCGCAAACGCGAAGGGAAGCGACACCCCGGCCAGAAACAGGAACAGGGGCATGATCATGTCCCAGGCCGTGAATCCCGTCCATTCGGGGTGGGACAACTGGTAAAGGAAGGCCTTCGGCACGCCGCGGGATCCGCAGAACAGCGCGGCCACGGCGATCAGCAGTTCCCTGCCGCCGACGATCCAGAACATG
>Ga0123328_1001583_pt1 | contig 21841 bp, 17 predicted proteins | sample BioC12SIPDNA_2_FD_89702 | JGI IMG/M metagenome (GOLD analysis project Ga0123328, IMG submission 89702) | Anaerobic biogas reactor microbial communites from Washington, USA - Biogas_R1_A C12 SIP DNA | ecosystem: Engineered > Bioreactor > Anaerobic > Unclassified | place: Washington, USA...
GAGAAGTTGGCCCAGGGAACGGCGACCTCCGTTGCGCCGGACGACAGTTATCTTTTGCTGAGCGCCCATTGCGTCAAAACGGAGAAGGGCGACGTTGAGGGCCGATCGGCAAAGCTGGATCTCCGCACCCGGAAGGTTGAGCTTCTGCCTCCGCTGGTCGGCCTTCCTCGCATTTCCCCCAGCGGACGCTACGTGGTCGCGATGTGCCGAGACAAAGAGCGGTTCGTCGCCCGTTTCTTTGACGCCTCCGACTGGTCGATGATCAGTGACCCCGGCCCGATACAAGGCACCGGAACCCTGGCGGAATGGTACACCTTCTGCCGCTGGATCACGCTGGACTCGCCCCCGCAACCCGCCGTCCCGACGACGCAGCCGTAGCGGTCGCCCCCCCGACTTCGGCGAGCTCAGTCGAGCCGTGGCGACCGGCGGACGGCGGCCTTGGACCGTGGTCCGTTATGGTGGTATCATGATAGCTTCCCACAGGTGGATACCAGCAGGATGGAGGCCACACGATGACCCTGCTCCTGACCCTACTTGCGATACACATCCCCTTGGCCGCGTTGCCGGCAGGAGAGGCCGACGACGCAGAGGAATGGTTTGTCAGCCCGATCGCACTGAGTACTGAGCGGCTGCACCTACAACTTGTCCGCAGTGCTCCGCTGCGGGAACCCGAGTTCATGCTCGAAATCGAGGGTCCCGAGCAGGTGTTCTCCGGGGCCTTGCTTGATCGCTCCGGACAACTGGTAGCGGTCAAGCGAGTCGGGAAGCCCAGCAGAGAAGGGCCGCGAACCGTAGCCGGTGGCCCTGCGTCCGAGTTACCCTTCAAACTGTTCGAGAAGTTCATTCCAAACACGCAGGTTTCTTTGGACACACTGACGGTTTCGCCCGATGGCCAATGGCTGGTCGCCGACTATCGAAGCCCGCCAGTCCTTCCCGGGGGTCGAGGTGGAAGCAAGCGGATCCTGGCGATAGGCGACCGTTCCACGGTCATCGAGGTCGTTCACCGTTGGTATCTCTGCCGCCCGCTATCCTGGAGCCCGGATTCGACCCGGGTCGCTTTCTATTACGTCACCAATCCCAACCACGACGATCTGTACATCCAGAAGCACGGAGTGGCGGTTCTGACGACCCAAGGCGCACTCCAGGTAATCCTGCCCGCCGGGGAGGCCTTCGGGACGCCGGAGCATGGCGATGCCAAGGACATACTGATCGGATGGAGTCAATCCGGGCGTTATCTGTACTATACCGACGGCATCCCCACGCCGCCCGGTGAGGAGTACTACGAGCCTTTGTCCGCGACGTACCGCTACGATTTCGAGACCCAACACACCTCACAGGTCGCTTCCGGCACCTTCCTCGATGTCGCCCCTGACGATACATACGTCCTGACGCGGCTTCAGTTTAAGCGGGACAATCACCCGGCCACGGTGACGGCACAGACGATGCTCGCGACCGGAGAGATCAGACACCTTCCCAGGGGACTGGTGTTCCCCGAGATTTCCCCGAGCGGCAAATTCGCGGTCGATCTGGTGAGAACGTTCACCCCTCCGGCGCCGCCCCCAGGCGTGAACCGCGATCTGCAGTTCTACAGCACTTCCGACTGGCAACCGGTCGGCAATCCAATACCCCGTGCCGGAGGGCTCAGCGACTGGTTCACCGATTATCGCTGGATCACGCTGGAAGCCCCCCCGCAACCCGCCGTCCCGACGACGCAGCCGTAGCGGTCGCCCCCCGACTTCGGCGAGCCAGCCGAGCCGACTTCGGCGAGCTCAGTCGAGCCGTGGCGACCGGCGGACGGCGGCCTTGGACCGTGGTGCGTTATGGTGGTATCATGACAGCTTCCCACAGGTGGATACCAGCAGGATGGAGGCCATACGATGACCCTGCTCCTGACCCTACTTGCGATTCACATCCCCTTGGCCGCGTTGCCAGCTGCCGGTGTGGACACTTCCCCGAATACCTCGCCCACCGAGCTTCTGACCGTGCTCGAGCAGCCGGCCCGCCACCGTCGCGATGATCGTCGCTATGTGAAACGTGTCCTCGCGGCATACGCCCCAACGACCGGGACGCGACAGGAATTAGCGACACAGGAGGATGAGATTCCATTAGTGGGTAAGGATTTCCTCACCGTCGCAGCGGGCGACTCGCTGCTTACTGTCACCTGCAAGCCGACTTACTCCGTGATCCGTTTGCGTAATGATGGGCGAACCGTGACACCCTTTCCGGCGGGTATCGATACTGAGCGTTTAGCCGCCCAGAGAGGTGGTATTAGGATTCTCGAGGCATCCCCCGACGGCTGCGGATGGGTTATGCTCCTGGGTGCTTCCGGTGTGATCATGCACCATGAGCAGACGACGCGGACCTTTGATCTGGACTGGATCGACTGGGACGGTGGGGACGGCATGCACCAGACAGCCTTCTCGTGGAGCCCGGACTCGCGCAAGGTGGCCTTCTACTACGCCTATGCGGAAGGCATGCGTGCCTCGCCGGCGGTGCGAGATTTTGGCATCGCCCTGGTGACACTGGACAACGGGGTTGCTGAGCTGGTCAAACCAGCAGGACGAAGAACCGCATTGCTGGGAGATGAGGCCATTCCTCCCCAGTGGAGTTCAGACTCGCAATACGTGTACTTTATCCAGGGCCCTGTGCCGGGAGAAACACTGCAACCCAAGGTTTACCCCGCCTTTACATATCGGGTGGACATCCGGACGGGTCAAGAGGAGAAGTTGGCCCAGGGAACGGCGACCTCCGTTGCGCCGGACGACAGTTATCTTTTGCTGAGCAACCATTGCGTCACAACAGAGAAGGGTGAGGTGAAGCACCGATCGGCAAAGCTGGATCTTCGCACTCGGAAGATTGAAGTTCTAACTGCCCTGGTCGGCCTTCCGCGCATCTCCCCGAGCGGACGTTACGTGGCCGGGATATACCGTGACAAAGAACAGTTCGTTGTTCGGTTCTTCGACGCCTCCGACTGGTCGATGATCAATGACGCGGGTCCCGTGCAACGCATCGGATCCATGGCGGAATGGTTTACCTTCTGGCACTGGATCACGCTGGACTCGCCCCCGCAACCCGCCGTCCCGACGACGCAGCCGTAGCGGGCCGCTGGGGAGCGTCCAGAGGAGTGGCTGTTCGCGTGGCGAGATGGCGTCACCGCAGGTCGTTGGGGATGGATGGGCAGCCACATCCGTGGATGACTCCCCAAAAAAAGCCCACATCTGGGTAATAATACCCCATATGATCATTCCGGTGTCTTTCTTCTGCCCGCCAGGGGCCTTCTCGGCCTTGGCATGGCGGATGCTGTGCTTCAGGGTGTTGCGGTCGCGAAGGGCGGCCGGGGAACACGGGAACGCAGAAGCCAAGGAGGTCTATCATGACCCGCAAGCTGCTGACGATTCTGACGGCGATGGGACTGGCTGGTGGTTGCCTGATGCAGACTCACGGTTGCACGTCGGAGGCGGCGGCTCGCGGGCTGAGCGTTTGGGCTGCTGATTCACAGCAGACGGAGCCGGGGCCGAACGGCTTCGACGCCGACTGGCCGAGCTGTTCCTTGGAGCCCTGGGGGCCGCAGTTCTGAGCGGTGCCCGCGAAGGGTCACAGAGGCGCCAAGGCGTTTGTCACCTTGAGGCCTTCCGACATGACAGCGTTACCGTGCGGTCGGGCGACTGGGCCGCGTCGGCAGACCTCGGGCCGGCACAGACGATCCGGGCCCGGGCACTCGTGAAGGCGATATCGCCACCCGGCGGCCGCCAGGTTCCGCCCTCGCACCTCCAGCCTTGGAGTTACAGACAGCCTTGGCCTTACAGACTCCAACCTTGACGGTATGGGCGTCGCAAATAGCGCATGGCCTCGGGGGCGTTGGGAATCTTGAAGTTGGCGGCGTCCCACTCGATTCGCCGGCCGGCGCGGTAGGCGACGTTGCCCAGGAGGACGGTTTCGGTCAGCGGCCCGGTGTAGTCGAATCCGCAGGTGGTTGGCCCGCCGGTCTTGCAGGCCTCGGTCCATTCCTTGTGATGCCCGATGGAATCAGGGATGAAGGGGTCGGGCCGTTGGAAGTCGGCGAAGTCCTTCTCCGGCAGCAGGCGGTGCTCGTCGTAATTGGCGAGGAGCATGCCGCGGGCACCGACGAAGAGCACGCCGGCCCCCCACTCGGGGATCTGCCCTTGGGCGACGTCGCCCGGTCGTGTCTGTCCGCCGTACCAGGTGAGTTTGACGGCCGGCTGCTCGCCCCGGGCGGGGTAGTCCCAGGTAACCGTCAGCTTATCGGGGGCGTGTTCGGCATGAACGGGCGGTCCCTGTGCCTCGGCAGCCCGGGCGTGCCGGAGGTCGAGGGCCCAGTGGGCAAGGTCCATGTAGTGGCAGCCCATGTCTCCCAGCCCGCCGCCGCCGAAGTCCCACCAGCCGCGCCACTTGGCGGGCACGTAGTCCGGGTGGTACGCGCGGTATGGAGCGGGGCCGAGCCACAGGTCCCAGTGCAAGCCCTCGGGGACGGGGGGGGTATCGGTTGGCCGTTCGCCGCCCGCCCAGACTGATCCGCACCAGACGTGAGCCTCGCGGATCGAGCCGATCGCGCCCCGCTGCACGAGTTCGACGACTCGGCGGTAGTTGCCACCGGCGTGGATCTGGTTGCCCATCTGGGTGACGCGTTTGAGCCGGGCGGCCGTCTCGGTCAGTTGCCGGGCCTCGTAGACGGAATGGGTCAGCGGCTTCTCGCAATAGACGTGCTTGCCGGCTTTGAGGGCAGCCATGGCGATGGCCGCGTGCGTATGGTCCGCCGTCGAGATGACGACGGCGTCGATGTCCTTGTCCAGGGTATCGAGCATCTGGCGATAGTCGGCAAAGAACTTCGCCTTGGGGAACTGCTCGCGGGCTCCGCCAGCCCGGCTCTCGTCCACATCGCACAGGGCAACAATGGTCTCGTGGGCGACCCCGTGCAGGTTGTCGGCACCTCGCCCGGCCACACCGACGACGGCGATACCGAGCGTGCTGTTCGGTGATGGCCCGGTCGCCCGGGTGATGCGGTTACCGAGGCAGACCCCGGCGGCGACTAAGGCGGATTGCTGAAGGAAAACGCGGCGTGTAGGTTGACGATGGTGATTCATGGCGATGGTACTCGATTCACAAAGGTCCGATCAGACACGCACCGTGGTGTCCTGATTCCGCATTCCCTCCGTCATCAGCTCGCACGCAGGGGTTTGGCCGTGACCGCAGTATGCTTCACGACCGCGTGAAGAATAGTATAGCGATATCCAGGACGAAACTGGAATGCAAATCTCGGCCCTGTCTTGCCACAGGCTTCCGGCCGGGATCGTCAGGCCGTAGCGACCGCACCGCTGTGCGTGGCCGGCGATTGAGGTTCGATCGCCTCCCAGCGGCCGGCGGGGGCGGCGGGCGCGATGGACCATCGGCGGTGAGTGCAACCAGGCATCGTGGTCGCCACGACGAGGCATCGGCGGCAGGCACGGCGATGTATCGGTAGCGGGCGCGGTTCGGCACAGGCTGCGGACGCGACGAAGCGGTACTGCCCTATGAGTTTGGGCCGGCGGCTATGCCCTGCGGGGGGATGCGGCTATACTTGAGGTTGGTTGGTCTGCCGCATTGAGGCCCGGCACCGTGTGCCGTGCTTCTTTGTCCCCGTGGCTCTCCTTCCTCTCGGGTTGAGACGACGGTCTCTTGGATGGGCAATAGCACAGGGCAGGCGGCAGGTCGGACCGGTCCAGCGAGGGGGGCAGGCGTGCCTGCAACGGATATGCGTTATGGAACTTCCCCGCCGTGGACGCGGCGATGAGCTACTCAAGCCTGGCGAGCTGACAGCCTTGCGGGATCGGCTTCGCCGGGCGTCAGCCAAGCACGATCTGACCAGCGTGGTGGCGTGCGCTTTCGATCATCGCACGCGTATGCTTCCTTTCATCTTCGCGGATCTTCGGATGGCGCCCGCGGGCGTCCGAGCGGTGGGCTCCGCACTTGTGGATGCCGGTTTCTCCCGCACCCGTATCGTTCTGCAGCAATGGAACCCGCACTTTCGCCCGTCGCGGATGCGAGTGGACGGTCGCGTGCCCGACATGTTCATGGTGTCGAGCATGCAGATTCACTCGGCACAGTGCCACGGTCTGATTCGCGACGCGTGCCACATCGATCCCGAGCATCGCCCGCTGATCATCGCCGGCGGTCCGAAGACGATTTATGAGCCGTGGGATGTCTTCAACGCCGACCCGGCCCACCGCTGGGGCGCGGACGTGGCGGTCACCGGCGAGGAGTTCGTTCTGCTGAGTCTGATCGAGCTGCTGCTCTCGATCCGGGCGAAAGGCGAGCCGATGCGGTCGGCGTTCAGGCGCGCACGGGACGGCGGGATGTTGGACGAGATCCCGGGCCTGGTGTATGCCCGCGGCGACAAGGAGGGCTTGGTGGAGGAGCTGGTCGATACAGGCGTGCAGCGGCTGCTGGGCGACCTCGACGAGCTGCCCCATCCGATCCTCGGTTACCGTCTGCTCGAGCCCCCGAGTCGCGCGCCCACACTTGGCTCGCAGCCATTGGCGGATCGCCTGGTTCGCCGCTACAGCCCGATCGTCTCGCTGGTGCTGACCTACGGCTGCAAGTTCAACTGTCCCTACTGCCCCATTCCCGCCTACAACCAGCGCCAGCACCGGGTCAAGAGTGGAGCGAGAATCGTCGATGAATTCCGTCGCCTGAATACCGAATATGGGTTCCGCTACTTCTTTGGAGCGGACGACAACTTCTTTAATAATCGCGAGCGAACACTGGACATTTTAGAGTCGCTGGCCCAGGCCCAGGTCAACGGGACCAAGCTGCGGAAACGTATCCGCTGGGGTACGGAAGTGACCGTTCACGATACGCTGGCTTTGCGAGAGCACCTGCCTACCGTGCGTGCGGCCGGCGTGCGAGCCCTCTGGCTGGGCGTCGAGGACATGACCGCCACCTTGGTCAAGAAGGGCCAGAGCGTGGACAGCACGTCGGAGGCGTTTCGGCTTCTGCAGCAGCATGGCATTTGCCCAATGCCCATGATGATGCACCACGACGAGCAGCCTCTCTATACGCGGGGCAAACCCTACGGTCTACTCAACCAGGTACGGCTTCTGCGCAAAGCGGGTGCGGTCAGCCTTCAGGTATTGATGATCACGCCGGCCACCGGCTCGCGGCTTTACGAGAGCACCTTTGCCTCGGGCCTGGTGTATGACAGTGTCGACGGCCGCCGAGTCCAGCCGCACATGCTCGACGCCAACTACGTGGTCGCGTCCGCGCACCCACAACCGTGGCGCAAGCAGTTCAACATCATGCTCGCCTATATGTACTTCTATAATCCACTTCGCCTTGCGTGGGGTCTTATCCGGCCGAACACGAGACTGTATCTCGCCGACAGTGGCATGCAGATGATCGGCATGTACGGACTGGCCCAAACGATCCGACGGACTTTCGGCTGGGCGTTGCGGTTGTGGCGCGGCGGCATCACTTATCGTCGGCAGGCACCCAGCAGCCCAATCCCGATGCGCAACCCGCAGGGCGAGCCGGCCAGTCATGCCCTACCCGGTACGCCGCTGGCTTCGGCACGCACGGTATGGCCTTGCACCACGGGCGTGGCCGAGATGCCCAAGGCCGCTCGGGCTGAAGTCCGCGGCTCGTTGATTGGCGACCAGTCAAGGTGAGCGAAACTGGAGCTGTTCCCGCGGGTGCATCCACCGAAACGTGGCGACTGGCGGGCCTGGCACGCACTGTCGTGTGCCACTGCCGGGTCAGCAGCGCCCCTCCCCCAAAAAAACACTGCTCACAGAGCAGTACCACACGGATGAGGCCTGCCCCTACACAGAAAATGCGCCCTGTTCTCGCTCTTGGAAAAGCCGGAAACCGGGGATATAGTGAGCGCATGCTGCCCGTGGGTAGTCCACGGGCTCCCGGCGAGCCGGGCTGATTCCGCGAAATCGGACGACAGCCTTTGACCGCAGGTGAAGATGAGTTCCTCGGGTGATCGAGGTGGGTTGCCCCGAGAGCTTGTTGCACGCAATTCCCGTATCGTGCTGCCGTCCAGGCGAAATCCTCTGTCCCTTCAGCCGCATCAAGGAGGCAATCCCATGAACAGAAAGCTGCTGCATGTGTGGGGCTGTTCAACCTGCCTGCTGGTCTGCCTGGGCATCACGTGCCCTGGGACCGTCGGGCCGCCCGATACCGGCGATCCCGGCCACGGGGGCAACGCAGCCCAGACCGAGACGCTTCAGGCGATCGCCCACGTGACGAACACGGGCGGGGCCAGCGGCATCGCCCTGCGCCCATCCGACGGGGCACTCTTCGCGGTCAACCGCACAGGGCTGTTCGGGCCTCTGGACGAAGGGGACGATCTGTCGCAAATGCAGCCGTTCGGCGCTGAGAATCTGGCCACGCCCGCCATCTTCGGGACCGGCAGCGATTCGCTCGTACTGGCCATCACGGAAAGCGGTGAGTTCTGGATCGGCTCAAGCTGCTGCGTCAGGCTGGCCGTCGTTCCGCCCGCCGGTGGGGATGCGCAGCCGTTCAACGGCCTGATCACCTCCTCGTCGAACATCAAGGCGGAGACCATGACCATCGTGCCGGATGACTTCGTCGGCGAGCAGATCCAGCCCGGGCAGTTGCTCGTCGGGCAGGAAACCACCTTCTCCAGACTCGCCGCCATCGACGTCGAGGGCGATCGAGCGGTCACCCGGGTCAATAACCCCTTGCTTGGCACGACGAATCGCAACGCACACCACCTGGCCTTCGGGCCGGGACCCGTCCTGTACAGTTCCCGAGGTACGCTGGCGAACACAATTCCCGGTTTGCAGACCATCGCCACCGATGGCAGCCCCACCTTCGTGCCCGGCAGCGAACGGTACGGTATCCACTCGTTCATCGTCGGGAACAATGGCGACTTGGTCATGCGTGCCCGGCACAATCTGGCCAGCGGCAGCGAGCTGAACGGCGTGCTGATTTTCTCCCCCGCGGATCAGACCATGACCTTCGGCGTCGGGTACACCACCGCGGAAACGTCGGAGGACGACGAGCTTGCCATCTCCGCGGACGGCAACGACATCTACATGTCACTGCCCAAGCTCAACCAGATCGTGCGGCTTGTGGATGCCCCCTAAGCGTTTCACGAGGTTGTGTGGCGGCCACCGGCTCTGGAGGACGCTGGATTCTCAACAGACACGCCGGTCGCCTCCGCCTGTCCGCCACGCCACGTAGGCCGCGGCGGAGCGGGCGACCGCTACAATGAATCGTGAAATGCTCTAGAGCATTTCACGCAATGGCGTAGCGGCCGCCGCCCCTGGTGACCCGCGAACTCGCAAGGAATACGCCGGTCGCCACGGGGGGCGACCGCTACAATGAATCGTGCAATGCTCTAAACGAGAGACCACGCGACCAGCCACGCACCGGCGATCGCCAAGGTCAGCAGGGTCACGGGGATTCCGACGCGAGCGTGATCGCGCCAGGTGATGGTCACGCCCATGCGGGCGGCCTGATCGATCACGATGATATTGGCGATGCTGCCGACGACGAGGAGATTCCCCGCGAGCGTGCTGGAGAGCGCCAAGATGGCGCCAGCCAAAGGATGGCTTGCGACGGGTAGGAGGAGCATGACAGCGGGCACGTTGGACACGAGATTGGACAGCACAGCGGTGGTCACGAAGAGCGGCACCGGCCGGCCCAAGTCGAGCCCGCCGGACCGCAGAATGGCAAAAAGTTCTCCCAGGGTACCCGACGAGGCGAGTACGTCGTTGACCACGAACAGTCCCACGAAGAGCACGAGCAACTGCCAGTCGATCAGGGCCAGAATACGTCGCGAGGCAAGGCGGCGGCTGGTCATCAGCAGGCCGCCGGCCGCGAGGGCACACAGCTCGCGCGGCCAAGCAGTAAACAGAAAGACGGCCATGAGAGTCGCCAGAACGGTCACCCCTTTGCCCGTCTGCCACACGTTGAAGGGTGGGGCCTCAGCCGGCGTCGGCGTCATATCCTTATGCCATTGCCCGCGGGCCAGATGGCCAATCACCCACCAGATGGCCGCCAAACCGAGGATCGATGGCACCAAGGCCATGACTAGATAGCCCGCGAACGGCATTTGCAGCTTCTGCCCGATCAGGATGTTCTGCGGATTACCGATGAGCGTGGCCGCCGATCCCACGTTTGAGGCACACGCCAGAGCGAGCAGGAAAGGCACGGGGTTGAGTTTGCGGCGTTCGCAGCCCTCGACGAGCACGGGGGCCATGGCCAGGCAGACGATGTCGTTGCACAGCACAGCCGCGAGCAGGCCGGTGATCCCGATGAGCAAAGCGAGCAACATCGAGGGAGACACGTCGGCTTCAGCCAGAGCGCGGGCAATCCGGGCGTAGCAGCCGCCGAGGCGAAACTGGGCCGAGACGATCATCAAGCCGAGGAGCAAAGCCATGGTGCCGACGTCCACCGCGGACCAAGCCGACTCGGTCGTGGCTCGCCCCGTCGCCAGCAAGACGATGACGCCAAGCAGAGCAACGCCGGTGCGGTCCAGGGCCAAACCAGGAATGCGGCCGAGGATCATGCCCAGGTAGACGAAACCAAAGACAATCAGCACCATGGTGTCCATATGCGCGGCTATTCATACCTGCCTCGGGCGGCGAACTCAAGCGGGGCGTAGCGAGAGCAGACGGTTTTATCCGTGCAAACGAAGGATGCGGCCGCTGTAGGTTCCCTGGGCAACGCCTGCCGACATTTCGCCCCGGGTTGACTTGGCGGGCAGGTGTGGCGTATCACTGCGGCGATGGCAACCTTTCAGACTCATCTATGGTGCTACCTGTGGGACTTGGTCGACGAGGGGATCGACGGAGTTCTGGATCGACTCCAGGGCGAAGCGGGCATCACCGGAATCAGCGTGGCGACGAATTACCACCGCGTGGATCAACTCCGCTCGCACGCGTCAAACGGTCCACGGCGGTTCATCTCCGCCGGCGGGTCACAATTCCAACCGCAGGGTGCCTGCTATGCATCGACGCGCATGCGGCCGGTGGTGGCCCAGTGGCTGCGCAAAACCAACCCGCTCGCGGCGGTGGCCGAGGCGTGCACCAAGCGAGGTCTGACGCTGCGTGCATGGCACGTCTGCTGCCATGGCTCGGCGATGGTCGAGCGTTATCCGGCCGGCGGAGTGAAGGACGTGTTCGGGGCGGTCAGCCCGGCGTGGCTGTGCCCGAGCAATCTGGATGTGCGCGAGTGCCTGCGCGGGATGGTCGAGGATCTGGGCACGCATTACGGTTTCGAGGCCATCGAGCTCGAGCGGGCAAGCTTCCCGACGGACCTCCATGCCCATCATCACGAGAAGGAGGGGTTCGCCTGCGGGCCGGCCGGCGATTGGCTGCGGGGGCTGTGTTTCTGCGAATCGTGTCGGCAGTTGGCCACCCGCGAAGGCGTGGACGTGGCGGAGGCGGCCAAAGTGGCAACCCGCTATCTGGAAGGTGTTCTTGCATCGGGCGAGCCGCTGGCCACAGAGCCGGACGAGCTGCTCGACCGCGAGCCGGCCCTGGCCGCTTATGCCAACTGGCGCCGCAAGCAGGTGACCTCGCTGATCAAGTTGATCCGAACCACATGCCCGTGCCGCCTGATCGTGCATCGCAGCGGTCCGCCGCTGTGGGGGGCAACCGACTTCGCCGAACTGGCGGCGACATGTGATGCCCTGCTGGCCCCCTGCTACGTCAACGATCCGCAACGGCTGGCGACGGCGGTGCGAGCGGCGACGGCCGACACCGGCGACGTCACGCGGGTCGAGGTCGGACTGAGCGCCTGCACACCGCCCTGCTCGGACGCCGCGGAACTCGTCGCCATGATGCGAAGCGCCGTCGAGCAGGGAATCCGCTCGGCGAATATCTACAACTACGGCCTTCTCCCGCTGACACGGCTCGAGTGGATCCGCCAGGCTTGCCGCTACGCCTCACGCGAGGCGCGATAGAGCAGTTCACGCATGGCGTAGCGGTCGCCCCCCGTGGCGACCGGCGTCGTTCGTGAAAAGCAAATGGGCGCAGCTTGCGATCCGCGGACGAAATGACCAATGGCGAAGCCCCAATGACCAATGAAGTCTGAATGACCAATGACGAACGTCCCCGCCCGCGGTTGGCGTTCTGGCTTCGGGTTTGGTCATTGACTGGTCATTGGGCCTTGGGCATTCGCCATTTTGCCGCAGGAGCCAGGCGTCCAGCGAGTTACACCCAAAGCAAATGGCCGCCGGAATCGGCGGCCACTGCAACAATCGCTTCTGATCGCACGGCGAGCGGCTCAGACCGCCGGCACGGCTTTATGCGCCCGCCTCACCCTCCGGTGGCGCGGCCGTGAACGACTGCAACGCCAGGTAGTTCGGGCCAAATCGCTTGATGTTGTCCAGTTGCTTGTCGAACTCGTCGAAGTGGGCCTCCTCGTCGTTGACCAAGGTCTCAAACAACTGCTTCGAAGCCGAGTCCGCGTGCTTGCTGCACTCGAGAGCGAAGTTGTTGTAAACCTCGACCGCCCCCTGCTCCATCTCCGCGGCCCGAGCGACGATGGCTTCCGCCTCAGTGATCCGCTCGACCGGTGCGGCCACGACCATATCCACGTCTCCCTTGAGGAAGAGGATACGCTCGGCCAGCTTCTCCACGTGCCCCATCTCCATGATCGCCACCCGCCGCAGCAACCCGGACAGCGGGCCAAAGCCCTGGTCGTCCAGGTGGAAATGCCAGTACATGTACTGATGTACCGCCTGCAACTCGTCGGCCACCGCCTTGTTCAACAACTCGATGCTCTTCTTCCGGTCCATGTTGTACTCCTCTCTGACTCACATATTCCAAACTACACAGCAACCCACTCAGAGCCGCGCCCGTCAGGAAGCGGTCCTCCTCAGCAAGGAACCTCTTCAGAGCCGCGCCCGTCAGGAAGCGGTCCTCCTCAGCGAGGAACCGCTCCCTGACGGTCGCGGCTCTGCTGTGGTCGCGGCTCTGCCGGGCTCGCGGCTGCCGGCCTCACAGACAACGCAGGAACGCCACGAGGTCCTTCTTCTCCTGCTCGGTCAGCTTCACCCCGGTAACCAGACTGAAAAACTCAACCGTGTCCTCGATGGTCAACAGTCTACGGTCATGCAGGTACGGTGTCGAGTCCTTGAGCCCGCGCAGCGGGAAGGTCTTGATCGGACCGTCTGCGCTCGCCATCCGCCCGTTGATCATCTGGGGTTTGAAAAAACGCTCCGTGCGCATGTTGTGCATGAAGTTGTCGGTGTAGTACGGGGCCGGGTGGCACTCGGCACAACGGCTCTTGCCGAAGAACACCGCTTCGCCGCGCAGCTCGGACTCGGTCGCCTTGTCCGGATCAAGCCGGCCAAACACATCCAGTTTCGGTGCCGGCGGGAAATCCAAGAGAGCCTGGAACTCGGCCATGAAATGCACCTGACTGCCGCGGTCGAGCACATTGACGCCCTTCTTCGTGGCGATGACCGGGTCGCCGTCGAAGTAGGCGGCCCGCTGCTCGAACTCGGTGAAGTCCTCGATGGTCTTGAGGCCCCGCTGCGAGCCGAATAGCCTTTGAACGTTCACACCCCGCAAGGGCGGAGTATCCAGACCGTGCCGGAACTCCTGCGGCCTGATGTCGCCCACCAAGTGCGTGGTCGCGTTCGTGTGGCCGTTGACGTGGCAGTCGAAACAGGTCACCCCGCGATGCGGCCTGGCCGACCGCCGATCCTCGGTCTGGTTGAACTGCTGCTGCGGGAAAGGCGTCACCAGCAACCGCAAACCTTCGAGCTGCTTGGGATTGAGGATCCCGTTGAACAGCTCGTAGTAATTCATGATGGTGACGACCTTGCCTTGACTGACATCGCCCAAGTCGGGGCGGGTGGTCAGGAAAATCGCGGGCGGGTATTCAGGCAGCAGATGGGCCGGCAAATCGTAGTCCATGTCAAACCGGGTCAGGTCACGATCTTCCTGAGCTTTGATCTCGTCAATGTGGTGCTGAGGAAAGACCATGCCGCCTTCCGAATGATTGGGGTGCGGCAAGGGCAGGAAACCCTTGGGAAACAAGCCTTTTTCGCGGATTTCCTCGGGTTTCATCGCGGCGAGCTTCTCCCAGGTCATGCCAGCCGGCAGCCTGACCCTGATGCCGGCCTGCACCGCCTTGCCGCGCGACATGGTCACGCTGTCCGCGGCGCGATCCGCGAGGTCGTACCGTTCCTTCAGCAAGTCCATCTGCCGTTGCATGATCGCCGGTTTCTCCGCCGACATGCGGGCAATAGTCGTGTCGAGGCTTTCCTTGATCACCACTGGAGAGTAGCTGGAGGGCTGCTCGGCCCATGCTTGCGTTAGAGAGAGAGCAATCGCGACGCTCAAAGTCACCAAGACCGTGGTCGTGACAAGCCCCAGATACCTGCGTACTGGCGGTGTCCTCATGGTTTGGTCCTCCTCGGGAGATTGGATGATCTGTTCCGAGGCACGGACTTCCGTGCCTTTGGCTGCTTGCTTGGTCGTACCGCACCACCTCCCTTCTTACCCTGCCGAGAACGGCAGTCGGCACACAGGCCGTGGAAATGGACGTCAAACCCCTGAATCTCGAATCCACAGGCGCTGACATCCGGCCACTGGATCCGATCCAGGCGATCGTCTTCGATATCGATGATCCGCTCGCAGCTCACACAGAACAGATGGTGATGCCGGCCGATCTTGGGATCGAATCGGGCTGCCGAGCCGGGATGACAGATGCGAGTGACCAATCCCAAGCGTGCGAACGTGTCCAAGATGCGATAAGCCGTGGTGCGTGAAATGCCGGGGACTCGCTCTGCAAGCCGCTCGTACACCTGATCAACCGTCGGGTGATCCTCACGTTCGAGCAGCGTTTCAAAGACCGCTTGGCGCTGAACCGTCGCCACCAACCCATGCTCGCGGCACATGCGCCGAAACTGAGCGAGTCGTTCATGCGTCGTGGCCGAATCCATCGCTTGCCGTGATGGTAATATGTACCAACGGAGGGCCGTTGTCAAGTCGACGACCGGGGGCAGGTGTGACGGTTTTCCGTCGCGCCCTCAAAGGATTCTCGGACGCCGGGGCGGGGCGGTATCCTGCCGATATGGCGGTCACATCACCGTGAAGTAAACGCCGGCCGCGAAATCGATGCTCTCCCGCGTCATACGGGGCGGTTGGTCGAGATAGCGGCACTGGTTGATGGCCAGGGTGATCAGGTCACGAGGCTGGCAGCAGCGGAACGGCCGCTCGGTCTTGCGGTAGTACTCCTCGATGACGTAGTCCACGACCTCGCCGTCGTGAGCGATCCCGAGTCGTTCGGACATCACGCGGAAGAGTTCGCGGAACTCCTCCTCGGTGGGATCGACGACGTTGATCTTGTAGGGGATACGGCGGAGGAAGGCCTCATCCACCAGGTCGCGGGGTTCGAGGTTGGTCGAGAAGATGAGGAGCTGGTCGAACGGCACCTGGATCTTCTGGCCGTTGGCCAAGGCGAGGAAGTCGTAACGTTTCTCGAGCGGCACGATCCAGCGGTTGAGGAGCTCGAAGGGGTTCATGCGTTGCCGGCCGAAGTCGTCAATGACCAGCGTGCCGAGGTTGCTCTTAAGTTGCGTCGAGGCCTCGCTGATGCGGGTTGTGGCGTTGTAGCGGACCTCGAGGGCATCCATGGTCAGTTCGCCGCCGGTGACGATGGTCGGCCGGCGAATGCGTACCCAACGTTCGTCGATCTGGTCGGCCTTGAGGATGCTGTTTCGCGGCGTGGGGATCTCATCGTGGATCTCGGCATCGAAGAGCTTGATGAGAAAGCCGTCGACGTGGAGGGTGCGCGGCATGAAGACTTCGGAGCCGAAGCAACGGGTGATACGTTCGGCGATGCTGGTCTTGCCGTTACCGGGGAACCCGTAAAGGAACATGCCGCGGCCGGAGTTGATCGCCGGGCCCAGTGTGGCGAACATCCGGTCGCTGATCAGCAGGTCGCCGAACGCTTCGCGGAGCACTTGCTCGTCGGGGCGTTCCGAGGTGATGGATTGTGCCTTGACGCTTTCGACGTAGGCGCTAAGTGGGACGGGTGCTGACCCGATGTAGAGGGACTCTTCCATGCACTTGCGAGCCCGTTCACGACCGGCGTCCGTCAGCGTGTAGGTGAAGTCGCCCATGCTGGCGGCGCCGACGTAACCCAGCAGTTGCTGGCCCTTGAGATCGGCGAGGCGTTCGACAATAAGGGGGTGCGGCAAAGCGAGCATCCCCGCCACTTTGGCACCGCTCGCCGAGCCCACCACCTGAAGGTACTTGAAGATAATGGCATCGACCATCGAATCGGTCAGGCCGGCCTCGGCCAGGCTGGCCGGGGGCCGCGGGCGAAAGGGGGCCGGCTTGTCGGGTGCGACGGCGTTGGCAGCCGGGGCGTTGGCTGCGGGGTGACTCCGGGCGATGAGCAATGAAGACGCGGTATTCATACGATTCTCCGGTCTGGCAGGCCCTGGGAAAGCGGACACCGCTCCATTCGCGCGCGAATGACCTGGCCGCTGCCCCTGTGCCCGGCGCTCAGTGCGTCGGAACGGCTGGCGTATGACGGTCGGTGCGGCAACACCAGGTTGCCGCGGCGTGCCCTCCCATGCGCATAGGGCGGCCCACGCTCCTGTTATCGACGGGCGGCTGCGGGCTCTTCATCAGGCGTGTGGACGGCGTCGGAATCGAGCGACGCTGGTCCGATAGTCTCGCCCCAAACGCGTCGCTATGCAGTTTCGGCGGCCGGCGGGCACATCATCACGGGGCAGAATGGCGCAAGTATAGCGATTAGCGGAATGAACCGATGAACGCAATGGGTTGTGGGGACGATCTGAGCCGGTGTGATCAATGACGGTACGCGCGCTGCGCCGGCCCAAATGAACCGGAGACTTGGCAATCATGGACGTACGCTACATCAACCCATTCATCGCGTCGGTCAAGAACGTATTCCAGATGATGGTAGCCACGGACGTCAACGTGGGGCGGCCGTTCATCATCTCTCCCCAGGCCGAGCCCAACGCGGATGTCTCCGCCGTGATTGGCCTTTCAGGCGACGCGGTCGGCTGCGTGGTACTGACCTTCTCGATGGACACGGCCATCAAGGCGGCGGAGCGATTCGCCGGCATCGAGCTGACAGAACGGCACCCGGACTTTGGGGACGCGATTGGGGAACTGGCCAACATGGTGGCCGGCCAGGCAAAAGCCAAGCTCGACGGGCTCAATGTCAGTATCTCACTGCCCAGCGTGATCATCGGCCGTGAGCACGTCATCTCCCAGTCGCGGCAAAGCCCTCGACTGGCCTTGCCCTGCGACGCGGACATCGGCAGGTTCCACGTTGAGGTAGCTATGGAGGTGGAGAAGAAGGCGACCGCCCCACCGGTTGCCGCGCAAGCGGGTGCTTAACGCATCCCGACCCCGGTCGATGGTTGAGGCCCGGCCGCGAGACACGATGGCTCACGAAGATCGGAGCCGCAACCTCAGTGCGATAGGGGGTCGATGGGCAGGAGAAGATCATGGCCACAGCGGTCCACCACGCCATTCCGATTGAAATCTCAGAAGACCGTTTGCGCGCCGAATTGATCCTTCGCCGGACACCAGCAGAGAGTCTGACCGAAGATAACATCGCCACGGCCCTCCAGGAACACAACGTTCCAATCACGGAGGAGGTCCGCGAGCGGGTGAAGCAGCTTCTCGCGTTGGCGGAAACGAAGCAACTTCCGCGGGATCGCTTCCTGCTGGCGGAAGGCAAGCCGGCTGTGCAGGGCGTCCCTGCTCACATCGAGTTGGCCGCCGACGAAAACGACAAGGACGCACACGCCGAAGACGGACGGACGGACTTCTATCAAAGCCACATTCGCACAGTGGGCGAAGGCGAGGTCGTAGGGACGTACTTCGCGGAGGAGCCCGCGCAGCCCGGCGTTGACGTGCATGGCAAACCAATGGCCGGCACCATGGGCGGCACATCCGTCCAGCTTGGCGAGAACGTCAAACTCGCCGAGGATGGTCGAACCATCCTCGCCACCGCGGCTGGCAAAATCCACCTGACGCGACAGCAGATCAGCGTACTGGCCGTCGTCGAGATCCGAACGGACGTGGACTTCTCCACGGGCAACATCGAGTCGCCGACCGACGTGTTGATCCAGGGTACAGTGCGGGACACGTTCACGGTACGATCGGATAAGAGCATCAGCGTCCGCGGGGCGATCGAGGCGGCCACGGTCGAGGCAGGCACCGACGTCGAGGTAAACGGCGGCATCGCGGCTCGAAGCCAGGGACAGGTGGTGGCCCGTGGGCAGATTCGCACCAAGTTCTGCGACGAAGCCAACCTGAAAGCCGACGGCGACATCATCGTCACCCGGCAAAGCCTCAACAGTCATCTCCACACCAACGGGCGGCTCATGCTTCCGCGCGGCGTTCTGCTGGGTGGCTACGCTTATGCTCGCGAAGGCGGGGAAATCAAGGTGCTCGGCAACGACGTCTATCGCAAAACGGAGGTAGCGATAGGGCTCGACCCAGCGGCTCTGGTCGAGGCCGCCCAGGTGGATCAGATCCTCCGTAAGAAGCGGGAGGCGGCCGCCAAAATCCGCGAGAAGATCCAGCCGCTACTCAGCCAACTCAAGCGGCTCAACCCGCAGCAGCGGGAACGGGCCACCGAACTGATGTATCAGGCCGATGAGATCGACGCCCAGGTGCGAGCCGAGGAAGCCGACAAGCAGAAGATGATCGCCTCGCGCGGCCCCACGGAGACACCCAGCCTGTTCATCACTTCGATCATCTACCCCGGCGTCAAGATCATCTTCGGCAACAAGATGACCGTCTTCCGCAAAGAGCGAAAAGGGCCCATCAAGGTTGAACGCCGCGTCGTCAACCGCGTCGAGGAGATCTGCATCGTTGACCGCAGCTCGGGCTCGGTGACAACCATGCCGACCTACGACTACGTGCCCGACACTCCGGACGAGAAGCCGTAGGACCGGCCTTCGCCCTGCCCGCCCCATAAAAGCTGTGCCTATCTGAAGGTAGTTCCTTTCTGCCTACTCCGCATCGTCTTGCACTTCAGCGTAGCGGTCGCCTCGCGCGACGACCGGCATATGCTGAGCGCCCACACCGGCGAGACGCCGATGCCACACCCACACCACACCCGTGGCGGCCACCCTGGCGGCGTGGCCCGCTCGACCCGCCACAGCCTGCCTCTTGGGTGGGCTCCACATCAAGACCTGAGAGCTGCAATTTCTCGCCCGGTCACGGCTTCGCACCGGCCGGGGGCTTGGGAAGCCAGGTGCAGATGCGCTTCCCGTTCCAGTTGTCCACCGTGGCATAATCCACCATGGGGATGGAACCCCCGTCCGCGGTGGGGACAAGGAATTGCATGCGCGTGGTCGGCAGAGTCGTGGGGACGGCGGTAACGTCCACGTAGCCGGCTTTGCCGACGATGGTAACCGGCTTGTCATAGTCGGGATCGAGGTTCTCGTCCCTGGCCAGCACAATCGGGCCACGAACCAGGGCCTGGTGATTGTCTCCCGCCCGGTTGCTGCCCCGAGGTGAGTCGAGCAACCGGCAGCGCATGTCCACCATCAACTCGATCTCGTCCCCGGCAGTCCAGGCGCGCGCGAGGTCGGCATATGTGCCGGCCACCACGGGGAACGTCTCACCGTTGACTTTCAGGGTAGTCGAGGCGCTCCATGCGGGGATGCGCACCCGAATGGAGAAACGCTCCGGGATCTCGGGCTTGACGTGGATCATGACCTTGCCCGACCGCGGGTAATCCGTCGCCACTTCGAGGCGGACCGGTCGGCCGGCCGGCGTCAACGAGGCGGCAATGCAGGGCTCGTAGAGATTGACCACCGGCCCCGTCCGGGAGTTCATCACCGCCACGAGCGGCAGGTAGGCCAGCCCCATCGGGCCGTTCAGATTGCAGCAGGTGACGTACACGTCATGGATGACCGCTCCCCACCCTTCCGGGTTCGTCTTCACACCGTTGAGCAGGTTGACGTAGCTGAAGCCGTCGCCGGCGGGTTTCATCGCCCCGATCAATCCGTTGTACGCGTACCGCTCGATATCATCGACCGCGGAGGGATCGCCGGTCAGCCGTAGGATCTGGCTGCACAACTTGACCCAGGTAACGCCGACGCAGGTCTCCATCATTCGCCGCATGTCCGGATTGGCCTGCTCCAGGGCGGTGTTGTCCCAGGCCTCGCCGAGCACCGCGGGGTGGTAGGGCTGGTCGCCGCCGCCGTTGCCGATGATCGTGATCTCCTTCTCGCGAATGTTGCGATAGAGATTCAGTACCGCCTGTTTCCAGCGCTCATTGCCGGTGGCCCGGTAGTATTCGACCACGCCCTCGAACAGCGACATCATCTCGTATGCTTTGGGATATACGCCGCCGATCTTGTAGGGCTCCTTGTTGTTCAAGGCGTCCTCGATGATCCGATGGTCCTTGGCGCCGCCTTCGACCTCGACGATGTACTTGGCGAAATCCAGGTAGCGTTGCTCGCCGGTCCGCTTGTAGAGCCGCATGATGGGTTCGAGGATGGTGCTCGACTCGATGTGGTTCGGGCTCCAGCCCTGATCGACGATGCGAACCTTGGGGGGAGGTCCGATCTGGTCGATGGTGACATCGGCCAGTTCCATCATGGCCCGCAGAACGTGGGGATCTTTCTCCACGTGCTCGTAGTAACAATCGAGGCCAAGGAGGACGTACTTGCGCTCCCACAACTCGCCGCCCGGTCCATCCGGCTGGGCGGACACGTCGGAACAACTGATGCTGCCGTTGGCCCGCCTGGTGGTCAGCAGGTCGGCGACGGTAGCCGCCAGGATCCGCTTCAACTCGGGATCCTGCGTGTATCGGTAGAACATGGAGCCGGAGCGCACGGCCTTGCCCCACATCTCGCCCTGGGCGAAGAGTTTGCGCCCCGTGCGGTACATCTCGACGAAGCCGGCGTAGGGCACCACGCCTTTGTTCCAGTGGATGATCGAGTTCTGGATGCAGTCCTCCAACCAGCCGGTGAAGTGGACGGCGTCGGGCGGCAGAAAGGCAAACTCATCCCGGATCGGTTCCGCCGCCAAGGTCGTTTTCGTCGCCGACAAGGCGACGGCCAGAATCGCCGGGGCGGCGCAGCACACAATGCCGCCGATACAAGTCTTGAACATGGAACAGGGCCTCCTGGTTACGCAGTCTGTACGCATGACTCCCTGACAAAGCCTCAGCGTATAGTCGGGCTCCGCAATCCGCAATTTGGGTCATCCGAGGAGTGTCGCCAACGCCATTCGGATTAGACGCCATTGTGTTCGCTCCCTCCGCTGCCTGCTTTGCCGCACCGCTCTTGTCTTGTCCGGCCGCTCACGGACAGACACCTCCTGTACCCTCCTCCATGCCCCCTGTAACGAAGGCGTGTTCTCACGCCGGCCGATCGTGATCCTGCCGCCAGGTCGCGGCTTTCCAGCGGCCGTTGGTGAAGTCAGGTACCTCCACCGACGCTCCCTGCCGATCGATCGATTCCCGCGAGCAATGGTAGACGACGCTCCAACTGGCACCATCGTAGACGTCGGCCCAGGGCTCACGATCCGTGCGTACCATCTCGGCGAAGTCGCGCAGGACGAAGTAATCGCCGCCGCCGTGGCCCGCCTTGGCCGCCGCCGCACCCACCGCCTCCTGCCGCAGAAACTCTCGCCGATTCACACCCGTGCTCATGGCCCTCCTCGCTTCATCGGGAACTCAGGGCCCTATCCACTGGGCAACGCTATGGCCAACCCGGCCGCGGGTGCATCCGCCGTTCAGTGGCAAGTTGCCAAAAGCGAAGTATCGAGGGTGGCATGGGTCGGTACTCCGACCCGTGGCCAAACACGGACAACCACTGGTCTGGGTACAGACCAGTGCCACC
>Ga0123328_1001584_pt1 | contig 21834 bp, 12 predicted proteins | sample BioC12SIPDNA_2_FD_89702 | JGI IMG/M metagenome (GOLD analysis project Ga0123328, IMG submission 89702) | Anaerobic biogas reactor microbial communites from Washington, USA - Biogas_R1_A C12 SIP DNA | ecosystem: Engineered > Bioreactor > Anaerobic > Unclassified | place: Washington, USA...
AGTTGAAGCGGGCGTAGTCCATGATGCTGATCGTGTGGCCGTTGGCCTCCAGCCATTCCTTGTCGCGGAGCTTCTCGACCGGGGTCTGGCTGCTGGAGCCCATATTGTGCCGCAGGCCCAGGGTGTGGCCGATCTCGTGCGAGGACACGAAGCGGATCAGGTCGCCCATCAGCTCCTCGTCGTACTTGATCTTGCGGGCGCGCGGATCCACGGCGCCGGCCTGCACCTGGTACCAGTCGTGCACCAGCGTCATCACGTTGTGGTACCAGCCCACGTGGCTCTCGATGATCTCGCCGGAACGCGGGTCGTGGACATTGGGTCCGTAGGCGTTGGCGATCGGGGAGGCCAGGTAGCGGATCACGGAGAAACGGGCGTCCTCGAGGCTCATGTCGGGGTTGTCCTCGGGCCACTCTTCGCCGCGGATGGCGTTCTTCCAGCCGGCCTGCTCGAAGGCGACGTTCCAGTCGTTGACGCCGGCGATGAGGTATTTGCGCCACTGCTTCGGCGTGGCGGGGTCGATATAGTACACGATCGGCTTGACGGGCTCCACGAGCTCGCCGCGCTTCTGGCGCTCCACGTCCTCGGGACGCGCCTCCAGGCGGTAACGGGCGATGAAGCGGATGTCCTTGACGCCCTGCTGGTCGTCGGAGAATTCGCTGTAGCCGTCGGCGAAATAGCCCACGCGCGGGTCGAACCAGCGCTGCTGCATGGGCACTTCGGGCAGGAGGACGATGGAGCTGTTGAGCACCACCGTGACGGCGCCGGTCTCGCGGCCGGCGGGGAGGTTCGTGCCCTGCTGACCCTGGGCCCCGCCGCCGGCGGGGGTGTTGTAGCTGTAGGTCTTGGTCACGGTGACCTCGGTGTTGATCGGATAGGTGCGGATGCTGCCGATGAAGGAGGCGTCGCCCTTGAGGCCGCCGAGGTTGTACTGGCGCTTGTCGCGCGGGGACAGCGAGAAGATCTGGGTGTCGCCCTCGAAGAGGCTGTTCACCTTGATGCGGGTGAGCGTGCTGTCGCTGCTCTCTTTCTCCGGCTTGAAGGAGGCGACGATGGGGTTCTCCGAGCTCACGCGGACGGCTTTGCTGATCTGCTGGTCGGCCGCCGCCTGGATGCTGAGGATGTCGCTGCGCAGGAGGAGGTTGCCGTTGGAGGCCTTCTCCCAGTAGATCATCTGCTCGTTGACCTCTTCGCCGCCGTAGGTGCCGGCGTCGGCGGTGTTGCTGACGAAGCGCATCACCACGTACATGCGGCGCCCCAGCAGGGAATCCGGCACTTCGAAGTACCAGTCGTTTTCGTGCTGCGCCACGCCGAACAGGCCCTGCTTGAAGTCAAGCCGGACGGTTTCTTCTTTCTTTTCGTTGTCCTTGGCGGTGTCGGGGGCGGGTTTGCGGCTCTGGGCGCCGGCCAGCAGGCTGAAGAGGAGCAGCGCTGCGGCGATGGAAGTGAATCTTCTCATGGGTGTGTATTTTTCGTTTCGGGGCACCAATATACTTATTTTTTCGCCTATTTCCGCGTGTTTCCGGCACTCTTTGAGGGCACGCCGGCGCCGGCCCTAGAGAACGGAGGCGACGAGCGCCGCGGTGGACCAGGCCGCCTGGAGGTTGAAGCCGCCGGTGAGGGCGTCCACGTCGAGCGCCTCTCCGGCGAAAAAGAGCCCGGGGTACGCTTTCGATTCCAGGGTGCCGGGAGACAGCCCCGACAGGTCCACGCCGCCGCAGGTGACGAATTCTTCTTTGAAACGGGCGCGGCCGGCGACGGGATAGGCGTCGGCGGTGAGGGTGGCGGCCAGGCGCGCCGCGCCTTTGCTGCCGAGCTCCGCCCAGCGCAGGTCTTCGCGCAAGGCCGCGCGATTCATCAGATGGTGCCAGAGCCGGGCGGTGATCCCGGAGGGGGGCGTGCCGGCGGCTTGCCGGCGCGGGTTCTGCGCCGCGCAGGAGGCGATCCAGCCCCGGGCGTCGGCTTCCGGGGCGTCCAGCCAGTTGATCAGCAGCGTGCCGCCGTAGGCGTTTTCCGCCAGGTGGCGGGCGGCGTAGGAGGACAGCCGCAGCGTGGCGGGGCCGCTCACGCCCCAGTCGGTGAGCAGGAGGGTGCCGCCGGCGCGGAATTTCGTGCCGGCGAGGGCGAGCGACGTCCGGGGCACGACCGTGCCCATCAAGGCGCGCAGGCCCGCGTCGGGCACTTTCAGGGTGAAGAGCGACGGCACGCAGTCGGTCACGGCGACGCCTTCCGGCAGCAGCCGTTCCATCTTTTCGCGGGAGCTCCCGCCGGTCGTCACGACGACCTTGTCGAAGAATTCTTCCCCGGGAACGATCCGGCCTCCCGGCACTCCCGGCAGCGCCTCGATGTGCTCCACGGGCGCGTTGCAGCACACGCGCACCCCGGCCTGGCGCAGGCAGCGCTCCAGCGTGCGGACGATCTGCATCGCATCCTGGCTCGCCGGAAACACGCACTGGTCCTCCTGCGTGACCAGCCGGACGCCTTCGGCCTCGAACCAGCGCTGCGTGTCCGCGGGGCCGAACACCCGGAGGGCGCGCTTCATGACCTGTTCGCCGCGGGGGTACACTTCGCCGAGGCGCTCCACATCACGGAAAGAATTCGTCAGGTTGCACCGGCCCCCGCCGGTGACGGCCACCTTGGCGAGCAGCTTCGGGCCGGCCTCGAAGAGCGTCACATCAGCATCCGGCAGCCGCCGCTTCGCGCCGATCGCGCAGAAGCACCCGGCCGCCCCGCCGCCGATGACGGCGATCTTCATCGTTCGTAGGAGGCTTCGTTGCCCGGACACTCCTCCACCTCCACCTTGTAGCACTGCGGGATCTGTTCGCAGATCCAGCGCGCCAGGTTTTCCGTGGTGGGGTTGAAGGGCAGCAGTTCGTTGAGGTCGCCGTGGTCGAGATAGCCGCAGATGCGGCGCTCGATCTCGCAGAAGTCCACCACCATGCCGTCGGCGTCGAGCTCTTCGGCGGCGCAGTACACGGTGATCTTCCAGTTGTGGCCGTGGAGGGGCTCCACCTGCGTGCCGCCGGCAAAGGAGATCCGGTGGCTCGCCGACAGCTCCATCGTCTTCTTTACCCTATACATTGCCGCCCTTGTCGATGTAGGAGAGGAACTCGTTGCGCGTCTGCGCGTTGGTGCGGAAGGAGCCGGTGAGGTAGGTGGAGGTCATGACGCCGCTCTTGCGCACGCCGCGGCTCTCCTTGCACATGTGGCGGCCGCGCATCATCAGGGCCATGCCGCGCGGCGGATTCTCGGTCCCGAGCGCGTCGGTGAGCATCTCCACCACGTCGTGGACCAGGCGTTCCTGGACCTGCAGGCGCGCGGAGCAGTAGTCCACCACGCGGCCGATCTTGCTCAGCCCCAGGATGCGGCCTTTCGGGTTGGGGAGATAGGCGAACCAGTATTCGCCGAAGAAGGTCCGGCAGTGGTGCTCGCACACGGAGTAGAAGGGGCCGGTGTCCACCACCATGTCGTCGTAGATGATGCCGTCCTGCCCGTTGGGGAAGGTGGTGACGACGGGGGCCTGGGCGGGGTCATAGCCCCGGAACATCTCCCCGAACATGCGGATCATCCGGTCCGGGGTGTCCTGCAGGCCCGGGCGGGCGGGGTCTTCGCCGATGTATTCGAGCAGCTCGCGGATGTGCTGTCTGGCTTGTTCTTCTGAGATCATCGTTCGTAGATGGCTGTGTTGTCGGAGGTCTCCCGGACGATCACCCGGTAGCAGTGCGGGATCTGTTCGCAGATCCAGCGGGCGAGGTTCTCCGCCGTGGGGTTGAAGGGGAGGACTTCGTTGAGGTCGCGGTGGTCGAGCCGGTCGGTCACGCGCTCCTTGATGAGCTTGAAGTCCACCACCATCCCGTTGGCGTCGAGCTCCGGGGCCTTGCAGAAGACCTCGATCCCGTAGTTGTGGCCGTGGGGCCGGGCGCACTTCATGGGGTAGTCCACTTCGAGGTGGTGGCTCGCGGCGATGGTGAATCGTTTGGAGACGTAATACATAATGGCGCAAATTTACAAAAATTGCGGCAATATGTACCTTTACTTCCGCCGGACGCCCCGGACGGGGTCTGCGGCGAGCGGATCGTCCGGCCAGGCATGGCGCGGATAGCGCCGGCGCAGCTCCTTGCGGACTTCGAAATAGGTCCCGGACCAGAAACTCCGCAGATCGGATGTGAGCTGGACGGGCTTGTAGCCAGGGGAGAGCAGCTCCATCAGCACGGGGCGGCGGCCGTCGTCCACGCGCGGCGTGTCCAGCAGACCGAAGCACTCCTGGAGCCGCACGCGCAGGACCGGGGCTTCCGCGCCCTGGCGGTATTCCAGGCGGATGCGGCTGCCCGTGGGCACGGCGATGTGGGTCGGGGCCAGCCGCTCCACGGCCTGCTGCTGACCGTAGTCCAGCAGGGTCCACAGGGCCGCGCAGAGGTCGATCTTCTTGAGTTCGGCGACGGTGGTGGCGCGCCCCACGAAGGGGGGCAGCCACGCCGGGGCGCGTTGGAGGATGCTTTCCGTCGACAGGTCGGGCAGCCCGAGTTCGGGATGCCAGGCGGCCACGGAGGCGACGCGCCGCTGGAGATTGCCCACCTCTTCCGAGAAATCGAGCATCGCCGTCCCCTCCTTCTGCGCCGCTTCGCAGATGACCTGCGTCAGCTGTTCGCGGACGCCTTCGGAAAGGGGTCTGGCGTCGAGCAGCAGGCCGCCGATGCGGCGCTCGCGCTGGGCCAGGGCGGCGCCGGCCTTGCTGTCCCAGACAATGCGCTCGCGGCTGCGGATCAGATCCGGGAGGTCTTCCGGATCCAGGGGCGCGGCCAGGAAGATGCGGCCTTCGCCGCCGGGACGGACGCTCACGCTCGCGACGGCCAGCCATTCGCAGGCCGCCAGGGCGTCGTCCGGGGAGACGGCGGCCAGTTCGCCCGTCGCGAGCTGGAAATGGCCGCGCCCTTCCGGACGGGCTTTGGCAATGCGCTCCGGATATGCTGCACCCACCAGCGCCCCGACAGCATACGGCTCCCGGGAGCGCTCAGGGCCGGTTTTGCTCCCGGCGCCCATTTTTTCGGCTTGCCGGGAGCGCTGGGGACCGGATTTGCTCCCGGGAGCGGATGCGAGCTGGCGGTATTGCTCCGCGATGCGGGCGATGCGGCCCCAGCGGCCGTTGCGCCCGGCCCGCCGCAAGGCTTCGAGCCGCGTGGTGAGCGCGGCGTCATTTTCCGCGGCGAGCGGATCCTTCTCTTCCAGCAGCGCCGCGATGTCGGCCGCCAGCGAGGTGTCCTCCCCGGCCCGCAGCAACATCTGCGCGATGCGGGGATGGCAAGGCAGGGCCGACAGATCGCGGCCGTGCGGGGTGATGCGGCCCGACTCGTCGAGGGCGCCGAGCCATGTCAGCAGACGCGTCGCCTGGGCGACGTGCGCCGGGGGCGGCGGGGTGATCCAGGGGAGCTGCCCGATGTGGCTTTCGCCCCAGGCGGCGGCGTCCAGCACCGTCCCGGCCAGATCGGCTTCGAGGATCTCCGGGACACGCGTGGGCGCCATGCGGGCTTCCGTGGCCAGGCTCCAGAGGCGGTAGCAGACGCCCGGCGCCACCCGCCCGGCCCGGCCGCTGCGCTGATCGGCCATGTCGCGGCTGATGCGCACGGTCTCCAGGCGGCTGAGGGCGTTCTGGGGATCGAAGACCAGCCGCCGGCAGAATCCGCCGTCCACGACGGTCCGCACGCCTTCGATGGTCAGCGAGGTCTCGGCGATGGGGGTGGCGAGCACCACTTTTCGCCGTCCGGGGGCGCTGGGGGCGATGGCGGCGCGCTGCTCCTCCGGCGGCAGGAGGCCGTAGAGGGGATAGACGGCGGCAGCGCTGACGTCTTCCAGCATTTCCGCGCAGCGGCGGATCTCCGCTTCGCCGGGCAGGAACGCGAGGATGTCTCCTTCGTGGTCCCGGAGGGCCCGCCGCACCCAATGCGCGACGCGCTCCGCCACGTCCATTTCGCCGGCTTCTTCCGGCGTGTGCCGGACTTCCACCGGAAACATCCGCCCCCGGCTCTCGAGCAACGGGGCTCCGAGCGCCGCGCAGAGCGCTTCCGTATCGATGGTCGCGGACATCAGCACGATGCGCAGGTCCGGCCGGAGAAGCTGCTGCGCTTCGCGCGTCAGGGCCAGGGCCACGTCGCTCTGCAGGCTCCGCTCGTGGAATTCGTCGAAGATCACCACGCCCACGCCTTCCAGCGCGGGGTCGTCCACCAACATCCGCGTCAGGATGCCTTCGGTGAGCACTTCGATCCGCGTCGCCGCGCTCACGCGCCGCTCGAAACGGATCCGGTACCCCACCGTCCGGCCCACCGGCTCGCCCAGCAGCGCGGCCATCCGCTCCGCGATCTGGCGCGCCGCCAGCCGCCGCGGCTCGAGGATGACGATTTTCCCTTTGGCCTGGAGGATGAGCGGGAGGACCGTGGATTTGCCGGCCCCGGGCGGCGCCGCGACCACCAGGCACGGGTGCTCCGCCAGCGCCGCATTCACGGCTCCGGCGATCTCCATGATGGGCAAATCGGTCGGCGGAATCATTCCCGACAAAGATAGCGAAAGGTGCGGAATTGCAGAAATTGTTTATATTTGCACTCTGTACTAAAATAGTTAAACCGCACCTGATGAAGAAAATCTTGAATGACATCTGCAGCAAGTACACGCTCGCAGATGAGGTAAAGGCCCAGGGTGTCTACCCTTACTACCGGCCGATCTCTTCCGGTCAGGACCCGATCGTCACGATGGCTGACGGCAGCAAGGTCCTGATGTTCGGTTCCAACTCCTACCTTGGTCTTTCCGACGACCCCCGCCTCAAGGAGGCCGCCATCAAAGCGATAGAGAAATATGGCACCAGCTGCTCCGGCAGCCGTTTCCTCAATGGCACCCTCGACATCCACGAGGAGCTCGAGGCCAAGCTCGCGAAGTTCGTGGGCAAGGACGCCGCGGTGACCTACAGCACCGGCTTCCAGGTGAACCTGGGCGTCGTGGGCTGCCTGGGCTTCCGGGGCGGCTATATCTTCCTGGATGCGCTGGACCATGCCTGCATCATCGACGGCAGCCGCCTGAGCTTCAGCGAAGTGCGCAAGTTCGGCCACAACGACATGGCGGCCCTCGAGCGCAAGCTCTTCCTGACTCCGAAGAACGCCCCGAAGCTCATCGTGGTGGACGGCGTGTATTCGATGGAAGGCGACATCGCCCCGCTGCCCGACATCGTCCGCCTGTGCAAGAAGTACAACGCCTCCGTGATGGTGGACGACGCCCACGGCCTGGGCGTGATCGGCGAGAACGGCTCCGGCACCGCCAGCCACTTCGGACTGACCAAGGAGACGGACCTCATCATGGGTACCTTCTCCAAGAGCTTCGGCTCGCTGGGCGGCTTCATCGCGGGCAACAAGACCGTGATCAACTACCTCAAGCACAATTCCCGCTCCCTGATCTTCAGCGCCTCGATGACGCCGGCCGCCGTGGCCGCCGCCAGCTGCGCCCTGGACATCATGATCAACGAACCGGAGCGCCGCGAGCATCTCTGGGAGGTCACGCGCCACGCGCAGGAGGCCTTCAAGGAGCGCGGCTTCGACACCGGCCACACCCAGTCTCCGATCATCCCGCTGTTCGTGCGCGACACGATCAAGGCGATGACCGTCGTGCGCAAGGCCTACGAGGCCGGCGTGTTCATCACCCCGGTGATCGCCCCGGCCGTGCCGGAGAAGGACGTGCTCATCCGTTTCGCCCTCATGGCCACCCATTCCATCGAGCAGGTGGACGAGGCGGTGGAGAAACTCACCGTGATCTTCCGCGAACTCGGCATCATCGGGTAGCGCATGGTCATCCTCATCACCGGCATCACTTCCGGCTTCGGTCTCGCGATGGCCGAGCGTCTCTGCGCCGACGGCCACCGGGTCTATGGGACCCACCGCAAAGCGACCGATCTGCTGCCCGGCGTCACCTACATCCGGGCCGACGCCCAGCGGGCGGAGGACTGCGAGGCGGCGGTGAAACAGGTGCTGGACACCGAAGGGCGCATCGACGTGTTTATCAACAACGCGGGGATGGGCATCGGCGGGCCGCTGGAGTTCTCCTCGCTGGAGGACGCGGAGCGGCAGATGGACGTGAACTGGATGGGGATGGTGCGTTTCCTGCACTCCGTGCTGCCCGCCATGCGTGCGCAAGGCGGCGGCAAGATTATCTGTTTCAGCTCGATAGGCGGCCTGATGGGACTCCCGTTCCAGGGGCTTTACTCCGCGTCGAAGTTCGCTATCGAAGGCTACTGCGAGGCCCTGCGCCTGGAGACGAAGGCCTTCGGCATCCAGGTGGTCGTGATCGAGCCGGGCGACTTCGCCACGGCGTTCACGGCCCAGCGCAAGAGCGTGGCGGATCCCGCGGCCTACGAGGTGTACACGAGCTATGCGAAATCCCTTGCGAGCATCGAGAAGGACGAGACGACCGGCCTGAAGCCGGAATTCCTCGCCCGCAAGATCAGCCGCATCGTGCGCATGCGTCGCCCGCGCTACCACTATATCATCTCCACGCTGGAACAGCGCCTGTCCGTCACTCTCAAGAAAATCCTCCCGCCGAGCTGGTTTGCCGCGATCCTGGGGAGCTACTACAAACTTTAAGCGTGACGACGACTTTCAAGATAAAGTACGAGACCGCGTGGGGCGAGAGCCTTGCACTGGTCCTCCAGGACAAGAAATACCCCATGCAGTGGGGTGAGGGCGCGATCTGGAGCGGGACAGTCAAGGACTGTCCCGCAGCAGCGCTCAAGGATTACACTTATGTCGTGATGCGCGACGGCCTGATCATCCGCACGGAATGGGAGCACCACAGCGCCAGGGCGGCCCGCATCATCGAGGATACGTGGATCGACTGCCCCATCCCGGGCTGCCCGTTCCCGCGCAGGCACCAGGCGGAGAAGTTCGACCGGCCCGGTTTCCGCGGTGCGGGCACTGCGATTCCGGTCTTCTCGCTGCGCACGGCGGACGACTTCGGCATCGGCGAGTTCCGCGACCTGCGGCCCGTCGTGGACTGGGCGGCCGCCACGGGGCAATGCATCCTGCAGCTGCTGCCGGTCAACGACACCACCCGCAAGGGCCAGTGGGCGGATTCCTACCCCTACAGCCCCGTGTCCTCCTTCGCCCTGCACCCGCTCTACCTGCACCTGCAGGACCTCGGGATCAAGGCCGATGCGGCCTTCAAGAAGCAGCAGGCGGAACTGAACGCCCTGCCGGAGCTGGACTACCCGCGCGTGTTCAAGGCCAAGATGGCCTACATCCGCCGGGCCTTCGAGGCGCATGGCACCCGGGACCTCGCTTCCGCGGCCTGCAAGAAATTCGCCAGGGAGAATGACGCCTGGCTGCCGGAATATGCCGCCTTCTGCGCCAAGCGCGACCGGCTGGAGCCGGAATACTACGTCTGGATGCAGTACCATCTGGACAGGCAGTTCTGCGAAGAGGTGGACTACGCACGCGCCAAGGGTATTTCCCTGAAAGGCGACCTTCCGATCGGGGTGAGTGCCGACAGCGCCGAGGCCCATTGGCATCCGGAGCTGTTCAACCTCGACTCTTCGACCGGCGCCCCGCCCGATTTCTTCAGCACCGACGGGCAGAACTGGGGCTTCCCGACCTACAACTGGGAGGAGATGGCGAAGGACGACTTCGCCTGGTGGAAGGCGCGCCTGCGCAAGATGAGCCGCTACTTCGACGCGTTCCGCATCGACCATATCCTGGGCTTCTTCCGCATCTGGGAGATTCCGAAGGAATTTACCGGCGGCCTGCAAGGGCACTTCAACCCGGCGCTGCCGTATTCGCCGGAGGAGATCTATGCCCTGCACCTGCCCGTCGAGGGCCTCTTCCACCCCGATCCGCGCCATCCGGGGATGTACCAGCCGCTGATCGCCCCGGCGTCCGCGAACCTGCCGCAGTGGCAGCAGGAGCGCTTCGGCGCCCTGTACAACGACTTCTTCTTCCACCGCCATGAGGAATTCTGGCGCCGCAACGCGGAGCGCAAGCTCCCCGAACTGCTCGGCGCCACGGGGATGCTCGCCTGCGGGGAGGACCTCGGGATGGTGCCGCACTGCGTTCCCGGTGTGATGGAGCACGAGAAGATCCTGTCGCTGAAGATGCGCGGGATGGAGCAGGAAGGGGAGTGGAAGTACCTGAGCGTGTGCGCGACATCGAGTCACGACATGGAGACATTGCGCATGCAGTTCGACCACGATCCGGAGCCGTGGGAAGTGCGGGACATGCTGTGGGAGTTCCTCGACTCGCCGTCGATGCTCGCCATCTTCCCGATGCAGGACTGGGTGGCCCTGGACAAAGACCTGCGCCGTGCCGACCGGATGGCGGAGCGCATCAACGAGCCGGCCGACCCGCACCACCACTGGCGCTTCCGCCTGCACTTCGACGTGCGGGAACTCGCCGGGATGGGCGGGCTGAACGCCGCCATAGAGGGTCTGCTCAGGGACAGTCACCGCACCTCGTTCTAGGATTCAGCTGATTATCAGCCACTTATCATTTTACTCCGGGGATTTTTCCCCGGAGTTATTTTGTAACTGCCTGGCGGTAAATCGTTTCCAAAAACGGGGCGCGGATGGCTAAAAAACACAAATTCAGCGAGTAAAGTTTCTTTATATTCAGAATTTTGCTAACTTTGCGGGCTATTTTATGATTATTATTTAATTAACCATACTTATGCAAAGCAAAGGTGCTATCAGATTTGTCACGATTTGCCTCTTGATCGCCTGCTTCTGGCAGCTGTCGTTCACCCTGGTGACGTCCATCCAGAACAAGAAAGCGGCGCAGCGCGCCGAGCAGGCGGCCCAGCGCTTCGACCTGTCCTCCGTGGACGAGGCAGACCGTGCATTCTATCTCGACTCCATCCGGAAGGTCGAGTCCCGCCGTTACACAGATTCCATTTCCGGCGAGAAAGTTTATTTGGGTTATACATTCAAGCAGGTCCAGAACCAGGAGATCAACCTCGGTCTCGACCTCAAGGGCGGTATGAACGTCATGCTGCAGGTCCAGCTCGAGGACCTGGTGCGCGCCCTCGCCGGCGGCGACCAGTCCCCGCAGTTCCAGCAGGCCCTGTCCCTTGCCAAGGAGCGCAGCGTGAATTCGCAGTCCGACTTCATCACCCTGTTCGGTGAGGCCTGGAAGGAGGTCTCCGGCGGCATGCGCCTCGCGCAGGTCTTCGGCACGTACGAGATGCGCGACCTCATCAAGCCCGAGTCCACCGACGAGCAGGTCCTCGCCGTGATCAAGGACGAAGCCGAGAGCGCCGTTTCCAACTCCTTCAACGTCCTGCGCAACCGTATCGACCGTTTCGGCGTCACGCAGCCGTCCATCCAGAAGATCGGCAACACCGGCCGCATCCTCGTGGAGCTCCCGGGCGTGAAGGAGCCGGAGCGTGTCCGCAAGCTGCTCCAGGGCACCGCGTCCCTCGAGTTCTGGCCGACCTTCACTTATGACGAGATGGCCACCTACCTCGACGAAGCCAACGCCCGCCTCGCGGAGATCCTCTCCGTCGGCGAGGCTCCGGCCGCCGCCGACGCTCCCGCCGCCGACGATGTCGTCGCGCAGGAGATCCAGGCCCAGAACGCCGAGGACGCCGGCCTCGAGGCTGCCCGCCAGGCCAATCCGCTCTATGCGGTCCTCAGCCCGTCCGGCATGCGCGGCAACGCCTGTATCGGTTTCGCCGCCGCCGCCGACACGGCCCTGATCAACAGATACCTCCACATGTCGGAGATCGAAGCCATCTTCCCCGCGGAGTTCCGTCCGATGTGGTCGGTGCAGCCGTCCTCCTACATGCAGAGCGACAATATCTATGAGCTCGTGGCCATCCGGTCCACTTCCCGCGACGGCAAGGCCCCGCTGGACGGCGGTGTCGTGACCGACGCCCACGTGGACTACGACCAGCGCCGCGGCGGCAACCCCGGCGTGTCCATGACCATGAACGCCGAGGGCGCCAACATCTGGGCCCGCCTGACCAAGGAGAATATCGGCCGCCAGGTCGCCATCGTGCTCGACGGCACGGTCTATTCCTATCCGACCGTCCAGACCGAGATCACCGGAGGTTCTTCCTCCATCACCGGCAACTTCTCCATCGAGGAGGCCACCGACCTTACCAACGTCCTGAAGTCCGGTAAACTCCCCGCTCCGGCCACCATCGTGCAGGAGCAGGTCGTGGGTCCGTCCCTCGGTGCCGAGTCCATCCGCTCCGGTCTCGTCTCCTTCCTCATCGCGTTCTGCCTCGTCCTCATCTACATGCTCTTCTTCTACCGGGGAGCGGGTGTGGCCGCGGACATCGCGCTGCTTTCCAACGTCGTGCTGCTCTTCGGCACCCTGTCCGCCTTCGGCGCCGTCCTGACGCTGCCGGGTATCGCCGGTCTCGTCCTGACGCTGGGTATGGCCGTGGACGCCAACGTGATCATCTATGAGCGCATCAAGGAGGAGCTCAAGGCCGGCAAGGGTCTGAGCACGGCCGTCGCCGACGGCTACAAGAACGCCTACTCCGCCATCATCGACGGCCAGGTGACCACCCTCCTGACGGGTCTGGTGCTCTTCTTCTTCGGCTCCGGTCCGATCAAGGGCTTCGCCACCACGCTCATCATCGGTATCATCACCTCGATGCTTACCTCCATCTTCGTCACCCGCCTGATCTTCGAAGGCCGCATCAAGCGCGGCAAGAACATCTCCTTCGAGAACAAGCTGACGAAGAACTTCCTCAAGAACACGCACATCGACTTCCTGGGTGCCCGCAAGTGGTCCTACATCATTTCCGGCATCCTCATCGTGGTCTCTCTCGGATCCATGTTCCTCAAGGGCTTCACCTACGGTGTCGATTTCACCGGCGGCCGCACCTACGTGGTCCGCTTCGACAATCCCGTCACCGCCGAGGAGATCCGCTCCGCCGTGGGCCGCACCTTCAACCTGGCCGATCCCGAATCCTCCGTCGAGGTCAAGCAGTTCGGCGGCGACAGCCAGATGAAGATCACGACCTCCTACAAGTTCGAAGACGAGTCCGCCACGGTCGACGCCGAGATCGAAGGCATGCTGTACGAGTCCCTGAAGGACTTCTACTCCGAGCCCGTGACCCAGGCCGACTTCACCTCCACGCTGGAGAACCCCAACGGTATCGTCTCCTCCGACAAGGTGGGCGCCTCGATCGCCAACGACATCAAGCGCAACGCCATCATCTCCATCATCCTCGCCCTCATCGTCATCTTCGCCTACATCGCGATGCGGTTCAAGGGCTGGAACTGGGGTCTCGGCGGCGTCGTGTCCCTGGCGCATACCGCGATCATCATCATCGGCTTCTTCTCCCTGTTCAGCGGCATCCTGCCGTTCAACCTGGACGTGGACCAGACCTTCATCGCCGCCATCCTGACGATCATCGGTTACGCCATCAACGACAACGTGGTGATCTTCGACCGTATCCGTGAGAACCTCGCGCTCCACCCGAGCGACGACTTCAAGGCCACGGTCAACAAGTCCCTCAACGAGACCCTCACCCGTACGGTCAACACCTCGGTCTCGACCCTCCTCCCGATGCTCGCGATCGCGATCTTCGGCGGCGAGTCCATCCGCGGTCTGTCCGTCGCTCTCTGCCTCGGCGTGCTCATCGGCACCTACGCCTCCATCATGATCGGCACCCCGATCATGTTCGACGCCGAGATGCGCAGCCGCAACAAGCTCGCCGCAGCCAAGACTGCGAAGAAGTAAAACGTTTTCAACAATAGAACACCCGGCCTGCGAAGGTCGGGTGTTTTTTTATTTCCGGGAGACGCTGTACGCTACCCCAAGCTGCTCCAGGCCGGAGATGAAGGGCTCGCAGACGGCGACTGCGTACTTCTTGGAATGGAAATCGAGTTTGTAGCCCGTGGCGCGGTCGTGCAGCAGCAGCGACAGCGGCGTGCTGCCCTTGTGGGCCTTGAGCAGCTTGACGAGCCGGGAGCGGAACTCCGGAGAGAGCCGGTCGGATTCGAGGACGATGCTGAAGCCTGCAAGCAGGTCGCCGTTGAGGTTGCCCAGAAGGGATATCTTCTTGATCTTGAAAGAATACGGGGCTTTCTTGCCCTGGGCGCGCTCCTCGGCTTTGAGGAAATAGCGGGCGGAGATCTCTCCCCCGATGTAGAGCTGCGCATGCAGCTGCATGAACGGCAGCCAGGCCTGGTAGTCCTTGCCGAAGAGGGCGAATTCGTAGGTGCCGCTGTAGTCCTCCAGCGTGACGCGGGCGCCGGGCGTGCCGGTGCGGGTCGTCATCGTCTTGACGTCCGTGACAATGCCCGCGACGGCGGCCTTGCCGGCTTTGTCGGCCGCCTCGCAGTCGTCGATGAGGGCCTGCAGGCTGGACAGCGGGCAGTCGGTGAAGGTCTCGATCTCGAAACGGTAGCGGTCCAGCGGGTGCGACGACAGGTACATCCCCACGAATTCCTTCTCCTGCTGGAGCAGCGCGAGGACGTCCTCCTCGGCTGAGCTGACGGGCACCTCCGGCCGGACGGGCTTGAGCTCCTCGACTTCGCCGAAGAGCGAATTGGCCGTGTCGAGCTGGTCGTTGCGGTAGAGGTTGGCGTATTTGACGAGTTCGTCGATGAACAGCTCCCCGTTCTTGCAGGGCAGGAAATACTGGGTACGCTTGTAGCCGAAGGAGTCCAGGGCGCCGGAGTACACCAGCGTCTCGACGCTGCGGCGGTTCAGCATCTCGGCCATCCGCTCCACGAAGTCGAACAGGTCGGAGAAGGCGCCCTTCTCCCGCTCGCGGATGATGGCCTGCACGACGTTGTCCCCGAAGCCCTTGAGGCCGCCCAGGCCGTAGCGGATGTCCCCGTTCCTGTTCACGGAGAACTGGGCGTCGGACTCGTTGACGTCGGGGCTGAGGACCTTGATGCCGGACTTGCGGCAGTCCGCCATGATCTCCTTCAGCTCGTCCATGTCGGAGATGTTCTGCGTGAGGTTGGAGGCCTGGAACTCCGACGGATAGTGGGCCTTGATCCAGGCCGTCTGGTAGCTCACCCAGGCGTAGCAGGTGGCGTGCGACTTGTTGAAGGCGTATTTCGCGAAAGCCTCCCAGTCGGACCAGATCTTCGTGAGGACGGCCTCCGGGTGCCCGTTGGCGATGGCGCCGGTCATGAAGGACTCCTTGAGCGAGTCGAGCACCGACTTCTGCTTCTTGCCCATGGCCTTGCGGAGCTTGTCCGCCTTGCCCTTGGAGAAGCCCGCGAGCTTCTGCGACAGGCGCATCACCTGCTCCTGGTACACCGTCACGCCGTAGGTCTCCTCCAGCAGGTCCTCCATCTCCGGGAGGTCGTAGTGGATCTTGGAAGGGTCGTTCTTGCCGGCCACGAAGTCCGGGATGTAGTCCATCGGGCCCGGGCGGTAGAGGGCGTTCATGGCGATGAGGTCCTCGAAGCGCTCGGGATGCAGGCGGATCAGCCACTCCTTCATGCCGCCGGATTCGAACTGGAAGATGCTCTTGGTGTCGCCGCGGGCGTAGAGCGCAAAGACCTCGGGGTCGTCGATGGGAATCTTCTCGATGTCGATGTCCTTGCCGAAGCGCTTCTTGACCAGGGCGAGCGCCCGGTCGATGATGGAGAGGGTCTTCAGGCCCAGGAAATCCATCTTCAGCATGCCCACGTCCTCGATCTTGGTGCCTTCGTACTGGCTCACCCAGACCTCCTGTCCGGTGGCCTTGTCCGTGCCCATCGTGATGGGAATGTAGTCCGTGAGGTTGCCCCGGCCGATGATCATCGCGCAGGCGTGGATGCCCGTCTGGCGGATGCAGCCCTCCAGCCGGAGGGCGTATTCCAGCACTTCGCGCACCAGCGGGTCGCCCTCCTCGTACTCGTGCTTGAGCTCCTTGATGTATTTGACGCTGTTGGCGAGCGTGGGTTTGTATTCTTTCTCCTCGCCGCCCTCGCGGACCACGATGGGGCGGTCCGGGATCATCTTGGTGAGGCGGTTGGACTCCGGAATGGAGAGGTTGGAGATGCGCGCCACGTCCTTGACGGCGAGCTTCGCCGCCATGGTGCCGAAGGTGATGACGTGGGAGATGTGGTCGGCGCCGTATTTGTCCTGCACGTACTGGATCACGCGGTAGCGGCCTTCGTCGTCGAAGTCCACGTCGATATCCGGCATCGAGATGCGCTCGGGATTGAGGAAACGCTCGAACAGGAGGTCGTAGCGGATCGGGTCGAGGTTGGTGATGCCGAGGCAGTAGGACACGCAGGAACCGGCCGCGGAGCCGCGGCCCGGTCCCACGGACACGCCGTGCCGGCGCCCCCAGTTGATGAAGTCCTGGACGATGAGGAAATAGTCCGGGAATCCCATGTAGGAGATGGTCATCAGCTCGAAATGAAGGCGCGTGCGCTGCTCCTCGGTGAGCTCTTCGCCGTAGCGGCGCCGGGCGCCCTCGTAGGTCAGGTGGCACAGATAGGCGACGGAGCGGCAGAATTCGTCGCCGCGGTCGGTCTTGACTTCCTGGCCGTCCTTGTCCCTGGTGACCTCGTATCTGCCGTTTTCGATGATGTCGGCGTACTTCTGGAGGTGGGCGTCGATGTCCGCGAGGAAGTCCTCCGGGAGGTCGAATTTCGGCAGGACGTGGCCGCGGTCGATCTCGTAGCGCTGCACCTTGTCGAGGACCTCCAGCGTGTTGGCGAGGGCCTCCGGATGGTCCGGGAACAGCGCCGCCATCTCCTCCTCGCTCTTGAGGTACTCCTGCTGCGTGTAGCGCAGGCGCTTGGGGTCGTCCACGGCGGCGTTGGTCGTCAGGCAGATCAGGCGGTCGTGCGCCGGACCGTCCTCCTTGCGGATGAAGTGGACGTCGTTGGTGGCGACCACCTTGACCCCGTGCCGCTGCGCCAGCTCGAAAATGCGGGCGGTGTATTCCTTCTGCTGCTCATAGAGGTCCAGGCTCATGCCCGGCACTTCGGTCTTGTGGAGCATCACTTCGAGGTAATAGTCCCCGCCGAAGACGCGCTTGTGCCATTCGATGGCGCGGTCCACGCCCTCGGCGTCCCCCGCGAGGATGCCGCGCGGGATCTCACCCGCCATGCAGGCGGAGCAGCAGATGAGGCCCTCGTGGTACTGCTCCAGCACCTCGTGGCTCACGCGGGGCTTGTAGTACATGCCCTCGATGTGCCCGGTGGACACGATCTTCATGAGGTTCCTATACCCCGTGTAGTTCTTCGCCAGCAGGATGAGGTGGTAGTACTTCTTGTGCTCGTTGTCCTTGAGGCGGTGGTCGTAGTGCTGCGTGACGTAGATCTCGCAGCCCAGCACCGGCTTGACGTCAGGGTGCTTCTTCGCCACGTCGGCGAAGTCCTTGACGCCGTACATGTTGCCGTGGTCCGTGATCGCCAGGCCCGGCATCCCGAGCTCTTCGGCGCGACGGAAGAGCTTCTCGATGTCGCTCATCCCGTCGAGGATGGAGTATTGGGTGTGGACGTGCAGGTGTACGAAAGACATAGCAGCACAAATATACACAAAAACACCCGACCTTCGCAGGCCGGGTGCCGGATTGTTGATAACTTTTCCGAGCGGCAGGTTCCTGCTTATTTCGGAGCGCAGCGACCGAGGGGGTCGCGGGGGACACTTCCCCCGCTGAATAGCTATGCACAGTTGCGCGTCAAGCGTAGCTGTGCATGCCGCCGAGCAGCAGGTTCACGCCGAAGTAGGTGACCAGCACGCAGAGGAAGGCGGCGATGGTGAAGGCGTGGAAAAAACGCGGCTTGCCGAACAGGGGCAGGACCTTGCCGTGCAGGGGCAGGGAATACACCAGCATCGTCACCAGCGCCCAGGTCTCCTTGGGATCCCAGGCCCAGTAGCTGCCCCAGGAAATGTTGGCCCACACGGCCCCCAGGAAGGTGCCGAAGGTCAGCAGGAACACGGCCGGATACAGGATCACGAGACTGGCGTCGCGCAGGCGTTCCCGGGCCTCCGGCGAGGAGACCGACACGCCCAGGATCCCGTTGAAGGCCGCCAGGCCGAACAGCGTGTAGGACATCATCATGCTGAGCACGTGGATGCTCAGCAGGGGAGACTGCAGCACCGGCATCAGCGGCATGATCTGCGGGCTCACGCCCGCGCGGCTGGCCAGCAGCATGGTGAAGCCCGCCAGCAGGAAGCCGAGCGGCTCGATCAGCGGGAACTTCCTGTACAGCAGCAGGATGGCAAGCATGGAGAACCACGCCATCAGCATCATGACATTGTAGCGGCCCACATAGGGTCCCGTCCCGGAGACATACCAGCGAAGGCCGATCACGAGGGTCAGGTACACCCAGAGGAGCAGCGCGACGACCGCGCCCGCGCAAAGGATCCGGCGCGGGAGCTGCCTGCCGCGGGAAAGCCGTACACCGCTCAGGAGGAAGAGCAGCAGGCCCAGCGCCAGGCAGAGCATGAACTGGACCCGGGGCCGCGCGATGCGGATGTAGAGCCGCTCCGCGCGGACCTTTCCGGCGGCGGGGATGACGCTGGCGGCCACCTTTTCCTGGTAGGTCTTGATGCCGCCCAGGACCAGAAGCGCCTCCTGCGTGTCGCCGGAGCGGATCGCGGCGACGGCCATCTCCGGGGATTTCCGGATGAAGGTCCAGAGGTCTTCGTCGTCATAGACGGACTCCGGGAGGTCGTCCTCGGCGGAATACCAGCGGACGGTCTGCGCGGCGGCGTCCGCCAGCGGGAAAATCTTCATCTTCCCGAGCGCATCGACGCTTTCTTCGAAGCCCTTTTCCTGCAAGTAGGTGTCGAAGGGACAGACGCGCTGTCCGTAATAGACATACATTTCCCCGAGCGCGTCCTTTACGCTGCGGTCCGCCGCCCGGACGCCCGTCGCGGGCAGGAGCAGCAGGGCGCACACGGCCGTCGCGACCGACATGACCCGTCGCAGCGACGTGCGGAAAGCCGTGTCCTTCTGGAAGAAATAGCCGATCATCGAGATGAGCAGCAGCAGGTAGCCGGCGTAGGTGATCCCGACCCCCCAGGGATCGTGATTGACGGCCAGGATGCTGCCCGCGCCGTCTTCGTCGTAATCCGCCTGATAGAAGCGGTAGCCGCGGTACTTCGCGATATTGTTCATCGAGATGAGCACCTCTCTGCCTTCCGGCAGGAAAGTGATCCGCGAACGATAGTCCGAGGGCGCCATGGAGCCCGGGTGGTAGTCGATCGCAAACTCCTCCAGACGGATGCTGAAGGGCAGGGTCGCGGGCGTCTCGCCGTCAAGCTCATAGGCCGTCTCCGTCCCGCCTTCCCGCAGGTGGATCATGCCGCTCTCGCCCCACAGGTGCGTCACCAGCGCCCCCGCCAGGATAACGACGAGGGAGAGGTGCAGCAGGAACGTGAACGGCTGCTTCCGGCAGCCGCCGCGGGCGAACAGCAGCCACATGCCGGCGACCGCCGCCACGCCCCACAGGACGATGAATACGGGGTTGTGGTACACCCAGCGGAACGCAAAGGGGGTACCGTGGATCTTCTCGAGGACCGTGGCCGCCATCATCGCGACGATGAGGACGGCCAGGGTCAGGTAAGCTGTCTGTTTCAGGATCTTCTGCTTGGTCATCAGATGGATTCTATGAATTTGACCACCGCGTCGCGGTCGTCTTTGGTCAGATTGTAGAACTTCTCGGCCGAAGCGTACGCATCGCTTTTTTTGCTGTAGGCATGCCACATGATGGACTCGACGACATTGCGTGCGCGGCAGTCGTGCAGGCGGTCGCCGCGGCCGGTGTTCATGGCGTGCAGGCCGCGGCCCCACAGCGGAGTCGTGCGGCACCAGGTCCCGTGGATGTCGTTCTTCATGTACAGGCGGTGCTGGATGAAATCGGAATACGGCCAGATGGTCTGGTCGGCATAGCGCGGCAGCGGCTTGTTTTCGTTCATGGCCGGACTCCAGTAGTTGTCGTCCCCGGTCTTCCAGGACGGCTTGTGGCAGCTCGCGCAGCCCATTTCGTTGAAGAGTTTCTTGCCCCGCTGGACGGTCGCGTCGTTGAGGTCGCGGGCGCGCGGAACGGCGAGGCCGCGGTGCCAGACCATGAAGTCGTAGAACTCGTCGGCGCTCATCTCCGGAGTGAAATTGTGGTAGGCGTTGTCGTACTGGTTGGTGCCGGGGCGGAGCAGCTCATACACCGCTTCGGAGAGTTCGGCATCCGTCACCGTACCGTCGCCGTCCACGTCCACATAGTACGGGGAGTCCGTCCCGGCAGCGCGGATCGCGGCGAGCACGGACGGGGTCTGCGACATCTTCTTCGCCCAGGCGTTGGTGGTGTACAGGAAGGCGCGGTCGGGGCGGGAGACGTTGGTGATGTTCCAGATGGCGTTGGCGCCGGCGCCGTCCTGCAGCGTGCCGCGGGTCATGGCATAGGTGAAGCGCTTGACGGGCTTGAAGGCGCCGCGGGGGACGAAGGTGCCGTCCGCGAGGTAGCCGTCCCCGTACGTGCCGGGCTGCCAGTTGCCGTAGAAGGCGGTCGACGCGAAATCATTGGCGCCCTTGTCCCAGAAGGCCGGATTCAGCTCCACGTAGGGCGCCTCCGCACGGTACTGCTCGCGGATGGCGTCCTCGGGAATGGCGTCGATCAGGCCCGTTCCCCCGATGCCGATGGTGCTCTCGAGGCGGAAGCCCAGCGTGAGGCCCTTCTCCTTCGCGGTGTCGTAGGGGTTGGGGTCCGTGTTGAACGCATCGTAGTCGATGGTCAGCTCAGGGTAGATGAGTTCGTACGTCTCGCCGTCGGCGAACGCCAGGGGCAGGCCGCTCTCCATTTCCGAGACCGTGTTCCAGACCAGGTGGATGCCGCTCTCGTCGATCGGGGGCAGGAACGGCTCCATGGCCATGGTCTGGGGCATGCCCGTAACTTCGGCCACATAGCCGCCATCGTTGCTGCCGGGCTCGTTGGCGTAATAGACCACGAGCAGATAGCCGTTGCTCCAGGCTTCGGATCCGTTGGCGATGTAGCTGGGCCGCCAGTGGCCGTGGCCGTAGGCCGGGTGGCAGTCCAGGCAGGACTTGCGCACCGAGGCGGGGCCCAGGCCCTTGAAGGGCGCGGTGTTGAGCGTCACGTTGCGCTCGAAGAACATCTCGCCGTGGTTGAAGGCGCGGGTGAGCCCCTGCGCCGTGACGGCAGGGGTCTCATCCTCATAGCAGCCTTCGGTCACATTGAGCGTGGTGCCCAGCAGACCTCCGGGATACCACTCCTCGGCAGAGAAATTGCCGACGGCCTGCCCGACATATTTCGCGTCGGACTCGGGCTTCGTGTCCATTTTCGTCCTGTACCTGTCCGGCTCGCAGCCGGATACCAGGAGCGCCAGACAGCCCAGGCCAAACAGAAACAGCTGAGTGTTTTTCATAGTCTTATTGTTTTGCCACCCAGTCCGCCGCATCATTCAGCAGCTCGTCCAGGGCGTTGATTTTCTCGATGGCGGTTCCGGCGACGGCCGCTTTCTTGTCGTCCACGAAAGCGACGCCGGAGTTGATACAGGCATCCAGCGAGGCAAGCGCCTCCCCGAGGGCCGTCTCAATCTGGCCGGCCTTGCCGTAACCGTGGTTCCTGAGGAGGGCCATCAGGCTGGTCTGGCTCGCGGCGGTCGCGCCGTTGCGGCCGTAGAGGCTGTACTGGATGGAGAGGATGTTGTCCTTGAAGTCCTGGTAGGATTTCTTGGAATACGGGGACTCGATGTAGTCCAGGGACTCCGTATCGTCCGCAGCGGCGTAGTAGGCCGTGCCGATCTTGGTGTTGGCCACCTCGTTGCAGATGTTGGAACAGCCGCCCACGAGGATGTTGGACACGGCATACTGCCAGGTCTTGTAGGTGCTGCCGGCGTTGCCGGCCTGCAGCAGGTTCTCGCCGTAGGTCAGACC
>Ga0123328_1001593_pt1 | contig 21789 bp, 14 predicted proteins | sample BioC12SIPDNA_2_FD_89702 | JGI IMG/M metagenome (GOLD analysis project Ga0123328, IMG submission 89702) | Anaerobic biogas reactor microbial communites from Washington, USA - Biogas_R1_A C12 SIP DNA | ecosystem: Engineered > Bioreactor > Anaerobic > Unclassified | place: Washington, USA...
GTTCTCCCGCGTGGAGAAGACGTTCATGGATACGGTGTGACGGAAAGGAATTTTTGCGATATGACGGACCGAACTCTTGAAATCGACGGCGTTTCGAAGCGATACCGGCTGGGCTCGATCGGCGGCCGCACGCTGCACGGCGACCTGACGAGCTGGTTTGCCCGCGTCCGCGGCAAGGAGGACCCGAACCTGAAGATCGGCGCTTCGCCGCGCCCGAGCGCGAACGCGACGTTCATGGCGCTCGACGGGGTCAGCTTCTCGGCCGACCGCGGCGACGCGCTGGGCATACTCGGCCGCAACGGCGCCGGCAAATCGACGCTTCTGAAGCTGATCTCGCGCATCACCGCGCCGACCGAGGGCGAAATCCGCATTCGCGGCCGCGTCGCGAGCCTGCTCGAGATCGGCACCGGCTTTCACCACGAATTGACCGGGCGCGAAAACGTCTACTTAAACGGCGCGATACTCGGCATGAGCCGCGCGGAGATCACCTCGAAGATCGGCGAGATCATCGAATTCTCCGAAATTGAGCAATTTATAGACACGCCGGTCAAGCGGTACAGCTCCGGCATGTACGTAAAGCTCGCGTTCGCGGTCGCCGCGGACCTCGACCCGGACGTATTGATCTGCGACGAGGTGCTCGCCGTCGGCGACCTGACGTTCCAGCAGAAGTGCCTGGGCAAGATGAGCGACGTCGCGCGCGGCGGGCGGACGGTGCTCTACGTCAGCCACAACATGCGCACCGTCAACCAGCTCTGCTCGCGCGCGATCTACCTCGAGCGCGGAAAATTGCTCTACGACGGCGGCGTCGCGCGCGCGATCGACCTCTACGCCGGGAGCGGGCTGCGCACCGTAGACCGCGACCTCGACGGCATGCCGCGCGGGAAGCTGCAGGGGCTCCTGATCCGGATGCTCTCGATGCGCATACTCGGCTCCGAGACGATGGAATATCAGATGGACGACGTGATGGAATTCCAGGTCAGGTTCCGCTCGGACGCGCAGGAGAGCCGGCTTCGGCTTCGGCTGATGCTCAAGAACAACTCGTCCTCGCCGGTCGCGATGACGCAGACGGAGGCGTTTGAAGTGAAGCCCGGCGACCGGCCGACGCTCACGATCCGGTTCCCGCTCGAGGGGATCGCGCCGGGCGAGTACGGCATCAAGCTCGCGCTCGTCGGCGGCGACCCGCGCGGCCGGAGCGCGAACTACGATCTCATCGAGGACGTCGGCCACTTCATCATCACCGACGACCCGTCGCGCACCGAGGGATTCCTGTGGCAGGAGCCCGTCTGGGGCAACTTCCGGCTCGGCCGACTGGAGATGGAAATTAAATGATTTCGCCCGCAAAGACGGTCGCCGCGATACACGACCTGAGCGGCGTCGGGCGCTGCGCGCTGACGGTGGTGCTGCCGGTGCTCTCGGCGATGGGCGCGCAGGCGTGCCCGGTGCCGACGGCGATCCTCTCGGCGCACACGGCGTTCGACGGCATCGCGTCCCTCGACCTTACGGACTTCCTGCCCCGCTACCTCGACCACTGGACAAGGCTCGGGCTCCGGTTCGACTGCGTCTACGCCGGCTACCTCGCGAGCCCCGGGCAGGTTCAGATCGTCGCGGATTTCCTCGACGGACAGCCGGCGGCCATGCGGGTGCTCGACCCCGTCATGGGTGACGACGGGGCGCTCTACCAAGGCATGGCCGCCTCGATGCCCGAAACCTGGCGCAAACTGGTGTCAAGGTCGGACGTGATCACCCCCAATCTGACCGAGTACGCGCTGCTCGCCAAAGAGGAGTTCTCGCTCCGCCCGCGCACCGAGCGCGAGGCCGGACAGATGCTTTCGAACCTTCTCTACATGGGCGCGGGGAGCGCGGTCATCACGAGCCTTCCGATGCCCGGCGGCCCCGCGAACGCCTACATGCGCGCGGACCGAACGCTCGGGCTCCACCCCTATGAGCGGCTTCCCGCGCACTACCCCGGCACGGGCGATCTGTTCGCAAGCGTGCTGACCGGCGCCCTGCTCGCGGGCGATCCGCTTTCAAGGGCGGTCGAGCGCGCGACGGACTTCACAAGCCGCGCGGTCGCGCGCTCGATGGAGACGGCTGTCCACGTCAACTACGGCGTCGACCTCGAGCCGCTCCTTCCTCTGTTGTCCATGTAATCCCCGGCCCGGACGGCAACTTTCGCCTCCGGGTCTTTTCCATCCTCCGCCTCGAGGACGCGCTCAAAAGCCCGACATGGGTCATCGGTTTCCCTCCTAACGGGTCGAAAAAAGCGTTGCGAACCGCTGCGGCGCTTCGTCTGACGTCGCCCCGGCGGGGAGCGTCGGCCTGCCTGCGTGGCTTTTGCCGCCCAAATCTCCTCCGCGCGCAGACTCTGTCGTTGGTCGCGCCGGAAGCTCCGGTCGCGCCGGAAGCTCCGGTCGCACCGGAAGCTCCGGTCGCACCGGAAGCTCCGGTCGCACCGGAAGTTCCGGTCTTTTCGGTCAGGGAGGGTCCCGCGTAGCGCGATATCGGAGGATTCGCGCGACGAGGCAGGTCATGTCGTCGCGCCGCCCGCCGCTTGCCGCGACCTCCTCGGCCGCGCGGAGGATCGCGTCTGCAAGCTCGTTCGGCGGAAGCGTCGCGTGGGTCAGGAGAATCTGCTCCAGATAGCCCTCCGCGCCGTTCTCCATCGCGCCGTCGGTCCCCATCACAATCAGGTCGCCGGGGCGCAGTTCGATGTCGAACGCGGAGGGAACCACCCCTTCGAGCACGCCGAGCGGCAGCCGCCCGCCCTCGACCGGGATCACCTCGCCGCCGCGCACGATCAGGGACCGGCTCGCGGCCAGCTTCAGAAAGTCCGCGCGGCGCCGGACAGGGTCGATCAGGCACAGGTCGACCGTCGCGTACATGTCGCCGTCGCTTCTGAAAAGCATCAGCTCGTTGACGGTCTGGAACGCGGTCTCGGGGTCGACGCGCGCCGCCAGAAATTTCCACAACAGCCTCGCGGCCCGCTCGCTCTCCTCGCGCGCGGCCTCGCCGCTGCCCATGCCGTCGGAGAGCAACATCATCGTGCGCCCGTCCGGCAGCGTCCGCAGGATGTGCGCGTCGCCGCTCGGCGTCCCCGGCGACATCGACATCGCGCTCGCGCCCCAGCGGATGGAAAGCGCCCTGCGCGCCGGCTCGGGCCTCTCCTGCCGAAGCGCCATGTCCTTCAAAATCTTCTCCGCCTGGAAAAACAGCCCGCCGGAAAACACGCCCTCCTCGCCGCGCCGCCGGCGGAGGGCCCGAAGCTGCTCCTCGACGAGGGAGGGGAGCCTGTCCCCACTGCGGCACACGCGCATCACGTCCGGCGGCACCTCGCCGTCGGGCCGGAGGCCGTCGTTGAACACCGCGGCGTCCGAGATCGCCCTGCACAGAAGCCGCACCGCGCGGTCGTCCTCGCCGGCCCAGCAGTCCTTATATCCGGAGCAGTCGTCGCACAGCTTTTCGCGCAGGTCGGAAAACACCGTCTGCTCGTCCATGACGGCCGCGTTCCCGACGCCGGCGGCGAGCTCCCCGAACGCCGCGCCGAGGCTCCGGAGCGCGTTCGCCGCCTCCTCGCGAAGCTGTCTCCCCGGCTCGTCTACGAAGAACACGCACGAGCGCAGCCACTTCAGCCATTCCTCGGGCGCGGCGACGTACAGCCCCGCCGCGATCGCGGGCGCGACCGGCCCCGGAAACATGTCCGGCGCGTACAGCCCCGCGAGCCCCGTCGCCAGTACGAACCCCGGCACGGCCCAGAGCCGGCCCCGGTTCGAAAGCAGCCCCGCGACCGCGCCGCCGAGCGACAGCGACACGGCGAGTATCGCGTTCGAGCCGCCGGACAAAAGCGCCATGCCGGTCAGCGCGCCCATCATCGCGCCGAGCCCCGGCGAGCTGTCCGCCGCCGCGATCGCGACGAGCGAGGCGAGCAGGAACGCGCCCGGCTCCCAGACCTCGCGCAGGCCCATCAGCGCGGCGAACAAGAGAAGCGTCGCCGGAGCCCGCGCCTCCGCGTGCATGCGCACCTTCGTCGGCCGCCACTTGAGCAGCGCCTGGAACGCCGCCGCCGACACCGCCGCGACGACCGAGGCGACCAAGAGCAGCACCATCCGGTACGCCTCGAGCTCCGTGCGCAGAAGCCCCGGCAGGAAGATCGCGGCGCCGGCGAGCACCGGGCCCGCCGCGCTTTCGGGCACCTTGCGCTGGGAGGGGAGCCTGTCCATCATCAGCGCGCCCAGCATTGCAAGCGCGCAGCCCGCCGGGAGCAACAGGTCGATTTCCCAGATCGGGAAGCGCAGCGCGCCGAGCAGTGAGCCCAGCAGAAGCGCGGCCGCGCTCTCGCCGGTCGCGAGCCCCGCCGCGAACAGCCCCAGCCCGAACGGGGAGAGCCCCAGCGCCATCCGCGCCCGCGAAAGCAGCGCCGCCGCGGCGAACACGCCCGCCGCGCGCAAAAGCCTCCTTCCCCCAATGCGTGAAAGCGCCTGCGCACCCAACACGATCCATTCCCCCTTCGTGGATTGCTAAACTCTTTTTGTTCATCGCGTGGCAACTTTATATGACCCCGCCGCGGAAAAGATGCGCTTGTCGAAGAAGCGTCCGTTTGTCTTCAAATTTCGTTCACGTTTCGTCCCTTCTCATTGCCGATCGGATGTGTTATGATGTATTCGGAAAAATATGCCGAGAATGTATGGAGGACAACGATGCTGCGCGTGCTCACGGGGCGGAACTACCTGCTGAACGCGGCGCTCGTCCGGGAAACCGGCCGGGCGCTTGCGGAGACCGACCGCGCGCTGATCGCGGTCGTGCCGAAGCAGCTGACGCTCGAGACGGAGCTTTCGCTTCTGAAGGGATTGAACCTGCAGGGCTCGTTCCGGCTGCGCGTATTGAGCCCCGAGCGGCTGTGCGCTATGATCTTCTCCGCCGCCGGGTACCCGGAGGGCGCGCGCATCGACGAGCGCGGGCGCGTGATGCTGCTCTCGAAGGCCTTGAAGGAGCTCCGGGGCAAACTGACGCTCTACCGCGGCGCCGAGGCGCGGCGGGGCTTCGTGCTGCGCGCGGCGAAGCAGTTGGAGCAGTTCCGGCAGGCCGGGGTGTCGCCGGACGAGCTCTCGCGCTCGGCGGAGTCGACCGGCGGCGCGCTGAAATTGAAGCTCCAGGACATGGCGCGCATACTCGAGGCCTACGCGGCGGCGCTCGAGGGGCGGTTTCAGGACGGCGAGGCCGAGTTCCTGCTCGCCGCCGAGCGCGCCGGGGACGCCGCGTTCCTCGCGGACGCGTCGCTGTGGTTCTACGGCTTCGACCTGATGCCGCCGACGATGCACGCTCTGATCGCCGCGATCGCGAAGCATACGGACGCGACCGTGCTCTTGCCGCTCGACGGAGACGAGCGCGCGCGCGACCGCGACCTGTTCCGGCCGCTGGACGCCTCGATGCAAAGGCTGATCAAGGACGCGCGCGGGAAGAACGCCGCCGTCGCCCGGGAGAGCGTCGAAGGCCCCGACCCCCGCGCGGAGGAGCTCAGGCACCTCGGGCGCGAGCTGTTCTGCCACCCCGCGCACCCGCATCCCGAGAGGCCCCGGCATGTGCAGCTCTACGAGGCGCGCAACCCGCGCGACGAGGCGCGCTTCGCGGCGGCGCTCGTTCGCAGGCTCGCGCGCACGCGCATGTGGCGCTACAACGACATACGCGTGCTCTGCCCGGGCATGGACGCCTATCGGGAGCCGCTGCGCGAGGCGTTCGCGGCGTGCGGCGTTCCGATCTTCCTGTCCGAGGGGCGCCCCTGCTCGCGCCACGCGCTGGTCGAGTGCCTCCTGACGGCATTGAAGCTGATTTCCGGCGGCTTCCGCGACGGCGACCTGTTCGCGTTTTTGTCGACCGGCTACCCGGACCTGTCCCCGGACGACGCGGACCGGCTGAAGAACTACATCACGGGCTACGGCGTCCGCGCGGGCTCGTTCTTCAAGCCCCTCCGCCGCGGGCCGGAGGCGCTCGTCTCCGCGCTCGAGCCGCTGCGCCGGCGCGCGATGGAGCCGGTCGTGCGGCTTCGCTCCGCGCTCCGGGAGGCGAAGGACCTCCGCGGGCAGCTGACCGCCGTGTTTTCGTTCCTCGAGGACATCGAGGGTTACGAGAAGGGCGTCGAGCGCCAGCGGCGGCTCGCGGGCGAGGGGCTGTTTGAATTGGCGGGCGAGGAGGCGCAGGTCTGGAACCGGCTGCTCGGCGCGCTCGACCAGATGGACGCGCTGATGGGCGGCGCGAAGTTGAAAATCTCCGAGCTCGCCGACCGGCTGTCGGAGTCGCTCGACGCGTCGGTCGTAAAGCCGCTGCCGCAGTCCGGCGACGCGGTGTACGCGCAGGATTTGACGCGGCTGTCGATGCTGCCGGCGAAGGCGGTGCTCGTGCTCGGACAGGTCGACCGCGCGGCGGGCGCGCCGGAGGGCCTGCTGACCGACCGGCAGGTCGAGGCGCTCTCCGAGGCCGCCGGCAAGTACGTCGGCCCGACCGCCGCCGACGCGTCGCGCAGCCGCCTGTTTTACATCAAGGCCGGCATCGAGATGGCGACCGACTACGTGCTCGTGAGCTTTCCGCTGTCCGGCATCGACGACGCCGCCGAGCGGCCCGGCCCGGTCGTCCGGCAGCTTCGCGAAATCTTCCCCGGGCTGCGCGCGCGCGGCGGCGTCGGAGGGGACGAGCGCGCGGACGAGGTGCTCTACGAGGCCCCCCGCGCGGCGCTTCGGCAGATCGCCTTGGCGCTTTCGGAGGGCGCGCTCTCCCGGGAGCAGCGCCGGGCGCTTCAGGCGCTCTCCGCGATCCCCGCGGCGCGCGAGGGGCTTCGAAGGCTCTCCGGCGCGCTGAAATTGCGCTCCGCGGCCGACCGGCTCCGCCCGGACACCGCGCGCCAAATCTACCGGGGACTGCAAAGGGCGAGCGTCTCGCGGCTGGAATCGTTTGCGCTGTGCCCGTTTAAGCACTTCGTGCGCTACGGGCTGAGCCCGGTCGTCGTCGAGCCGTACGCGCTGACGCCGCGCGACGAGGGCGTGTTCTTCCACGACGCGGTGCGCGGCTTCCTCGCGCGCGCGATGGACGGCGAGGGCTTCGACCCCGAGAGGGCCGAGGCGCGCATGGACGGCATCGCCGAGGCGCTGCTCGCGCCGATGCGCGAGGGGCCGTTGGGGCAGTCCGCGGTCTCGCTCGCCGAGGAGAGGCGCTTGAAGGGCGTCGCGCGCACCGCCGCAAAATTGATCGCGGAGCAGCTCGAGAGGAGCCGCTTCCGCCCGGTCGGGCTCGAGCTGCGCTTCGGGCCGGAGGACGGCGACGCGGCGCTCCTCGTCGGCTCGGGCGCGGACTGCGCGCTGTACGGCTCGATCGACCGCGTCGACGAGTGGGAGGAGGGCGGCAAATACCTGCGCATACTCGATTACAAGCGCGGCGCGCGCGCGTTCAACCTCGCGGAGGCGTACTGCGGATTGCAGCTGCAGCTGCTGATCTACCTCGCGGCGGCGGCGAGGAAGCGCGGCGGGGTGCCGGCGGGGGCGTTCTACTTCCGGCTCGACGAGGGCTACGTGCTGACGCAGCAGACCGACCCGGCGGCGGTCGACGAGCTCCGGCACAAGGAGCTGCGGATGGAGGGGCTGCTGCCCGACGACGACCGCCTGCGCGAGGCGATGTCGCCCGACTGCGAGCGGTTTTTCAAGACCCGGGGCTTCTCCGCGAACACCGACGCGATCGCAAGGCTCGCCCGGCACGCGCTTTTGATGGCGGGAAAGCACGTCGACGGCATACGCTCCGGCGAGGCCGCGCCGTCCCCCGCGCGCACGAAAAAGACCGACGCCTGCGCGTACTGCGCGTGGAGGACCGCGTGCCTGTTCGACGAATCGCTCGACCGCGGCCGCGTCCGGCGCGCGTCGGCGAACCCGGAGGACATCGGCGCGCTGCTCGACGGTGATAGATAATGTCACAATTCGCTGCTATAATGGTTCGGGGAGGCGCGCAATGAGGCCGATTCGCGAGATGCTCGACGCCCGGCAGGGCCGGACGCGCTTTCACATGCCCGGGCACAAGGGAAGATTGGGCCCCGTCGACCCCGCGCGCGACGTGACGGAGCTCTTGGGCACCGACGACCTGTACGCGCCGTCCGGGGCGATCGCGGAGGCGGAGAAATTGCTTTCGAAGTCCTGCGGCGCGGGCGCTTCGATCCTTCTGACCGGCGGCGCGACCGCGGGCATGCACGCGATGGCGCTGGCCCTTCTGCGCCCGGGCGACAGGCTTCTGATGAAGCGAAGCGCGCACCATTCGGCGCTGTCCGCGTGCGCGCTCGCGGGCGCGGAGCCGGTGTTCGTACCGCCGGACGCCGACCTCGCCGATGCCGCGCGGGAGCTCCGCCCGGACGCGGTGCTGGTCACGCGGCCGGACTACTTCGGGCGCGTGGAGGAATTGCCGGACGCGGGCGTCCCGGTGCTCGTCGACGCGGCGCACGGCGCGCACTTCAACTGGTGGGAATCCCCTCCCTCGGCGATGCGCGCGGGCGCAAATGCGGCGGTCGAGAGCGCGCACAAGACGCTGGGGGCCTTGACCGGCGGCGCGTGGATGCACTTCCGGGACCCGGACATCGCGCGGCGCGCGCGGCAGATGCTGCGCATCGTGATGAGCTCGAGCCCTTCGTACCTGATTCTTCAGTCGCTCGACGACGCACGCGCGTGGATGGACGAGCGCGGGGCGGAGGCGCTTTCGGAGACCGCGGGGCTCTGCGGCGCCGTCCGCGAGGAGATCGCCCGGATGCCGGGGCTCTGCTGCGAAGACCTCGGCGACCCGACGCGGCTGTACGTCGGGACGGCGGGCCGCGGGCTCTCCGGCTGGTCGGCGTACCGGCAATTGCGGGAGATGGGCGTCGAACTGGAGCTCGCGGACGCGGGCGGCGTGCTCGCGATCGCGACCGTGTTTGACCGCGCGGAGGACTTTGCGCACTTAACGGGCGCGCTCCGCAGGCTCGAGGGCGACGGCTCGGCGCTTCCCGCTCTGCCCGCGCCGGTGTACGGCGAGCCGTGCGCTTCGCTCCGGGCCGCCGTGCTCGCGAGAACCCGGCGCGTGGAGCTCAAAAATGCCGCGGGGGAGATCTCCGCGCGCTCGGTCGGCGCGTACCCGCCGGGTTCTGCGATCGTCGCGCCGGGGGAGCGGTTTACGGCTGCCGCCATCGATTATCTGCTCCGGACGAAGGCCCTGGGAGCCGCGCTCTTCGGCGCGGAGGGGGGCTTCGTCGAGGCGGCGGACAAGGAGGATGCGCTTGATGCGCCCATTTGACTACGTGTTGTTCGACCTCGACGGGACGCTGACGCAATCCGGCGAGGGCATCAAAAAATGCGCGGCCCACGCGATCGAGGCGATGGGCTTTCCCCCGCTCCCGGACGAGCGGCTCGCCTCGTTCGTCGGCCCGCCGCTGATCCCGATGTTCATCGAGGCGTGCGGCATGACCGAGGAGGAGGCGCAGCGCGCGGTCGCGATCTACCGCGTGCGCTTCGAGGCCGTCGGCTGGTCCGAAAACCGCGTGTACGCGGGCATCCCGGCGCTTTTGAAGGCCCTCAAATCCGCGGGCGTGCACGTCGCGCTCGCGACCGCGAAGCCGGAGCCGTTCGCCCTGCGCATCGCGGAGCACTTCGGCATGGCGCCGTTTTTTGACCGCGTCGCGGGCGCGTCGATGGACGAGCGCCACGCGGACAAGGCGGAATTGATCCGGCGCGCGCTTCCCGAGGGAGCGGATTTTTCGCGCGCGGCGATGGTCGGCGACCGGCGCTTCGACATCGACGGGGCGCGGAGGGCCGGCATTCACTCCGTCGGCGTCGCCTACGGCTACGGCTCGCGGGAGGAGCTCGAAAAGGCGAACCCGGACGCGATCGCACAGACCGTAAACGATCTGTTCCAAATCCTCGGCGTCTCCCGGCCGCGCGGGCGCTTCGTCACGTTCGAGGGCACCGACGGCTGCGGAAAATCGACGCAGCAGCGCCTGCTCGCGGAGTGGCTCTCGCTTCGCGGCTACGAGGCCGTCGTGACGCGCGAGCCGGGCGGCTGCCCGATTTCCGAGCGCATCCGCGAGCTCGTGCTCGACGTGGGCGCGCTCGGCATGACCGACCCCTGCGAGGCACTGCTGTTCGCCGCGGCGCGCGCGCAGCACATACACGACGTGATCCGCCCGGCGCTTAATTCCGGCAAAATCGTGCTGTGCGACCGCTTTCTCGACTCGTCGATCGCCTATCAGGCGCACGGCCGTGAACTTGGAGAGACATTTGTGCGTCAAATAAACGCGCCCGCAGAGGCGGTCGCGCCGGACCTCACGCTCGTATACGCGCTGGACGCCGAAACGGCGAAGGAGCGCGTGCTCTCCCAGAGCGCCCCGGACCGCATCGAGGTCGAGAAGATCGACTACTTCGCCCGCGTCGAGCGCGCGTATTCGGACATCGCGCGCAGGGAGCCGGGGCGCGTCCGCGTCGTCAACGCAAGCGGCACGATCGAGGAGGTATTTCAAACAACCCTCGAGCTTGCCAAGGACTTCCTTCAGAAGGAGTGAACCCCATGGCACATGAAAATCTGTGTATGTACTGCTTTGAGGACCACGGCGGCCAGACGGTCTGCCCGCACTGCGGCCGCGATTCGCGCGCCGCGGTCCCGCAGATTCAGCTTCTGCCCGGCACGCTTCTGTACCGCGGCCGCTTTCTCGTGGGCCGCGCGATGGGGCAGGACGCCAGCGGCATCGTCTACATGGCCTACGACACGAAGCGGCAGGCGAAGCTGCGCATCCGCGAGTTCCTGCCGCGCGACAGCGCCCGTCGCTTAAACGACGGCTCGGTCGTCCCCGCCGCCGGACAGGAGGACGCGTTTTCGAAGGGCCTCCAAAGGCTGAAGGCGAGCGTCGAGGCCGTCGAGGACCCGAAGAAGCGCCACTTCTTCTTCGAGGAGAACGGGACGGCTTACATCGCGCAGCGAAGGTCCGCCTCCGCCGCAGCCGCGGCCGTCGAGGACGAGAAGCCCGAGCGGACCGCGAAGCAGTGGGCGATGATCATCGGCGTTGCCGCGATCGTCGTGCTCGCGGTCGCGTTTCTGCTGATACGGCTCCTGTCGAACGCGTTCGACCGGCAGACGGTCGCGCCGAACCCGACGCTCTCCTCGGACGCGCTGTGGATTCCGGACGCGACGCCGTCGCCGACGCCGTACACCGCGGGCACCTACGCGCCGATCAAGGACCCGGAGCTCTCGTGGAAGGACTACACCTACGGCGGCAACGTCGACAACGAGTACAGCCAGCTCGAGGGCCAGTCCCGCACGCCCCGGCCGACCGCCGCGACGCCGCGCCCGACGAGCCAGGTCATCAACGCAAGCTCGACCGCCGCGGAGATCGCGAACCTCCAGTGGCAATTGATGGAGCTCGGCTGGCTCGGAGGCTCGAAGGCCAGCGGGAAGTACGACGCGGCGACGAAGCAGGCCGTCAAGGACTTCCAGCAGTATATGAACAACACCTACGCGATCGACCCGAAGCTCAGCGTGGACGGCATCGCCGGACCCGCGACGCTCTACTGGCTCGACCAATACACCGTCTCCCGCAAGCCCACCCCGACGCCGACGCTGCCCGTCAAGGTCACGCCGACGCCCGGCGGCACGGTCGTCAACGAGAGCTCGTCAAAGCAGGCGATACAGTACGTGCAGCAGAAGTTGATCATACTGGGCATGATCGAGAAGGGCTCGGACGACGGCGTCTACGGCGCGGCGACGCGCGGCGGCGTCTGGGAGTTCCAGGCGCTGGTCAACCAAAGGCTCGGCCGCGAGGTGCTGCCCGTGACCGGCGAGGTCGATGCGCTGACGATGTCCTACCTGCAGTACTACGCCGACTGGTGGGAGAGCCGGAACACGCCGACGCCCGGCCCGACCCCGACCCCGACGCCGGACCCGACCGAGGGAACCGTCGTCGACCAGAACTCGCCGCGCGAGTCGATCCTCTACGTGCAGGAGCAGCTCATGAAGCTCACTCTGCTCGACAAGGCGGACGGCGTATACGGCCCGGCGACCGTGCAGGCGGTCAAGAACTTCCAGATCCGCGTCAACGAATATCAGGGCCGCGACGTGCTCAGCATCACCGGCATCTGCGACGACCTGACGCGCTCCTACCTCGAATACTATGCCGACAAGGCCCCGACGCCCACGCCGACCGTGACGGCCGCGCCGACCCCGACGCCCACGCCGACGGTCAAGCCGACGCTCGAGCCGACCGACGCGCCCACCCCGACGCCCGTCCCGACCGAGGACCCCGGCGCGGGGGACGAGGACGACAATATCGTCGTCGACCAGAATTCGCCGAAGGAATCCGTGCAGTATATGCAGGAGATGCTCGTCAAGCTGGGGCTTCTCGACAAGGCGGACGGCGCGTTCGGCCCGGCGACCGTGCAGGCGGTCAAGGAATTCCAGCAGAGGGTCAACCAGTACGAGGGCCGCGAGGTACTGCGGGCCGAGGGCCAGTGCGACCTGCGGACGATGAACTACCTCGAGGCGTACTCCGACCGCGTGGAACAGTCTCCGACCGAGCCGCCGGTCGGCGAGATCGGCGACCCGTCGATCTCCTTCAGCGACGTGGCGGCCTTCGACGAGGGGATCCACTTCGTCAACCGCGATTTCCGGATCTCCTGGGGCGCGGAGGGCGACGTCGACGCCTACCGCGTGGTCATCGAGGGCGACGGCGGCCGGCAGTACGTCGACCGCACGACGGGCGAGACGCATCTCGACGTATCGGTCAGCTCGCTCACGGCCGGCGAGGTCTACGAGATCAGCGTCGCCGCAATCCCGACAAACGGCACCGAGGCCGACGCGATCGTGACCGTATCGTACTTCGCGCTCGAGGAAGCCCCGGCGACCGAGGCCCCGACCGCGACGCCGACGGCGAGGCCGATCACCGAGCCGGTCATCGACATCGGCAACATCGGCTACGTCGACGACGGCGTGAGCTACGTGCTCGGCAACACGCGCATCTCCTGGCATTCCGACGGCGACCTCGAGACCTACTACGTGCGCATCGCCGACGACAGCGGCCGCGAGATCGTCAACAGCAAGACCGACAAGGAGTTCATCGACATCGACGCGTCGAAGATGTCCGCCGGCACGGTCTACACGATTCAGGTCGGCGCGAAGCCGCTGAACGGCTCCGACGCGGACGTGCTCGTCGCGAGCGCCAGCTTCGCCTTGGATGTCCCGGCGACCGAGGCGCCCACCGAGGCGCCGCCGACCCCGACGCCCAAGCCCGCGGTCGGAACCGTGTCGCACCCGTCGGTCGGCGTGAGCTCCGTCAGCTACGTCGAGGGCGACGTGCAATATGTCTCCGGCGACACGCGCGTCTCGTGGCATTCCGACGGCGACCTCGAGCTCTACTACGTGCGCGTCACCGACGCGAACGGCAAGGAGCTGCTCAACTACCAGACCGACAAGGAGTTCCTCGACGTCACCGCGGCGAAGATGACCCCCGGCCTTATCTACACGGTCATGGTCGGCGCGAAGCCCATCAACGGGACGAACGACGACGTGCTCGTCTCGTCGATACAGTTCGCGCTCGAGCCGGAGCCGACCGAGGCCCCGACCGAGGAACCGACCGAGGAGCCGACCGAGGAGCCGACCGAGAAGCCGCAGATGCCCCCGACCGTCGACAGCTCCACCCCGACTGCCTACGTGTTCGAGATGCAGAAGAAGCTCTACGAGCTCGGCTACCTGCTGAAATCCGAGAACCCGCAGCAGGGCGTCTACGACGAGGCGACGCGAAACGCGGTGCTTAGGTTCCAGCAGAACTACAACGCCACGTCGGGCGGCGCGCCGCTCTACGAGATCGACCCCACCGACCCGAACGCGGTCGTGGACGCGACGACGCTGGCGATCCTGATGAACAGCGCGACGTAGCGCGGACTTTCCACGGGAATTTGGGCGGCGCGGGAATTTTCCCGGGCCGCCCCGGTTGTATCGCATCCTTTATTATTGGAGGCTTTGGCATGGTTGCGGAAATTCTCTCCGTGGGCACGGAACTTCTGATGGGGCAGATCGCAAACACGGACGCGCAGTACCTCTCGCGCCGTCTCTCGGAGCTCGGCGTGACGCTCTACCGCCACACGACCGTCGGCGACAACCCGGCGCGCGTGAAGGCCGCGATCGCCGAGGGGCTCTCTCGCGCGGACATCGTGATCACGACCGGCGGGCTCGGGCCGACCGAGGACGACCTGACGAAGGAGATGGTCGGCGAGTTCTTCGGGCTTCCGATGGATCTGCACGCGCAGAGCCTCGCGGCGATCGAGGAGCGCATGCGGCGCATCGGCCGCGAGATGACCGAAAACAACCGGAAGCAGGCGTACTTCCCGCGGGGCGCGATCATCATGCCGAATTTGCAGGGCACCGCGCCGGGCTGCATCGTGGAATCGGGCAAAAAGGCGGTCGCGGTGCTGCCGGGGCCGCCCCGGGAGCTGATCGACATGTTCGAGCGGCAGCTCGCGCCGTACCTCCGGGAGCGGTCGGGCGCGCACATAGAGTCCCGGTTTTTGCGGATCTTCGGCGTCGGCGAATCGATGGTCGAGACGAAGCTGATCGACCTGTTCCACAGCGAGAACCCGACGCTCGCGCTGTACTGCGGCCCGGGCGAGGTGACGGCCCGCATCAGCGCCCGGGTCGAGCTCTCTGCGGACGCGGCCGGCATGATCGCGCCGCTCGAGGCCGAAATCCGCCGCCGGCTCGGGAGCGCCGTCTACGCCGAGGGCATGGACGCGAGCCTCGCGAAGGCGGTGCTTTCGCTGCTGGCCGCGCGCAACGAGACCGTCGCGTTCGCCGAGAGCTGCACGGGCGGGAAACTCTGCGCCTGCGTGATCGACTGCCCCGGCGCGAGCGCGGCGGTCCTCGAGGGCTCCGTCGCCTACGCGAACGCCGCGAAGCGGCGCATGCTCGGCGTTCGGGCGGAGACGCTCGAGAAATTCGGCGCGGTCAGCGAGGAGTGCGCGAGGGAGATGGCCGAGGGCGCGCGCAGCGCGAGCGGCGCGACGTGGGCGCTCTCGACGACCGGCGTCGCGGGGCCCTCCGGCGGCACCCCCGAGAAGCCGGTGGGGCTGGTCTTTATAGGCGTCGCCGGGCCGAACAGCGCGCGCGCGGAACGGTTCCAGTTCCGCGGCGACCGCGACTGGGTCCGGACGCTCGCGTGCCAGAACGCGCTGAATCTGCTTCGACTCGAGCTCGAAAAACCCTGACGGCGGCCTTCCAGATTCTCCCGCGGGCCGCGCGGGTTTTGCGCGGTTTCCGAGGCTCAAAAAATTATGCCGACACAAAATTTTGGAATAAACCGCCTTTCGCGGGGCATGATAATCCCATCACGCCGGGCAAACCCGGCGGAAAAGGAGTGGGAAAACATGCTGGATCGTACATCGTTGGTCATCACCATCCTCGGAGCCATCAACTGGCTGCTGGTGGGGCTTTTCCAGTTTGACCTCGTCGCCTACATCTGTGGAGGGCAGGCCGCGGTCGTCAGCCGCGTCGTCTACACGATCGTGGGCATCGCGGGCCTGTGGTGCATTTCGCTTCTGTTCCGGGAGCGCGGCGCCGTCCGGGAAGGGGACTGATCGAGGCATCGAAAAACTCCGTTTTTCGATGCGCCAGGGGCCGGTCGCCTGAAATTCTCACAAATTTCCGTGCGGCGACCGGAGCGGGTAAGCATTTCCCTCCACAAGCGCAAGCACTTGCTCCCGGGAAATGCGCGAAACCGACGCACATGTCGTCGGTTTCGATTTTACAGGAGGTTCTGCAATCCTTGGTCGACAATCGAGGCCGCGCAAAAAAGGCGCGGCCTTGAAATTTTTGTGCGTTTGTCGTACATTCGTTTACAAGCCCCCTCGGGTATGCTAGAATTGCCATAGGGGGTGTTGTGTATGGGAAAGCTGCGTTGGAAGGCGCTCGTCGGCGTCGCGCTCGCGCTCGTTTTTCTGACGGCCCCGCTCTCGGCCCTCGCGGCTGCGAAAACCGTCAACATCCTGAAGGTCTCGGCCGACGGCGCGAGGCTGCGCGACGCGGCGAGCGGGGGCGAGGTGCTGACGACGCTTCCGAAGGGCGCGAAGGTGTTCTACCTCGGGCGCAGCGGCGGCATGGCCTACGTCTGCACCGAGCGCGGCGTCAAGGGCTATGTGTACGCGGGCTATCTGGAGGCCTACGGGGCCGTCCGGCTCGCGAACATCTACTACGTCAAGAGCACGTCGCTCGCCGTCTATCAGTCCGCGAGCGCGAGCTCGAAGCGGCTCGGCTCGATCCCGAAGAACGGATACATACTGCTCTACAAGGCCGACGGCAACTGGGGCTACATCAAGACGCTCTCCGGAAGGGCGGGGTATGTGCTCCTGAGCGGGCTCAAGAAAGCCGCATAGACCCGGAAAAACCGCCGGCGTTGCGCCGGCGGTTTTTGTTACAGCAACTCGATTCCGTTCTCCTTTAGACTTTCGGGAACCCCCTCCGGCCAGACCGAGCACTGGACCTCGCCGATGTGCGCCTTCCGCAACAGCAGCATGCACAGCCGGCTCTGGCCGATGCCGCCGCCGATCGTCAGCGGCAGCCGGTCCTCCATGACGGCGCGGTGGAACGGCAGGTCCATGCGGTCGCGCGCGCCGGCGAAGTTCAGCTGCTTGAACATGCTCGCGGCGTCGACGCGCACGCCCATCGAGCTTATCTCGAGCGCGCAGTCGAGCTCCGGGTGGTAGTAGATCAAATCGCCGTTGATCGCCCAGTCGTCGTAGTCCGGAGCGCGCACGCCGTGCGGCCTGCCGTCCATGAGCGGCCAGCCGATGCGCTCGACGAACACCGCGCGGTGCTTCTTCACAAACGCCTGCTCGCGCTCCTCGGGCGTCAGGACCGGGTACGTCCCCTGCAATTCCTCGCTCGTCACGAACGTGAGCTCCGCCGGGAGCCTGGGCTGCAGTTCCGGATAGCGGCTGTGCAGCACGGTTTCCGCCTCGAGCACGGCGGCGTGTATGCGCTGGGCGGTGCGCTCGAGCGTGTCGATCGTGCGGTCGTCGCGTGTCAGAATCTTCTCCCAGTCCCACTGGTCGACGTAGATCGAGTGCAAGTTGTCGGTCTCCTCGTCGCGGCGGATCGCGTTCATGTCGGTGTACAGCCCGTAGCCGACCGGATAGCGGTACTTGCCCAGCGCGAACCGCTTCCACTTCGCCAGCGACTGCACGACCTGCACCTCGTCGCCGGGCGCATCGAGCCGGTCGAACGACACCTTGCGCTCGACGCCGCAGAGGTCGTCGTTCAGGCCCGTGTCCCTGCGCACGAACAGCGGCGCGGACACGCGCGTGAGGTTCAGCGCCGCGCTCAGTTGCTGCTGAAAGCAGTCCTTGAGAATCTTGATGGCCTGCTGCGTCGCTCGCAGGTCGAGCACGCTTTTGTACCCCTTCGGACAGATGTGCTTCATTTGCAATCCCCCTTCGTCTTTCCGCACGTGTTGGCATATGGGCAGCTGTCGCACGCGCTCTGCCCCTTCGTTCGGATGAACCGGACGACGCCCTTCACCGCGATCCACGCGGCGGCCAGGAGCACAAGTCCCGCGAGCGCATAGGCAATCCAGGTCATTTTCTCACCCCGCAAACAGCCGGCCGACTTGGTAGACGATCAGCGCGACGATGTACGCCGTCCCGGTCTGCAGCCCGATCGACAGGAGCGTCAGCCTCCACGAGCCGATCTCGCGGCGGATCGCGGCGATCGCGGACACGCAGGGCACGTACAAGAGCGTGAACACGAGGAACGCGTACGCCGAGAGCGGCGTGAATTTCGTCGCGAGCACGGCGCCGAGCCTCTGCGTCGTCTCCGCCGAATAGAGCACCTGCATCGTCGAGACGACCGCCTCCTTCGCGATCGTCCCGGAGAGCAGCGCGACGCTCTTCTCCCACTCGCCGAAGCCGAGCGGCCTGAAGATCGGGGCGATCGCGGCGCCGATCCTGCCGAAGATCGACTGCGCGGAGTCCGCGACCATCTTAAAGTCCGGCGAGAACGACTGCAAAAACCACACGACGACGCTCATCGCGAAGATGATCGTGCCGGCGCGGGTCAGGAAGTCCTTCGCGCGGTCCCAGAGACGCCGCGAGACGTTTTTGACGGTCGGCATCCGGTAGTTCGGGAGCTCCATCACAAACGGCGTGTCGCCGCGGCGAAACGCGGTCTTGCGAAGCAACAGTCCGACGGCGATCATCATCATCATGCCGAGCACGTAGAGGCTCAATACGCACAGACCGCGATTTCCCGGGAAAAACGCGGCCGTGAACAGCGCGTACACCGGCAGCTTCGCGCCGCAGCTCATGAACGGCGTCAAGAGGATCGTCATCTTCCGGTCGCGCTCGTTCTCGACGCCGCGCGCGGCGATGACCGCCGTCGTCGTGCAGCCAAAGCCCATCAGCATCGGTATGAACGAGCGCCCGGAGAGCCCGAGCTTTCGGAGCAGCCGGTCGGTGATGAACGCCGCGCGGCTCATGTAGCCGCTGTCCTCGAGCACCGACATGAACAGGAAGATGATCAATATCTGCGGCAGGAACACGAGCACGCCGCCGACGCCCGCCATCACGCCGTCGACGATCAGCGAGCGTATCCACGCGGGCGAGCCGACCGCCCGGAGCGCCGCGCCCGCGCCGTCGCTCAAAAGCGCCATCATCTCCTCGGTCAGCCCCGAGAGCGTCGAGCCGACGGAGCCGAACGTCAGGAAGAACATGAGCGCCATGAGGAGCAGGAAAATCGGGAACGCGAGCACTTTGTGCGTGAGCACCCTGTCGATCCTGTCCGACAGCGAGACCTCGCGCTCCTCCCTGCGCGGAAAGCCCGCCTCCCTAAGCGTCCGCTCGATCGCCTCGTAGCGCGCGTCGACGACGAGCGTCAGTTGGTCGATGCCGGGGTGGATCGTCCGCCCGTGCGCGACGTAGGCATCGATGGCCTTTCGAATCCGCCTTTTCTGCGCCGGGGAGAGCTGCGCGGCGCCGGCGATCTCCTCGTCGCCCTCGAGGATCTTCAGCGCGACCCACGTCGTCGGCGGCGCGAAGTCGCGGTCGCCCTCGTCGTGGTAGCCGCCGATGTGCCGGTGCTCGGCGAACGGCGTGTGGTCGTCGTCGCGCTCCTCCTCGTCGCGGTGGGCGCGGTGCTCGTCCAGGTCGAACGCGCTGTGGCTCGAGAGGCCGCCGAGCGCCGCAACGATCTCGTTGATCGCCGCGCGCGTCGCCTCGTCGTAGCGCCGGGCGGGGTAGGAGACGACCGGGCTGTGCGCCTGCTGGTAGACCGCGGCGAACAGGCCGTCGAAGCCCTGCTTCTTCTTCGCCGAGATCGGCACGACCGGGACGCCGAGCAGCGCCGAGAGCCTCCTGCAGTCGACCTTCACGCCCTGCCGTTCGAGCTCGTCGATCAGGTTCAGCGCGACGACGACCGGGCGCTCGAGCTCCATCAGCTGCAGCGTCAGGTAGAGGTTTCGCTCGATGTTCGTCGCGTCGACGATGTTGATGACGACGTCCGGCGCGTGCTGCGCGATGAAGTGGCGGGTGATGTTCTCCTCCAAGGAGTACGGGGACAGTGAGTAGACGCCGGGCAGGTCGACGAGCGTCGCCTCCTCGCCCTCGATCTGAAAGCGCGCCTCCTTGCGCTCGACCGTCACGCCCGGCCAGTTGCCGACGTATTGGTTCGAGCCGGTCAGCGCGTTGAAGAGCGTGGTCTTGCCGCTGTTCGGGTTGCCCGCGAGCGCGATCGTGATGCTCACGCGCCGTCCCTCCTCACAAAGATCCTGCGCGCGTCCTCGGCGCGGAGCGTCAGCGTGTAGCCGCGCAGCATGATCTCGATCGGGTCGCCGAGCGGCGCGCGCTTCATCGCCTGCACGCGCGTGCCGGGCGTGATGCCCATCTCGATCAGCCGCCGCTTCGTCGGGCCCGCGAGCTCGAGGCGCGTGACGGCGCCGCGCTCCCCGTCCCTGAGCTCCGAAAGCGTCGTTTCCATGCCGTCCCTCCGCTCGCCGAACAAACTCCCGTGTCATTCTACCATCTCGCGGAGGGCCCGGCAAGCGCGCGGGCCTGTAAAATGTTCGCGAGGGTTTGCGGGCGCGTTTCCGGTGCGCTATAATGAAGCCATGGACATTGTGACGCTGACGCTGAACCCGTGCCTCGACCGGACGCTCTGGGTCGGGGAATTCGGGGGCCCCGCCCGGCGCGAGGAGTGGCAGACCGGCGGCAAGGGCGTGAACGTCGCGCGCGTGCTCGCGGCGCTCGGCGTCCGCTCGCTCGCGGTGTGCCCGCTCGGGGGCGCGGCGGGGGACAAATTCCTGTCGCTCGCCCGGGGCGAGGGCGTCGAGGTGCTTCCGGTGCCGGTCAAACCCGAGACGCGCGTGATCGACACGCGGGTCCGGGAGCGGGATTTTGAGCAGAGGGTCGACTATCGGGCGGGCTCGGAGCTGTCGGACGCGGAATTGGACGAGCTGGAGGGCCGGCTGTTTTCGGTTCTCCCGGGCGCGAGGGCGCTCGTCGTCGCGGGCTCGGCGAGCTGCGGCCGGGCGGCGGGGCGCGTGCCGGGCATACTGCGCCGCGCGCGGGAGATGGGCGTCCAAACCGCGCTCGACTCGAACGGCCCGGCGCTGCTTGAGGGCGTCCGGGGGCTCCCGGACCTTCTGAAGCCGAACGAGGGGGAGCTTGTCTCGCTCGTCGGATCGCCCGAGCCGGACGCCGCGGAAGAACTGATAAAATCCGGCGTCGGCGCGGTGCTCTTGTCCATGGGCGCGCGCGGCTGCTGCCTGATCCGGGAGGGCGTCCAGAAATACTGTCCGGCGCCGAGGATCGAGGCCGTGAACCCGGTCGGCTCCGGCGACAGCTTTCTCGCGGGATTTCTATACGCCGCTTTCAAAGGATATTCCGACGAACGGTCGATGATGATCGCGTGCGCGGCGGGCGCGGCGAACGCCGGGGCGTTCCCGGCGGCGCGCGTTTCGCGATCGGACATCGAGATGGTACTCGGCCAATCCATATAGGGGGACGGAGCTTGGAGAATTACGACACCATCGTCATCGGCGCGGGGCACGCGGGCTGCGAGGCGGCGCTGGCCTCGGCGCGGATGGGATTCAAGACGCTCTTGGTCACGCTGAACCTCGACGCGCTCGCGCTGATGCCGTGCAACCCGTCGATCGGCGGCACCGGCAAGGGGCACCTCGTCCGGGAACTCGACGCGCTCGGCGGCGAGATGGGGCTCGCGATCGACGACACGTTCATACAGTCGCGGATGCTGAACACCGGCAAGGGCCCGGCGGTGCACTCGCTGCGCGCGCAGGCGGACAAGCTGCGCTACCGGCGGAGGATGCGGCTCGCCGTCGACGCGTGCGAGAACCTCGAGCTCCGGCAGGCCGAGATTGCGGAGATACGGACGGCGAACGGCCGCGTGTCCGGCGTCAGGACGACGACCGGCGCGGAGATTTCCTGCCGCGCGGCAATCGTCTGCGCCGGCGTGTATCTGAAGAGCCGCATCATCATCGGCGAGTGCTCGTGGATGGGCGGGCCGCAGGGCCTCGTGCCGGCGGGCCCGCTGACGGAGAACCTGCGCGACCTCGGCTTCGAGCTGCGTCGGTTCAAGACGGGCACCCCGGCCCGGCTCGACGGGCGCACGGTCGACTTCTCGAAGATGGAGCCGCAGCCGGGCGACGAACCGATTCTGCCGTTCTCGTTCATGACCGATCCGGCGTCGCTCACGAACCGCGCGCTGTGCTATCTGACCTACACGACGCCCGCGACGCATGAAATTTTGCTTCAA
>Ga0123328_1001597_pt1 | contig 21773 bp, 11 predicted proteins | sample BioC12SIPDNA_2_FD_89702 | JGI IMG/M metagenome (GOLD analysis project Ga0123328, IMG submission 89702) | Anaerobic biogas reactor microbial communites from Washington, USA - Biogas_R1_A C12 SIP DNA | ecosystem: Engineered > Bioreactor > Anaerobic > Unclassified | place: Washington, USA...
ACAAACTCCACCCCCCCACCGTCCGCCGGTTGGGGTTTCCTGATCCGTCCGATGCCGCCATTTTTTAACGCAATTTGAATCCCCCCCCCGATTCCACTTCTGCTAGTCTTGCGCCAGACCGCCACCACCCCGCAGCCGACCATGCCGAACATCCAATTCCGGTGCCCCCGCTGCAACCAGCCGATCGAACAGCCTCCGGACATGCTCGGGCAGCTGATCGACTGTCCGGCCTGCGGCGAGGTCATCGAAGTGCAGAAGTCCATCCATCTGCCCCCGCCGCCGCGCCCGGGCCCCCGGCCCGTGCCCCGGCTCAAACTGCCCAAGCCGCCCCCCCACGCCCCCGCCCCCGCCCGCCTCAAGGAATACAAGGTCCTGGCCCCATCCGATGAACGCTTCGCAGGCGGCGTCACCCCCGCGAAACTCGAAGAAGCCCTGAACGCCTATGCCGCCAAAGGCTGGCAGGTGGCCGCCGCCCTGCATCCGCGCCACCCCGACGAAGCAGAAGTCTCCCGCGATGACTGGATGCTGATCCTGGGCCGAACCAAATAACCCCGCCAGTCTCCGATCCCATCCGTTTTCCACACCGTGGAAAACTTTTTTCCATAGCGTGGAAAATCCCGCGAATATTTTTCCATGGCGTGGAAAATCCGGAAAATCCGGCATCCGCGAATATCATTGTTTGCAAACATTGATTGTTTGCAAACAATGAACTGTCGCTGATGTCGCGAATCTCGCCGCCGGCGGTTTCCCGGCGGTCAGTCCGCGACGCGGGCGGCCAGGACGCGCTCGGCCATGAGGCGGGTGGCGCCGGCCTTGCGGGCGACCAGCGCGGCGGCGGCTTCGCCCAGGCGGCGGCGCTCGGCGGGATCGTCCAGCAGGCGCTGCACGGCGTCCCGGAGGCCTTCGGCATCGGCCGCCTGCACCCAGGCGCCGGCCTCTGTGAAATCCCGCGCGATGGCCGGGAAGTTCTCCATGTGCGGCCCCGTGACCACCGGCTTGCCGTCTTTGGCGGGCTCGATGGGATTCTGTCCGCCGGTCTGGGTCAGGCTCTTGCCGACAAACACGACATCGGCGGCGGCGTAGAAGCCGCGCAGTTCCCCGGTGGTGTCCACCAGCAGGACGTCGGGGCGCTGGCCGGGCGCGGGGGCGTCGTCGGGAAACCGGCTGCGCTGGATGACCGTCAGTCCGCGCTCGCGCAGCGCGGCCAGCACGGCGTCGCGCCGCTCGGCGTGCCGCGGCACCAGCACCAGCATCAGGCGCGAATGCCGGCGGCGCAGCTCCGGCAGCAGCCCGGCCAGCGCCGCCTCCTCGCCGTCCCACGTGGAGCCGCCGACCAGCACCGGATCGCCGGGGGACACCCCGATCTTCTCCAGCACCGCCCGCGCGCGCACCTCGGCCGTCGGCGGCGTCGGCGCGATGTCGTACTTGGCGCTGCCGGTGATTTCCACCCGGGAGGCCGGCGCGCCCAGCGCCAGCAGGCGGTCGCGATCGGCCTCGCTCTGCACGCAGAACCAGTGGATCCGCGGCAGCAGGTTGCGTGTGATGAACCGGATCTTCCGGTAGCCCCGGAACGAGTGCTCGGATATGCGCCCGTTGATCATCACCGTCGGAATGCCCTGCTTGCGCGCGGCGCGGATCAGGTTGGGCCACATCTCGTTCTCGACCAGCACCACCGCCGAAGGGCGGATCCGCCGCAGCACGCGCGGAACGACCCACGGCACGTCGAGCGGAAAGTAGAGCGTAACGTCCGGCGCGCGGACGTTTTTCAGCGCCAAGGCATGGCCGGTGGAGGTGTTGGTGGTCAGCACGAAGCGCACGGACGGATCCCGGCGGCGCAGCTCGTCCATGAACGACAGCGCAACGGCGAGTTCGCCGACGCTGACGGCCTGGATCCAGACGGGGCGGCCGGGGGCGCCGAGCCGCGCGGACTCGGCCGGCCCGTACGCGCCGAACCGCTGGGCGAAGTCGCGGGCGTAGCCGCCGCGCCGCAGCATCCGCAGAAGAAAATGCGGCAGCATCAGGACAAACGCGACGGGAAAGACGAGGTTGTAGATCCACCAGATCACGGCAGGATTCCTTTGTTCATCTGCAGGATCGGCAGCAGGACGGCCAGGGCGATCAGCGTGACGAAGAGTCCCATGCCCACGGTCAAGGTGATTTCCAGCACGAGCATGCCGCGGGTGGCGAGGCGGTCCCAGCCCTGCTGGAAGCGCTGGGCGGCGCTGTCCAGCAGCCCGGGCAGATCGCCGCCGGCCTCCCCGGCCTGCACCCACGCCGCCAGCGAAGGATGCAGCGGGCGGATGCCCCGGATCACGTCCACCAGCGGCTTGCCTTCGCTCAGGGCGCCGGTCTCGCGCAGCGCGCAGTCGGCCAGCCAGGCGCTGCCGGAGGCGCGCCCGGCCAGCGGCACGCTTTCCATCAGCCCCACCCCGCGCTCCAGCAGCAGCCCCAGCACCCGGACGAACCGCAGGCTGGCGAGATTGCGCCAGCCCGCGCCGAGCAGCGGCAGGGCGAAGAGACGGCGGTCCAGGCGAATGCGCAGCGCGGCATCCGCGCGCAGGCGGCGGCGCAGCCACGCCACGCCGCCGACGCCTCCCGCCACCGCCAGCAGCAGCCCCGCGCCCAGCGCGCGCCCGCCCGCCAGCATCAGCCGCGTCAGCAGCGGCAGCTCCAGGCTGGTTTCGGCAAAGAGCCGCTGCACCATCGGCAGCAGGAACACCAGCACCCCCCCGCCGATCACCAGGGCCAGCACCACCACGATGCACGGATACAGCAGCGCGGTCACGAGCCGTTCGCGCAGCTTTTCCTGCTCTTCGAGAAATCCGGCCAGCCGGCCGAGCGCCTCGTTCATGCCGCCGGTGCGCTCGCCCACCTCGATCACCGCGCGCTCGAAGGGCGTCACCCGGCTGGAGATTTCCGCCAGAGCCGCGCTGAGCGGACGGCCCTCGCGCACGGCGTCGCGCACCGCCGCCAGGCGCGAACGCGCCTGGTCCAGTTCGGGAGCCTGCAGGATGGCGTCCAGCGCCGGCACCAGCGCGACCCCCGAGCCCAGCAGCGCCGCCAGTTCGCGGTAGAACATCGTGCGGATTTCCGCCGGGAAGGTCGCGGGCCGGGCGGCCCGGCGCGCCGCGTCGCCGCCGGCGGCCCGGACGGTCTCGGTCAGGATGCCGCGGGCGGCCAGCCGCTTGCGGGCATCCTTGAGGTCGGCGGCTTCGATCAGCCCGGACTGCGCCTGCCCGGCGGCATCATAGCCTTTGTATTCGAACGTCGTCATCGAAAGGCCATCCGGTTCAGTCGCGCCGCGCGCCGGCAGACCGCAGGACTTCGGCGACGGAGGTCACGCCGGCGAGCACCTTGTCGGCGCCGTCGGCCAGCATGTCGCGGAAGCCGTCGGCGGCGGCGAGCCGCCGGAGTTCGGCGGACGGCACGGCGGAGCGGATGGCTTCCGAGACCGCCGGGGTCACGGCCAGCAGTTCATGGATGCCGGTGCGGCCTTTGTAGCCGCCGAGGCACTCGGAACAGCCGTCGGGCGACGCGGTCCAGGCCGGCCGGCCGGCCAGGGCGGGCTGCCCCAGCCAGTCGGCGTCGCGCCCGGTCAGCGCCGCTTCGCGGCGGCAGGCGGGGCACAGGCGGCGCACGAGCCGCTGGGCCAGCACCGCGCGGCCGGCGGCCGCCAGCAGATAGGGCGGAATGCCCATGTCCACCAGCCGCGTCACCGCGCCGGGCGCGTCGTTGGTGTGCAGCGTCGTAAACACCAGATGGCCCGTCAGCGAGGCGCGCACGACGATCTCCGCCGTCTCCAGGTCGCGCGTCTCCCCCACCAGCACCACGTCGGGATCCTGGCGCAGAATGTGCCGCAGGCCGCGCGCGAACGTCAGCCCGATCTTCGGATGCACCTGGATCTGCCCGATGTTCGGCAGCTGGTATTCAATGGGATCTTCGATGGTCAGGACGTTGAGATGAGCGGTGTCGAGTTCGCCCAGCGCGGCGTAGAGCGTCGTGGTCTTGCCGCTGCCGGTCGGCCCCGTCACCAGCACGATGCCGTGGGGCTCGCGCAGGATCGCGCGGAAGCGCTCGAGCATGGCGGGGGCCATTCCCAGCTCGTTGAGGGTGTAGCGCGTGGATTCGCGGTGCAGCAGGCGCAGCACGATGCGCTCGCCCTCGGCCACCGGCACGCTGGAGACGCGCACGTCGATTTCCTTCGCGCCGACGCGGACGCGGGCCACGCCGTCCTGCGGCAGGCGTTTTTCCGCCAGATCCAAACGCGCCATCACCTTCAGGCGGGCGGTCAGCGCGCTTTCGAGATGGCGCGGCGGGGCGGGCTGCTCGTAGAGCAGGCCGTCAATCCGGTAGCGCACCGCCAGCGCGCTGGCGAACGGCTCGATATGGATGTCGGAGGCGCCGCGCTTGACGGCTTCCAGCAGGATCAGATTCACGTAGTGGGCCACGGGCGCGTCGGCGCTGCCCGCCAGCAGATCGTCGGTTTCGCGGCGCGGGGCCAGGTCTTCCCCGGCGGCATCGGGCGCGGCCGGGGCGGGCGCGCCCGCCCGCCGGAAATAGCAGCGGTCGATCGCCCGCTGGATTTCGGGCGCGGGCGCCGACACCCAGTCGGCCTCCACGCCCAGCAGCAGGGCCAGGTCTTCATAGGCCTGCAAGGGGGTGTCCGGCGAACCGGCCAGCACCACCCGGCCGTCGCGGCGGATCGGCAGCAGCACGCGGCGGCGAACCCAGTCCACCGGGACGGGCTCGATCAGCTCCGGATCCAGCCACTCTTCCTCGATGCGGTCCAGCGACGGAATGCCTGGCAGAGCTCCGCTCATTTCCGGCGGTCCGCCTTCGATTTCTTCTTGGCGTCGCGGCGGGCCTTTTCGTCCGCCTCTCGCTGCCGCTGGGCCTCCGCGGCCGGCGACGGCTCGTCCAGCGCCTCCCGGGCCCCCTGCAGGCTGGCCGCGCGCTCCAGGCGCGCCTTTTCCTTCTCCGCCATCTGCATGTCGGTCACGATGCGCGGCGTCACGAAAATCAGCAGGTTGGTTCGCTTTTTGACATCGCTGGTGGAACGAAACAGCCACCCCAGCAGCGGCAGGTCGCCCAGCAGCGGCACCTTGGTCGTCAGCTTGGAGGTGTCCTCGCGGATCAGGCCGCTGAGAATGACCGTGGCGCGGTCGGGAATCGTCACCGTCGTCTGCACCTCGCGCTTGGCGATCGTCGGCGTGTAGCGCAGCGCCTCGCTGCTCTCCTCCACCACCGACTCGATGCTGGGATTGAGCTCCAGCCGGATTTCCCGGTCGGGATTCACCTGCGGCGTCAGCTTCAGCTTGATGCCCACGTCCAGCCGTTCGATGTTCTGGATGAAATCGCGGTCCGATCCCGACCCCTCGACCGACGACTTCAGGATGGGGATGTTCTCGACGACGCTGACGGACGCCTCGAGGTTGTTTTGGGCCCAGAGCGGGATGTTCGACAGGATCTTGAGGTCGCGGTTGCCGGCCACCGCCTTCAGGTAGAGGGGAATCTGGCTGTATTCCGTGCCGTCCGGCCCGGTAAACGTGCCGCTGATGACGCCCAGCGCCAGACCCTGCGGAAAGGCCCCTTCGGTCAGCAGGCTCATCATCGAATCGCTGTCGCCGTAGCGGGTGCGGCCGAAGCCGCCGGTTTCGCTGCCTTCGGGCGTGTCAATGCCGAACCATTCCACGCCGAGATCGAGGCCTTCCTCGAGGTTCACTTCAGCGATGAGCACTTCGACGAGCACCTGCTGCGGAACGACGTCCAGCCGCTCCACCAGCCGCCGCACATACTCGAAATCCTGGGCCGAGGCATCCACCAGCAGCGCGTTGTTGGGAATGCTCGGCTCGATGGCGATGCCGCGGCGGGCGGGTTCCGCCTCCGTTCCCTTCCCCAGCAGGGCGTTCAGGCTCTTTGCCGCCTCTTCGGCCGACAGGTACTTCAGGAAAATGGCGTTCAGCCGCCCGAAGCCGTGCGGACTTTCCACGTCCATCTTTTCGATGATCCGGCGGGTCTCGGCGATCTGGGAAGGCATGCCCACCAGGATCAGGCTGTTGGCCTCCGGCGCCTCCACCACGGTGAAGTCTGTCGGCAGCGAACCCGTGCCCCCGGCCACCTGCTGAAAGTGGCGGTGCACCTTGTTGACCGCGGTGTCGGTGGCGCCGAACGTGGCGCGCAACTGCTTGGCCACCTCCTCGGCGCTGGCGTGGCGGAGCTCGATCACCTCGACCGTGCTGCCGGCCCCGGGCTGGTCCAGCTCGGCCACCAGCTTCTCCAGCCGCTCGATGTTGGCCGCCGTGTCGGTCACGATCAGGTGGTTGCCCGGCAGGAACACCTCCAGCGCCCCCTCCTTGCCCCCGCGCACCAGCGGCTCGAAGCCCTTCTTGACCTCCGCCGCATTGACGTTGCGCACCGGAATGATCTTCGTCACCAGCCCGCCGCCGGTTCCGCTCCCCGCCGGCAGCGCCGGCGCGCCCGGCAGCCGGACCACGCGATGGACGCCCCCGCGCTCCGCCACCGTGTAGCCGCTGCCTTCCAGCATGCTCAGAAACAGCGGATACACCTCCTCCGCCGGCACCGGCCCCTGCGTCAGGATCGTCACCTTGCCCGTGACGTCTTCGGGCACAATGAAGGTCTTGCCGGTGGCGGCTCCCACGATTTTGGTCACCGTGTGGATGTCCGCCTGCACGAAATTGAACTGGACGCTGCGCCCGGACGGCTCCGGCTCCGCCGCGCGCGCCGTCCCCAGGGACAGGACCGCCCCGCAGAAAACCGCCGCCCACCCGCGCACCGCTCCTTGCACCCGCCCGCGGAGGTTCATCGCGCAATCCCCCGCTCGCTGGACCGGATGAAATCCGCGAAGATCTGCACTTCGGGCAGGGACGGCAGGTCCGCCGCGATGCGCTCCAGCGCCTGCGCGGTCGTGAGGCCGCTTCGAAACACGATGCGATAGGCCTGCTTCAGGGTCTGCTGGGTCTCCGGCGAAACGCCGTGGCGCTCCAGGCCCACCTTGTTCGGGCCGTACACTTTCAGCGGATCGCCGTCCGCCGTCATGTACGGCGGGACATCCTTGACCGCCTTGGTCGCGCCGCCCAGGATGCTCATCCGCCCGATGCGCACAAACTGGTGAATCCCCGTCAGTCCGCCGATGATCGCGTCGTCCTCCACCACGACATGCCCCGCCAGCGTCGCGGCGTTGGCCATGATGACGCGGTCGCCCACGAGGCAATCATGCGCCACATGGCAGTAGGCCATGATCAGGCACTTCGAGCCGACGCGCGTCTCGCCGCCGTCGAAGGTCGCGCAGCTCAGCGTGGCGCATTCGCGGATGACGGTGTTTTCGCCCACGACGAGACGCGGCGCCCCGCCTTTATACTTCAGATCCTGGGTTTTGCCCCCCACGCTGGCGAACGGCCAGATCTCGCAGCCCGACCCCAGGGTGGTGTGGCCTTCCACGTTCACATGCGACCGCAACACCACGCCATCGCCCAGCCGGACATGCTCCCCCACCGTGCAGAACGGCCCGACGGACACGCCTTCTCCCAACTCCGCGCCGGGCTGCACCACCGCCAGCGGATGAATCGAAACGCCCACGGCTAGCGCCCCCCCCCGCCAAACAGCATTTCCGCCTCGCAGGCCACTTCGCCGTCCACCAGCGCACGGCCCGACACCCGGGCCATCCCCAGCCGCATCTTCAGAAACCGGATTTCAATCCGCAGCTGGTCGCCGGGCACCACCGTGCGGCGGAATTTCGCCTTGTCCACCCCCAGATAAAACGCCACCTTGCCCTCGCTCCCCAGCAGCTTGTTCAGCAGAATCCCCGCCGTCTGCGCCATGGCCTCGAGCTGCAGCACCCCCGGAAAAACCGGCAGACCCGGAAAATGCCCCTGAAAACAGGGCTCGTTCGCCGCCACGCTCTTGATGCCGACGATCCAGTCCTTGTCGTTGCACTCCACAATGCGGTCCACCAGCAAGAACGGATGGCGGTGCGGCAGTATGTTCAGGATGTCCTTGGCTTCGTATACCGTTCCCATAGACCTGGCCTCCACTGAAACCCGCATCCTACCACTCCCCGCCGCCGTTGGACAAACCCCAAAACAGGCCCCGGCCCCATTGCCCCCATTGCGCTTGCCATTCCCCGGCCGGATTCGTCTAATGGGCCGCATTCCGGACGGGTGGCGAAACTGGCAGACGCGCCAGCCTTAGGAGCTGGTGGAGCAATCCGTAGGGGTTCGAATCCCCTCCCGTCCATTTCTCCGGCGGCCCCGCCCGGCCACCGGCCGTTTCCGCCGCTCAGATCTCGATGGCCGGGCGCAGCGCGCCGAACGAATCCGGGGCAAACGGAATCCACGCCAGCGCCAGCTGCTTCACGTCCGTGTCCGACGACCGGGGGCGGATGCTTTCCTTCTCGAATGTCCAGTTCTGCGGATCGTACTCCGCGGCAACGCGGGCGGTTTCCTGCTCGGCTTCGGCTTCCAGGTCGGCCCGCTGCCGCTGCACCGCGTCAAGGGCCTCTTCCGCCTGCCGCACATCGAGCTTCTCCTTGCCCGTGCGGCTCATGGAGCCGATGCCCGTGGCGGCGCGTCCCAGCCCGCCCGCCTTGCGCCCCATCAGAACGGACAGCGCCGCGGTGCCGAAGCGGATCCAGGTGCCCGTGCGCTGGCGCGACAGCTGCGCTTTCTCGTTTTCCACCTTGGCCTCCGCCCGGCGTTCGCGGTTCGACAGCGCCGTCAGCTTGGCGGCGTATTTCTTGCGCATGGCCTCGAGGGCCTCTTCGCGCTTTTCGCGCAGCACCTGCCCCGCCCGGATCCGGAACTCGCCTTCCGACTCGCCCGGATGCCCCCGCAGCTTGTGCGCGGGCAGCACCAGCAGCTCCAGGGCAAACTGCTCAAGCAGCCAGCTCTTGGCGTCTTTTTCCAACTGGGCGTGGCGCTTGGCGTCGGCCAGCGCCGCCGGCACCTCGGCATGGACCGCCTGCGGAAGCGCCTGCGCATCCTCGGCCTCCGGCGCCGGGCGCGACGCCCCCCAGTCCGGCTCGCCCGCATCGTTCACCGGCACCAGCCGGCGCACCGTCTGCCATTCGTCCAGCCCCTTGCGCGCATCGGCGAAATGCAGCCGGGCCGTCGCCAGCAGGGCCGGACGGTACACAATGCCCTCCCCGCCCGCGTGACCGTGCGGACGCAGATAGACCTGCGGAATCGACGCGGGCACCACCATCTTGGTCCCGGCCTGGATTCCCTTCGGCGCGGACAGCGTTTCCGCGGCGGGCGCGGCCTCCCGGCGGCCGGCCATCAGGCCGCCCACCTGCGCGGGCGACAGCGGCCCGCGCAGATAGGACAGGCACCAGCGCGTCTCGAACAGCACCGGGACGTCCTCGTGCACGTTGCGCATCAGAAACACCCGGCTGCCCAGGTTCGCCATCAGCCGGTCCAGTGTCCCGCGGTCCAGCCCCTCCCCCGCCGCCGCGCCCGTCAGCCCTTCGATCACCCGCATCTTGTCGCGCTCGGTCTGCAGGCGCCCGATGAACCAGGTGCCCGTGTTCGACAGCCCCCGGTAATCCAGGTCCACCGGATTCTGCGTGGACAACACGATCCCCAGGCCGAACGCGCGCGCCTGCTTCAGCAGCGTCAGCATCGGCGGCTTGCTCGGCGGATTCGCCGTCGGCGGGAAATAGCCGAAGATTTCATCCATGTACAGCAGCGCGCGCAGCGTGGACGTGCCCGTCTGCCGCCGCGTCCACGCCAGCACTTCGTTCAGCAGCACCGTCACGAAGAACATCCGCTCGGCGTCCGACAGGTGCGCGATGGACAGGATGGATACGCGCGGCCGGCCTTCCGCCGTGTACAGCAGGCGCTGCACGTCCAGCGGCTCGCCTTCCGTCCAGGCCGAAAACCCCGGCGACGCCGCCAGATTGTTCAGCCGCATCGCCAGCCCGAACCGGTCCTTGGAAGGGAAAAACGACTCCAGCGGCAGGATGCCGATCTTGTCCAGCCCCGGCTCCTGAATGGCATGGATCAGCGTGCCCAGGTCCAGGTTCCGCCCCGCGCGCCATTCGCGGTCCACCAGATTGGCCAGCAGGATATGCTCCCGCGACTGGATGGGATCCGCCTCCACCCCCGCCAGCGCCAGCAGACCCGAGACGGCGGCGGACACGCGGTCGCGCATCGCCGCCGCGTCGTCGGCAAATCCCGGCGGCGGCGCATCCAGCGAGGACAGGATGGACAGCGGCAGGCCGGTCCGCGAGCCCGGCGTGTAAATGGCGAAATCCGCCGCCGCCTTCAGGCGGGCGATGCGCGCGCCGTCCTGACCCCACGATTCCAGCCCCTGGGACCACGCGGCCGCGGTTTTTTCCGCAAACGCCTCCGGCGCCAGCTGCTTTCGCGCCGCCTCCCCTGCATCCACGTAGGGCAGGAAATCCCCCGCCGCCAGCTCCGGGAACGTCAGCAGCAGATTGCCCATGTCCCCCTTCGGATCAATGATCAACGACGGTATCCCGTCCAGGGCCGCCTCTTCGATCAGCCCGATCCCCAGGCCCGTCTTGCCCGACCCGGTCATGCCCACGCAGACCGCGTGCGTCGTCAAATCCTTCGCATCGTACAGCAGCGGCTCCGCGGTCGCCGCCTCCGGCGCATCCGGTTCCCGCACCCGCCCCAGGTAAAACACGCCCAGCTTTTCAAAATCAGTCATGCGCCACTCCTTTTCCTGTGCCCTGCCATCCTACCCCTCTCCGCCCGCCCTGTCAGCGAAAAGCGCCATCCGTTATTTTCCGTTTTTTTCAGGCTCGACCCTACATCAGCGACAGGGCATCCACGTTCACGGCGATGGTGACGCCCTTGGGCGGCTTGCAGGTCTTGAGAAGCTCCCGCAGTTTCGGCACATAGTCGCGGGCGGCGGCGGACCGCAGCATGAACTGGGCGCGGTGAAACCCCTTGGCCTTGGCCAGCGGCGCCGGCGCCGGCCCCGTCAGCCGCACGGTTTCGGGCAGGACCGCCTTCAGCTTCTCCGCCACCTCCCGGGAACAGGCGTCCACCGCCTGTTCTTCCTTTCCCCGGAACAGCACCGTGGCCAGGCGGGTGAAGGGCGGATACCCCAGCTCCCGCCGCAGTTCGATCTCCTGGTCGAAAAACGTGTCGAAATCCGCGTTCCGCGACGACTGCACCGCCGGATGAAACGGCGCATAGGTCTGCACCAGCACCTCGCCCGGCACATCCCCGCGCCCCGCCCGGCCCGCCACCTGCGTCAGCAGCTGGAACGTCCGCTCCGCCGCCCGGAAATCCGGCATCTGCAAACTCAGGTCCGCCAGCACCACCCCCACCAGGGTCACGTTGGGAAAATCCAGCCCTTTGGCTATCATCTGCGTGCCGACCAGGATGTCCATGTCGCCGCGACGGAAGCGGCCGAGAATTTCGGCATGGGCGTCCTTCGCCCCGGTCGTGTCCGAATCCATCCGCTCCACCCGCGCCCGCGGAAAAATCTTCCGCACCGCCGCCTCCACCCGCTGGGTGCCCACCCCGCTCATCTTGATGTTCGGCGCGCCGCAGGCCGGATTCCCGCACCGCGCCGGCACGGCGCGGACCTCGCCGCAGATATGGCACAGCATCTGTTCGGCGTTCTTGTGATAGGTCATCTTCACGCTGCAGTTCGGGCAGGTCTCCACGTGCCCGCAAAGCGGGCACATGACCGTGGTGGCGTATCCCCGCCGGTTCAGAAACAGCAGCGTCTGCTCCGCCCGGTCCAGCCGCAGCCGGATGGCTTCGATCAGGTCCTGCGACAGCAGATGCGGCACGCCGGCCTTTTCGGTTTCCACACGCATGTCCACCACGCGCACCGCCGGCATCAGGCGTCGGTCCACCCGGTCGAGCATCCGCACCAGCCGGTACTTGCCGAGCCGCACGTTGTGATAGGATTCCAGCGACGGCGTGGCGCTGCCCAGAACGACCGCGCAGCCCTCCAGACGGCCGCGCATCACCGCCACGTCCCGGGCGTTGTAGCGGGGCGATTCGTCCTGCTTGTAGGCCGGTTCGTGCTCTTCGTCCACCACCACCAGCCCCAGCGGGCGCACCGGGGCGAACAGCGCGCTGCGCGCCCCCACCACCACCCGCGCCCGCCCTTCCGCGATCCGCTTCCATTCGTCGTGCCGCTCCCCGTCCGACAGATGGCTGTGCAGCACCGCCACCGTTTCCCCGAAGCGCCCCCGGAACCGTTCCATCGCCTGCGGCGTCAGCGAAATCTCCGGCACCAGCGCAATGGCGCCTTGGCCCGCCTCGAGCGCCGACTGGATCGCCGCCAGATAGACCTCCGTCTTGCCGCTGCCGGTCACCCCGTGCAGCAGCACCACCCCCGGTTTCGCCGCCGTCATCTCCTCCCGGACAGCCGCCAGCGCCGACGCCTGCTCCGCCATCAGCGGCGGCGCCACCGTCGGCAGCACCGTCATGCGGTCATGCGGATTGCGCCGGATCACCCCCTTCTCCAGCACCAGCCAGCCCTTCTTCTCCAGGCTGCGCAGCCCCGCCAGGGTGACCCCGGTTTCCGCCTCGAGCGCCGCCGCCGTGCACTCCCCGCGCTGCGTCAGCAGCGCCCATGCCGCCGCCTGCTTCGGGCTCCTCTTCGCCAGCACCGCCTCATCCACTTTCGTCGGCCGCGCCCCCTCCGCCCGCCGCGCCACCCTCTGCTCCTTGTGCTTCGCCCCCTCCCGCCGCACGGCCGCCGGCAGCAGCGCCGCGATGGCCTGCTCGAACGGCGCCGCATAGTAATCCGCCATCCACCGCGCCAGCCGCAGCATGGCGGCATCAAACAGCGGCGGCACATCCACCAGCCCCTCAATGGACTTCAATTCCGGGTAGGCCGACCTCTCCGGCAGCGCCGTCACGAATCCCCGCGCCCGGCGGCGGCCGAAGGGAATGCGCACCACGCTGCCGATGCAGATCTTCCCCCGCCATTCCTCCGGGATGCGGTAATCGAACTCCCGGTCCAGCGCCAGGTCCGTAATGATCCGAGCAATCCCCGCCGACACGGAACGCCTCCCCCTACATGTCCTTGGTGAGATAAATCACCATCCCGAAAATCCAGAGAATCATCACCGCCGATAGAAACGAGCTCATGACCCGACTATCTCAAACCCGTGACGGATTGCAAAGCTCCCTCCCGTCGGCTTTCCGCCCGGCCCGGCCCCGGACATTCCGTTCCCTCCGGCACCCGGCCCGCCGCTTCCGTTTCCCTCCCCTATGCGGCCAGTATGGTTTTTATAACATCCATAGTATGCTTGTTATAACAACCATAATGAGTGCCCGGCCCCTTCCGGCCGATGTCCGACAGGCACCGGCCGCCCGGTTCGCCCCGGGACGAAACAGAAAACGGCCCGGCGGATGCCGGGCCGTTGCGGGGCGGGATGGATTACCGGAGTCAGCCCTCGGAGTATTCCGTCCCGGGCACCGTGGCCAGCTGGTCGCCCAGCAGTTCCTCGGCGGAAATCGGTTCCGCCAGGGGAACAAGCTTGATGTTGCGGTACATCGAGAACCCGGTGCCGGCCGGGATCACGTGGCCCATGATGACGTTTTCCTTGAAGCCGTGCAGGTTGTCCTGCCGGGCCAACGTCGCGGCATCGGTCAGCACGCGCGTCGTGTCCTGGAAGGACGCGGCGGAAATGAAGCTTTCCGTCTCGAGCGAGGCCTTGGTGATGCCCAGCAGCAGCGGCGACGCCTCGGCGGGCTTGCGGCCTTCCTCGGCCACCTTGCGGTTGACCTCGAGGAAGGTCTGCTTCTCGACCTGCTCGCCCCAGAGGAATCCGGTGTCGCCGGGTTCGGTGATCCGGACCTTGCGGAGCATCTGGCGCACGATGATCTCGATGTGCTTGTCGTTGATTTCCACGCCCTGGAGGCGGTACACCTCCTGCACTTCGTTGACCAGGTACTCCTGCAGTTCCTGAGGTCCGCAGACCTCCAGAATTTCCTGCGGCACCACCGGCCCTTCCGTCAGCGGCTGGCCCTTCTTCACGCGGTCGCCCGCGTACACCACGACATGCTTGTTGAGCGGAATCAGATGCTCTTCCACATCGTCGGTGATGGGATCGCGAACCAGCAGCTTGCGGCGGCCGCGGGCGCTGCCGCCCATTTCCACGAGGCCGTCGATCTTGGCGATCTCGGCGGCATCCTTGGGCTTGCGGGCCTCGAACAGTTCCGCCACGCGCGGCAGGCCGCCCGTGATGTCCTTGGTGCGGGCCTGCTTGCGCGGGGTCTTGGCGATGACCGAACCGGCGGTGACGGTGGCCCCCTTGTCCACCACCACATGGGCGCCGGCCGGCATCGTGTAGGTGGCCAGCACGTTCTTGCGATCGCTCGGATCCTTGATCAGGATCTGCGGGTGGATTTCATCCCGGTGCTCCAGGATGACCAGATCCTCCATGCCCGTGGCTTCGTCAATCTCCTTGCGGACCGTCACGCCGACAATGAAGTCGCGCGTATCCACGAGGCCCGCGTATTCGCTGAGAATCGGGACGTTGTAGGGATCCCACTTGGCGACGGAATCGCCCTTCTTGACGGCGCCGCCGTCCAGAACGGGCAGCACGCTGCCGAGAGGCACCGTGTAGCGTTCGAGTTCGCGGCCGTCCTTGTCGTACAGCCCGAGCATGCCGCTCTTGTTCAGGACGATGTGGTTGCCGTCGGGGCCCGGCACCGAATACAGCTCCTCGTACCTGATCACGCCGTCGTGCTTGACGGCGATTTCCGGCTGCTTGAAGGTGCTGCTGGCCGTGCCGCCGATGTGGAACGTCCGCATCGTCAGCTGCGTGCCGGGTTCGCCGATGGACTGGGCGGCGATGATGCCCGTGGCTTCGCCGAGAACCGCGGTGCGGCCGCTGGCCAGATTGCGGCCGTAGCACTTCGCGCAGATGCCGCGGCGCGACTCGCAGGTCAGCACGGAACGGATCTTGACGCTGTCGAGCTCCGCCCGGCGGATCTTCTCCACGACCTTTTCGTCAATCTCGTAGCCGGCGGCCACGATGATTTCGCCCGTGCGCGGATCGCGGATGTCGTCCACGGTGGTCCGGCCCAGGATGCGCTGCGACAGCGGCACCAGTTCCTCGTCGCCCTGCATGATGGCAAAAACCTCGATGCCGTTGAGCGTGCCGCAATCCTCCTCGACCACGATCACGTCCTGGGAGACATCCACCAGCTTGCGCGTCATGTAGCCCGAGTCGGCGGTCTTCAGCGCGGTGTCGGCCAGACCCTTGCGGGCGCCGTGCGTCGAGATGAAGTACTCCAGCACGCTGAGGCCTTCGCGGAAGTTCGCCAGAATGGGCCGCTCGATGATTTCGCCCGAGGGCTTGGCCATCAGACCGCGCATGCCGGCCAGCTGGCGGATCTGCTGGCGGTTGCCGCGCGCGCCCGAATCCACCATCATGAACAGCGGATTCACTTCGCTGCGCGACTCGTTGTATTCCATCGCCCGGAACATCTGCCCGGCAATTTCGTCCGTGGCGTGCGTCCAGATGTCGATGATCTTGTTGTAGCGCTCGCCGTCGGTGATGACGCCCATGCGGTACTGGGCTTCCACTTCGAAGAGGGACTTGCGGGCCGCCTCGATGGTTTTGGTCTTGGCCTCGGGCACCATCATGTCCACGATGCCGACGGAGAACCCGGCCTGGGTCGCGCCTTCGAACCCGAGATCCTTGATGGCGTCAAGGGTCCGGACGGTCTCGTCGTGGCCGGCGACCTGGTAGCAGTGGCGGATCAGCTCCTCGAGCTTCTTCTTCGGCACGGGGGCGTTGAAAAAGCCCATGGCGTCGGGCCAGATTTCGTTGAAAAACACCCGGCCGACCGTCGTGGTGATGACCGACTGGTCCTTCACGCCGTACTTGGTCTCGGTCTGGTGGTCGGGGTTGCGGAAGCGGATGCGGTCATGCAGCTTCAGCGCCCCCTCGTCGAAGGCCGTGTGCACCTCCTGGGTGTCGCCGAACAGCGGCAGATGCTCGATGGCGGCGGGATCCCGGGCCTGGCGGGAACGCAGGCGGGCCTGCTGCGAGTCCACCGTCAGGTAGTAGCAGCCCAGAGCGATGTCCTGCGTGGGCGTCGTGATGGGCTTGCCGCTCGACGGCGAAAAAATGTTGTTCGGGGCCAGCATGATCAGCTTGCTTTCCATCTGGGCCTCGATGGACAGCGGCACGTGCACCGCCATCTGGTCGCCGTCGAAGTCCGCGTTGTAGGCGGTGCAGACGAGCGGATGGATCCGGATGGCTTCGCCTTCGATCAGCACCGGCTCGAACGCCTGGATGGACAGGCGGTGCAGCGTCGGCGCGCGGTTGAGCATGACGGTATGGCCGCGGGTCACCTCTTCGAGGATGTCCCAGACCTGATCTTCCTCGCGCTCGATCATCTTCTTGGCGCTGCGCACGGTATGCACCACGCCCATCGCCTTCAGGCGGCGAATGATGAACGGCTCGAACAGCACCAGGGCCATCTTCTTGGGCAGACCGCACTGGTTCATGCGCAGGCTCGGGCCGATCACGATGACCGACCGGCCGGAATAGTCCACGCGCTTGCCCAGCAGGTTCTGGCGGAAGCGCCCCTGCTTGCCCTTGAGCATGTCCGACAGCGACTTCAGCGGGCGGTTGCCGGCGCCGGTCACGGCGCGGCCGTGGCGGCCGTTGTCGAACAGCGCGTCCACCGCCTCCTGCAGCATGCGCTTTTCGTTGCGGACGATGACGTCCGGCGTCTTGAGCTGCAGCAGATTCTTCAGGCGGTTGTTGCGGTTGATGACGCGCCGGTACAGGTCGTTGAGATCGCTCGTGGCGAAACGCCCGCCCTCGAGGGGCACGAGGGGCCGCAGGTCCGGCGGAATCACCGGCAGCACCTGCAGGATCATCCACTCCGGCCGGGTGTGGCTGGTGCGGAACGAATCAATGATTTTCATCCGCTTGGTCAGCTTCTTGCGGGTCTGCTTGCTGCGGGTGTTCTCCATCTCGGTTTCGAGACGGTCGAGTTCCTCGGCCAGATCAATGCCCGCCAGAATCTCGCGCACGCCCTCGGCGCCCATGCGGGCGACAAACGAATCCCCGTACTTGTCCAGGGCTTCGCGGTACTCCTCCTCGTTCAGAAGCTGGCGGGCCTCCAGCGGGGTGTCCCCCGGGTCCACGACGATGTAATCCTCGTAGTACAGCACCCGCTCGAGCTGCTTGGCGGGCATGTCCAGCACCGTGGCCAGGCGGCTCGGGGCGCACTTGAAGAACCACAGGTGCGACACCGGCACCGCCAGTTCGATGTGGCCCATCCGCTCGCGGCGGACGCGCGCCAGGGTCACCTCGACGCCGCAGCGATCGCAGACGATGTTCTTGTGCTTGATGCGCTTGTACTTGCCGCACGAGCACTCCCAGTCCTTGGTGGGGCCGAAGATCCGCTCGCAGAACAATCCGCCCTTCTCGGGCTTGAAGGTGCGGTAGTTGATCGTCTCGGGGTTCTTGACTTCCCCGTGGCTCCACGACCGGATCGTCTCGGGCGACGCCAGGGTGATGGTCACGTAATCGAATCCCGGATGGGATTCAGTGTCAAAGATCGGCTTGGCAGGAATGGGTTCCACCGGGGGCCTCCTCTATCTCACGGTTAACTGGTTGCAGGTTGCACGCACGGCCGGGCGATCAGTCCTCTTCGCGGCGCTGCACGCGGATGTCCAGCGCCAGGCTCTGGATTTCCTTCATCAGCACGTTGAAGGACTCGGGCACGCCCGCCTCGAGCGAGTTGGTGCCCTTGACGATCGACTCGTAGATGCGCGTGCGTCCGGCGACATCGTCGCTCTTGACGGTCAGCAGCTCCTGGAGCGCGTAAGCGCAGCCATAGGCCTCCATGGCCCACACCTCCATTTCGCCGAAGCGCTGGCCGCCGTACTGGGCCTTGCCGCCCAGCGGCTGCTGGGTCACCAGGCTGTAGGGACCGACGGCGCGCGCATGGATCTTGTCGCTGACCAGATGGTGCAGCTTGAGCATGTACATCACGCCCACGACCACGCGCTGGTCGAACGGCTCGCCCGTGCGGCCGTCGTACAGCACCGTCTTGCCATCCTCCGGGAGCTGGGCCTTCTTCATCAGCTCCCAGATCTCGGCTTCGGGGCAGCCGTCGAAGACCGGGCTGGCGGCATGCAGGCCGAGGACCCGGCAGGCCATGCCCAGGTGGGTTTCGAGCACCTGGCCCACGTTCATGCGCGACGGCACGCCCAGCGGGTTCAGCACGATGTCCACCGGCGTTCCATCCGGCATGAACGGCATGTCCTCCTCCGGCAGGACCCGCGCCACCACGCCCTTGTTGCCGTGGCGGCCCGACATCTTGTCGCCCACGCTCAGCTTCTTCTTGCTGGCCACGTACACCTTGACCTGCTTGATGATGCCGGTTTCCGCGTCCTCGCCGCTCTCCAGCCGCAGCGCCATGTTCTCGCGGTCGTCCTTGAGCTGGGCGAACTTCGAGCTGTACTCGCCGATGATGTTGCTGATCTTCTGCTGGATGGGGCTCGGATCGATCGCGATCACGTCGTAGGCCGCCGCCAGCTTGCGCAGCAGCGTCTTGGTGATCTTGCGGTTGGCCGGAATGATGATCTCGCCGGTTTCGCCGTTGACCACGTCCAGCGGGATCTTTTCGCCCAGCAGGATGTTCGACAGCGCATCGGTCAGGCTTTCGGTCAGCTCCGCCTCGCGTTTGTCGAAATCCTCCAGCATCTGCTTCTGCTGCTTGCGGCGCTCGTTGGCGCTCATCTTCGTGCGCTGGGGCAGGTCGCGCGACGTGGTCTTCACGTCCATCACGATGCCGTAGGTGCCGCTGGGCACCGTCAGGGAGGTGTCGCGAACCTCCGCGGCCTTCTCGCCGAAGATCGCCCGCAGCAGCTTTTCCTCCGGGGCCAGTTCGGTCTCGCTCTTGGGCGTGATCTTGCCGACGAGGATGTCGCCCGGCTTGACCTCGGCGCCGATGCGCACCACCCCGTCCAGACCCAGGTTTTTCAGGGCCTCTTCGCCCACGTTGGGAATGTCGCGGGTGATTTCCTCCGGGCCCAGCTTGGTGTCGCGGGCGCCGCACTCGAACTCCTCGATGTGCACGGACGTGAACACGTCCTCGGCCACCAGGCGCTCGTTCAGCAGAATCGCGTCTTCGAAGTTGTAGCCGCACCAGGGCATGAACGCCGCCAGCACGTTGCGGCCCAGCGCCAGCTCGCCGCCCGCCGTCAGCGGGCCGTCCGCCAGGACGTCGCCCTTCTTGATCTTCTGGCCCTTCCTGACGATCGGGTGCTGGTTGATGCAGGTGCCCGCGTTCGACCGGGTGAACTTGCGCAGCTCGTAGGATTGATAGTCTTCCTGCGGCGTCTTCTTGGTCGGCATCGAGCCGTCTTTCGACACCACCACCTTGTGGGCCGACACATAGGCGACCTTGCCCGCCTCGCGGGCCAGGATCATGACGCGGCTGTCGCGGGCCACGCGCCCTTCGATGCCGGTGGCGACATACGGCGCCTCCGCCTTCAGCAGGGGCACGGCCTGGCGCTGCATGTTGGCGCCCATCAGCGCGCGGTTGGCGTCGTCATGCTCCAGGAACGGAATCAGGCCCGCCGCCACGGACACCACCTGCTTGGGCGATACGTCCATGTAGTTGACCCGGCCGGCCTCCACCTCCAGAAACTCCCCGCGCCAGCGGCCCGCCACGGTTTCCCGCTCGAACGATCCGTCCGCATTCAGCGGAGCGTTCGCCTGCGCAATCACGTAGTTCTCTTCCTGGTCCGCGGTCAGGTAGTCCACCTGCGCAGTGACCTTGCCGTTGACCACGCGCCGGTACGGTGTCTCGATGAAGCCGAACTCGTTGACCCGCGCGTACATGGACAGCGACGAAATCAGGCCGATGTTCGGGCCTTCCGGCGTCTCGATCGGACAGATGCGGCCGTAGTGCGAGGAATGCACGTCGCGCACCTCGAAGCCCGCGCGCTCGCGGCTGAGGCCGCCCGGCCCCAGGGCGCTCAGGCGCCGCTTGTGCGTCAGTTCCGCCAGCGGGTTGGTCTGGTCCATGAACTGGCTGAGCTGGCTGCGCCCGAAGAAATCGCGGATCACCGCGGCCAGCGCCTTGGGATTGATCAGCTTCTGGGGCGTCAGCTTCTCCGCCTGCTGGTCGAAGACCGTCATGCGTTCGCGCACCAGGCGCTCCGTGCGGGCCAGGCCCACGCGGCACTGGTTCTCGACCAGTTCGCCCACGGTGCGGATGCGGCGGCTGCCGAGATGGTCGATGTCGTCGATCGTCCCCTCGCCCCGGCGCAGCCCGATCAGGTACTTGACCGCGGCGACAAAATCTTCCTTGTCCAGCGTCCGGCTGTCGTTCTTGGGGTCCAGGCCCAGCTTCTGCTGGATCTTGTAGCGCCCCACCCGGCCCAGGTCGTAGCGGCGCGGATCGAAGAACAGCCGCTTGAGCAGCTGCCGCGCATTCGACGTCGTCGGCGGATCGCCCGGCCGCAGCTTGTGGTAAATGTCCTTCAGCGCGTCGTCCGCGCTGGCCGCCGGATCCTTGCGCACGCTCTTCAGCAGCAGCCCGTCGTCCCACGAGACGTTCACCGCGTCGAGCTTCGCGATGCCCGCCGCCTGCAGCTGCTTCAGCAGGTCCTTCGTCACCGGCTCGAACTTCCGCACCAGGATGCTCTGGCTGTCGGCGTCCACCACGTCGGCTTTCACCACGCGGTTCTCCAGCTGTTCCGGCTTCGCCTGCGCCACCGGAATCGTCTCGAACGTGTAGAACAGCCCCAGCAGCTCCTCGTCGCTGCCGTAGCCCAGCGCCCGCAGAAACGTCTTCGCCAGGAACTTCCGGCGCCGTTTCTTGCGGTCCAGATAGATGTTCAGCAGATCCGACGTGTCGAACTGCACTTCGACCCACGAGCCGCGGTCCGGAATGATCCGGAACGAATGCAGCAGCGTGCCGTTGGCGTGGACGCTCTGCTCGAAGCAGATACCCGGCGAACGGTGCAGCTGGCTGACGATCACGCGCTCCGCGCCGTTGACGATGAACGTGCCCTGTTCGGTAATCAGAGGCACTTCGCCCATGAACACCGTCTCTTCGCGCACCTCCGCCTCGCTCTTGAGACGGAAGGTCACATGCAGCGCCGCCGTGTACGACTCGCTCTCCTTCAGGCATTCAAACGCCGTCTGTTTCGGCGGCGTGATTTCATACTTCACGAAATCCAGCAGGCATTTCCCGTCGTAGCTCTCGATCGGGAACACCTCCTTGAACACCGCCTGCAGACCGACGGACTTGCGCTTCAGGGGCGCCATGTCCATCTGCAGGAATTCGCGGTACGAGCGGGTCTGGATCTCGATCAGATCCGGCAGCTCGACGACATCGCTCAACACGCCAAAATTGATTCTTTCCACCATCGGTTCACCTGTGGGCTGGGGGTGAAAGCCTCGAACACCAAAAGACAGGCACACCCCGGACACGCCAAAGGCGTCCCGGGGCGGCCGTCACACGACATGTCGGGGGCTACTTGATGGTGACTTTGGCGCCGGCCGCCTCCAGCTGCTTCTGGATCTTCTCGGCCTCGTCCTTGGCGATGTTTTCCTTCACCGGCTTCGGCGCGCCCTCGACCAGGTCCTTGGCTTCCTTCAGCCCCAGGCCCGTAATCGCGCGCACTTCCTTGATGACCGCGATCTTCTGCGAGCCCGCGCCCGTCAGTTCGACCGTGAACTCGGTCTTCTCTTCCGCCGCCGCCGCGCCGCCGCCGGCCGCCGGGGCCGCCGCCACGGCCACGGGGGCCGCCGCCGAAACGCCCAG